>Ga0268298_10000615_pt1 | contig 45267 bp, 29 predicted proteins | sample WWTPWeurt_MetaG_FD_194462 | JGI IMG/M metagenome (GOLD analysis project Ga0268298, IMG submission 194462) | Activated sludge microbial communities from WWTP in Nijmegen, Gelderland, Netherland - WWTP Weurt | ecosystem: Engineered > WWTP > Aerobic digester > Activated sludge | place...
GCAATTTTAGCCGCAACATCCCTTGTGTTGTATTCTCGTTGAACGGGCAGACGCAATAATGGCAGACCAGAAACTTCAAAGACTCTATCTACAAAATTATCCCGCTCCTGCCTGTCATCTCGCCGGTGGCTGGAATCATCCAGTTCGATGCCCAGCAACGGTTTCATTGTGACAGAGTCGCATATAAGAAAATCCAAATGCTTTTGTGCAATCCTACTGAAATAGGTCATATTCTCGTTAGGATGAGACACAAAGAAAACATCAGCCAGCCTTACTTTGGATTGAATGGTTAGATGTGTGCCGCTGAGAGAAGAAAGGATTTTATAGAAGGAGAATTCTGCGGGCGAAAGAAAATCATCACGTACTCGATAGGGAAGCACTTCAGGAATATTTGCTTCAATTAATGGAAGAGCCTCATCCGACTCTTTATATGAACTCGCAGTAAAAATAGTTTTAGTTGTCTTGCGCCCCAATGCAGGAAATAGGATGCTCAAGCAGCCTTGTTTTTCTTTTCTTTTTTTTGACATGTGCAATTATTTCTCCACCAAAAATCACATTGCTATGCAAAGAACCTAACTGAATTGATCCAGAGTACAAGCTAATAAAAAATCCAACTTTACCCCAGCACCGCAAAAATATTAACCGCCTGATTTTTGCCCTTGAAAACGATCTTCCCCAGGTCTTCCAATTTGAAACCATCCGGCAGGCCCTCGTGGGTGTAACCGTCGATTAACAAGGGGCGCAGGGCCTCCTTGGTGTATTCCTCAATGCGCGAAGCGAGGTTGACCGTGTCGCCGATGCAGGTGTAGATGGCGCGGCTCTGTGTGCCGGTGTAGCCTGCGATCATCCGGCCGGAGGCGATGCCGATGCCGATGTGCAGCGGATTGCGTCCACGGGTGAGTTGGTTCTGGTTGAAGACCTTCAATTGCTCCAGCATGGCCAGCGCGGCACGGACAGCCTTCTCGCGGTGATCCGCGTAAAAGATGGGCGCGCCGAACATTGCCAGCAGACCGTCACCCACCATCTGGTTGACCGTCCCGCCGTTGTTGGTGATGGCGTCGAACATCAGGCTGAAGTATTCATTGAGCAGGTCAATGGTCTCGGTTGGGTCCTGGTTTTCGGCCAGGGTGGTGAACGAGCGAATGTCCGCGAAGAGCACACTGGCGGTCACTTGTTTGCCGCCGAGCGAAAAGCCTGTACGCAACAGTTCCTCCGCCACTTCCTTGGTGGCAAAAGTGCGGAAGAGTTTGCGTTGCTCATCGCGCAGGCGTTTCTTTTCAAGGCTGGCGTTCACCCGGGCACGCAGCAGGATCGGGTTGATGGGCTTGGTCAGGTAATCCTCCGCGCCCAGTTCCACACATTTCACCACTGCGTCCAGCTCGTCCATGGCCGAGGTCATGATGATCGGGATCTGCCGCAATTCCACATCCTTCAGGCAGGCTTCGAGCACTTCAAAACCGTTCATCTCCGGCATCTCAATGTCGAGCAGCATCAGGTCGAACATGCCGGTGCGGAACTTCTCCAACCCTTCGCAGCCATCCCCGGCAGTCTCCACGATATGTCCCTGCAGTTCGAGACTACGCGAGAGCATCATGCGGTTGACCGTGTTATCGTCCACGATGAGCAGACGGGCCGGTTCGGATTCGGAGGATGGGTTACCGTAGACCATTCAGTTGTTCCCGCGTCTGTACGAATGCTTCCTGCAACGCCTGGAGTTTGTCGCCCACTTCGAGGTTGTTGTCACGCCCCATCATCTCCAACTCACGCGCCAGCGCTGAGAACTTGACCGCGCCGAAGGTGGCCGCATTCGATTTGAGCGAGTGCGCCGCGCGGCGGAAGGCTTCTGCATCCCCGGCGGCCAGCGCGTTCTTCATGTTCTCGAACTGGATTGGCGTGTCTTCAAAGAAAGTGTTCATCAGCTCAGAAAGGAAATCTGCGCCGGTGGCATCGCGCAACGAGTTGAGGGTCTGTACATCAATATCGGTCATGGTTCACCTTTTGTCTTGCGCAAAATATAGTTCTTTATTCGCCGTTCTGCGCCGATCTTCATGAATTTGAATCGATTGGCGAAAGCTGCGCAAGCCTTGTCTTTTCTTTATTTGCCGCGCCATGCTTTTTGCAGCGCGTCCACCAGCTCCACCACGCGGATGGGCTTGGCGATGTAATGGTTCATACCTGCGCTCAGGCACATCTCGCGGTCACCCTGCATGGCGTTGGCTGTCAGCCCGATGATGTAGGGATGTTTCTCCGGCCAACGTGAGAGAATCTGGCGCGTGGCTTCGAGCCCGTCCATTTCCGGCATTTGCACATCCATCAATACCACATCATAACCCTGACGTTCAAGAGATTGGAGGGTCTCGAGCCCGTTCCCGGCTACGTCGGCACGATAACCCATTTGCTCGAGCAGGCGCAGCGCCAGTTTCTGGTTGACCGTGTTGTCTTCAGCGAGGAGGATCTTCAACGGGTTCCGCGTTGCCATGTGCGGGTCGGGTTTGAAGCGGTCGGTGGCGGGCTCTTCCTCCTCCACATCTGGCTTGAAGAAGAGTCCCACCAGCGTATCGAACAGCTGCGATTGTTTGATGGGCTTGGTCAGGTAGGCTGAGAAAAGATTGCGTTCATCACCCACTTCACGCCGTCCCAGTGAACTGAACAGCACCAGCGGGAAGCGCGCCTTGCCCTCCTGCCGGATACGCCGTGCCAGTTCGAGTCCATCCATCTCCGGCATGTGCATGTCGAGGATGGCGATGTCGAAGGTGTCGCCGTTCTCCAGCCAGTGCAACGCAGTGACGGGAGAGTCGGTGTCGCGAGGGGACATGCCCCATTTGGCGGTCTGGATGTTGAGGATGTAGCGGTTGGTGGCATTGTCATCCACGATCAGCACACGCCGGTTCTGTAACTCCGGCTGCACGCCAGTGTATGTCCGCTTCTGGGCAAGCGGAAGAATTGCCACTTCAGCCTTGATGGTGAAGGTGAACTTCGATCCCTTTCCCAGCCCTTCGCTGGCAGCCCACATTGTGCCGCCCATCAATTCCACCAGCCTTTTGCTGATGGCCAGCCCCAGCCCTGTGCCGCCGTATTTGCGTGTGGTGGAGGAATCAGCCTGCGAGAAGGATTGGAAGAGTCGCGCCATGCCTTCCTCGGAGAGGCCAATGCCCGTGTCGCGCACCTCAACCGTGAGCAGCGCTTCTTCTGCACCTTCTTCGTTCGTATAAATTTTACTGGAGGCGGTCAGCACCACCTCGCCCTGGTTCGTGAATTTGACGGCATTGCTCAACAGGTTGGTGATGATCTGGCGTACACGGGTCACATCGCTGAGGATGGCGTTCGGCATGTCGCCTTCGAAGAGGTAGGCGATGTCGATGCCTTTTTCCACGGCGCGTGTGGTCACGAGGTCCAGCGCTGATTCGACGCACTCACGCAGGTCGAACGCCTGGGTCTCCAGATCCATGCGGCCCGCTTCGATCTTCGAGAAATCCAGAATATCGTCAATGATGGCGAGCAGCGCATCACCCGACCCGCGAATGGTCTCTACGTAGTCGCGCTGTTCGTCGTCGAGTTGAGTATCCAGTAGTAGCCCGCTCATGCCAATGACGGCGTTCATGGGCGTGCGGATCTCGTGGCTCATGGTGGCAAGGAAGGCGCTCTTGGCCTCGTTGGCTTGTTCAGCGGCGGCGCGTGCAGTGCGGGCTTCTTCGAACAGCATCGCGTTCTGGATTGCAGTGGCTGTGCTTGAGGCAATGGACTCCATCAATTTGATGATGGCTTCATCGTAGGCATTCTCGTGCTCGAAGTTCTGGATGGTGATGCCGCCGATGAGTTCCTTCCCGACCACCATGGGAATCATGACCACCGATTTGGGGATCTCGTTGAGCGCGGTCATGCTGGAACCGAGTTTTTTCCAGAGAGAGGGGGATTGCCGGTTGAGCACCAACGTCTTGCCTTGCAATGCGGCCCTATGTGTGAACTCGCCCAAATGGAAGGGCGGAAACTCGAGCCGCTCGCTTTTCTTGGTGACATAATGTGCGTGGATGGTCCCGGTCTCGCGGTCGTACAGGCCGATGCCGAGGTTATCCTCCTTGACCAGGTCGCGCACCTTTTCTCCGACCACTTCAAGGATGGTGTACACGTCCAATTGCTGCCTCAACACCTGGCCGACCTCATTGAGGATCTCCAGTTCGGCGGCGCGGCGTTTGGTCTCGTTCAGGAGGCGCTGGGTTTCATCAAAGAGGCGGGCATTTTGAAGAGCAACGCCCATATTGGCAGCAAGGATTTGCAGGATCCGCAAATGGCCCTCATTGAACGCATTGGCCCTGTAGCTTTGCACGTCAACGACCCCAAGCACCTGATCGCCGACCATGATGGGAACGCCGATGTAGGATTCTATATCGGCTTCGTCTTCCGGCGCAGTAACATATGCGGCCGCACCGTTCTCTTCGATCTCCCTGGCCGTGTTCAATACCAGCGGTCCCCTGGCGGCGATGATCTTCGAAGTCAGTCCCTCTCCCAACTCCCAGGGCGGCTCATTTTCATATTGAAGGTTATCGCTAAAACTATAGACCAGGTGCACAATGTTCGTGTTGGCATCGTATAACAGGATATCCACAATCTCGGCATGGAAGGCTTCGTGGATCTTGACGCCGACATTGCGCGTAATGGTGTTTACATCCAAAGTGCGGGACATGGACTCGCTTGCACTGTTAAGAATGGCAAATTCGGCGGCGCGTTGCTCCGTTTCCTTGAGGAGGCGCTGGGTCTCATCGAAGAGACGCGCATTCTCGATGGCCACGCCAATGGAGTTTGCGATGGTGGTTAGCAGGCGCACATTGGAATCGGTGAACGCATCTTCCCGCTCGAGGTTTTGCAGCGAGATCACGCCTTTTATCTCGTCCCCGACCAGCATCGGCACCCACAACCCTGATTTGACCACTACGCTCTCATCGTCCGGGTCGGTGCCGAGGTTAACGGAATTGAACTTGCGCGAGTACTCGTCGAAGTTCCGGTTGACGAGGATCACCCGGCCTGTGCGAATGACCTCGCCGCTGAATCCGCCGCGCCCCTCTCGCAGGGGAAGCGGGTCCTGATAGAGCCGCTCGCCGTTCTCGATGATATAGGGATACGAGGTCAGGTTGCTGGCCTTGTCATACAGCGCCAGCACCACCGTCTGCGCATCGAAGATATCGCGGATCCTGTCGCCGGTGCGGTCATAAATGGATTGGATATCCAGCTTTGTATCCAGCTCGGTCAGGATGCTGTTGATTAGGCTGAGTTCTTCGGCGCGTTGGCGTGTTTCCTGCAACAGGTTCTGCGTTTCATCAAAGAGTTTTGCGTTTTGTATGGCGATGCCCATGCTGGCGGCCAGCGTGGAGAGCAGGCGCACATCCTCGGGCTGGAAGGCGTTCTCGCGTTCGAAGTTCTGGATGGAAAGCGACCCGAGCACCTGATCGCCTGCCAGGATGGGGAGGGCGATCAACGACTTGGGAAAAGAATCACCCGCCAGCAAGGTCGAACCGAATTGACCGGCCAGGGTGGCAACGTTCTCATTAAGGAAGAGCGTGGTGCGGTTGCGGATGACATAACCGGAGAATCCGGAAAGTGGTTGGGTTTCGGGATGAACGCGCTCTCCCTTCCAATACATATAGGGAAAAGCGACGGTATCTGCCTCGCGGCTGTAATACGAGATAATGACAGCCTGAGTGTTGAAGATACCGCGTACCTTTTCGCCGATCAGGTCATAGATGGACTGCACCTCCACCTTGGAGGACAACCCGCGCTGCACACTGTTGATGATCTCCAATTCATTGGCGCGTTGCTGGAGGACATTGAAGTAATTGGCGTTCTGAATGGCAATGGCCGCCTGCAAGGAAAGTTCTTCCAGGAAGCGCAGGTCGGCGGGGGAGAAGAGATCGCCGCCCTCGCGCCAGACTGCCATCACGCCGTTAACCTTGTCGCCAGCCAGCAGCGGAGCCACCAGCAGCCTTTCATTCCCAACTGCCTTGGTGCCGGGGATCTGCAGGGTACGCGGGTCGCTGTTGGTATCGTTGATGAATTCCGCCCGGCCTTCTTTGGCCAGCGACCCGATGATGCCTTCACCCATTTGAATGGAATCCGCCATGATCTCGGCAGCAATGTTGCCTTTGGCCACTAGTGGGCGCAGCATCAGCCCGTCGGTTTGCGGCAGGAAGATGGCGCTGCTCGACCCGTTGAGTAGTTCGCGGGCATGATTTGCAATGCGTTCCATCACGGTGGCGAGGTTGAGGGTGGCGGAAATGTCGCGTCCCACTTCGTTCAACACAGCTGATTCGCGTGCATGGCGCGAAGCCTCTTGGAAGAGGCGCGAGTTTTCGATGATGACCGAGGCCTGGTCGGCGAAGAGTTGCAACAGGTGCAATTCAGAACCTTCGAACTTGCGCCTTTCGGCGAAGTGAATGTTCATGACGCCCACCACCTTCAGACGGAACTTCAACGGCAGGCCGATCAACGCGCCTTTCCAGCCGGAGCCCCGGTAAAGCAGGTGAGTTTTCATGTCTTCGACCAGCATGATCTCGCCGGTCCTGGCAACCGTGTGTGTGATACCACCCGGCCGCGGATTGGCAACCGGGGCACGGGAGATCACACCGTTGGCAATGGCAGTGCCGAAGCGTAGTTCGTTATCCTCATAGATGAATAAGTTGATATTCTCAATGCTTGGCATCAGCGCGGAGGCGCGTTGCAAAATGGAATCCAGCACGCTGTCGTACTCAAGGTTGGATGAGAGGTCAATGCTGGCCTGGCGGATCGCTTCCAACTCCGCGTTTCGTTTTTCAGCTTCTTTCAGCAGGCGTTGGGTTTCGCTGATGAGACGTGCGTTCTCCAGCGCCGCGCTCATGGGATGTGCCAGTGTTTCCAACAGGCTTACATCCGATGGGCTGAAGGAATGTTCCCTGTCCATGTTCTGCAATGAGATCACGCCGCGCACTTCCTCGCCAGCGATCAGCGGAACATAGACAGCCGATTTGGGGACCAGCGGCCCGAGCACCAGCTGCGCGTTGTATTCGCGCATCTTTTCCTCAACCTGTTCGTTGAAGACGAAGGTCTTTTTCATGCTGGCAATGGTTTTCATCAACCCGCTCATCGGCCCCGGCTGGACGTGCTCGCGGCCGTGACGGTCAGTGTAATAGTTGATGGTCTGAGTTTCGGTCTTTAGATCAAAGGTGGCAATAATGGTGGTCTGCGCGTCGAAGAGGCTGCGGATGCGGTCGCCGACAAGATCGTATATCGCCTGCAGTTCCAGGTTGGAGGCAAGCCCGTCCTGCACGCTCTTGATGATGGCGAGTTCCGCTTCACGCTGCCGCAATTCCTTCAAGACCCCGACGGTAGGGGCGGTCTTTGAGGCGGCGGGCTTCTTTGAAGTTGAGGAGACGGGTGTTCGATCTTTGGGCTTTGCCGGTTGCTTTGCTGGCTCTTTTCTACGCATGCATACCTCTGAATCTGATTCAGTTTACATAGTCAAAATGGAAACGTCAATAGCGCCTATTGAAAAACAGACGCTTTGCGCCTGTCTGTCATCATATTGATATGTTCAACTCTCAAAGCAACGGATTATCGGAGAATGGCCCGGATGTTTTGCATCGGCGTTTGGATGACCATGTCGCAGCCGGGCCAGACCGCATCCACGCCCGCCTCTTTCGACCTTTGAACGGCCTCTACAACCGAGCCTTCGTCACCCTGCCACAGAGTCGCCACCGGGTCTACGTTGCCAAATAGCATTGTCTCTTTTAATGCAGAACGAGATGCCTGCAAATCGTTCAACTGATCGACCGAGATCGCATCTGCGCCAGACTTTGCCAGCAAACTCATGGCGGAGTCCGTTTTCCCGCACACAGAAATCACGACGGGGTGGGGCAGTTGTCGGGTCAGGTGTTGAAGCGCAGGCAGGACGAACTGCTCAAACGGCTTCGGTCCGATAAACCCCGGCGAGCCGCCCATCTCATGGATGGTGATAAAGTCCGCGCCTGCATCCAGATAGGCTTTGCCAATGTCAGCGAGGAAGGATGAAAGATGAAGGAGCGCATCCAACACCATTTGCGGCTCATTCTTCATCTCGCGCACGAGATTTTGCACCTTGCAAATGTAGATCATCAACGTGTACGGACCGGGGATCATGCCTGAAATAGCAACTCGATCGCCTATATCTTTTTTTAATAAACGAATCGCTTCACAAATCAACCCAATCCGCCCAAGATTTTCTACTTCTCTAATCTCTAATCCTCTAATCTCTTTTGTACTTTGAAATAACAACTTCTTTACCTGTGGAAATTGCATCTCGTCATTATTATAGAAGATCAACTCCGCACCCAACGCCTCGGCAGGAGAGCATAAATCCAATGGCAATGCCGCCGACGGCATGCCTGTCAACTTGAATGTGCTCGCCGCCGCCCGTGCCATTTTCCCCGCATCGTGATGGACTTCTCCCAGAGTCAACCCTTCACTTGCCAACCCCTCGGCTGTGACATGAATCAACCCGCTGAACGCCGGAATCGAAGAAATCTTCTCCCCGTTCAACAATCTCAAAATCTCATCACGCATCAGACCTCCAAAAATGCAGTTACGAGTTACAGGCTACTTCACTCGTAACTTGTAACTCGTAACTTGAATCAATCTCTAATTACCAATCCCCAATTATCCCTTCACCGCCTTCGCAATCGCCGCAATATGCTCGGGTGTATTTCCACAGCAACCACCCACGACCTTCGCGCCCATTGCCACATATTTCTTGGCATAGGTTGCCATGTCTTCGGGACCCATATCGTATACGCCTTGCTCGGTCTCCAAGTCCATGTGCGGAACGCCCGCATTTGGCTTGACCCACAAGGGCATATCAGGTTTGGCGGTTTGATATTCTTTTACCACCGCTTCCATATTATCGAGCGTAGTGCCGCAGTTCGCACCGATGAGGGTCGCGCCCATCTCGGAGTAACGCTTCATCACATCCTTTGGCTTGACGCCCATCATCGTGCGTGTGCCGCGGTCATAACTGAACGAGACAACGATCGGCAGGTCGGTCACGGAGCGAGCGCCTTCAAAGGCGGCTGTCGTTTCTTCCACGGCGAACATGGTTTCGATGATCAACAAGTCCACGCCGCCATCGGCGAGGGCTTTGGCTTGCTCGGCGAAGGTCGCTTTCACATCCTCAAACTCAAGCGGACCATATGGCTTGAGGATCGCGCCGACCGGTCCCATGGAACCGGCGACCAGACCGTTATTCAACGAAGCTGCCTTGCGAGCGATCTCCGCTGCACGGATGTTGACCTCAGGTGTGCGATCCTGATACTTCGAGTCTTTCATGCGCATGCGAGTCCCGCCGAAGGTACAGGTCAGGATGATGTCTGACCCGGCTTGGGCGAAGGATGAAGCGAGATTCAAGATCGTATCCGGATCATCGATGATGAGGTCCTCAGGCGGCTTGCCCGGTTTGAGTCCCATCTTCTGTAAGTTCGAACCCGTTGCCCCATCCGCAACGAGAATTTCCCCGCTGTTCAATCGTTCTAGAAATTTGTTCATTGTTCCTCCGTAGGGGCGCAGCATTGCTGCGCCCCTACAAAAATTTATTTCATGAAATTCTTCGCCAGTGGATCTGCCTTGCGATTTGGGATCAAATGCGCGATGTGTTCGAACGGCTCGCTCATGTGTGGGAAGCTTGTCGCCAGCATGAACTGATTTTGGAATTCCGGGTCGGTGGGTAATTCAAAACGTTCCACCTTGCGTGTCACTGCATCGATCTCATTGCGTTTTTCAATGTTCAGCAATGCAATGCGTGCGCCATCACCCGCGGCATTTCCAACCGCATACACTTTATCCAACTCGCAATCAGGGATTAGCCCGATCAGCATGGCTTTTTCTTTATCGATATAACTTCCAAAGCCGCCAGCGAGGATGATTTTATCAGGGCTTTGCAAATCCATCCGCTTCAATAAGGTGCGCGCCGCGGTAAAGAGCGCCGCCTTCGCCAATTGAATTTGGCGCACATCCTGCTGCGTAATGGGGATGTCTCGTCCGATGGAGGTTTCTTCCTTCCAGGCAATGACATACTCCCAGCCGGATTCTCCCTGACGGACACGCTTCGAATTTAAGTCTTTCTTGAACTTGCCCCGAGAGTCCACGATCCCTGCTCGGAACAATTCTGCCACTGAGTCGATGATCGCCGAGCCGCAGATGCCTTTGACCTGACCCGTAAATTCGGCATGGTCCGTATTCCAACCAGTTACGCCAATGACCTTGTACTTCGGTTCGAGTGTCGTTTCATCAATATGCACTCGTTCCATCGCGCCGGGTGCGGCACGCATGCCATACTCCACATGCGCACCTTCGAGTGCCGGTCCCGTCGGCGTGGACGTACACACCAGCCGCTTGCGATTGCCCAAGACCAACTCCGCGTTGGTGCCGACGTCGATCAGCAACCAATTCTCATCCTGCTTGTGCGGCTCCTCCGCAAGGATGACTGCACTCGTATCCGCACCGACGAAGGAAGCGATCGTGGGCAGAATGTGAATATTGCCGGATGGATTGATGTGCAATCCCAACTCTCTTGCCTTGATATCTACCGACTTGTGAATGGTCGGCACGAACGGAGCCAGCCCCAAATCTTTAGGGTGTAAGTTGAGCAAAACATGATGCATGGTGGAATTGCCGACCAAGACCATCTCATGGATTTCATCTAATTTGACGTGAACAGACTTCGCTGCCTGCTTGATTAACTTGTTCAGCGTGCTGATGATCGCCTTGTGCAATTTCTCCAAGCCATCGGGTTGATCGATCGCATACTGAATGCGCGACATCACGTCCTCGCCATACACGATCTGCGGATTCATCTCCGATTCCGAAGCCAGCACTTCGCCGGTGCGCAGGTTGCACAAATACAACGCCACCGTCGTCGAGCCGATGTCCACTGCGGCGCCGTAGCTATCTTCGTGATACCCCGCTTGCACGGCGATCACTTCCTTATCATTACGCACGGTGACAGTCACGTTCCATTTTGCGTCACGCAGGGTCTTAGCGAGAGTCCGCAGACAGGCGTAATCAATGTCAAAGTCATACCAGCGTGGAAGTTTCTCTTCGCCGCCGCGCACCAATCCCATCGATGTTTCCAATCCCTTGGCGAGACGTTCCCAGTCTGCTATGGGGCGCTCCAGCGTGGGCGGACTCATCGAAACCAGATACTTGCGAATCGCAGGCTTGACCTCGATCTCACGGTTGCTGGCGCTCTTGCGCACGATCTGCTTGTTGCCGCGGCTTTCTTCGGGCACGTTGATGAGCACATCGCCGCAGATTTTTGCCTGGCACGAGAGTCGTACCTGACCGATCTCCCAGCCTTTGTCTTTCAACAGTTTGGGGCGGCGTTCCAGATAGGCGCGTTCTTCGGTGCTGACGGGGGAGAGGTTCTCCTGGCTCGACTCGATGTTGTACTTCTCGAAGCGACCCGCTTCCACCAGGACCATGCACTTGCCACAGGTGGCATTCTCCGCGCAGATTGACTCGATCTCCACGCCTAATTCCCGCGCTGCCGAACGAATGGATGTCCCTTCGTCCACCTGCCCGCGCCGACCGGATGGCTGCAAAATGATGTTGTGTTTCTTTGTCATAAGGTGTAAACCGCAAAGTACGCAAAGACTGTGAAGGAATTCTTTCCTCTTTCTTCTTTGAGGACTTCGTGTCCTTTGTGTTTAATTTTCCCTTCGGGGAATCTCAACCTTCGCTGCTTCTGCCTCCAACTCTGCCAGCAGCGCCTCAGCCACTTCTTCGGCTGAGCCTTCGCGTTCGATCCACTGTCCGCGTTTGTATTGCTTGGCATAATCCGTCGTGGAGGTTGCTCCGATCGCCATTGCATATGCGTCGATCTTATTTTGAACTTTCTGCGAAAGTTCCTTCTTTACAGTCTGCCCATCCGCTTCCACAGTGAACGATTGTGGGATGTCTTTCCAGTACATCACCCGATATTTTGCCATTGCGTAGTACCTCTTCAAATTATATATAATTTCTGAGGGGGGATTTTACGAGAGGTTCGGCTGTGGGTCAATGAAAAAATTCATTTGCAGGGGCGACCCGTCCCTGCCATTCAAGGCGACCTGCTTTCACATGACAGGTCGCTCTTAATCGGAAAGGGCGTTCCCCGCCAGCCAGCCCGTTGTCCATGCGGCTTGAAAATTAAACCCGCCTGTGATGCCATCAATGTCCAGCACTTCACCGCCGAAATATAAACCTTCCACGATACGGCTTTGCATGGTCTTGAAATCCACTTCTTTCAAACTCACACCGCCGCAGGTGACGAACTCATCCTTGAATTGTCCCTTGCCACGAATTTTATATTCACCAGCCGTGAGTTCTTGAGCAAGTTTTTGTAACTCGGCCTTGGAAACATCCCCCCAATTTTTTTCGCCGATGAAATACACCAGCTGCTTCCACAGTCGCAACGGAATTTGCGAGAACGCTGACTGTGCCCAAACTTTTTTGCGCGCATTCTCGTGCCAGTCTTTGTTGCGTTGTAAAACTTCCAGCGCGGCATCAAGTTTATAGTCGCCGAGCCAGTTCACAGTTAAGAGAGAGGCGTATTTCTTATCAAACAAAATGCGCGCCCCCCAGGCGGAGAGCCTCAGCACGGCAGGTCCGCTCATGCCCCAGTGCGTAATGAGCAGCGGTCCGCGCGCGGTGAGCGATTCCACCTTCACGGTTACATCCTCCACCGATAACCCCGCCAACCCTTCGATGCGTCTATCCTTGATGTTGAACGTAAATAGCGATGGGACTGGGTCAATGAGAGTATGCCCCAGGGTCTGGATGATCTGTTGCGACTTGCGGTCGCCGCCGGTGGCGAACATCAGTCTTTTGGTCTGTAAATGGAAGGCTTGCGCTTCTTTCTTAACCTCCAATTTGAATCCGCCTTGCCGGGTTTTTCCCACGCCCAAAACGGATGCGCCCAACTCGACCCGCACTTTTGCCTGCCTGGCAGAGTCGCGCAGGCAGTTGGCGATGGTGTTCGAGTCATCGGTGACGGGGAATATCCTGCCGTCACTTTCTGTTTTTAACTTTACGTTTCTTGAACTGAACCACTCTATTGTGTCGTTTGGCTGGAAACGGGTGAACGCACCGCGCAGTTCATTCCCTCCGCGTGGATAGTAGGTAATGAGTTTGGTCGCGTCGAAACAGGCGTGTGTCACGTTGCAGCGCCCGCCGCCGGAGATCAGCACTTTGCCCAGGGTCTGGCTGGCTTTTTCAAGAATAAGGATGCGCAGGTTGGGATTCTGTTCTGCGGCGCGGATGGCTGCGAAGAAACCCGCTGCACCGCCGCCGATGATGATAACGTCCCAGATGGGAGAGAGGATGTTTGCCATAAGAAGAAATGATACTGCATCCTGAAGGATTTGCGTAAACCGTTCATAAAAATTCCCGAATGCATTCGAAGTAAACAAATTTGTAAAGGTCTGACAATCAAAGCCGTTGTATCATTAAACTCGGGTGTAATGATCGCCCAACTCAAATGTCAGAATCGTCTCTTGATACCCTGCAACGATTGGAGATAGCCCTTGGCGCTCCCGGCAACCTCGCACATGAATGCGAGGCCTTTATGAAATGGCTGGAGAGCGATGTTCATCCGCGTTTTGCGGCCTTGTTTGCAATTCGCGAACGGGATAGATATCAACTATTCTCCGTGATCGGAGCGGATGAGTTATTACCCGGAGCAATTTTTTCAACAAATGAAAACCCCTGGGGTTGGATTGAGAGCAATTTTGGCAGGCTCCCGAAAGGGGAACTCCATACCCTCCCCATCATTTGGCAGGGTGAACATTTTGGCCTGCTTACAGTGGTAAGCGCTTCTCAAGGTGAGACCTTTAAGGAAGAGCAGGTTCTCCTGATACTGGCCCTTACCTATCTGGCTCCATTTTTGCCAGGCAAGGCTCGTCGGGGAAGTGAGATCAATTCGTATGAAGAGACCATCGCCAGACTGAGGGAAAGCGAAGAGAAATATCGTACCTTCATGGAACAGCTGCCTGCCATTGTGTATGTCGATCTGTTGGATGGACAGGCAACGGCTGCATATGTCAGTCCCCAGGTAGAGTCCCTGTTGGGTGTTACGGTGGATGAATGGATGCAGGAGGGATTATCAGGTTGGATGGAGCGTATCCACCCGGATGACCGTGAACGGATCCTGACTGCTTACCAAGGCTTGATTGCTGCTGGCCAGTCGTATGATGTGGAATATCGAATGACGATCCCCAACGGGCGCTCCTTATGGATTCAGGACAGGGGTAAGGTTATTAGTGGAGAACATGGCGATCTGCTGCTTTATGGCGTAATGATGGATGTGACCGAGCGTAAACTCCATGAACGTGAACTGGAGGCCGAGGCCATGCTGGTACAAGCAATAGGCGAGACTCTCGATATCGTTCCGCTGCTGGAACGCCTATTGAATTCTGTAAAGCATGCGGTCCCGGTTGCGGATAAAGGCAGCGTGGTGTTGGTGGAACCAGATGGAAATCTGCGCATCTACGCCTTGATCGGTTACGAGGATACCCGCCTGCTGGGTTATTCGTTAGTAAATGGTCGCGGGTATGCCAGCCGCGCGGCCCATGAGCGCAGGCCGCTGACCTTTTCTGATATCCACGCAGACCCGGACCTTTGTTTTGAATCCGATTTTGAGGAATCTGTCGAAATTCAGAGCGCCATCGTGGCTCCTTTAATGCTCCAGGATCATTTGCTGGGTGTCATCTCGCTGGATTCCACTTCCAAATCTGCTTTCGAAGAAACTGACCTGCGTTTGCTGGTCAAATTTGCTGCCACGGCTGCGTTCATACTGGAACGGGCGCGGCTTTTCGATGAGACGCAGGTGCGCCTGGCGGAATCTGAAGCGCTCTTCGATGGCGGGTTGGAGTTGAACAATCTCTTGGAGCCGCAATCCATTGGCAGATCCGTGGTCAAGATCCTCGAACAGCGTATGAACTGGCACCACGCTACAGTACGCATCCGCCGTGGAAACAGCGATCAACTGGAGGTGATCGGTTATGGACTATCCGGCCTGGATGAGATCGATTCGAAAAACGAGATCGAGCGGATGAATCAGACGATCCACAGCGTTGGCAAAGGAATGGCCGGGTGGGTCATGCAGAATGGCGAAGCGGTCTTTAGCAATGACCTGGGCGGGGATCCACGCTATATTGAAACCTATCCCGGAATGTGTTCGGGGGTATATGCCCCGATTTTCATCGATGGCCATGTTCAGGGTGTGATCAGTGTGGAGAGCGAGGCATCGAATGCTTTCGACCAGCATGCCGTACGTTTTCTTTCCACACTGGCAGCACAGGCCGCTGGGGCCTTGAAGAATTCATCCCTGTTCAGGGATATGCAGAAGCGTCTGGCAGAGTTGAACGTTTTACACCAGTCGAGTCAGAACTTACTGGTTTCCGGTTTCGACCCTGAAGCGACCTACGCAAATTTACATGAAGCAGTCAAACGCATCATGCCAAGCGATGTATTTGTCATTGTTCTGGCAGAAGGAGAAAATGGGACTGACTACCGGGCGGTTTACCGGTATGACAATGGTGAATATTATCCGCCGACACGGGTACCTTATGGTAAGGGTCTGAGCGGACAGGTGATCTCAAATGGCCTGACCCTGCTGGTTTCAGATTACGCTGAAAGAAACGATGTTCAAGCCATTCACTTCGGCGACGCCGAGCACGTCAGGTCGCTTTTGGCGATTCCCCTCCGTCGCGGCGGGCGGACTTTTGGCATGATCTCTGTTCAAGCGTATGAGCCCAGTGTATATAACGAAAGTCACCGGGACGTGCTGGAGACCATTGCCGCCCAGTTCGCCTCTTCCATTGAAAATGCGCGATTGTTCGAGGAGACCCAGCAGCGCTTGCATGAGCTTGAGATTCTTCAGGTGGTGTCTTCGGCTTTGCGGCAAGCCCATACGGCTCAGGAAATGCTGCCCATCTTTGTCCGGTACGCCTCCCGTGCGGTGGGCGCGCAGGCCGGTTCGATCTATTTGTTGGATGAAATTTCGAACGAGTGGGTTTCGCAGGGCTGGGTGGATGTTGAAGGGAATTGGGTGGTCAACGCGGGAGAATTACGGCATCCAAGCGGAGAGGGCATCACGGGCCTGGTTGGGGTCCGGGGTGAAGCGTATGTCATTGAAGATTGGCGCACTGAGCCGAACGTATCCGCTTTTCCGAGTGAAGCGGAATATCTCAAGGATCTTTGCAGTGGTATCTCCCTGCCATTCCATGCAGAAAGACGCGTCATCGGTGTGATGCACATCTGGTATGCAGCCAGGCACGACTTTACCGATAGCGAAAAACATTTGCTGACTGCCATTGCAGACATGGCCGGCAATGCCTTGCAACGCGCGCGATTGCATGAAGAGACCACCCGGCAGGTGCAGAGACTGACAGTCCTGCGTGATATGGACCGCGTTATCACTTCCAGTTTTGATTTGCGGATCGTGTTCAGCGTCCTGCTCAACCATGTCACCGAACAGTTGAAGGTGGATGCGGCCAATGTGCTGCTATTCAACTCGTATACCAACCTGCTGGAATATGCGGCTGGGCGCGGCTTCCGCTCGAACTTGCAATCGCGTTTACAGGTGTCTATGGGCGCAAGCCTGACGGGGCAGGTCGTGATGAACCGTCAAATGGTCGCCATCCCGGATTTCGCTTTATCTGAAGAGAGACTGGTCAATCAAAAGCAATTGGCCGAAGAGAACTTCCAGGCCTATTATGCGCGTCCCCTCATTATCAAGGGCGAGTTGAAAGGCGTCCTGGAGGTCTTCCACCGTTCCCCCCTCTACGTCAACCCGGATTGGTTGAACTATTTTGAGACTCTGGCCGGGCAGGCTGCCATCGCGATCGAGAACGCCCGCATGTTCGACAGCCTCGAACGATCCAATCTGGACTTGATGCTGGCATACGACAAGACCATCGAAGGCTGGTCCAAGGCCCTGGATCTACGCGACCGCGAGACTGAGGGCCATACCCGCCGCGTCACCGACCTGACCTTGAGACTGGCCAAACAACTCGGCATGAACCCGCCTGACATCGTTCACATCCGCCGCGGGGCATTGTTGCACGACATCGGCAAGATCGGTATCCCCGACCATATCCTTCTCAAACCCGGCGGCCTGACCGAGGAAGAATGGATCATCATGCGCCAGCATCCGCAATATGCCTATGACATGCTCTCTGCTGTGGAATATCTGCGGCCTGCATTGCACATCCCCTATTGCCATCATGAAAAATGGGATGGCAGCGGTTACCCACGCGGTCTCAAAGGGGAGGACATTCCGCTTCCGGCGCGCATCTTTGCCATTGCCGATGTTTACGATGCCCTGACCAACCATCGTCCCTATCGGCTGGCATGGGTCAAGGAGCAGGCGCTGGATTATATCCGCGCGCAATCCGGCAAACACTTTGACCCTAAAGTGGTCGAAGCGTTTATGGAGATCATTGAGAAATGATTATAGGGTTGGAGGTTAGATCAGGATCGGACCATTTCCCCGCAAATGATCAGGACGTGTCAGCAACCACAGCGCCCAGTCTGAAATGTGGTCCGGGGTCAGATTCGGCTTTCCCTCGGCATTGAATGGCGCGGACACCGCGACGCCAGGTGAAAGAAGGTGCGTTCTGATTCCGAACTCGCTATTCTCAGCCTGGATCAATTCCATCAGCGTCGTCAACCCGTGCATGGCGATGGCAAAGGCCCCATCCTGTGGGTAAACGCCCAAGGCGGAGTCTGAACCGATGGCCATGATCTCACCGCGTTTTTGTTCACGCATCACCGGCAGTGCGGCGCGCGCCATTAAAAAAGGTTCGCGCAGATTGGCATTCATCACCAGGTCCCAAGTCTTTACATGATGACTATGGATCATCCCACCGCTCCAAAAAGGGGAAATGAGGATCAAAATATCCAACCCGCCAAATGCGCTTCGGGCCTGGCCGACAATGGCCTCTGTTTTCTCCAGCGTATCCAACTCTGAGGCCTGGGTGATCACCCGGCCGCCGATCTCTTTTATTTTATTGGCAGACATGTCCAACAGGTCTGCCTGCCTGCCGCACAGACAAATGTTCACACCCTCGCCTGCTAAAGCGAAAGCGACGGCGCCTGCCAATTCCGTTGAACCGCCGGTGAGTATCGCTGTCTTGCCGGAAAGTGAATTCATCTCTTATTTTCCTTCCCGCATGATGGTTGTGCCTGCCACCGCATCGCTGACCGCATCGCCGATCAGGTTGATGGATAGCACTGCCAAAAAGATCCCAAAGCCGGGGAAGAAGGTCAGCCACCAGGCGTTGCGAACGTACTTCATTCCTGCATTCAACATCGCGCCCCATTCTGCAGTGGGTGGTTCTGCTCCGAGGCCAAGGAAGTTCAGGGCCGCGCCTGCAAGAATGGAAGAACCGATCCCAAGCGTAAGCAGCACCAGCAGAGTACGGATGGAATTCGGCAGGATGTGCCTGACCAGGATCCTCGAATCGGAACTGCCAAGCGCACGCGCCGCTTCGATGTAGGTCATCTCGCGCAAGGCCAGCACACTGCTGCGGGTGAGGCGCATGAACGAAGGAATGAACGAAATGCCAATGGCCAGCATGGCGTTGTTAATGCCGGGCCCAAGGATGGCGATGATGGCCAGAGCCAGCAAAATATCCGGGAACGCCATAAGCACATCGTTGAACCACGAAAGGAAGGAATCCAACCAGCCGCCAAAATACCCTGAGATCAGCCCAAGCGCGATCCCGATCAAAGCGCCAATGAAAATGCCCGAAAGCCCGATACGCAAAGAAAGTTGGCCACCGTATAAAAAGCGGGTAAGGGTGTCACGTCCCAGATTATCGGTGCCCATCAGATGTTCCATGCCAGGCGGCTGCAAGGCTTGGGATGGGGCATTCTTGTTCGGGTCGAAACTGGTGAGGAGCGGCGCGGCAAAAGAAACAACGATCAGCATGAGTAACAGGAGTCCGCCAAATTGCGCACTACGATTGCGCAGGATCTGCCGGAGCATGCGCATGCCCGGGGAATTGGATGGGATAGAGGGTGTGATCGGATTCGAGGTCATTACTGTAGGCGTATCTTGGGGTTTAGGAAGCCGTAGGTGATGTCGGTCAATGTATTGATCAGAACATAAATGGCTGCGGTAACGAGGACCACGCCTTGCACCATCGGGTAATCACGGCTGAAGATGGATTGCACTGCCAAACGGCCAATGCCCTGCCTTGCGAACATGGTCTCCACGATGGTCGCGCCGCCAAGCAGATAAGCCATTTGCAGACCGAGGAAGGTCACCACGGGGATCAAAGCATTGCGGAGCGCATGCTTGAGGATGACCATATATTTTGGCAGACCTTTGGCCCGGGCGGTGGTGATGTATTCCTTGTTGAGCACGTCGAGCATGCTGGCGCGTACCATGCGTGCGACCACTGCGGCTTCAGGGAGGCCCAAGGTCAGGGCGGGGAGAAAGAGATCGGCAAAGGAAGAACCGTTGGAAATACTTGGGAAGAGTTTCAATCTCACTGAGAAGAAAAGGATGAGCAGGAGACCCATCCAAAAAGTTGGGATCGAAAGACCGCTGACCGATAAGCCCATTACGAGGGTATCAACCCATGAACCATGGCGCAAAGCGGCCAACAGCCCAAGGATCGCGCCGAAACTTAGCGCCACGATCAATGCAGATATGGCCAGGGTGAAGGTGCCGGGTAGTTGTTCAGCGATCGCTTCGGAGACGGGCTGCTTGGTGCGGATGGATGCGCCCAGGTCGCCGCGCAGGGCATTGGAAATATAGCGGCCGTATTGCACAAGGATCGGGTCGTTCAATCCAAGTTGTTCGCGCAGGGCAGCCACCTTTTCAGCGTTGACGTTTTGACGACCCAGGATCGCTGTAGTGACATCGCCCGGTACCAGATGAATGACCGAGAAAACCAGCACGGATATGCCGAATAAAACGAGGATGGAGGTAAAGAGGCGCCGGATGAGGTAATTGAACATACGTTGGTATTATATTATGCCCAAGGGTATAAACGCGAGTGCGCCGCATCTATGCAGATGCGGCGCACTTTTTTGGGGGACTTACTGGGAAATGGAAATATCGTACAGGAAGGGATAGCCTTCGAGGTCGAAAGTGAAACCTTGAATGGAAGGCGCACTGAGGTAGGAAGTATTCACCGTGAACATCGGAATGGCGAGCGCATTCTCCATGATGATCTTCTGGGCGGTGAAGTAATCCTGCTTGCGGGCGGCCTCGTCTGTGTTGGTGTCGGCGTCAGCCAGGGCTGCATCGAGTTCTTCATTCGTGAAGTTCGACCACGCGCCACCGCCATTGTTGTTCTCGGAGTGGAACAGGTAGCGCAGCGGGGAAGGATCGGGGCGGGTCCAATACATGTAAACGAGGGTGTAATTTCCAGCCAGCAATTCGTCGTAGGCGGCGCCATCATCCATGGAGCGATACTGAACATCGAAACCGGCTTCTGCAAGATAGCCGATCACCAGTTCGTTGAAGGCTTCAGACCAGGCGGGGTTATCGGGCCAGTCAATGGTGAGAGTCTGGCCATCCTTTTCGCGAATGCCATCCCCATCTGTGTCCGTCCAGCCGGATTCTTCCAATAGTTTCTTGGCTTCATCGAGGTTGTAGCGATACAAGCCATCCGCTTCTTCGCTGTAACCCCAGGTGGTCGGTGAGACTACACTGTAGGCGGGCAGGCCAAGATTCTGGAACGCAGTTGTGGCCAACTCATCCTGATTGATCGCTAGGATCATCGCTTTGCGCACGTTGATATCATCCGTAGGTGCCTTGGTGGAGTTGATCATCAAAATGGCAGGGATACCGGGCTGGGCAAAGTTCTGCAACGAGGCTGATCCGGCTTCGACAAGGGAGGCGGCATCCAGGGCAGGCGGTTCACTTGCGATCTGGATTTCGCCGGTTTCGAAGGCAGTCAGACGGGTGGCGGCTTCGGGCAAAATGCGGAAGATGACCTGATCCAAATTTGCAGGTCCCTGATGAGAAGCGAATTCCGGCCCCCAGTTGTAATCGGGATTGCGCTCAAGCACGATCTGCGATTGGGCGTCCCATTGCACGAACTTGAACGGACCTGTGCCGACCGGATTGCGGCCATAATCTGCACCAGATTGTTCCAGCGCAGCAGGGGAGGAGATGCTCAACCACTGGCGGGCGGCGTCACGCAAAAAGAGCGGATACGAAGCTCCAAACTTCACAGTGACAGTATAGTCATCCACGATCACGGTCTCCACATAACCATGATCGGTTAAGAGAGATTTACCGCCGGATTCAAGGACAGCATCGCTGATGATGTGATCAAAGGAAGCCTTGACCGCATCGGCCTTGAAAGCCGTTCCATCATGGAAGGTCACATCCTGGCGCAGGGTGAAGGTGAACTCGGAATAATCCGCGTTCGCTTCCCATGTGCTGGCGAGGCCGGGGTGCAGCTCACCGTCTGCTGAAATGGAAAGCAGCGAGTCGAACAGGCTTTGCAGGATGAATTGCTCCTGCACATAGACGGCGTCGCCGGGGTCGAGAGTTTCCGGCTCGACGGCAATGCCGACGGTCAGGACACCGCCGGAGGCAGCGGGCGCTTCCGCCGGCGCTTCAGTGGACTCTGCGGCCGGAGCCTCTGTGGCCGCTGGAGCCTCGGTGGCTTGGGTGCCACCACCACATGCAGCCAATAACAGTCCGATCAACATCATGACGGACAGCCCCTTGAGTAAGGTCTTCTTCATTTGTTTCTCCTTGCTTGGGTTGGGAAATAAAGTGTACCGAATTTCGGCGTTTAAGCAGATGCCCATTCCGGCAGCCACTCGCTGACATTCTATCACGGCTAGGCAGCGGCTTTTGGAATGGGCAACAAAACAAAAAATCTGTTGAACAACTTGCTGAAAAAACCTGCCAAGCCTTGGCAAGTCCATCCTCCTTATGAGGACAACCCGTACACCGCCGCCCCCAATAACCCCGCCTTTGAGTTCAAGATGACATGCACGGGCATTTTTGTTAGTAGATCGCGGAAGCGTCCCTTGCTGCGGATGGATTCAAGGAAGCCGGGCCGTTTTAATTCATTGATGATGCGCGGTGAGATGCCCCCGCCGAGATAAATTCCACCGGTGGAGAGTACCTTCAGCGCCAGATTCCCCGCCTCTGCCCCGAGGATGGCAACGAACAAATCCAGGGTTGCCACTGCCAGATCGCAGGGGTGCGAAGCGTCTTGCGCAGCGTTGAAGATGACCGGTGAAGGGTCAGCGCTAGTGGCGAGTTTTTCCGTCAGCCAGGCCGGTTCTTCCGCATACTGAATGGATTTCAAATAAGCATAAAGATTGGGAATGCCCAACCCGCCCGAACACACACGTTCAAAACTGACATGCTCATGGCCCTGCGCATGGATAAACTCCAGCAGCCCAAGTTGTAATTTCCCGGCTGGAGCAAAGGAAGCGTGACTGCCCTCCGATGCGTGGGCGCGATACCTGCCGCCTTGATATGTTAGGAACGCTTCGCCCAAACCGGTACCGGGTGCCAGAACCGCGACATTCCCATCCCTGACAGGTTCGCCTGCACTGAGCGTAAGCACATCCTCGGGTTCGAGGATCGAAATGGCGTACGCCACCGCTTCGAGGTCGTTCAGAAGCGCGACCTTTGTCCATTTGAAATTGGACTTGATGGTCTCGACACTGATCACCCACGGCAGGTTCGTGATCTGGGCGCTTCCATCCACCACCGGGCCGGCCACACCGAAACAAGCCTGCTGTACCGGTAAGTGGACCTCCATCAGAAATTCGGCGATGATCGCCTCCAGACTTTCATAGCCAGCGCTAGGGTAACTTTTTTCTGCCAATGGCTTGCGCGGCCCAGCCTCGGTGGAAAAGACCGCCAAAATGGTTTTGGTGCCGCCAATGTCGCCGATAAGAACGTTCATAAGGGAATTGGAATTCAACTTTCTGTCTGAAATTGGATTTTTCTCGCTTAACCGCGGGGAATTATAAATTAAAAACTCCCTGCTGGTTCATCAGCACTTGTCCTGGAAAGATTGGGATAGGGTGCCATATCCCTCAGCCAAATGGTGGCGATCGAATGGAAGAAATGGGCCAAATGTTCGGACATTTGCATCGTTCGAATTTATAATGGTCAGAATAAAACAAAAATCGGTGTTCAAGGGTGTATCGTGAAAAACGTTAATGCAAGCAAAAGCGACAGGAAAAGATCCATCGATCTTGATCTTTGGATCACGAATTTTAACTTGAGTATCCGATCGCGCTGGGGGTTCAATGCCTTGTTGGCGTGGGCCCGGGTCGGTGGCATCCTGCTTATTTGGCTCAGATTTTTGGTGATTACAGCGGATTTCAACCGCCTGGTCCTGGCGTTCTTGTTGATTGGCACCCTGTATTCCGTTTCCATTGCCTTGTATTCCAAAAGATTATTGAAGCGCTATGATGCAACGACTTACCACGCGATTCTGGTCTGCGTCGATACGATCATGGTGGGATGTTATATTTTTATGACAGACCACTTTGCCACAGACCTATTTCTCTTTTATTTCATCCCTCTGGCAACGGCGGCCCATTTTCTGAGGCGGAAGTGGTTATTGTTAATCGGTCCCGCTGTGGTCATATCCTATTTGGGGGTCCTGTCGTTGGAGACGTATGGTGTATATGTTTCGGATATCCTGATCCCATGGATGGGGAAATCTGTCTTTTTATTAATAGGGACCGTCATCTTGCGGGCGCAAAGAGGGTTGCCCGGCCCCAATGAATCTCGTGTGGTGGCGCCTTCCAAGGCGAGGGAACGCCTTGAAAAAATGCTGGAAGAATTGCGGCCGACCCTGCCATATGATACGGCTTCCATTCAGCTGGTCTATCGCGATCGTTTGCAGATCATAGCCTGTCAGGGCTTTGACAATGCCGAGGAAATATATCAGATCGAATTTCCAACAGATGATGACCGTTTTCCAAACAAGGAGGTCATTCAGACCCAGGCTGTGAAGATCGTCGAAGCAAAGGACTTTGATTCGTTCAACGATGAACATTATTTTGCCGACCATATCAAGAGTTGGATGGGCATTCCGCTCATTTCACCTGCCACCGGCGAATGTTTTGGCATGTTGAGTCTGGACTCGTCCGAGCCCAATCTCTATACTGATCTGGATAAACGACAAGCAGGCTGGTTTGCAAAGAAGGTGAGCAGTTTTTTGGTTGAGACTGCGTTGGGTCCGGCGGCGTTGACGTTGGCCAATAACCGCGAAAATCTGTTGGGCTTGCTGAAATCATGGGCCGACCTGCTGCCAGGCAAAACCTCAAAGTGGGATGATGATGTTCAGGCTTCCCAGGATCTGATCCAGATCGGGCAAAAGATATTTCGAACCGAGGACTGTTCCATCTTCTTCCTGAGGCACAATTATGAGGATGGGTCAGAAAAGCCCGTCCTGCATTTGATCGCCTCCACGGCGGTTCCCCAACACTTTTACCAAAAACGGGAAATGAAGGTGACCGGTCAAAAGGGCGATGGGCTGACCGGACTGGCGGTATATCGCAATCGTACTTTGAATTATGGCGCTGCAAAAGTGGAAAGGTCGCCTTATCGGGCGAACTTCAATTACCACCTAAAGTTCTTTTTTTCGAAAGAGTCAAGACAGGTGATGATCGCGCCACTGCGCGATTCGCGTGGAAACGCGGTCGGGGCGATCAAGATCGAAAATCGAATGGGAACCTCTTCCAAGAGGGAATTTTTCCCCGTCGAGAAAAATCTCTTCGAGATCTATGCTTCCATGGTCAGCCTGATTCTTGAGACCATCCGCCAGCGCGGGTATATCAACCGCCTTGAAGGTGGGATTCATGGGGTGCGCGGGGTGGTGCATCATGCAGCGGTCACGCCACTGCGAGAGATGTTAATGCAACTGGATAATGACCCTTCTGGCCCGGCAATGACCAGTACACTTCAGGAGATCGAGCATACTCTGGAATATGTGAAAATGAGCATTCACGGGGTGCTTGCAGATTCCATCGATAATATCTACCTTGAGAAAGAAGGGCTGATCCATGCCGTGCATCATTACTTAAAGAGCCTGCGGTCGATCCCCTTTTTGCAAAGCGCCTGTGATTGTATAAAGATCCATGCACAGAATGCCCGGGAAGATGAAATGCCGTTCCAGATCCAGGAGATATTTTTCAATGTTGCCAAAGAAGGGATATTGAACATTGTCCGTCATTCCAAGATCGAGAAAAAGCCCGATGGCGAGGCGCAAATAGCCCTGACCAGGGTGGATGGTGCTTTTGTATTGACCGTAAAAGACAATGGGGTGGGGTTTGTAGAGACCGAGGAATCCGCCCGCCAGCGGCGATCCTTCGGTCTTAACGACATCAAGAGACAAATGGAGTTAAAGAAATTTCACAGCCAGGTTGCTTCCGTTGATATTGAGTCATCCCCGGGGCAAGGGACTGTCATCCAGGCGCGTTGGGCGCCGTGAGGAGAAGATTTATGAATACCATGTCAAACTCGAGGTTGTATCGGACCGTTATATTGGATGATGAGTTTCTCCAGCAAAGCGCATTGGAAAAGATCTTGAGCAGCCTGTCTCAAATTCAGATCGTTGGAACGGCTGCCACCACAATGGAAGCCTTTTCCATTTGCGAAAGGCTGAAACCGGACCTGATCATTGCAGATGCCAAAATTGGACAGGAAAAAATGGCCGGCGCCACCTTCGTGAAGAATATCAAAAAGATACTACCCGACGTCCGAATTCTCGGCCTGACCTACCACGCTGACCTCATTGATGGGCTTAAGCGTGCGGGGTGCGATTATGTAGCGAACAAGGCCCTCATCGAAAGCCCGGAGGATGCTCGTAAATTCATTCGGGAAGCCATCAGCCCGAGGCCGGAATACTATCGTGATTTTGCACCTCCCAGCCTGACCGAAGCGCAGGATCGCGTCCTGAAGCTGATCTGCGAGGGATATACCGAGGACGAGATCGCAAAAGAGTTTGGAAGCGATTCGAGAAAGCCAATTAGAAATATAAAGAACACCCTGTTCGATATCTTTGGTGCTAAAAGTGCGGCAAACTTGATCCACCTGGCTTACAGGTCTGGTTACCTGCACCCCGACCGCGATTAATCTTCCCCGCCAAAAGGTTAAACAAAAGGCCCTGAATTGGGCCTTTTGTTTTTCCAATAAGCCGCCATTCGAGCAATGGGAATGATAAAAAATAGATGAAGGTTAATCCTTTGTAAACCTGTCGGCACACATCGTGGAAAGGAGGTGCAACATGCCCAAGGTAATTGCAAAGCTCTTCGTTGTGATGGCAAACGTCTCGGTGGGAATGATCTGGTTATGGGTGGCATTTTTTGGAAAAGACAGCCTGCCTTGCCTTGCCCCGTTTTTGCTGGCGCTTGTTATTTTGACCGCCAAATTTGTCTGGAGACACTGCTACCGTCCGCAGGAAAACCACCTGGGAGTGATCTACCGATTTGGCCGCTTCCACCGTTTCGTTGACCCGGAGGAATGGACCGTCCTGATCCCGTTCTGGGAAAGAGTGCATCGTGAGGTAAGCCTGTACATGCGGACCGTGGAAGCGACCTTCAAAAAGGTGGAACTGCGGGACGGGCTGGCGATCGATATGCGGCTGAAGGTCTTTTTTCGAACCGACCTGCGGCTCACAACTCGCGAAAACCTTCTGCAAGTGCTGAAGTTTGAAGGTCCCGAATGGCCCGAAATGATCAAGACCAGCCTGGAGGATATCGTTCGCAACCAGGTCTTCCTGGAAAGCACCTACGAAGAGATCGTCAGCCAGAGAAAAAGCCGCGAGATCAAGAAACGCATCAGCCGTGAGATTTCGATGCGCATGCGCGGATTTGGCATTGTCATCAATGAAGAATTCGGCGCCATGCCAGTGGATATCCAGCCGCATCAAACCTACTTTGAAGCGGTTCAAACCTCCCGGGCCGCTGCTCCTCTGGGAGAGGCCGCGCTGGAACGCCTGCGACCTGTCCTGAACGAACTCAATAGGATCAAGCATGAAGACGCGCGTACGGCCTTTCTGCTGGAACTTGCCTCGAAGATCGCCGAAGTAAAGGATTTGCCCGAGATCGTCATGCCTTCTATGGATGGAAATGCAACCGGGGAAGGACGCGATGCTAAGAGAATCCTGCGCGGAGGGAAGACGATATATCCCGAGCCCGGGCGCAGCCAGCAGGGAAAATATCCCCTGGCCGAATAGATCCTGATTCATCATCCCCGTCACCGGGGACGGGGATGATGAACTGACTGAGAACAAAAGGAACACGATGGAAAGGAGAGAACATGGAAAACGAGACTATTGGAACATCCCCGCTCAGATCGTTGGCCCTGCCCCGGGAAACAGAACCCATGCAGGATAAGCAAATGCTCTTCGCCGCATTGCGGGCGCAAGTTCAAAGATTATCCCCGCTGCCCGCCAACACCCTGTTGTTTGGAGTTTCGCAAGAGGATCGAAAGCCCGTGCTCTTTGACATGGCAGAGCCGGATGGCGGGGCTATCCTTGTTCGTGGCGAGAAGGGCTCTGGTAAAACAACCCTGTTACAAACAATTGCCTGGAATGCGGCAGAGATGTACCGGTCGCAACAGTTGCAATTTGTTGTCGCTACTCCCGCTTATTTGGAATGGCTGGACTTTCAGGAGTTGCCGGCTTGTGGCGGAGTCTTCTCGACGGAAAGCAACAGGTTCGAGAGGCTGGTGGATGCCCTGGGTGGTTGGATGTATCGCTTTGATAAACGCCAGACCCTGCTTTTGCTGATCGATGGGATTGGCTCTTTGAATAAGATGGGCAGCAGAACGCGCATGCTATTGGACCGCGTGCTGGCCTATGGCCCTTATTCCAATATATGGACAGTTGCCACGGCCGACCCGGATGATCTCGATCACGATGCCGCCTGGCCGGACCTTTTTGCCTGGTACATCCACAGCACCTCCAAACATTGCAGTCCCACTTTCGACCATGAGTTCAGCGTAAGAACTAATGATGGTTTTTGCAGGTTCTCCATCTTGTTTTGAGAAAGTGATTGTTAGAAATACTAAAGAGGGCACATCCTTTACCTGGATGTGCCCTCTTTAGTGAACGACAATGTTTCTTAAGGAATAGGGGAGGTAAACCAGGGTTTGGAGGCAAAAATAAAGGTGCGAAGGTTGATATTGGAAATAAAGATTAATTAGTACTGCGAGGCGATATTCATTTGAGGGTGGCGAAGAACTTGGGCTTTTCATATGTTTTTTATTTTTTATTCACCAGACTTTTATGATGTCAACTATCGTGCCTTGATAAGATACTTATCAAAATCATTGTGAATATGACAAGGAATTAATTAATGTGAGATTTGAGTAAATAGATTAACAGGTTCTGCTTTGTGCCTATATTTAGCTCTACCTGTGGATAAGATTTATGCATTTTCTTCAAATACGGCATACGAGGATCCAAAAAGTAATAACTAAGTCCAAGTTGATTGGACCTTTATTGCTATCATTAATAGGCTTATTTGCCATTGTATTTGCGGGATATACCTTGATCTCGGATGCAATGCACTATACGATGGAAAATGAGATCCAAAAATTTCTTGATATTGCCAATTCAGCAGCTATCAGTATTTCTGCTGCTCAGATCAGGGCATTAACTGAAAATCCAGGCCTGGTAAATGAAGTAGATTTCAAGGATGTTTCAAAAAGATTGAAATCTTTACATAAGGTCAATCCTTTTGTTAAGCATTTTTATCTTATAGGTGAGGTTGATGGGCAAACTACTTTGCTGGCTGTTTCAAGTGAGGAGCAAATAAAGCATGATCCACCACCCAACACTTTGAATGAAGCCAGAAATATTCTTATAGATGGAGACCCCAGGTCTATTTTGCCAACTGGCGCCGATTCTATCGAGTGGGTATCAATCTTGGTTCCCATAAAGGATCCAAATAACAATAAGGTCATAGGGGTATTGGGCCTGGATATATCAGAAGAGCAACTTAACGAAAAAATCAAAACAGTCTTGCTTGAGCCCATTTTTCTGATTATTTTAAGCGTCTTTTTGTACATTGGCTTTATTTCGATTTATATCCGGTCCAAGATGAATGCCATTAAGATGGTTCAGGAGGTCAATGCCCATCTTGAGAGCGAAGAGGTTCGAAATCACCAATTTTCTAAAAACCCCGCGGTTATGCTGCTTATTGATTTGACCAGCGGAATAATCGTGGAAGCGAATTTAGCAGCGCTGAAGTTTTATCAATATACTTCCGAAGAAATCGAAAAATTAACCATCTCCGAACTTACTACTTCCCCTGAAAATCAGTTATTTGAGAATATATCTGCGGCCGAGAAAAATTCAGGCGGGTATTTTTCTTCTCAGCACCGGCTTCGTGATGGGGCAATTCGAGAGGTGGAGATAAATTTTAGCTTGGTTCAGATCCGGGGTAGGAAACTGTTGCATGCCATGGTCCATGATGTCACAGAACAGAAAGCGGTTGAAATACAGATTCGCAAGCTTTCACGAGCAGTCGAATCCAGTACTGCTTCTGTTGCCATTACAAATGTTACGGGTGAGGTTGAATATATCAACCCTCAATTTTCACAGGTTACAGGCTATACCAAAGACGATATATATGGGAAAAACTTATATGCCTTGCAGTTCGATGGTATTTCGCCTGAAAAGATTTCAGAGATTAAACAATCTATTTTAGAACATAGGTCGTGGGAGGGTTTAAGTAAGCATAAAAGAAAGGATGGTGAAGAGTATTGGGGAGCAACAACGATTTCACCAATCCTGGATGATACGCAAAAGATCACTCATTACCTAGTTGTAAACGAGGATGTTACTGAAGCGGTGGAATTGGAACGGGATCGTCGGGCTAGTGAAGCGCGATTTCAAAATTTGTTCAATGATTCCCCGATTTCTCTTTGGGAGGAAGATTTTTCAGAAGTGAAACAGTATCTAGATCGGTTACGAAATAGTGGGGTAAACGATTTTGATTCTTATCTAAAAGCACACCCTGAAGTTGTAGCGGAATGCATATCGTTGGTAAAGGTGCTTGATGTCAATAAGGCGACGTTGGTTTTATATGGTGCCAGCACCAAAGGGGAATTGGTCTCAAGTTTGAATAAAACCCTGCCGGAGGCGGGAAATGAATATTTCCGTTTTGAACTGCTTCAAATCGCATCCGGAAAATTTGATTTTGAGATTGAGATGATCGCCCGGACTCTTGAAGGGAAGATTATCGCAGTGAATCTGTACTGGGCTGTGGTGCCTGGGTACGAGATAGATTTGTCAAAAGTAATCGTTTCTATCATAGATGTTACCGAGCAAAAGAAGGCGGAAGAAAGCCTGATTCGCAACAACCGTCAGTTAGAAGAACTGATTACCAAGGCTAACACCTTGGCGGCGCAGGCTGAAATGGCGAACGTAGCAAAGAGTGAATTTTTGGCGAACATGAGCCATGAGATCCGCACTCCTATGAACAGTATTATCGGCGTTGCCGATCTATTAATGGATACTTCCTTGACAGGAGAACAGCAGAAATTTGTCAGTTTGATCCAATCCAGCGGGGAAGCGTTATTATTTTTGATTAATAATATTCTTGATTATTCCAAGCTAGAATCTCAAAAAATGGAATTGGAGATCGTTGATTTTGACCTGGAGAAGACCATTAAGGAGGTCATGGATATTCTTGAACTTAAAGCGGAGGAAAAAGGATTGCAACTGTTGTTGAGTGATGAACAAGATGTCCCATTATTGTTGTCAGGCGATCCTTGGCGGCTGCGCCAAATTCTAATAAATCTGGTTGGAAATGCTATCAAATTTACACCAAAGGGAATTGTTCAATTGAAAGTTAAGAAGGGGATGGAATCGGGACAAAAAGTTACTCTTCATTTTTCCATTGAAGATACTGGAATTGGGATTCCGCAGGAACGTTTGTCAAAACTTTTTAATCCATTTATGCAGGTTGATAGTTCGATGACCAGAAAATATGGCGGTTCCGGGTTGGGTCTGGCAATCTCCAAACAATTGGTTGAATTAATGGGCGGGACCATTGGCGTTGAGAGTGTGTGTGGCAAGGGCTCTATATTTTGGTTTTCACTGGAGTTTGAAATGCAACCCTCCCGATGTGCATTGTGGAACGGTGAATCTTCAGCTTGGCCGGCGGAAATGTCAACAGAGTACTGTAACAAAACGCCTTTTTGTTGGACGCAAGGTGGAACTTTAAGGGAACAGGCGAGTATTTTGCTTGTTGAGGACAACCCCACCAATCAATTAGTGGCGCTATCGCTCTTGAAAAAATTTGGGTATCGCTCAGATGCGGCTTCCAATGGGATAGAGGCGCTTCAGGCTATGCAACAATCCAAATATGATCTCATTTTGATGGATTGCCAGATGCCGGAGATGGATGGGTACACTGCGACAGCGCAAGTTCGATCGCGTGAGGCTGCTTGCCAAAGCCCGCGCATCCCCATTATTGCCATGACTGCGCATGCCCTGCAGGGAGATCGTGAGAGGTGTATTGCAGCTGGAATGGATGATTATATGACCAAGCCTGTGAAGGCGTCTGAACTTGGGAGAAAGATCGAGTTCTGGCTTGCTCGTTCCACCGGCGGAACGTATTCATCAGCATCATGCGATGCTCATGAATCTTCACAGATCCAGGAGTTGAACGGAATTTTCAACGAATCGGAATTGATTCAGCGGTTAATGGGTGATAGAGATCTTGAGAAGGCTGTTATCACGGCTTTCTTGAAAGAGTTACCACAACAGATCGCTGAATTGAAGATGGATATTTCCAACAAGAATTCGGGTAAAGCTCGTATTCAGGCGCATACCATCCGTGGGGCATCGGCGAATCTGGCGGCCGAGGGTCTGAGGAAAATTGCATATGAGGTAGAGAAATTGGGCGAACTTGGTGATTTGCAGGGAATGAATAACATGCTGCCGGTAATCGAGTCGGAATTTGTTTTGTTCGAGAACACCATCAATAATTTAGGAATCCTTGTTCATGCTTGAAAGGAAGATTTTTTATTCAAGACGTTCCCAGTCTTAAGGAAATTTTTGAGGAAGTTTCGTGTGGATAGAAATGCATTGCAAGTTCTAGTGATCGACGACTCGCCGATTGATCGGTTGATGTTGACCTCCATTCTTCAAAAGGAAGGCTATCAAATGCTATCTGCTCCCTCAGGCATGGAAGGATTTCAACTGGCAAAAGAATGTCACCCCGATATTATTCTATTAGATGTCTTGATGCCTGAAGTGAATGGTTTTGAGACTTGCGCAAAATTGAAATCGAATCCGGTCACCAGTTTGATCCCGATCATTTTCCTGTCCAGCGAGACCGATAAGAAGAGCAGAATCTCCGGGTTGACCATTGGCGGAGTGGATTACATTACAAAACCATTCGAAACAGAAGAAGTCATTGCCCGGCTGCGAATCCATTTGCGTATTCGGCAGGCATTCGAGGCCTTGATTGAGCAGCAAATGAATCAGCTTTCGCAGCTCGCAATAGCTCAGCAATCCATATTGGTTCAACCTGAAGAGATGCCCGAGGCAAGATTTGCTGTTTCCTACCGCCCGTTGCACGCAGCCGGTGGTGATTTCTATGATGTTATTTCGCTGGGGGATGGGATCAATGGCTTCTTTAGTGCTGATATTAGCGGGCATGATCTTGGTGCGGCCTTTATCACTTCTGCCTTGAAGGTTTTGTTGCACCAGAACTTTACCCCGCTTTATACACCCCTTGAGATTATGAACTTGCTTAACAGTGTTCTGCGACCGGTATTAAAGGATGGCAGTATTCTAAGTGCGTGCTGTATGAAATTGAACCGGCGTACTGAACGCCTGATAGTGGTGGATGCCGGACACCCCCCGCTGTTGCGCCTCGCTGCAGATGGAACCGTAGAGATTATCGCTGCCAAAGGAGATTTGTTGGGCGCTTTTGATACACCTTACTTCGAAAGCGTGGAATTGAAAGCCTTGAAAGGTGACCGATTCTTCTTATTCAGCGACGGTTTGATCGAAAATTACCATGGTTTGAACATATCTCGCAGGGCAGGTATGCATTATCTGGAAGAATCCATTAAGGCGCACCGGAATATGTGCTTGGAAGAAGTCGTGGAAGAAGCGGTCCGATCCATCTGTCTTTCAGGTGAAACAGCAAGTGACGACATACTGCTTTTGGGGATCGAGGTCTAACCATGGAAGTGCCATGCCGGAAGACTTGGTCAATCCACGCTGATCTGGAGATCGTGAATTCGATTTGCTCAGAAATATCTCAATGGTCGGTGGAACAGAATTTACAAGAGCATACTTTTCCGATTGAGATTTTGATGAGAGAGGCCCTTAATAATGCCATCATCCACGGTTGCCAAATGAACGCTGCAGGAAATATACAGGTCGAATTATGGTGCGATGCGACCGCCTTGTGGTTGAAGGTCAACGATGGGGGGGCAGGTTTTAAATGGGAGGACGCGCTTCGGGTAGAGATGGCGAGCGATGATCAAGAAAACGGGCGCGGCCTCAAACTGTACCAACTTTATGCCGACCAGGTTGAATTTAACGAGTGTGGTAATCAAGTCACGCTGACACGCCTGTTGAAGGACAAAGAATCCTCTGGACGTGTTTAATCTGAGAATAAAGGAAGATAGATATATGCAGCCAAATCCTGAAAATCAAATGGAACAAATCATTCGCTTTTATAAACCGGAGGGCGACATCACCGCTGCCGTTGTCCCCATGATCCGGATCGAATTGAAAAATCTGATCGCTGAAGGTGTACGGGACCTGGTGGTTGATATGTCCAATACAAGGGTGATTGATTCTAGTGGTATTGGGTTGTTGGTCGCTACACACAATTCTCTCCAACGATTGAACGGCAGACTGATCATAAAAAATCTTTCGAAAGATCTGATGGAGTTGCTCCAGGCGTTCAGGCTTGATAAGCACTTTAATATTTCTGGCGATCCCCGGCTGGGTGCGCTCTAAAGGATGTGAAGACTATGCTTGATATGGATGATGCCTTTATTAAAGAATACCTAGCCGAGTCGCGGGAGCATTTGGCTGATATTGAGACCGACCTCCTTACGATCGAATCTGAAGGCGCGAATATTGACGAAGTTCTGGTCAATAAAGTCTTTCGAGCAGCACATTCGATCAAAGGCGGCGCTGGCTTTTTCAATTTGCACACTATTCAAGAACTTGCGCATCGTACCGAGAATGCGTTGGACATGATCCGTTCCAGGGAAATGATCCCTGCTCCGGATGTGATCAATGTATTGTTGCTGGCTTTTGATCGTTTACGCGATTTGCTGAATGATCATGAGACCAGTCACCTTTCGGATATTTCGGAGATTCTCGTAGCGTTGGCAGGGATCGTTTCTGCAAATTTGGAACCCGCCAAAAAAGAATCCTTGATCCGAATAGTAAAGGTGACCGCTCCCGGAGTAAAAACTGTCCTCAATGTTCCTGAATTCGATTTTGAGCGTGCGAAGGACGGGAATCACTATTTGTACCTGATCGAATACGACTTGATTGATGATATTCAAAGAAAAGGGAAACGTCCGTTAGATGTCTTGTATCTATTAAATAACTCGGGTTCGATCATTGAAGCAGTGTTTGAGCTGGAAGGTGCGGGCACCTTGGATGATGAACCTTCGAATCAACTTCCATTTGTCATCCTGTTTTCCACCGAGCTTCCTCCTCACATGGCTGATGTCATCTTTGATCTTCCGGCCAACCAAGTGCATGTAATTTACATCCCCCATACGGAAGTAATTGCCCAACCTCAAATCGAAACACAAAACAGCCCTATGGAAACTTTACAAGCGATCCCCATGGATCCTGCGCCAGTCGCTACGCCGGCAATCCAACCCGCGTCTCAGCCGATTGCAAGCAGTCTCAATCCTGAGCCTCCAACGCAGCAGAATGCCATGGAGACAACCCTGCGCGTGGATGTCAGCGTGCTCGAGTCCCTGATTAACCTGGCAGGCGAATTGGTTCTTAGCCGCAACCAGTTGTTGGATGCCATGGCAAGCGGGGATCAGCGAACCATGCAAATTGGTGCACAGCGCATCAACTTGGTGACCTCGGAATTGCAGGAAAGCATCATGCTGACCCGCATGCAGCCTATCAGTAATATCTTCAATAAGTTTCCAAGAGTAGTCCGTGATCTGTCAAAAGAACTGGGGAAGGACATTCGTCTTGAGATCTCCGGCCGCGAAGTGGAGATGGACAAGACCATCATTGAAGGTTTGAACGACCCAATGACCCATATGGTTCGTAATGCAGTGGACCATGGTATTGAGACTATGGATGAACGTATTCGGGATGGCAAACCTGCCTTTGGTACGATCCGGCTCAAGGCATATCATGAAGCGGGCCAGGTTGTAATCGAGATTCGTGATGATGGTCGTGGCATCGATCCGGCAAAAGTAGCGGCTTCGGCAGTTGCCAAGGGGTTTATTACCGGCGAACAAATGCGAGCGATGTCTGCCAAGGAAATGACGGCTCTAGTATTTATGCCGGGGTTTTCCACTGCAGACAAAGTAAGCGGTTTATCGGGCCGGGGGGTAGGTATGGATGTTGTCAAGACCAACCTCGATAAGCTCGGTGGAAAGATTGAGATCGACTCTGCCGTTGGTAAGGGGACGACCATTATCGTTCGCCTGCCGTTGACCCTGGCGATTATTCCATCATTATTACTTTCGGTTAATCGGGAACGGTTTGCGATCCCGCAGGTGCATGTTAGCGAACTGATCCATATTCCTGCCGATCAGATTAAGAAGCGCATCGAAGTAGTGGGTAATTCCGAAGTTTTGACCTTGCGAGGTGAATTAATTCCATTGGTGCGTTTGAGCGACATTATGGGTGGGGAAAAACACTTTCTAGACTCGGGGACCGGACAGCCTAATGCGGACCATCGTGCAAGTGTTGCCGACCGTCGCTCGTCCCACTATACGCTGGATGATGCACAACCTATCCAGACGGAAACTGATCGACAGGAAAGACAGATTCGATCGGCAAATGATCGGCGTTACCATGCTTCAAGCCACTTGAATATTGTGGTCATTACGACAGGCTCTTTGCAATATGGCCTTGTAGTAGATCAGCTTCATGATACGGTGGAGATCGTGGTTAAACCCCTTGGGCGTCATTTCAAGGGATTACGAGAATATGCGGGGGCCACTATTTTAGGAGATGGAAATGTGGCCCTGATCCTTGATGCTGCCGGGATTGCTTTAAAGACCGGTCTGGTCTCCATGGCTGGCAGCCGTCATGCCCAGGAACTGAGCTCAGAAACCATGCGTGAGGAATCTATGGATCGGCATTCCCTCCTGGCTTTCCGCAACGCTCCCAATGAATATTGTGCCATCCCAATGGATCTGGTTGTGAGGATATTGCAGGTGCAGAATGGTCAGATTGAATGGGCAGGGGGACGCAGAACAATGCAATACCGTAATGCTTCACTTCCTCTTGTAACGCTGCGAGATACTGCCAATGTATCCGATCTTCAGCCAGACCAGGAAAAGGTTGTTGTCATATGCAAAGTGTTTGGCCATGAGGTCGGTCTGTTGGCGGGAATGCCGGTGGATGTTCTGGAAACGACGGCAGCGATTGATAACGATACATTACGTCAGAAAGGCGTCCTTGGATCGGCCATTATCGATGGAAATACCACACTCATTCTGGATATTTTTGAAATAGTGGCAATGGCTTTTCCGGATTGGACAGTCGAAACCGAAAGTGCAGCGCCGCTTCCTTCTGATACCGAAAATTTGATCCTATTGGCGGAGGATTCGGATTTCTTCCGGGGACAGGTTCGAAGATATCTTGAGAGCGATGGATATAACGTGCTTTCTGCAGTAGATGGTCAAGAGGCCTGGGAGATGCTCCAGGCAAATTCCAGCAAGGTTTGCCTCGTATTGACTGATATTGAAATGCCTCGATTGGATGGGCTGGGCCTGACTCGAAATATTCGCGCTGAACAACGCTTTAAGTCCCTGCCAATTATAGCCCTTACTTCTCTTGCAAGTGAAGAAGACACAGCGCGTGGAATAGCCGCTGGAGTGAATGAGTATCAGGTCAAGCTGGATCGTGAAAAGCTGCTGGAAGGGATCCGCAACTTGCTTCATCTGCAGCCAGATCGTGATTAATGGAAAAGGAACCGTCGAATGAAAGAGTTAACCGACGAATATCGCAACAATGATGCGATCCAGAACATGTTATTACATAGATTGTGTGAAGTCTGCAGTCAATTCAGGTTTGAAGAAGATTTGAACTAAAAACCTTTAAGGATTTTCAAAGACCTTGTACGAAAAGTTTGTAGTCCAGGAGTAAAAAATGCAAAGAACGATTTTTCGACCCTCCATAGCACTGAATAACCGGCTGTCCTACTCAAGGAAATTTTTGTTGATTTCGGTGGTGTTTCTCATTCCGATTGTGATACTGACCTATCAACTGGCATCGCAGTTTGGAGCCGATATCGCTTTTATCAGCCAAGAGCGCAAAGGGGCCGCCTATCTTCATCCAACCTTAAACCTGCTGCAGCACTTGCAGCAACATCGTGGCGCCGCCAATACCTATTTATCTGGCGATGAGTCCTTCAAGGCCGCAATGCTGGAAAAACAAGCCCTGATTGCTGAGGATATTGCAGCCATTGATGCTGTTGAGACCCTCTATGGAACAGACCTTGAAAGCGTCCGACCTTGGCAGGAGATCAAGGATGATTGGCAAAACCTGCTTGACCAGATGAGCACCCTGACTTCCGCAGAGAGCTTCGATCAACATACCGAAATGATCTCCAAAATTCTGAAGTTCCGAGTCTACATAGCAGACAAGTCTTACCTGTCGTTGGACCCAAATACCGATGTTTATTTTTTGATGGTTTCCACCGTCAAATCATACCCTCAGACTACAGAAATGCTGGGTCAGATTCGCGCCATTGGTTCAGGCAGTCTGGTGGATGGCGCGCTTAGCACGACAGAGTTGGTTAACCTGGAAGTACTTTCCCGGCTGGCGGATGCGAACTCTGCTCAAGCTTCCTATGATGTGCGACAGGCCCTGGACTATTCCCCCGCACTTCGTGGCCGACTGGAAGAACTTACACTGAGCGCAGAAACCGAAGAAAATGCTTTTCAAGATCTACTTCAAAAAGAAGCCTTTAAAAAGAGCAATATTTCGCTTACATCAAAGGACCTCTTTGATGCGGCTTCGAAAGCTATTGATGCACAATTTGCCGTGGCAGTTGAATTGAATGACGTTACAGATGACCTTTTGGCTGCTCAAATCCAGCGCTTGAATTCTCAAAGGCTTTTGGCTTTTGGGCTGGCAGGGATTCCGGTTCTTTTAGCATTGTGGCTGTTCATGGGATTTTACTTCTCTGTAAATGAAGCCATGCAGGGTGTCAGGCATATTGCCACTTTGATCTCACAAGGAGATGTGAGCCAGACCCTGGAGTATCGCTCGAATGATGAAATGGGACAGGTTGCGGAAGCCTTCAGGGAAATGACATCCTATTTGCAAACCATGGCACACATGTTCGAAAAGATCTCTCGAAATGACCTGAGCGAGGACATCACGCCTAAGTCTGAAAAAGATATGTTGGGCAATTTCTTTTCAAAGATGATCGGTGGTCTGCGTGGTTCGATCGGGCAGGTGGCTGATAATGCAGATGTATTGAGTGATGCTTCAGAACAACTTGGGGCCAAGACCAATATTGTTGCCACAGCTGCTGAAGAACTGAGTGCCAACACGGTCTCAGTTGCTGCCGGGATGGAACAGGCCAATACCAGTCTGCACGCAGTTGCGGTTGCCGTAGAGGAGATGACTGCTACAGCGAATGAGATCGCGAAAAATTCTGAAAAGGCACATTCCACTACAGATCAGGCTGCACATCAGGTGGATCAATTCTCATTGGTTATGAAAGAACTCGGACAATCTGCTTTGGAGATTGGAAAGGTGACGGAGACGATCACCAGTATTTCTTCCCAGACCAATCTGCTGGCATTGAATGCCACCATTGAGGCGGCTCGTGCAGGTGCAGCTGGGAAAGGGTTTGCCGTGGTTGCAAGTGAGATCAAAGAATTAGCAAAACAGACGGCCTCCGCCACAAATGTGATTAAAGAAAAGATTAATACGATCCAAGGCGCGACCGCTGAAGCCGTGGCAGATATTGACGGTATTGTTCAGGTGATCCGCGAGGTCAACAACAATGTGATGAGTATCGCTTCAGCCATCCGGGAACAGTCAGTGGTTACCCAAGATATTGCCAGTAATATTGCCCAGGCTTCCAGTGGGGTCAGGGAGGTCAACACACGGGTGGCAGAAACTTCCACCGTTACAGGCAGTATTGCCAAGGAGATCGCCGAATTAAGCGGCATCAGCCATCTTGAGGGCGTGGATCAAAATGTTGCATCCGTAAATGTGTTAAGGAATATGGCTCAATCCCTCCAGGAAGTTTGTAGAAGTTTTCGGTTGCATGCTTCCGATGAGAAGGAATTACGCAATGAGATCGAGACATTCAAAAAAGCGCATATGGCATGGATCAATAGAGCTGATGATATGCAGCGAGGCGGGATGCTTATTAGCGAAAATGATATCCCGTCTCACAAAGATTGTTCCCTCGGACGCTGGTATTACGGCGTAGGGATTGGCAGGTTTGGTCGGACCCGCGAGTTCATTGATATCAAAGTCCCGCACGAGCGATTCCATAACCTGCTGAAAGAATATGTTGATGTTTTCACAAGTCAGGGTGCGGGCCCCGCCCAGATACCTCTGGAACAATTGAGAATGGTTTCCAAGAATATTATTGATCATCTTGACCAATTGAAAAAGATCGTTTGATTTCAGAAAGTAGAAAGATCTAGGCAGAAGTGAATGCCAAGGAGAAACTATGAAAATTCTGGATAATTTGAAGATAAGTAGAAGGTTGCTGTTAGGGTTTGGCTGTGTGACGCTGATGATGTTCTTGGCTATTGGCGGTGGCATTTGGGGTCTTAATACGATCAACACCACTATTACCGACATCCGTTTCCAAGTTACTCAAACCAGCCATTCCCAGGCGATTTCAGAGAATTTACAGGGTGTTTACCAGCACCTGGCTATTATGATTTTGGAGACAGACCCTGAGAAACAGGCGGCAGCATTGGCAGACCTTGAAAATCACCGCTCTGCTTATCTTGAATCTATCGATTGGTTTCAGAAGAATTCCGATTCCGAAGAGGAAATTGCCATTCTAAAGAATTTATCGGGTATTTTAGATTCTAATCATCAGATAAATAATCGGGTCTTGGACCTTCTTGATGCCGGACGTATTGAAGAGGCAAGGCAGTTGTATTTAACAGATAGTTTGGATGGTATACCGCCCATGGAAAAGGCGCTCGCCGATCTGGATAAATCGGTCGACGATGAAATGGTTGCGCTTCAAAAACAGGCCGAAGATCTAAAGACAATGATGAATATTATTCTGATTGCATTTGCCGTCATAGCGTCGATAGCTGCGGTCTTTATGGTTGTCAGTATTACTGCCAGTGTTAATGGACCGATTCAAGAGTCTCTGACTTATCTGACCAAAATGTCAAAAGGAGACTTTTCGATCAGCCTTTCCAGTGCCTTTACCGGCCGTAAGGATGAGATGGGGGATATGGGCAGAGCGATCGCTCTCCTGCTTGAGAGCATGCGTACATCCGTTAGTCAGGTGCGGGATGGGGTTGAAACGATCGCTTCCGCGTCAACCGAACTTTCGGCTATCTCCACCCAGATGAACTCTTCATCCTCGGACGCATCTACCCGCTCCAATGGGGTTGCAACTGCTGCAGAACAAATGAGCGCGAATACATTTTCGGTCGCTGCTGGTATTGAGCAGGCAGTTACAAATCTCCGTAGTGTCGCTACAGCTACAGAAGAAATGACCGCCACTATTGGTGAGATTGCAGGGAATTCTGAAAAGGCCCGCCGTATTACAGGTGACGCAGTTTCTCAGGCAGATATAATCTCTGCCGCGGTTCGGTCTCTCGGCCAATCTGCTCAGGATATTGGCAAGGTTACTGAAACGATCACTTCCATCTCCAATCAGACCAACCTACTTGCCTTGAATGCAACGATCGAAGCAGCTCGTGCTGGTGCGGCCGGCAAGGGCTTTGCGGTCGTTGCCACCGAGATTAAGGAGTTGGCAAAGCAAACGGCAACGGCTACAGAAGATATCAAGGCCAAGATCTCCGGCATTCAGAATTCAACTGCGAACACAGTAGATGATATCGAAAAAGTGATGCGCATCATCCGTGATATCAGCGAGATTGTCACCACCATTGCTACAGCTATTGAGGAACAATCTGTGGTCACACGTGATATTGCATCCAATATTTCACAAGCGACCCGTGGTGTTGATGAGGCCAGTGAACGGGTTACACAAACCTCCACAGTGGCGCAATCTGTAGCGCAGGACATCTCTGCGGTCAACCGGGCCGGAAATGAGATTGCTCATGGCAGCAAGCAAGTACAAGCCAGTGCAAGCGAACTCTCAAGCCTGGCGGAGCAGCTGCGCAACATGGTTTATGCCTTCAAAGTTTAGATCGGCAAGTAAGCACACTTTCTGCCAGAAATGAGATGACTAATGAAAATTCAAGAGGAACTGACTCTGGTATCTACGTTCTATGTAGGCGGCACACTCATGGGTGTCAATGCAATGAACGTTCAGGAAGTTGTCCAATTGAACAACCTGACCCCGGTTCACCATGCCAGCCCCTACATTGCCGGGATTATTAACTTGCGCGGCCAGATCGTCACTGTTGTTAATCTAAAAGAGAGATTGGAGATCACCCCCCTTGAAGATCAGGTGGCCCGGGAGATTTTTATCGTATCAGTGCAAGGTGAAAATATTGGCTTGCTGGTGGACGAGGCTGCAGATGTCATTCCAGCCGACTTGGAGTCTCTGGCCCCTTTGCCTGCGAATATGAGCGCCAAACAACAGAGGTTTTTGAAGGGCGTTTTCCAGAATGAAACACGCCCTATTGCGATCCTGGATATAAACCCGATATTGGATGTGGAAGAAGATGAATCTGCGAGTCTTGGTAGTCGATGATACTTCGCTGTTTCGACGCGTAATCTCGGATGCCCTTGCACTTTTACCTGATGTTGAGGTGATTGGCACTGCACCGAACGGAAAGATTGCCCTTGAGCGCGCGGCTTCCCTATCCCCAGATCTCATTACACTTGATATTGAGATGCCGGAGATGGGCGGTCTTGAAGTGTTGGGCGAGCTGAAGCGTAAGGAGATCGAATGCGGTGTGATAGTTGTCAGCGCGTTGACTCTCAAAGGTGGAGAGTTGACCATCCGGGCGTTGGAAAGAGGCGCGTTCGACTTCATCACAAAGCCCACGGAGGGGGATCCTAGGAGCAATCTCGCTGCCATCAGCAATGCACTTGCGCCCATTATCAGTGCGTATCGCCGCCGTTGGGAGATCCGTTCCATCTTGAAGCAGACTTCTCCAATGGCGATTTCCAAACCGGTGCCAGCGGTTTTAGATCGTGTGGAACGTCCGCCGGTCTTGAAAAAATCCGAGATCGTGCTGATTGGTATTTCCACAGGCGGCCCGAATGCCCTGGCGCAATTGCTTCCTGCTTTGGGTATGAAGTTTCCCGTTCCGATCCTGGTCGTTCAACATATGCCACCATTCTTCACGAAATCGCTCGCCGAAAGCCTCTCGACGAAATGCAGCCTCACCGTCAAAGAAGCGGAAGAAGGCGAACCAGCGCGTGCTTCGACAGTTTATATTGCTCCTGGTGGAAGGCATATGAAAATATCGCCGGATACAAAAGGCGACCTGACGATCCGTTTGTCCGATGATCCAATGGAGAACAATTGCCGCCCTTCGGTGGATTACCTGTTCAGGTCCGTAGCCAATAATTTTAATGGGCCGGTTACAGCCGTCATCATGACCGGTATGGGCAGCGACGGCGTGCTGGGGCTGCGGCTCCTAAAAAGAAAGAATAGCCACATCATTGCCCAGGATGAAGCATCCTGCATTGTTTTTGGGATGCCGAAGGAGGCGATTAAGGCAGGTGTAGTGGATGTTGTAGCGCCATTGAATCAGATCGCCCATGAGATTAGTCGATCAGTAAAGAGTAAAACATTGTGATAAAGATTCAGCCTGAAGAAGTACGCACATTGTCTCAATATGTTTACTCGCTGTGTGGCGTGCATCTCGACGAAACCAAGGCTTATCTACTGGAGAATCGCCTTGCTGCTTTGTTGCAGGAATCCTCCTGTGCCAGTTTTTCTGAATTTTACTTAAAAGCCCGTTCAGACCCCACCCGGAATCTCCCCCGTAAGATCGTTGATGCAGTAACAACAGGGGAGACCTCTTTTTTTCGTGATAATGCGCCGTTCGAACTCTTCCAATTCAAACTGCTGCCTGAACTAATTGACCGCCGGAAAAAGACGACTCCAACAGGCAAGCCAATACCGCTTCGCATCTGGAGCGCAGCCTGTTCCTCCGGGCAGGAAGTTTATACAACCGCAATCATTTTGCAGGAGACGCTTGGAAATCTTTCCAATTACAATATTCATTTATTAGGTACGGATATTTCCGATCAGGCCATTGCCCGGGCGTCTTATGGTGTTTTTTCGAAAATGGAGATGGATCGAGGGCTTCCTCCGGATAAGATCCAACGCTATTTCACGTCGATGGAAAAGGGCTGGAAGATCCGGGACGAACTGCGTGGAGTAGCCACGTTCAAGAAGATCAATCTCATGGATGATTTTTCCTTTCTTGGCAATTTTGATATCATCTTTTGCCGAAATGTGGCGATCTATTTTACAGAAGCCGACAAGGCCTTGTTGTTTTCCAAACTTGGCAGGGCTCTTACCAAAGATGGAGCCTTGATCATTGGAAGTACTGAGGCGCTCACCGGTCTGGCTCCCCAATTCGAATCCATGCGGTATTTGCGTAGTGTCTACTATCGCTTAAAGTGAATCACAGGATTTATTTATTGCTTAGTTGTTATGAACCATTTTCTATTGGGGGTGAGTTTCCTTTTGCCAAATTCCATAACCAGGGGAGCGGAATATTCCAAAAGAAATCGATCATAATTGAACTTAGTTTTTACGATATACTTTTTATTGATTTTCCTGTCTTTGGTGACTATGGCACACAACAAATCACATCATATTGGGACACTTTCTCCGGAAATGGCGTTGCTCGGGTTACTTTACAAAGGGCCCGGGCATGGCTATGATTTGCATCGCAGAGTTAATACAGACCTCGGGCAGGTCTGGCACTTAAGTCAAAGCCAGGCATATGCTATTTTGAAGCGGCTTGAAGCAAGTGGCGATATTTCTGCCGAAAAGATCCCACAGGAAAAATTACCTTCCAGACAGTTGTTAAGGATGACAGAGCAGGGCAGGGGAAGATTTTTGGCGTGGCTTGATGCCCCCAGCGGTGGAAGCACCCGCGCCATTCGCATGGAATTCATCACGCGGCTCTACTTTATTCGCATGTATTTTCCAAAATGGGTCACGAAAGCCTTCGATCAGCAAAGAAATGAGGCTCAAAGCCACATCGTACGATTGGAAGAGATGCTTGCGGTTTTGCCAGATGGGCAGATCTATAACCGTATGAGTTTGGAGATGCGTTTAAAGCAGTTGAAGTTTGTAGTAGATTGGTTGAACGAAAGCCAGAAAAATTTCTAAACGACGGATAAATTATTAAAGATGGGGGAAAACCAGGAAGACTAACCACCGATATAAATACGGATTACTTGGCAGGGTGAAAGTTTGTTGATATACTCACTTAGTGAGTATATCAACCGGAAAATAAGGAGAATCTATGAAACGACTACTATCCCTGACAGTTTTGCTGGCAGTTCTGCTGACCGCCTGCAGCAGCGCTGCGACCCCTGCACCTACTCTTGCCGTCCAAGCACCGACCCTTGTGCCAACAGAGGTTCCGCCAACTGCCACCCTTGAGCCTGAGCCCCAGGCTTTGACCGTTTTTGCCGCCGCCTCTCTGACAGATGCCTTCACAGAGATCGGTCTTGCATTCGATGCCGCCAACCCCGGCGTGACCACCACATTCAACTTTGCCGGTTCGCAGGCCCTGCGGACCCAAATCGAAGAAGGCGCCCCGGCTGATGTATTTGCCTCTGCCAGCGGCAAGGAAATGGATACCTTGCTAACAGATTCTTTCGTTGCTGCTGCTGCGGCACAGGTCTTCCTCACGAACAATCTGCTTGTCATCCTGCCTGCCGATAATCCTGCTGCATTGGAGAA
>Ga0268298_10000616_pt1 | contig 45217 bp, 34 predicted proteins | sample WWTPWeurt_MetaG_FD_194462 | JGI IMG/M metagenome (GOLD analysis project Ga0268298, IMG submission 194462) | Activated sludge microbial communities from WWTP in Nijmegen, Gelderland, Netherland - WWTP Weurt | ecosystem: Engineered > WWTP > Aerobic digester > Activated sludge | place...
ATGATTTTTCGCAAAACGCAATTCTCTTCGTGATTAAACCAATAAATTTTAGGCAGACCCTATTAGATTGGTCTTCCAATAATCCAAGGTTTATGCCTTGGACAGAAGAAAAAGACCCCTACAGGATCTGGCTGTCTGAAATAATTCTACAACAAACTAAGGTGGAACAAGCTGTTCCTTATTATCACAGATTAATCAGTGAATTTCCTGATCTTTCTACTTTGGCGACTGCCCCATTAGAAAATCTATTAAAAATTTGGGAAGGCTTAGGTTACTATAGCAGGGCACGCAATCTTCATAAATCTGCCGAATTTCTTCATTTTGAAAAAAATGGCGTTTTTCCAAAATCATATGAGGAAATTCGTGCACTGAAAGGGGTTGGTGACTATACGGCTGCTGCCATCTCTTCATTTGCTTACAGTATCCCAAAAGCGGTACTGGATGGCAATGTTATACGAGTTCTGGCAAGGGTACTCGGTATTGAAGTAAACCCTTTTGAATCCCAGGGAAAAAAGTATTTTCAAAAACTTGCTGACGAATTGCTTGATTCTAATCGACCTGGTCCATATAATCAAGCCCTGATGAATTTTGGAGCAACAGTCTGCACGCCCAAAAAACCACTCTGCTTAAATTGTCCTTTTAGATTTTCATGTGTCGCATTCAAACAAGATATTATTTCTGAGTTACCTCTTAAAAAAGAGGCTAAACCACTTAAAAAAAGGTATTTTCATTATTTGGTTTTAAACGATAATGTTGGCAACACCCTCATTAGGCAACGTAAGGCTAAGGATATTTGGCATTCATTATATGAGTTCCCACTACTGGAATTTTCAAAAGCTAACAAATTAAAAAAATCAGACATTTCTGTCTTCTTAAAGGAGACCATAAGCCAAAATTTGGTTGATTTTAAAACCGTTCATCCAGTATTCATGGAACATCGTCTGACGCACCAACTTCTTTTCGTTTCTTTTCATAAAATTTGTCTAACCATTAAATTAAATCAAAAAAATATTAAGGACTATAAATTGGTAGATCACAAAAACTTAAAGAATTTTGCGGTACCCAAGATAATTAGGTTATTTTTAGACCAAAATATTAAATAGTTAAAAGCATGCTCAATAAAGTTACCCTTATTGGAAACCTGGGAAAAGACCCGGAGATCAGAACAACTGAAAGTGGTGTTCCTAGAGCCAACTTTACATTAGCTACTAATGAAAATTATAAAGACCGCAATGGAAATTGGCAAAAAAGTACGGAGTGGCATGATTTAGTTATGTGGCGAGGTCTTGCCGAACGAGCAAAAGTTTTGCGTAAAGGCATGTTGGTCTATGTGGAAGGAAAGCTTACACACCGAAAATGGCAGGACCGTGACGGTAAAGACCATTATTCAGCTGAAGTCACTGTGGATCTTTTAAGAATACTTGAGAAAAGAGAGCATTCCGCAACTCAAGGGACAAATAGCCCAGGTAATGCTAATTTGGATACAAAAAAAGAAGAATCGCAAGGCGGTGATGACTTTAATCCAAGTGTGTCAGAGGACGATTTGCCATTTTGATTTATCATATCTTAACTTAAATACATTTTTTGGAAGTTCCGGTTTCTCTAACTAATTTGCCCTCTTTAGGATATATTTTTCTTGGGGTAGTTGGGCTTCATGACTTGAGTAACCTAGTTATTTTAGCTATTCTTATTGCTTTATCTGGTCTATTTAGTGGCTCCGAAGTTGCCATAATGTCCCTTTCGCCAACTGACATTGAGCTCTTGAAAGATGATGAAGACGAATCGTCTAAAGTCCTCCTTTATCTAAGAACGCACACGAAAAAATTACTCGCTTTATTACTGGTTTGTAATACCATTTGCAATATTGGCATTGCACTTTTGTTGGAATCCGTTTTGGATAAATTTATTCCAAGTTCGAGTTATGAAAGGTTTTCATTTTGGCTATCGGAAGTTTTTGGTTTAACTACCTTTGGACCTGATCAACTTGCTAAATTTCTCAATTTTCTGGTTGCCGTTATTGGTGCAACATTTATTATTCTCCTTTTTGGTGAGATAACACCAAAGATTTATGGGCAATTAAATAGTTACAAATTTTCGAAATTAGTTGCCATTCCTTTAAGGTTTTTAGGAATACTCATGACTCCATTCACTTTCTTATTGGTTGCAATGAGTAGCAAAGTGGAAAGAAAAATTCTGGAAAGAAGAATGGGGAGTACTTCAGGGTCAAAAGAAGACCTTGATGCTGCAATTGACCTGGCAGTCAGTGAGGAGTTGGAAAGTGGAAACCAGGCTTATATGCTTAAAGGGATCATTAAGTTTAATGATGTATCTACCAAACAAGTAATGACTTCCAGAACAGATGTCTATGGCATAGATTTGTCTGAATCTTTTGATCAGGTAATTAAAATTGTCAAAGAAAATGGTTATTCTAGATATCCTGTTTATGTGGATGATATTGATAAAATGAGTGGTATTTTATATGCTAAGGACTTAATAGGGCACCTACACAAACCCAGTGATTTTGAATGGCAGACTCTTGTCAGAACAAATTTATTATATGTTCCTGAGTCCAGAAAAATTCATGAATTATTAAATGATTTTCAGCTAAAGAAGTTACACATGGCCATCGTTGTAGATGAATATGGTGGCACCTCAGGTATTGTAACTTTGGAAGATATCATGGAGGAAATTGTAGGTGAAATCAAAGATGAATTCGATGATCAACATGAATTAAACTTTACCAGACTGGATGCAAACAATTATATTTTTGATGGTAAAACGCTTATAAATGATATGTGTCGGGTAATCGGATTAGACATTTTTCAATTGGACGAGATTAGAGGTTCCGCTGATTCAATTGCAGGCCTTGTGCTGGAACAAACAAGTGAAATGCCAAAAAAAGAACAAGAAATTATAATATTACAATATAAATTTAAAGTTATCTCAGTTACAAAGAAAAGAATCGAGAAAATACAAATTACTATACTTTGAGATTTTACCCCAACATGGATTTTAAAATTCGAATCATTACTGCATTTTATTTTGGACTATTGCTATTTTTTCTTGGGTCTTGCAAAAATTCTGTGTACAACCCAAAACCAAGAACATACCCAAAAATAGTCTTTCCTGAAAAATCATATACGAGATTAAACAGTGGTACATGCCCTTTTAGCTTTGAGGCCCCCTTGTATAGCAAATTAGAAAAAGACAGTACTTTTTTTAATGATAAAATTGAGAATGATTGTTGGTTTAATTTGGTCTTTCCGGAATTCAATGGCAGCCTTTATTGTTCTTATTTCCCCATCCAAAACCCAAAAGAACTAGAAAAACACGTAAAAGATGCGTACAAATTAGTCCGGGAACATCATGTCAAAGCAGATTTTATTGATGAATTTCCCATACTTAAACCCAATAAGATCTTTGGGATGATTTATTCTATAGAAGGTCCTAGTGCATCCCCATTTCAATTCTACTTAACCGATTCTGCTCAACATTTTTTGAGAGGTTCCTTGTATTTTAACAGCCGAACTAATCCAGACTCATTAGCCCCTATTTTAAATTTCGTTCGCATCGACCTATCCCATTTGATCAACACCTTTGAATGGACAGTAAAAAAGGAGCAAAAAAAATAGCGAGATCATTACAATCCCGCTATCAGATATATAAATAGGATAAGAAATAGATACTTTTAGATTAAAAACCTTAGAGCATCTAATAAATTCAAGAGTTCTTATGAATTAAGGAACAAAAAACTTACGATCGCTCCCTCTGACAAAAATAATACGCTTTTAGATATAAAATTAATTTTTCATCATTTTTTTTATTTGCTATTCTTCAACTGAACCTACCTCAACTTTAACCATTTTCCCACTGGCTAACTTTTGACGAATCTTTTCTTCAATTTCTTTGGCAAGTTCTGGATTGTCAAGCATAAATTGCTTTGCTGCATCTCTACCCTGGGCAACTTTCGTATTCTCATAAGCATACCAGCTCCCGCTCTTTGTCAATACATTCAGATCTGCACCAAGATCTACAATTTCCCCTGCTTTGCTTATACCTACTCCGTATTCAATATCAAATTCCGCAACTCTAAAGGGTGGGGCCAGCTTATTTTTTACCACTTTAACCTTTACTCTATTTCCTGTGACGGTGCCTTCCTTATCTTTAATTGCATTCCCACTTCTGCGAATGTCCAAACGCATGGAGGCATAAAATTTTAGGGCGTTTCCACCGGTAGTGGTTTCAGGATTACCAAACATAACCCCAATTTTCTCTCTCAATTGATTGATAAAAATGCAACAGCATCCGGTTTTTCCAATTGTGCCTGTAAGTTTCCTCAAGGCCTGAGACATTAACCGGGCTTGCAATCCCATTTTTGAATCCCCCATTTCCCCTTCAATTTCACTTCTGGGCACAAGGGCAGCAACAGAATCTATCACAATTATATCTATTGCTCCGGACCTAATCAGATTTTCAGCAATTTCTAATGCCTGTTCACCATTATCTGGCTGTGATATCAACAAATCTTCTGTATTCACTCCCAAAGCTTCCGCATAACTCCTGTCAAAGGCATGTTCAGCATCAATAAAAGCTGCAATTCCACCTTTTTTTTGACATTCCGCAATGGCATGAATAGCAAGGGTAGTTTTACCTGAACTTTCCGGGCCATAAATTTCAATTACCCTCCCCCTTGGAAATCCACCTACACCAAGACACATATCCAGACTTATTGAACCAGTTGAAATGCTGTCCACTTCATCAAGAACCGGTTTATCCCCCAATTTCATGATGGAACCTTTCCCGTATGTTTTTTCTAATCTATCTACTGTTAATTGTAGGGCTTTTAATTTTTCTTCGCGTTCTTTTGACATATATTAGTTATTTTAATAAGTGCAAAAGTAATATGAAAATGCATTTTCCCTTAAAAAAGATTAATTTAAGTATGATTCGTTTATTTTCAATAAAAAGTATCTGTAGCTGTATTTTTGCGCTATGAATGCAAATGTTATTATAGAGGACGGAGATTTATGCCTGGAGGACATTATCAGAATTTGGAAAAATAAGCAATCAATAGATCTAGCTAATCCACTCTGGCAAACAGTAGGTAACTGCCGATCGACATTAGAAAAGTTGATAAGCAATGGGGGGGAATCAATTTATGGAATAAATACTGGCTTTGGCTCTTTGTGTAATACCATTATTCCAGAATTTGAACTTGATCAACTTCAATATAATCTTGTAAGATCTCACGCTTGCGGAACCGGAAATCATATTTCAAAAGATAGTTCGAGGTTAGTGCTCTTGTTAAAAATTATTTCCCTATCCAAAGGAAATTCTTGCATCAGAACAGAAACTTTAAAATTCTTAATAAAATTATACAATGAGGACATTATTCCTGTAATTCCTGAGATGGGTTCACTTGGTGCCTCTGGTGACCTTGCACCTTTGGCCCATTTAAGTCTTCCTTTAATTGGTGAGGGATTCGTTTGGAAAAATGATTTGATCATTTCAACCAAAGATTTTTTACAGAGTTCAGATATCAAAATACCTGGTTTAAAGGCAAAAGAAGGTTTGGCTTTATTGAACGGAACTCAATATTCCCTATCTCTCTTGGTAGATGCTTGCAATCAAAGTCTTGAACTTATTACTCAAGCTAACTATATAGCTTCTCTTTCCATGGAGGCATATGATGTAACTTTGGATTTTCTTCATCCTGAAATTCATCAGATGAGAAAACAAACAGGACAAATTCAAACCGCTAATAATATATTAAATATATTAAGGGATACATTTTTAGATAAAAGAAGTAAACTAATGGTACAAGACCCATATAGTTTTAGATGTATTCCCCAGGTCCATGGCGCAACATTAGATGCAGTGAATTATGTATGTAGCATTGCCGAAAAAGAAATAAATGCGGTAACAGACAATCCGGTTTTACTTTCGGACGCAACAATAAAATCAGGCGGAAATTTTCATGCCCAGCCACTTGCATTATGTGCAGATTTTCTTTCCATAGCATTGGCGGAAATTGGTAGTATTTCAGAGAGAAGATTGTACAAACTAATTGATGGCAACCGGGGATTACCTGAGTTTCTTACAGAGAACCCTGGTCTTAATTCAGGATATATGATAGTACAATATTCAGCAGCTGCGCTAGTAAGTATTAATAAACAATATGCTACCCCTTCTGCTGTAGATTCAATTGTTACCAGTAAAGGTCAAGAGGATCATGTCAGCATGGCAGCAAATGCAGGAATAAAGTGTCTAAAAATAATTTCTAACATTAGACAAGTTCTTGCGATGGAATGGATGACCGCTACACGAGCTTGGAATTTCCGATATAACTGGCAGCTTGGCCCCATTCTTTCACATTTAGTAAGTGAATACAACAAAATAATTCCCTATAAAAAAGATGATCACATCCCCTCTGATGACTATTTACCTACTATAGAATTTTTAAGAAATTTAATAAAATGAAATCAGTACTATATGTTTCATTTTATTTCCTTTGTTTATCTTGTTGTATCGGTCAGAAAAATCGTCCATTTGGATACCAAATTGGTTTCCAAACTTCAAAATTAGTTGCACACAATAGCAGATTCGCCTTCAAACCAAAAGGTTTTGGATATTTTATAGACGGTAGTATTTATTACCAAACTACAGGCAGAAAACTTTGGGAAAAAATTTATCACTTTCCAAGATATGGCTTACAATTAAAATATTTATATCTTGGTCAACCAAATGAACTTTTGGGCCGGGCATTTGGCATATATCCCTTTTTTGATTTTACAATTAAACAAAATAGAAATTCAAGCTTTAGTTTTTTAATAGGATGTGGCTTGGCTTATGTTAATAAACCTTACGACATTAAGATTAATCCATTTCAAAATGCCATTGGATCATATTGGAATAATATCACAACATTTCAATTTAGGTGGAATATAAATCAAAATAAAGCTTACGGCTTATATTCAGTCCTGGCATTACATCACATTTCTAATGGCGCCTACAAATATCCTAATCTTGGGTTGAACTTTTTTAGCATAGGCGCAGGGATAAATTCCCTACCGTTTAGAATGAAAAAAAATGATCTGGTAGATTCCTTACATCATACAAAATGGTCCTTCTCAATTCTTTCCGGTGGCGCGATTAAAGAAGCTAAAATTCCAGGTGGTCCAAAATACCCAATTCAAATGTTAGGATTAGATATTGGTTATGAATACAGAACTTTTAAATCCGTTCGAATAGGCATTGAATATGAACATCACAAGCTGTCTTCCTACTTTGCTTCACATACTGAAATTAAACCAAATATAAGTTCAGCCTGGTTAGAAGGACTTAGGCTTCAAATATACGGATCACATGAATGGTTGGTAGGACCTGCTTCTATTGAAGTAAGAATGGGATATCAAGTTTTGAATAGCGGCCTACTTGCCGGATATCCTGTTTTTAACAAACTTATATTTCAGTATCAAATTAAGCTCCCTAAGTCATCGCCTTTCTATTTAACGAGTGGGGTAGCTTTAAAAACTCATTATGGTGTTGCAGAGTACATTGCACTTATTGCTGGGGTTCGATGGCAAAAAACTTATCACTAAAAATTTAGTTTTAAAAATAAATTCTCTATTTTTAATGAAAACTATTGAGACATTACACTTTTCATTATGCGCTCAAATTATCAATTGATCTTAAAGTTTAATCATTTAAGTTCCAGTCATATTCAAGATAAGAAATTTTTGCATCTTCTGAAAATGAAACTGGGGAATATTTCTTTAGGAAGGATTTAACACCTCCGACTTTCTTAAAATCGGATTTATACCATTTGAATATCATAGAAATCTCCAACTTATTTTTACTAACTGCATTTCTCTTAAGGTCAGATAGAAATCTTCTGGACTGGATATCCAATTGTTCCTCCAAGTGATCCTCCTTAAATGCTTCATTCATTAATATCGGACAAGACTTAGAAGCACATACAAGCGCCATATGAATACGGGGATCACTAAATTGTTTTCTAATTTTGCTATGCTCGATATTATTCAAATCTAGTATCTCATCATTTACTTTTATGAATTTTATATCCCAACTAGAATTTACAAATGGAATTTTTCCGCCTATTTCCTTGATACTCTTTATGGGATAATACTGAGTTACTAACTTAATCGTAAAGGCATTATAAGCATTGATCCAATAAGCCAGAGTACGATTTGGTGTCCAAGAGGATTTTGGGCCATTTTCAGATAAATAACTTAGATAAGAATTTAGCATTCCACTATCTCTTTTAAAACCATTATAATTAACTATCCCAGATTCTGTCACATGCCTTTTCAGAAGATTCGTCCAAACCTGATGCTCTGATTGACCATGAATATCAACTTGGGTTATACATAACACACCAATCAATATAAACTTTATCATCTTCTACCAATATTTTATTTAAGGCAAAGCACACCCGATATAATTTACGCTACATGGACAATTTCAAGAAAAAGTGCTATTTGCCAATTGATAAATAATTTAATACAGTCACAATATAAAAATATAAAATAAATTTTTGTTCATTTATCTAATTAAAAGATGAATTGCCATTTCATCTAACAAGTATCTGCTTTGCTATTTAATGTCAATATGCTAGGGATAATTATATTGAAAATGAATCGTTTACCAAAATTCCATTATATTTTATGTGAACCTAATCATTTATGCTTTTACAATATAATAACTCATTAAACATTTGAAATTTTCCAAAATATTTGAATAATTGTATAATAATCCCATTTCCTTCTTAATCGAAAATTATTCAGTAAAATTTAAACACAACCTACAATTTTTTGGATGGGTAGCAAAATCGAATATTCTATAAATTTTACCAACCAAAGAATATAAAAAATATCAATCAAATAATATAAATTGTTAAAAAAATCATTTAAGTGAAATGTACTTAAAAATTCCATTTGACTCCTTACCGTATAGATTTTAACAAAAACATAGAATGTTAAAATAATTGTAAAATTCAATTAAGATAATATCTTTGCTATAAAGATATATTTTTAATGATAATACATTTAAAATGAAAACTTATTACAATTCCGAAGATTTAAAAAAATTTGGTCAGATAGGAGAATTTGAACCTAAACTAGCTAAATTGTTCTTTGATTATTATGGTGAAGTATTTAAAGAAGGTGCATTAACTGCAAGAGAGAAAAGTTTGATTGCCCTTGCAGTTGCTCATGCAATTCAATGTCCATATTGTATTGATGCTTATAGCGTAGATACTCTTGAAAAAGGATGTGATGAAGCTCAGGTTATGGAGGCAGTACATGTAGCAGCAGCTATTCGTGGAGGAGCTTCTCTTGTACATAGTGTTCAAATGATGAACAAGGTTAAAGAAATATCTATGTAATAATTATGGAGGCTCAAACTAAATCATTAAAAGCTCGTAAAAGCGATCTTGCAGATGTCTTCCACCAACTTGAGGTTATCTCACATATTCCAAATAATGAATTTAACAATATAACATTTTCAAGCAAACTAAGTGAAAGCGGACTTCTACCTTTAAAACCCACACAACTGGAAATATTTCAGATTAATGTGGGTAAAATGTGCAATCAAGTATGCAAACACTGCCATGTTGATGCCGGACCAGACCGGAAAGAAATCATGACCAAAGAAACTATGGAATTATGTTTAGAAGCTATTGAAAACTCAAAAGAGTTAACCATAGACCTAACTGGTGGGGCTCCGGAAATGAATCCAAATTTTAGGTGGTTTGTAGAAGAAATAAATAAATTAAATGTAAAAAAAATAATCGTCCGTTCCAATCTGACAATTATTGTATCCAATAAGAAATACTTTGATCTCCCCAATTTTTTTAAATCAAACAACATTGAGGTAGTTTCTTCTTTACCCTATTTCAATGCAATCAGGACTGATGCACAAAGAGGAGATGGCGTCTTTGAAAAATCTATCCAAGCATTGCACATGTTAAATGAAGTGGGTTATGGGATTCAAGGGTCCGGATTGATACTAAATTTAGTATATAATCCAAGTGGCGCTTTTCTTCCACCTGAACAATCCACACTTGAATCAGAGTATAAAAAGAAACTAAAATCAACACACAACATTGATTTTAATGAATTATATACGATTACAAATCTTCCAATCAGTAGATTCCTTGAGTATCTTTTGGAAAGCGGAAATTATGACAATTATATGGAAAAATTAATTTCAGCATATAATCCAGTGGCAGCTTCAAATGTAATGTGCAGAAATACAATTAGCGTTGGGTGGGATGGATATCTTTACGACTGCGACTTTAATCAAATGTTGGAATTACAAGTTTCAAGTAATTGTAAACATCTTAAGGATTTTAATACGGCTCTTCTCTCCAAAAGAGACATTGTAATCAATCAGCATTGTTTTGGATGCACAGCAGGATCAGGCTCCAGTTGTGGAGGTGCAACTACTTAATTTGTAAGGAATTCAGTTGAATAGTTAATGCTATTTAGTATCATTATTCCTACACTTAATGAAGAAAAATATCTTGGAAATCTATTAAGTTTTCTTAGAGAACAAACAATTTATGTCCATACCGAAATAATTATTGTTGATGGTGGGAGCTCGGATCATACAATTAGCATTGCACAACAATATAACGTTACAGTTTTGAAGACCGATGTTGCCTGCCGAGCCATCCAAATGAACTTTGGGGCTAAATATGCAATTGGAAAAATTCTATACTTTGTGCATGCTGACGTAATTCCTCCTTCTGGATTTACCCAAGATATCATTAAAGTTTTTACAAACGGGAAAAAATTTGGAATGTTTCGTCAAAAATTTGAAGGCGGTCCAGTTTTGTTAAAAGTTAATTCATTTTTTACCAGATTTAATTGGCTTTGGTGCCGTGGAGGAGATCAAACCATGTTTGTGTGCAAAGATCACTTTAATGCGCTCAATGGATTTGATGAGACATTTGTCATCATGGAAGAATATGAATTTATTAGAAGATCTATGGAGATTGAAAAATTACATGTTTTCAAAAAATACACCACTGTTTCCACCAGAAAATACAACACTAACAGTTATTTAAAAGTTCTTTTAGCAAATCGTAAGGCTTTCGCACTTTTTCAATCAGGTGCTGACCCGTTAAAGATTAAAAATACTTACTCTTCCATGCTGAATCCATATTGATTCATCTCTCGGCTATAAACATCCAATTGGTGCTAAGCTTAAGTAATTTTCTGGAGGGAAATATTTTTAAGAATAACAAATCAAATTGCTCATTCAATTCAATATCTTTTTGATTTTCTGCAAGTCGATTATATATTATTATTCCAATTATTGACAAATTTGAATCTAATAATTTAAGAAAATCTAATGTTGAAAATTTCTCTGGAATTTTGGCGTCATTAAAAATGTCCATACAAATTAAATCAAATTTTTCATTTGAGTTTAACAAATAATTGTACCCATCGTCATTTTTAATATTGAATTGGCTATTAAGTTTTTCTAAAACAAACTCCTCAAAAAGATCGATAACCGCTGAATCTAATTCCACACAAGTAAAAGTAGACTGCAACTTGAATTTTTTCTCTAAAATATAAGGAATACTGCCCAATCCCAGACCTAAAACTAAAGCTCCTTTAACTGATTTATTCTTAATGTTAATAAAGTTAAATGCTTCAACGAAATTTATGTATTTATCTTCGTACGAATAAATCGCATTGCCAGTTATTAATTTTAGTCGTCCTAAAGAGAGGTATACTTTTAATTCAGGGTTTATTTCGGATCTTGTTTCTTTGATTAGCACATCTTGGAAGTAGCTTAGTATCCTTAGATAAAATGGAATTTTCAAAATTACTAGCTTCTGTTATTTAACAGAATTGCCAACCGGCCATGCTGCCTGAGGTGATACGAAAGAAAGTTTGCCATTTTCAGAATCGGCCATCAATATCATACCTCTTGATTCAACACCTCTTATGGTTCGAGGAGCCAGATTGGCGAGAAGAAGAACTTCTTTTCCTATAATGTCTGCTGGATTAAAATGTTCTGCAATACCACTCACTACAACCCTTTTTTCATATCCAAGATCTAAAATAAGTTTTAGCAATTTGTCCGCTTTGGGAACTCTCTCGGCCTCCAAAATTCTTGCAGTCCTGATGTCCATTTTCATGAACTCATCATATGTTATTTCCTCCTTCTGTGGCAAATAAATATTATTTGCGGTATTTTCATTATTTCCTTCCAATGCTGTTTTCTCCAATTTTAAAATTTGCTTTTCAATGGTTTCGTCATCTATCTTGGAAAATAAATAATCAGGCTTTTCCAATTGGTGTCCAATAGGTAAAATTAATTGCCCTTCTGCCAACTCATCTAACATATTGACTAATTCTCCCTGACCTTTGACAACTGGTAGATTTAATAATTTTCTTAATTTGTCTGATGCAAAGGGTAAGAATGGTTGCATGGCTATACTTATCGCACAAACATACTGTAAGGTTAAATTCATCACTACTTCTACCAACTCTGGTTCTTCTTTAAAGGATTTCCAAGGTTCGTTGTTTTGAAGCAGCTGATTACCTGCAGTTGAAATCTCCATCAGAGTTTTTAATGCTCCCCTGAAATCATATTGCCTGAGAAATTGATTCAGCTCTTGAATTTGATCAAACAAATAAAGACATTCAGAATCATGATAGCCACCCAACTCATCAGTGATTACACCATTAATAAAACAGTCTGGGTCAAAATCCGGCACGATACCATTATAATACTTTTGGGTCAAAACCAAAACTCTGTGTACAAAATTGGAAAGATTATTAACCAATTCGTTGTTATAAGCCTCCTGAAAACCCTTCCAAGTGAACTCACTGTCCTTTTGCTCAGGCATATTCTTTATGAGATAATACCTGAGTGCATCCTCATGGCCGGGCATTTCTTCAAGAAATTCATGTACCCATATTGCCCAGTTTCTAGAGGTCGATATTTTCTTTCCCTCAAGATTCATGAATTGATTGGCCGGAACATTTGATGGTAGCACATACCCGCCATGGACTTTTAGTAAAGCTGGAAATATGATACAATGAAACACAATATTATCCTTTCCTATAAAATGGATTAATTCTGTTTCCGAATCTTGCCAATAAAGCTTCCAATCTTTATTAAATTCTTTAGCCCATTCTTTTGTGGCTGAAATGTAACCAATTGGAGCATCCATCCAAACATATAACTTCTTTCCGGCGCTACCTGGAATTTCTTGTGGAACATCAACACCCCAATCCAAATCTCTTGTCATAGCTCTGGATTGAAGCCCATTGTCTAACCATGACTTACATTGACCAATTACATGCTTTTTCCAAGTTTCAGGATCATGATGTTCCGCTCCATCAATCAACCCTTCCTCAATATAATCTTTCAACCAAGATTCATACTTCTCAAGAGGTAAGTACCAATGCTTTGTTTTTTTAAGTATTGGATCTTCCCCACTTAAAACTGATTTTGGAGAAATTAATTCTGTTGGACTTAATGAAGTGCCACAATTTTCACATTGGTCGCCATAAGCAGACTCATTGCCACATTTTGGACATGTTCCAACAATATACCTGTCTGCTAAAAATTGATTATGAATCGTATCATAATATTGCTCAGTCTCTATTTCATCAAATTCTCCTGCACTATATAAGTTTCGGAAAAAATCCTGAGATGTCTCATGATGCAACAAATCTGAAGTTCTTGCATAATGATCAAACGAAATACCAATTCCTTGGAAAGTCTTTATAAATAATTGATGGTATTTGTCAATTATCTCTTTGGGGGATTTTTGTTCCTTAAGAGCCCTCATGGTAATTGCAGCTCCATGTTCGTCCGAGCCACAAATAAAAACAACATCTTTATCCATCAGCCTCATGAAGCGCACAAAAACATCCGAAGATAAATAAGCTCCAGATAAATGACCAATGTGTAATGGACCGTTAGCATAGGGCAGTGCAGCTGTAACGAGGTGCCTTTTATAGACTAACATTTTCGGGCCATTTTTCAAAAATAATGCGAAGATAATATTATAGGCTTAAGTGTACCTTCAAATATTTAGATTTTATTTATATAATTTTTTACAATATATACAAGTTATTAAATCATTTAATTTTATCAATGGATTATTGTTTTACGAATTTTTGTATAACCCTCTTTTGTATAGTCTCAATTTCAACAAAGTAAATCCCCGGCCTTAGGTCTGAAACATTTATCATCCGGTCTTCGGGAACAGTTGGAAAAAAATAAAAATCTGACAAAGGATTCCAAATGCTAATATTTAAAAGATCTTCAAAATCAATTTTAAGAAAATCCCTGGTTGGGTTAGGAGAAATAAAACCTCCAACATTCTCGGGTTGAATAGTTTTTAATAATGGGTTTATAAACCCTCGGTACAATTTACCTCCATTTCTTAATAGAGAATAATACTCATCTGTCAGCCATATTTCTTGCTCAGAAACATAGGAAACAGCTTCCTTTTGGGTTAAACTTGAAAAATTTATGGTTTTTGATCTGGATGAAAAAAAATTAGCGCTAATCAATGGGTAAAACAACCAAAATTTGTCATAAGACAACAATATCAGGCTTTTTTGATCGGGACTTACTGCTGCTGCTGTAACCCAATATTGTTGCATAAGACCTTTACCCGTTAAAAAGCTGTCGACTAATGTGGTAATGTAATCACCCGGTTTGTCGGGTATTCTATGGTAATAGCAATACCCAGAAAATGGACTCGTCCTATTTTTACTGAATAGATGAAGATTTCCCTGATACCATATGAAAGCCTCCATGTCAAAATTGCGATATGACTCTGTGGGTGGGAATCCTATTTGATTGGCAAATCGGAATGAAATTACACTTGCGTCAATGGTGTCGCTTTTGTTTTCTTGTAAATTTTTGATCCAATAAATTTTTAGATCCTTCCGGTCATTATTGTTGTTTCCAAAATCACCTATATAAACATTTCCTTCAGTGTCGCTGGTTATCTCCTCCCAATCCACATTCGGCAAATTTCTCACCACCACTTTTTTTAAAATATTACACATGGTGTCTATTTCAAACAAATGCGGATCGTTCCCACTATCATTATGGGTCCAAAAAGTATTTCCTGAATTCAGGGTTAGCAATCCAGAACTTTCCTGTAATTCTACTGGTAATGTACACACCTCCTTTAAACTAAGTACTTGTGAATCAATAAACTGAGGATAAATACTTAAAAAAATCACAAAAAATAATATCCAGAAATACCTACTGTTATTGCACATAAACCAAGTATTTTTCTTCAAAATATGGCTCAGGAAAATCTTCATAGATGTCCCACTTTTCATAATAGAAACCTCTGGGGATGGATTTAATTTCCTCTTTGAGATCTCCTCCCTTATAAGCTATTAATCCATTTGGAATAGCATTAATCTGGCTCCTTTCATACAAATGACTACTCCAATTTAACAATTCTGGAAGTTTAGAAACTGCTCTCGTCACGACAAAATGGTATTTTCCCTTATGTTCTTCGGCCCTGATTTGAATTGCCTCAGCATTTTTAATCTGCAATCGGTCAATTACATCATTTACAACTTTGATTTTTTTTGCGGTACCATCTATTAGAGTAAACTGTACATCTGGATAAAAAATAGCTAATGGAATCCCAGGAAACCCACCACCACATCCCAAATCCAAAATTCTTGTTTCGGGTTTAAAACTAAGCTTGGACACCAATGTAAGACTGTGTAAGACATGATGCAAATAGAATTCATCCAGGTCTTTGCGCGAAATAATATTGACCTTAGAATTCCATTCCTGGTAAATTGGTAGCAATTCATAGAACATTTGCTTTTGCCGTGGAGATAAATCCTTAAAGTATTTTAAAACTATATCCATTACCAGGATTTCTTACGTATGAAGAGTAAAGGTAATTGCAAACATATAAAAAGCACATAACTCAGTTCTAAAATTGGAAATAAAAGAAATAACCCAGTCTCTCTAAACCTCCTACACAAACCATAAAAAATAGGCCAAACAAATAAAAGTCTTATGAAGTATGCCAGCAATGCAATTAATGCCATTTTATGAACTAGGCAAATAATCATTATTCCATAAAAACCAATTAAACTTATAAAATAGCCTAATAAATAAAATTGAGATCCAATTGAATAGGCAGTGGACGTTGAATAATGTCTCCACCTTTGCTTAAAATAATCTATCCAGAACCCTTTTGGTATAGAATAAACAAATGAATCAGGGTCCATACAAACTATGGTATTTTTTTTGGTGGCCACCTTATTTATTAAAAGGTCATCATCTCCTGATAGAAATGCCATTTGCAACGCTTCTGGACTCACCAAAGTGCGTCGATATAATATATTTCTTCCTACACCTGCATATGAAAAACCTAAGATAGATGCACTAAGTATCTGCGCCCCATTCATACATGTTTCAAATCTTATAAACTTGTTTAGAAAGCTTGGTTTGCTAAAATATGGAGTATAACCTAATACAATATCTTTCTCTTTTCCCAAGCTTTTAACCATTTCATTAATCCAACGACTTGAATGTGGTCTACAATCCGCATCCGTCAACAAGAAAATATTGGATTTGGCGTATTTGGCGGCCTCAAGAATTGCATTTTTTTTACCTTTTTGATTAGGCCCTAATTCCAGAATTTTCAGTTTAGGTTCTTTTGTATATTTGTCTTTAAGGTACTTTATGCTCAAATCTGAAGAATGGTCATCCACGATAAGTATCTCAAATTCCTCGTAATCTTGATCAATAATTGACTGTAAATTGGATTTCAGGTTGAAATATTCATTTTTTATACAAATTAGAACTGTTATGAAGGGATAGCTGTTTATTGCCTGTTGCGGAGGTGTTCTATAAAATATCACTTTTGATAATTGCAGAATCCAAAAGAGAATCTGTAGGGTTAAGAAAAAGAATAAAAGGGTAATTAAAAGTAAAAAATACACGTATAAATTAAGTTAAATTTTTAAATTGACTATTATATTATAATATTTTATTATATGTTTGCGGTTGATTGTCTATTTTATTAAGGGTTAAATATGATAAAAATGCGCTATATTCTAATATTTATCTTAATTTCATTACTTTCTCTTGGATCCATCGATTGTCAAATGACTTTCAATGGTAAGAAATTGTTTGGAAACGAATGGTTGGTAAAGGGTCAGAGTTATTATAAATTTAACCTTGCCGCAGACGGATTCTATAGGATAAATTTCCAAACTTTATTGAATTCTGGGCTACCGGTTCAAAGTATCAGAGGAGATCAATTCCAGCTTTTCAAACTTGGTCAAGAAGTACCAATAAGAACTACCACTCAGGGAGTTTTTGGCCCAAACGATTATATTGAATTTATGGGTTTTAGAAACAGGGCTGAACTTGATGAAACCTTATTTAAAGACAAGAGTGAACTTTTCAATTCAGAGTACAGCATATTTACAGACAGTCTTACGTATTTTTTAACTTGGACTCAAGGGAGCAATAACAAAAGGATTTCTGAGGTAAATAATGATTTGGTTAACTTATTACCTAAAGATTTGTATTATACAAAAAAAGTAATTGACTTTTACAATGAAGTGACAACCAAAAGGAGTTTTGGTTACCAACACACTCAGAAAATGCCGGATTTTGACGAAGGTCAGGGATATGGAACAGACTATTTTACAGAACGTACTTTTTCAATTAATTTTAAAAATCATTTTAAAGATTTTCTGGAAGTTAATATAAAAGCCACATTATTCGGCTATGGGGAAGATGCATCGGCACATAAAGCATCCTTTTATCTCGATAATGAATTTAAAGATTTTACTGCTTTCTCAGGATTTAAAGTAAGGCAGGGTGGAATTACTTTAAATGCAGAGGAATTAAAAGAACAAATGAATTTTAAAATTCTTGCTGATGGCAATAGGGATGATAGATTAAGTGTTTCGAAAATTGAGTATTCCTTTCCTGCTGAATTTAAATTTGATCAATCAAAATATTCAAAATTATTTATACCAAACTCACTAACAAAGCGCTATCTCGAAATAGAAGATTTTAACGGTGGTAATGAAATTATTGTCTATGATTTAACTAACCAAATATACCTCTTGAGTTCAAGAGAAACAAATGGAATTTATAAAATTAATTTACCTGCTTCTCAATTAGATAGAGAAATCATTATTTTAAATAAAGACCAGGTCAACATAATTTCTGAATTAAATCAAACGAATTTTCCAATTTTTGAAAATAGCGATTATGACTTTATCATTGTTAGTTCAGATAGACTTATTAATGGAAATTTGGGGAACAACCAGATTCAAGCATATCTTAATTACAGAAGCAGCACTGAAGGTGGAGGACATAAAGTAAAACTTGTTTCTGTTGAAGATATTTATAATAGTTTTGGTTATGGTATTTATGCACATGCCATTTCTATGAGAAACTTTTTTCAGTACAGTCGACTTATTTGGCCAAATACTCGCTTTGTTTTGCTGATAGGGAAAGGGCTGGAATACCATGTTTACAGAAAAAATAATGCAAGGGAAAACAATTTTGTTCCTACACATAGTGCACCTGCAGCCGATTATATGATGGTTTCCGATTCTGCCAGAATTCCATTTTATGCATTGGGTCGAATTCCCGCAGTTAACGGAAATGAAATCTCTGATTATCTTAATAAAGTGAAAGAACATGAGAATTTTATCTCATCTACCAGCCATAATATAACTAATCGCGAATGGCTTAAAAAGGTAATACACCTTTCAGGTGGTGACCCAACTCTTTTTGGCATTATTTCATCACAGCTCGCCTCTATGGAAGATGTTATTGAAAATAATCAATACGGAGCCCAGGTTGAAACTTTTTATAAACAAAGTTCCTCTGCAATTGAAGTCTCAAATTCTGAAAGACTGAAATCCCTTGTGGATAATGGAGTTTCTATCATTTCATTTATGGGACACTCTGTTGCATTTAGACTAGATTTTAATTTAGAAAACATCAGTTCATATGAAAATAAAGGTAAGTATCATCTTTTTGTAGCAATGGGTTGCTATGCTGGACAAATGTTTGACAATATCAGGAGTATTAGTGAAACACACAATCTTGCTGCAGACAGAGGGTCTATAATTTATCTTGCCAATTCAACCTCAGGGCTACCTTATGTATTATCTGTATATGGATCTGAATTCTACAGACAGCTTGGAGGGAAATATTATGGTAAAGCTATTGGTGAAGCAATAAAAGAAGTTAACACAAATATGGTGTTAACCAAAAATGAATCAATTATTCATCAAGCTTTATCCACAAGTTTTAATGGTGATCCTTCCATAGCGTTTAATAACAATCCTGGCCAGGATTTTACCATCGATGCATCAACAGCAAAAATAAACCCTGGCTTAATTTATGCCAATAATAAAGAATTCAAATTTAGTGTTGATTTGGTAAATCTTGGTGTAAATTATAGAGACAGTATTAATCTTCTCATTCAGAATGAAGGTCCTGACGGTAAAATAACCAATGTTTATGATGCTTTAGTTCCAAGTCCTTCCCTCAGATCTAATTTTGAATTCACAATACCGGTCAACGGAGATAAATCAATTGGTTTTAACAAACTATATATGAAGGTGGATGCTAATGAAAAAATTGCTGAATCACCTAATCCGATTGCAGAAAATAATAATGAATTAATTTCCATAAGTGGGGAAAAAGGATTTAAATACTATGTAATAGGTGATGATGCAAGACCGGTCTATCCTCAAGAATTCAGTATTATCAAAACTCAACGTCCAACATTATTAGCAAGTACCGGAAATGCATTTGCTAACCCCTCAACTTACTTCCTAGAAATTGACACCACTGAATATTTTAATTCTCCTGTAAAAAAAGTGAATGCTATTTATCAAAAAGGCGGAGTAATCAGTTGGCCCCTTGAAAATGATCTTTCTCCAAATACTGTATACTATTGGCGAGTTCGCCCCGATAGTTTAAAATCAGGCATTCTAGCATGGCGAAACAGTTCATTTATATATCTTCCGGGTGAAAAAACTGGCTGGAATCAATCGCATTATTTCCAGCATGCAAAAAACAATTTTAATCAAATGGAAATTGAAGAACCTGAAAGAAGCTACACTTTCAAAGAAGGTATTGAGGATTTTAGAGTATTCAATGCAGCAACTACGCCTACGACTTTTTTAAGACCAAAAATATTTTATCGTTCCCAAGTAGAAGTCGACTATAACCATTTCAATTTCAGAAATAATATTTCCGGTATTCTTGTCTCCGTCTTTCATCCCCTAAACGGATCTTTACTTATTAATCAAACAGGTGGAGATTTCAAAAGTGAATCTGATCCTGCATATGCCGGGCAAAAATTTTTCCTATATCAAACGGAAACAAAAGAACAAAGACAAAATCTGATTGAATTTTTGGAAAATGGAATACCAAATAATGCAGTTGTAGTATTATCTAGTTTAGTTCAGAATAATGGAAGTTTTTATCCAGAATCCTGGGATTCAGATGGCCAAAAAAACCTTTACTCCATTCTACATTCTTATGGAGCTAAAAACATAGAGAATCTTAAACTTACTGGTTCAGTTCCTTACATTTTTATTTTTAGAAAAAATAGATCTGATTACATCGCAAAAGAAAGTTTTGGTAATCTCAATTCGGAAAATGATTTGGGCCATTTTGTATATATAAAATATACTGAAGGTTCGGTAAATTCCACTTTAATTGGACCAGCTAAATCCTATGAATCTTTTTCTTGGGATTTCAATAAATTTGATGGAAATGAAGATGTTCAATCTATTAATATTTATGGTCTTGATAACAATGGTATAGAAACAAAATTATTTGGACCTTTCTCTGATCAGGCATATGATCTTAGAGGAATTGATGCTTCAAAATATCCTTACTTAAAATTAGAATGGAATTCCAAAGATAGTATTAGTCGCACATCTCCAAATAATGCCTATTGGCGGGTTTACTATTCCGGATATCCTGATATTGCAATCAATCCAAATTTATGGTTTAAGAAAAGTGCAGATACATTAAATCAAGGATCAGTTTTGAATATTGAGGTTTTAGCTCAAAATTTAAGTGATTTTGATATGGATAGTTTGCTGGTAAAATTTACTTCAGTTGGAACGAATAACATTCCCATAATACAAACTAAGAGATTTGCCGCAGTAAAATCAATGGGTTCTATTAAAATACCATTGAGCATTTCAACTGCAAAGCAATCTGGTGCGTTCAAACTATATATTGAATTAAATCCTGATAACGATCAACCTGAACTAAATTTGTTCAATAATATTGGTATAGTCGACTATTATGTCCGGAAAGATTTGAGAAAGCCCAGGGTTACTGTGGCTTTTGACGGGAAGCCAATTAATAATGGGGAAATAGTTTCCCCAACTACTAAAATTGAAATTACACTTAAAGATGAAAACTTAAGTTTCCCTCTTGAAGACACTTCACTTTTCAACATCAAATTGAAATACCCTGACAGAACAATTAAACAAATATATTTTTCACAGTTGAATGTTAAGTTTTTTCCCGCAACATTGGGACAAAATAAAAACGAAGCAAGGGTTACTATTGATGGCGATTTTAATCTAAATGGCAGTTATGAACTATTACTTCGTGCTAAGGATGCAAATGGAAATCAGATTTCAGATGCAGATCTTTTAACAAGTTTTACCATTGTTAGGGAAAGTAGTGTGTCCAATATATTTAACTATCCCAATCCATTTACAACAAAAACTAGGTTTGTCTATACATTAACCGGAAGTGAAATTCCTGCCTTTTACAAAATACAAATTTTAACAATATCAGGAAAAGTAATTAAAGAAATTGACCAATTTGAACTTGGTCCATTAAATATTGGTACACATATTACTGACTATGAGTATGATGGTACGGATGACTTTGGAAGCAAATTGGCAAACGGCGTTTATTTATACAAAGTTGTATTTAAAGATCAATCCGGAAAAGAGATAAAAAAATTCAATACAGGTACGGATGAATTTTTTAAAAATAATTACGGGAAAATGGTAATTATTAGATAAAAACTTTGCGAAAATATCTGCAGTTTTTAAATGTAGGTGGAATTCTAATTTTTACTTTTTTCCAATCTTAATATTATTGATCAAACCATTCTGGCAATATTTTTTTCATTTGGTAACAGGCATCAAGAAAAAATTTGTTGCTCCAATTAACATATCTAAATGGAAAATATTCGCCGTAAATTGGTAAAGAGGCTGGAAAGGCTCCATTGAAGGATTTCTTATTACTTTTAATTTGCCAACACAACATCTCTTCTAATAATCTCAAAGCTGTTTTTTTAAAAATAGCATTTGAGGAAATTTGAAATGCCTTTGCCAATAAACTAATTAATTGAGCCTGGCCTGTTAAGCACTTTGAAGAAGAACACGCTTTCCATTTTGTATCATATTTAGCTGATAATCCTCCTTGATCTTGGATAACATTGCAAAATATCTCAAGAGATTTTAAGCAATAATTTATTATTTCCTCCCTGTTTAAAATTATCGCCGACTCTAAAAATCCTTCCAAGGTATAAGCAATTGTATGACTTAGTGCAGGTTGACCTGAATCAAATCCCCAATCCTCAAAACTATAATACATATTAACCTTTACCCACAAAAAATCTAATGACTTTACGGCCTTTTCTCTTTGGCCAGCCAAATACTCAGTTCGTAAAAGAGGCCAAATTGCTCTACTGTAATAACTTGCAAAATAGCCAGTTCTATATAGTCCAGATTCCCATTTCCCCTCCGTTCCAGTTTGGTTAAGTAACCATTCAATAGCCTTGACCAAAGCCATTTTATAACTGAATTGTCTGTCAAAATTAAAGGCTTCTTCTAGTCCGAAAAGAATCTGTGATGTATTAAATGCGCTTGGTTTGCTAAATTTAACTCCGGAAAAAAAACAGCCTTCACTGGATTGAATTTCGCATAACCAATCAGCAGATCTCAGGCCAATTAAACTATTTTCTATTATACCACCGTTATTAAACCTCAAAAAGTTTTCAATGAGATAGCCGGTAGTTTCTGGATATGGCTTTTCCCAAGAAATACACTCCGGTAACCAAAGCCTTTTACTATGACTAAATCCATTAAAATTCGCTTTAATATGGGCCTGTATCAACCAACCTAAAGCCAATTGTTCTGCTTCTAGAATTGAACTTGGATCAAGTCTCATTTTAAAATTCAAATATTGAGCATTCTAAAAATCACTGAATGATTCACCTTTCCATAACAATATGGAAACGTTTCTGCTGAGAAATTCTTAAAATTCTTCATAATCCAAGGCTTCATGGAACCATCAAAAACAAATTCGCAAGAATCATTTATTGCAATTTTTATGCCTTCCCAAAGAAGAGCAGATGGGGCCCCTCTTGACTTTGCCGTCCGGTTGTTTACATTTAGCCAATAATACCATGTAGATCCAGATTTGATAAATATAGATGTGGAAACGAGCTTATTGTTTCTATTTCTACAAGTTACAATTTTAATATGTTTTTTGTTGGACAAAAGTCGTTCTATGGATTTCAGTTTAATTGCAGATAGTCCTTCTTTTAAATAATAATAATCTGAAAGAATAAAATTTAATGTTTCAGTACTCAGATTTAATTCGAATGATATTTCCAATTCCTTTTGAGCATGGAGTATGTGGTTACGCGTTGAAGTATTCAACTTTTCCCATAAAGATTCCAATTTTGTACCTAACGGTATACGGCTACTTATGGAATAATGCAATAAATAATTTTCTCCCAACGCTATTGGCGCATGCAAAATATCCGGGAAAAATACAACTTGGACTTGAGAAAAATTAATCAATTTTTGTTTCAGTTCCAATAACAAATGTATCTCATTATTATATCTGACCGATGAATTTAGTGTATTGGCATCGTGTATTATCTGCACATTATATGGTGTAAAAGGAGGGCACTTGGCAATTCTAAAATTCAAAACTTTTTTAATCCAAAAACTAGCTAATAAGCTACTGCCTTTATAAGAACTTTCCAAAATCAGAGTGCTTGATTTAAGATCCAATGCCTCCAGCCAATATTTTTTTAAAAAAATTTCGTGCTTGTCGCTGTATTCCACTCTAACAACTTGAATATCTGGCAAAAATACATTTATTTTTTACGATTTTTTTAATTAATAAGTCTAATTTTGCTTTTAAAGCTTGCTCTTGAAAGTGTTCAGTCAAAGAATGAATAGTACTTTCCGCTGGCAATTATTGTCAACTGCGGGAATTACTCTCATTCAAGTAACAACTTTGGTACTCCTGGGTCGAATGATGGGTTTTAAGGACTTAGGTAACTTTGCCTTACTGCAAATAACATTTAGATTTGCGCTTGCGGCCTTTGAGCCGGGTATGTTCTTTTCCATCATACAACAGCATGAATTAAACGAACCACTTAACAAGAAATTAAATTTCATCCAGACTCGTTTTGCTATACTGACTGTCCTGGCTTTTGTTCTTATCTTTTTATACACCCAAGAATTCAATGCATGGCCTTTTGCAATAATTTCATGCCTATTGCTCTTTACAATAGCTTTTGGGTCCAGACACCATAATTACCTTATTCTAATTGAAAAGCAAAAGGAAATTGCATTTCTTCAGATTCTTTCCTATACAATTGAGTTGATATTTATTTTTTCCACGATTTCAATTTATCCTGCTCTTTATGTCTTTTCAGTAGGTATCCTGTTAAGACAGTTAATATATTACTCAATGTGTTATTACTTATGCCTTCATTTTCCCAAAATGGAAAGTGTTGTTTCATTCAAAAATATTTCCATAAATCATATAAGACCATCCATTCATAATATGGCTTCCCAAATTCTTAGCTTTATTCAAGGCCAATATGATACACTCCTTATTCTTTTGCTTTTTGGATTACAAACATTAGGACCTTATAATTTAGCTTCTGAATTTAGTTTTTTACTCTTTTCCAAAATCAACCCTATATTTAGTAAAGCTATATTTCCAAGCTTGTCCAAAGCCAATAAACAACTTTCCCAACTTGACAAAATAATTCTAAGTAGTTTTACCAGTTATCTATATATCATAATTCCCATATATTTTTTTATTTGGCTTCATGCAGAATTTATTTTAAACTTAGCATACCCCAATAAAGCTTCAGAAATCAACATCTTTGTTCACTATTTTCTTATCATAGCTTTAATAAAGGCTATTAATAATATTCTTACCACTTACCTTCTCTCTATAGGATTCTCTAAATGGATTCTTCATTGGAATGTTCTTCTTGTTGTATCCAACTATTTAATTTGTACTTTATTCTTATACTTCTCCATTGACATTATTATATTCCTTAAATTCAACATAATTTATGCCTTCATTTTTACAGTTCTCGGAATTATCTTCCTATTTAAAAACATTAGTGTATCCAAAATAAGACTATTAAATACCTCCTTGCAACTTACAAAATTTTTATCACTTTTGATTATAACCATTTATGCCAATTCTCTTTTATGTGAAAATTTTTATCTTAACAGTTTGCTGGCATTAGTCTCCTTCTTTATTATTCTTTACCTGATAAATCATCAGAAATTTGTACAACTATTACAATTTAAAATATCATAATGATTGATTTTTTAGGAGGATGGCATAAAAATGGAATAAATAATTTAAACAATATTCTTTCCAAAAACGAAATTTATTCCTTCAAAAAAAACAATTTTCTATATTGCGAATCAAATGTTGGGTCATCAGCAAATCCAAATATTATAAATAACCGAATTATCATACTGCTGGGTAACCCGGTAGAAAAAATTAACTTCCATAAAGAATGGAATAAACTATACTACTTAAATTTAAAAGATAGTGCTGAAAGTATATTAAATTTCTTCAATTCCGTGTCCGGGATTTCAGGATTAATTATCCATGAAATAGACACCAACTACCTAATTATTATAACAGATCCTCTAGGTTTCATCCCAATTTTTCTTTTTGAAAACCATTCTGGATTTATATATACCAATCGAATATCCTTTCTTTCAGAAGTTATTCAAGCTGAATTAAAATGGGACGAAAATTCCATTGCTAATTATTATGAAAACGGTCATTTTCTGTCTCATAAAACATGGTTTCAAAATACTCGAAGAATTAAAGCTGCCACCATATTCACGCATAACCTAGAAAATAATACTGTCACTGAGCGTCGTTATTGGTCTTGGAAAAAAATAAAACCAAGTCCAGAAAATTATAATAACACAATGGATTCGTATATTTCATTGTTTGCAAAAGGTGTTCACTCTATCGATTTTTCGAACCAAAAAGCAGCCATTGCATTGAGCGGAGGCAGGGATAGCAGATGGATAGCTTGGCTCCTTAGAAATATACCCTCAATTGAAACCTTTAGCTTTGGTATTAAAAATACATTAGATTTAGTAATATCTGGCAAATGTGCAAAGCTTTTAAACTTAAATAATCACCAATATCTATTATCTTATAAAAATTGGCTTAATGATAGAATGCAATCTTTTATAAATAGTGACGGATTATTGAGCCTTGAACATTTCCATGAAGGGAATATTTTAATGGATCTATCAAATAAATACAACATAGTTATATCTGGCTTCTTTGGAGGATATGCCCCTCATTACAAAAAGAAAAGAATTGATTTAAATGAAGCACATAAAAATTTTAAATTCCACCATACAAATCCAGAAATCCAAGATTCATTTTATGACTTTAACTCAACACATCCTTATCTTATCGATCAGAAAATGACCAATTTGGCCCCAATTCATCTATATTTTTTATCCAGACATTTTAAAGTGGCAACCCCATTCTATAATATGGAGTGGATATCTTTTTTATACTCTATAAATAAATCTTTTATCGACGATCAAAAGTTATATTTAAACGCTCTTAATTCAAGTATGCCATCATATTTAAGTAATATACCTTGGCAAAAGACAGGTGTGCCTTTAAATTGGATCAATACCAATTTATTCATTCTTAAATTTAGGTTAAATGATATATTTGAAAAATTTCTTAATAGATTTAACAAGACACGAAATTTTTATAATTACCACATTCTTGAAAAACAAATCGATATTAAAATCAAAGATTTTCAATCCAACAGTTTAGATTTTTTGAAGAATTATAAACCATGTAATCTTGGATCCAAATTTAGGTTACTATCCATTCTTGTTTGGACATCTTACATAACAAATAGGTGGAAGCATGAAAATTAAAGTATTGCACTTCATTGATTTCTTTCTTCCAGAAACAATGAATTGGATCCAGGAAATGTTGAATCAAAGCTCTGATGCCTGCGCTCATTATTTATGTTGCAGATATTATAACCAAAGTGATCTTATAAACATTACAAAAATTAAAGATGTTGGAATTCTATCTGGTTATCCAATTTCCTTTTACTCAAAATTCAAAGCTTTAGTGGTTGAGAAAAATAGATTGATATCAATAAGAAAATTTATTGAAAATGAAGAAATTCAAATATTACATTTTCACTTTGGTAACGTAGCTTTGAGATTTTCTGAATTGATTAACGAATTCGCAGAAAAATGTTTAATTTCTCTCTATGGTTATGACTATGAGTATTTGCCAACTAAAGATTCTACTACCAAAGGTAAATATTTATCATTTTCAAAGCGTGGAGTTCGTTTCGCAGTAGAAGGAACTTTTAGTAAAAAATTACTTGAAAGTTATGGTATTGAGTCTCAAAATATAGTCATTATTCAAATGATATTTCATAGGTCAACACCTAAAAGAATTCCATCCCTCACTAAACCGATAATTCTTGCACAAATTGCAACTTATACAGAAAAAAAAGGACAAGACATTTTATTAATGGCTTTGGCTAAATCAAAATTTAAAAATAGATTTAAAATTATATTCCACGGTGAAATTGCAAATCAAAAATATTATTCCAGACTCCAAATTATTGCCGACAATTATCAACTAAAAAATGTCTTCTTTGGAGGTAAACTAAGTGTAATTGAATATATTAAGTTGCTTGGCAATATCCATATTTTAGTTAATCTTAGTAAAAGAACAAAACTAAACGATACAGAAGGTGGGTGTCCTGTAAGCATTAAAGACGCACTAACTCTTGGAAAGCCGGTATTTACTACAAATCATTGTGATATTCCCGAAATTGCTGTGCACGGTTACAATGCCTGGATTGCAAAGGAGAACGATATTGAAGATTCAGCAAATATGTTAGATCAAATTGCATCTTTGAGCCAATCCATGTACGTTGCTTTTTCAAATCACTGTCTGGAATCAACCAAAACCAAGCTTAATTCCAATCTTACAGCCCAACAATTGGCTGAGGCATATAAATTGATTATCAATGAAAATTTATTTGCTTAGTCCGCATAAATTTCCTACTAGAAATCCAAGAACGCTCAGAATTGAAGGCGTTCGTAAAATTTTATCACAAAAATGGACGGTCCAAACGCTTAGCTCTAGACTTCAGCGTAAAATTAATGATAAAAAGAATCCGACCAGTTACAATTTATCTAAAACAAGATTTGCTCGATTATTAAAATTAATTGCCTTTCCAGATGTATATATAATTGACAACATAATCATCGCTTTTAAATACATATTCATTCATTCAAATAAAGATAATGTTTTTATAACTTTTTCCCACCCATTTTCAACTCATTTTACAGGACTTGTAAGTAAAATGATTTGGCCTAAACGAATATGGATTGCTGATATAGGAGATCTTTACCTCAATAATCCAAATCAAAAATTGCCAAAGTGGGTTTCACCTCTTTTAAGATGCTTTGAGAGCTTAGTCCTAAATAAATCTGATTATGTTATATTAAATTCAGAAGAAATCTTTGAACACTACAAAAATAATTTTCAGCTAAATACACTTAAAACTAGAGTAATATACAATGGTAGCCTTTTGAATTTTGTAGGTTTAAAATCAATTACAAACAATTTTACCAATTTGAGTTTCATTGGCAATACTTACGAAAACGTGAGAGAAGGCATAAAGGAACTTCAGCTAATTTTAGATACTATAAATTCACTTCATTGTAAAGAAATCCATACTCAAATTTATCTTGCAGGAACTCAATACATCAGATTACTAGAACTGTTTCAGCATAATCCTGGAATTAATTTTATTCCGGCCTTAAAGGAAATTGACTTGTTAGAACTTTATCAAAAAACAAACATCTTAATAAACTTTGCTAACAAAAATTATCCGGGACTTCCTAGCAAACTTTATGAGTACATGCTAACAGGACTACCTATAATTCACTTTACTTTTGGGTCTCCTGACCCATCTATACCTTTTCTTTCAGATTATCCAAAATTTCTAATTTTTCATTTAGAATTAGATAAGCCAGAGAAATTAATAAATTTCATTTTAGAAAACAAAAATTCCTGTATTTCTTCAGTGCCAAATCCAAAATATTCTCCAGATGACAAATGGATTTCATTAATTAATAGCTTGGATAAGCATTAATAATGGCTTCAAATTTTATTGGACGGTTAATTTTTTACTAATTATGCATTCAAATTGAATTTGTTAAAAAATGAAATATAAACATAAATCAAAACTACCCCAATCTGAGGTTTCGGTATTTGCCCGCATGACTGCATTAGCATTGGAATATAATGCAATTAATTTAGCTCAGGGTTTTCCGGATTTTAATCCTCCAGCGGCACTAATTGATTTTCTTTATGAATCTGCTAAAGAAGGTCTGAACCAGTATGCCCCGATGCCCGGTCTTTTGCCCCTTAGAGAACAAATCTCAGAAAGACTATTAAATGACTATAGTTATAATGCTTCCGTTGATAAAGAAATTACAGTTACAGCCGGAGCGACTCAGGCCATTTATACCATTATCAGTACATTTATCGGACCTGGAGATAAGGTGCTATTGTTTGAGCCGGCTTATGATTCCTATGCGCCTGCCATAATCGCAAATGGTGGAATTCCAGTTTACCTCCGCTTGCAAGAGCCGGAATTTAACATTCCCTGGGATAAATTTGAAAACCTAATTCATGAACACCAGTTCAAAATTATGCTTTTTAATAATCCCCATAATCCCTGCGGTAGCATTCTCAGTCTTAATGACCTAAAAAAAATCGATGAACTTACACAAAATTTAAATACTCTTCTGCTTTGGGATGAGGTGTATGACCTTTTAGTATTTGATAATATTAAACATATCAGTGCATTAAAATTTAGTTCTCTCATGGAAAGAAGTATAGTCGTATTCTCTATGGGGAAAACCTTGCATAATACTGGTTGGAAAATCGGCTATATTGTCGCTCGAGAATACCTGTCTAAAGAGATAAGGAAACTTCACCAATTTACAGTATTCTCTGTTCATACTCCCTCTCAAATGGCTATAGCAAGATTTATGAAAAATGAACCTCAATTTTTTTCTGAACTATCCGGGTTTTATCAAAGTAAAAGAGACTTGTTTAGATCACTTTTGAAAGACAGTTCATTTAAAGTTTTCCATACTTCAGGTAGTTATTTTGCATTGGCAGACTACTCTAAAGTCAAGAACTGCTCTGATGAAGAAATGGCTTTTATATTAGCAAAGGACTATAAGGTGGCTGCCATCCCAATTTCTGCATTTTATCACGACCACTACGACCCACATTTAATCCGCTTTTGTTTTGCCAAACAAGAGGAGACTATCCTGGAAGCAGTAAAAAGGTTAAAGTCTAACCCAATTACAATAAGTAAAGAATAAATTAGTTATTTCCTTTTATAAATATACCAAAATGCGCGCTTTCCTTACACTACTGATTCTAATTGCAAAAATTACTAGTATTTATTCACAATCAAATAAGTTTAACTTACTAGGACAGGTAGTTGATAGTTCTAATATTCCTTTGGCCTTTGCTTCTATTTACTTGTTGGAGTCTAAAGACAGTAGTTTATTAGACTATACAAGAGCAGAAGAAAATGGAAGTTTTGCATTGAAAAATATTCCATCCAATAATTACCTACTTAAAATTAATTATGTTGGTTATCTACCTCTACAAATTAAAATTGACCCATCTGGATCATCAGTAAATTTAGGTAAAATAATTCTCAAGCCAATTTCTAAAGAACTGTTTGAAGTGGTTATAAAGGCGGCCAAAGCTCCCATGAGCATTCGTGGAGACACTATAGAATACGATGCATCTACTTTCAAGGTTCCGGCTGGTTCGACGCTGGAAGACTTATTGCGTAAACTTCCAGGAATAGAAGTGAACCAGGACGGTTCCATTAAGTCTGAGGGTAGAGATGTCACGCGCATGACCGTTGAAGGTAAACAGTTTTTTGGTGGCGATCCTAAAGCAGCTACCAAGAACCTTCCTGCAGAGGGTATTTCTAAAGTGCAGGTTTTTAATGATGTTTCCGAAGAGGAAAAACTTACTGGAATTAAAGGTAATTCTCAAGACAAGAACATGAATATTACCTTGAAAGATGACTTTAAAAAAGGTGGATTCGGAAAGATTACTGGTGGTATTGGAACTGAAGATCGCGCTGAATTAAAAGGTAACTATAATAAGTTTAATCAAAAAGAACAATTTTCAATATTGGCATCAGGAACCAATACAGGAAGAAATGGTCTTTCCTGGAATGACTACCAGGATTTTAAAGGAAGTAATTCTTTTAATTGGAATGATGATGGAGATTTTGGATTTAGTAATGGCGGTATGGTGAGGTACTATTTTTCTGATGAAGATGAAGATAATATAGAAACCAATTTTTTTGGGAGTAGTGCCAATGGTTTTCCTAAAAAAATTAGCGGAGGACTAAACTATAATTATGACAATAAAAAGACTAAATTTAGTGGAACCTATTTCTATAATTTTGACGAACTATTTTCTGAAGCAATAAGGTCACAAAATTTTCTTTATCCGGATAATCCCTATAATACATTTGATACTGCATTTAGGACCAATACAAAACAAAGTCACAAAGCTGATTTACGTATTGAGCAGGAATTTGATTCATTGCACAGCATTGTGTTCAAAAGCAGCATAAGTGTGGGAGGCGTACAAAATGAACTGTCAGGGTTTTACACAACTCTTTTACCTTCTGATATTCTATTGTCTGATCTATCCATGCTCACGGAATATGATAACAATATATTAAACTGGCAGAACTCAATTATTTTTAGAAAAAAATTTAAGAAAAAAGGTAGATCCTTGGGTGTCAGTGCAGCCTATTTATTAACAGCTAGCGACCGTGACTCCAAACAAAACTCCATTAATAATTTTTACAATATTGGTTTATTCATTGACTCTATTGCCCAACTGAATCAGGTTTTACGCACAGAAAACAATAAATCCCAAATTAAAAGCAGCATTCAATATGTTGAACCAATTGGTAAAAGATTTTATATCCAAAGTTTCTATAATTATAGCGATAGAAACACAGATTATCAACGAAATGTATTCGATCAATTTCAAGACAGTTCATCCATAAATCAATTTCTTAGCAGAACATTTGATAATAATATTGATTATCACCGTGTTGGTACATCATTGCGCTATTCTTATAAAGGTACAAATATTTCACTTGGCGTTGCTTATCAAGATATCATTTTAAAAGGTAACTTTAAAACAGGTTTTGATACCTCAAGTACTTTGAGTACTAAAGTATCCTACCAGACTTTAATCCCAAATCTTAGTTTTCAAATTGATCTTAAAAAGAACAGAAATATCAATTTTGAATATTCAGTGAATCTGCGGGAACCATCTGTAAATGATTTGTTGCCTGTGGTAGATAATACAAACCCATTATTTATCCGACTTGGCAATCCAGCTTTACTTCCTGAACTTTCTCATAGAATTAGTGGGGGTTTTAGAAAATTTGATCCCTTAAATTTTACAAACTTATGGTTGGGTATAAATTATACTTATAATGAAAATGCTTTTGTTTATTCAAGAGATATCGATTTAAAAAGAATTACAAGTATTATACCAACAAACATTACTGGGACACAGAGTTTATGGGCAAATATTGATTTTGGATTTCCCGTAATAAAAAATAAATTTACTTTAAATACAGGGTACAATTTAAATTATAATAAAGGATTTACTTTGATCAATACTTTAAAGGATGAGATTACTACATTGGGCCACGGTTTTAATTTTCGTTTAAACTTAACTCCTGTTGATAAATTTTCGTTCTTTTTAAACGGAAATGCCAGATTTTCTGAACAATATTCTGAATTAAACACCTCTGAATCTGCCAAGCTTCAGAATTATTCATCAGGTATTGAATTAAATTATAAATTTCCTTATAAGATATTTTTAAATTCCAGTTTCAACTACAGTCAATTTATTAATAAATCAAATAGTTTCAATGAATCTGTTCCGCTTTTGAATATTTCGGTTTACAAAGTTTTCCTCAAAGGTGATAAAGGCGAAATTAGATTATCCGGTTATGATCTGTTTAATGAAAATCTAGGTATCAATCAATCTGCTTGGTCTAATGTTGTAACACAAACAACTACTTTCACTTTGGCAAGATACTTTTTGCTAAGTTTTACTTATAATATGCGTGGAATTAAAACATCCTTGGAAAAAAATAGACGAGGTTTTTCTATGGGGTAATAAAATAAGGGTTAATATGAAAATAAAATACCAGATATTATTTATCAATCTTTTCTTTCTGTTCAATCTACAATCACAGAATGTTTGTCAAATCAATTATGTACGAACGGAATTTTGGGGAAAAATCGTCCAGCGACTTCCATATTTAAGTAAAGAAGAAAAAGATCGTTCTATTTTAACAAGAGGCCGCGATGAGGGTTTTAAATCAAAGTACATCCTTACTTTTGATTCCACTCAAAGTTTTTATACTTATGAAGAAGAAAGTGCAGCTGAATCTAACTACGGATACTCATGGCGTAAAGAAGACTATTTGATTTATAAAGATTTTGCAAACAAAAGAAAATTAAGCCAGATCGAAGAATTAGGAAAGACATATTTAATTGACGAAACTTATCATAGACCTAAATGGAAAATTCTGAATGAAATTAAAGATGTTGCAGGATATATTTGTATGAAAGCCGAAACAACTGATACCATCAAAAATCAAAAAATTACTGCTTGGTTTACGGATGCCTTGACCCTCAGTACAGGGCCAGAAGAATTTGACGGTTTACCAGGAACTATCTTAGAGCTTATAAAGAATGATGGTGATGTGACTATCACTGCCACTTCTGTTTTACTTCCAAAGTATCCTTTGCCTCTTAAAGCTCCTAAAATGAAAGGCAGAAAGATTACATCCTTCAAATTCAATGAATTAATTCAGAAACATATTATAGAAAGTATTGAAGCACAACGAAACCCCTTTTGGTCAATTAGATATTGATCCCGCCTTGAGTTGCTTTGGATATATCAATTTCTGAATTCAATTTATAGGTTATTATTTTATTTTTTATTGTACATCCATGCATGTGTACAAACATATACCTTTGCACCCTAATTAAATTTATCCATATTCTATGATTAGTGCTGTAAATATTACTTTGTCATTTGGTGGTCGTATTCTTTTTGATGAAGTTAACATTAGTTTTACCAAAGGCAATTGCTATGGAATTATTGGTGCCAATGGCACAGGAAAAAGTACGTTTTTAAAAATCTTGAGCGGAGACATTATTCCAAATAAAGGTGGTGTGGAACTTAGTCCCGGCGAGCGGATCGGAATTTTAAGGCAAGATCATTCTGCATACAATGAGGATACAGTTTTAAACACTGTAATGAAAGGTCATAGCATTCTCTATGATCTAATTCATAAACGTGAAGCTTTGTATTCTAAAAGTGATTTTACAGAAGAAGATGGTCACCTTGCAGCAAAATATGAAGAAGATTTTGGGGAAATGGGTGGCTATACTGCAGATAGTGAAGCTGCATCCCTATTAAGTTCCCTCGGAGTAATTGAAGATTTTCATCATCAATTAATGTCTGATATTCCGGGAAGTCTTAAAGTCAAAATATTATTAGCACAGGCTTTGTTTGGAAATCCGGATATTTTACTTCTGGATGAGCCTACCAACGATCTTGATATAGAGACCGTTGAATGGTTAGAAGAATTCTTAAGCAAATATGAGAATACGGTAATTGTGGTGAGTCATGACCGCCATTTTCTGGATGCTGTCTGCACTCATGTGGCTGATGTGGATCGCCAAAAAATTAAAATATATACCGGAAACTATACTTTCTGGTATGAAACCAGTCAACTTGTTTCAAGACAATTAAGAGATGAGAATAAGAAAAATGAAGACCGTAGAAAGGAATTATTGGATTTTATTGCACGATTCTCTGCAAATGCATCTAAAAGTAAACAAGCAACAAGTCGTAAAAAAGCTCTTGAAAAATTAGTAATAGAGGACATAACCCCATCTTCCAGAAAATATCCTGGAATTATATTTAAACCTGATAGACCTGTTGGAGATCAAATACTAAATGTGGAAAACCTTTCCGCACGTAATGAAGATAGGTATCTTTTTAAAAACCTGAATTTTCGGATCAACAAAGGAGATAAAATTGGTTTTCTTTGTAGAGACCAAATGGCAATTCATCATTTATTTGATATCCTTAACGATAAAGTGCAGCCTGAAGAAGGAAAAATTGAATTTGGATCCACTATTACCAAGGCATATCTTCCAGTAGAACATAACAGTTACTTTCAAGAACAACTAAGCCTTATGGATTGGTTAAGAAATTTTGTTCCTGCAGGAATCAAAGATGTGGACGAAGTGTTTCTTAGAGGTTACCTTGGAAGAATGCTGTTTAGCGGTGATGAGGTCAACAAAAGTATAAAGGTTTTGAGTGGAGGTGAAAAAGTACGTTGTCTCCTTTCCATGATGATGCTTCAGGGTCCAAATCTTTTAATTTTAGATGAACCTACCAATCATTTGGACCTGGAAAGCATACAGGCGTTTAATGAAAATGTAATGGAATTTCAAGGTATTGTGCTCCTCAGCTCACATGATCATACTTTTATGGAATCTGTTTGTAATCGAGTAATTGAAATACTTCCAGATGGTTGTATCGATAAGATTATTGATTTCGATGTATATTATCACGATGAATCCATCAAAGAAATTAGACGAAAGGCCTGGCAATCCTATCAAATAAATTAAAAATTCTTTTCTAAAAAATGTGACTGACTGGAATATGTAGCAGATATATTTTCTTTAGTGAATACTTCAGAAGTGTCGCCAAAAGCTATTAGCTTTTGATTAATCATAATGACCTTGTCAAAATAAGTCTGAACAGAATCTAGATCATGATGTACAACAAGAATTGTCTTTCCTTCTGAAGCTAGTTGCTTTAGAATTTTAATCATTCTTTGTTCAGTTCTTACATCAACACCTACAAAGGGTTCGTCCATTAAAAAAATATCAGCCTCCTGACATAATGCTCTTGCTAAAAATACTCTTTGTTGTTGGCCACCAGATAATTCTCCAATTTGTCTATCCCCATAATGAGTCATATTTAATTGCTCAAGCGCAGCTCTGGCCTTTTCTTTATCTTCTTTATTAATCCATTGATACCATTTCTTGTGTGGATATCTCCCCATGAGAACTATATCCATTACAGTAGCAGGAAATTGCCAATCTACTTCGTCCTTTTGAGGAACATATGCAATCCGTGTGATATTTTCTCCAACAGGTTTGCCAAATAATTTTATCTCTCCTGCGTTGGTTCTAATTTGATTAAGTATGCACTTGAATAAAGTGGATTTACCCGCTCCGTTTGGACCAATGAGCCCATAAATATGCTGAGCTTCCACATACAAATAAATATTTGACAAAACCCTTTTATGGTCATAGGCAACTGAAACACCCTTGAGTTCTATTGGATAATTTGTTTGTTCCATTTTTGAAACCCTGCTTATTTTCTATTAATAATATAAATCAAACTAAAAGCGATTACATAAAATAGAGCAATCCATAGGAAAATCATTTTTCCTGAGCTGTTTTTAATTATTTGTGAATCTTCAACAGATTTAGTAAGAGCTTCGCTAATTATTGTTGCATTGTGCTTTAACATTTTTATGTATGTTGAGGCCGGACTCGATGGATCTCCAAGTGAATCAGCATATAACTTACCTCCTATTTCAATTTTATTTTCTGCTCTAAGTTGTTGCATCATCTTAGGATTGATTGTGCTTTCCACAAATATTGCCGATACTCCTCTATCCTTAATAATTTTATGAATGTGAACTAAAGTGGTAGATTGTACATCAGCTTCGGTGGAAGTTCCCTGCAATGGTTCCAATTGTATACCATATTTTTTTCCAAAATAATGAAAGGCGTCATGAGAAGTTATCAAGACTCTTCTTTCTATTGGTATTGCATTAATTTTTTCCTGAACATATCGGTGAAGATCCTCCAGCTCTTTTTTATATATTCCAAAATTAAATGCAAATTCATCTGCATATATTGGAAGTAATTCACTTAATGCTTTCGTAATGTTTGAGGCATAAATTATTCCATTCTCCACATCCATCCAGGCATGTGGATCAGTTGCATTGTGAAAATCTTTACTCACAATTGCCTGGATTCCTTCTGTAATACGAACCACCTTGGCTTTGGTTCCGGAATTTTGAATTAGTTTCCCTAGCCAACCTTCAAATGTCAATCCATTAACTAATAAAAGATCCGCATTTCCTACTTTAACAAGATCAGCCGGGGTGGGCTCATATAAATGCGGATCAGACCCTATAGGAACAATAAGGTCAAGATCAATTCTTTCCGAACCAATAACAGCACACATATCAGCCCACATGGAAGCCGATGCAATTACTTTTGGTTTCGCCATTATGCAGGTACTAATTAAAAAACTTAAAAAAAAATTCAGGAACCTTTTCATCTTATACTGTTTTAACAAGTATTTCCTTGCTTACATTAAAACTTAGTGTTATAGTCTTTGATACCTCATTTTTTAGCATGAGTGACTTGTCAAAGTGAGTATACTCAAGTATCGATAATTCTTTACCGGGATATATGGACATTCCTTCCAGGTATTTTAGAAATTCTGCCCCTGAAGTCCTTACACCCAATACTTGAACTCGGGTCCCTTTAGTTTTTATATTGCACAATTGTGTCTGGTGCCTGAACGTAAAACTCCCATTCTGATTCGGTATAGGATCACCATGTGGGTCGAATTTTGGATAGTTAAGAAACTCATCCAACTTTTGAATTAAAGTAATGGATTGTATGTGTTCAAGCTGCTCTGCAACATCATGAATCTCATCCCATTTAAATCCAAGTTTTTCGTATAAAAATACCTCCCATAAACGATGTTTTCGGACTAATTCTAGAGCGATCTTTTGTCCCTCTTTATTTAAATGAACACCATAATATTTTTCATAACCTAGCAATTGCTTTTCAGCTAGTCTTTTAATCATGTCCGTGACCGAGGCAGAGCTTGTTCCCAATTCCTCTGAAATGGCTTTTGTGGAAATGTTTTGATCTCCGTTTCTTTCTGCTATTTTGTATATTGCCTTCAGATAATTTTCTTCCGTAAAACTTAACATGATTTAAATTTTAGACAAATCTAAAATAAATTTTAATACAATCAAAATATGAATGATGATTTTCTTACCCTTAGCCGAATAATTCGTGAAAGAAGAGCCGTTTTTCCTCAATTTTACAAACCAGGAAAAATATCTAAAGAGTTAATATTAAACATTTTAGAGAATGGTATCTGGGCTCCTACACATAAAAAAACACAGCCTTGGAGGTTTATCATCATTCAAGATGAAAAACTAGTAGATCTCTCAAAATTTTTGGCAGAACATTATAAAAGTATCACTCCTGTAGAATCATTTTCAGAACAAAAAATGACAAAAGCTTCTGAAAAGCCTCTTCAATCAGCTTGCGTTATTGCTTTGTGCCTGCATAGAAGTTCCGAAGAGCTCATACCGGCTTGGGAGGAAACTGCCGCCCTTTCATGTGCCACCCAGAATATATGGCTATCTGCAAGTGCCTTAGGAATTGGAGCCTATTGGAGCACCCCTTCGGCTATTTACAAAATGAAAGAATTTTTAGGGTTACAAGAAAATGAAGAATGTCTTGGGCTCTTTTATATGGGTTGGAAGGATGAAATTTCTTTGCCGGCAGAAAGATGGAGTTTAGATAAAGTTGTGAGAGAATTATAAAAAAACCCCCATACTCTGAAAATATGAGGGTTAGCAAATAAATTATTTTCAATTATGATCTCCCTAACCACCAACCTGCTATTGCTCCCGCGACAGCACTGTTAATGGTAAAAACCACAATATCTAAAATTGCCCCATTTAGCTGTGTTATGTTAGAGGTAGCAAAAAAAGTCATGTCCCATCCTAGAGAAATTAAAAAACCCAGTGTGGCACCTGCTTTGATTCCACCGGCGGCAGAACTTACCCCGGCCCAGGTACCAAAGACATAAGCAAGGGTAAACCCCATGCCTAAGCTGCCCAATATCAAAGCCCACCAAACCATGTCGTCTTCAGCTCTCATTACGCCCGAAGCCGTCCCTTGCATACTTGCAAACGTGCTTTCTAACAACATTCCATACATAATCCAGCCTAAAAAGAAATAGGCCACTCCGGCTAATATTCCGGCTACAATTGTTTTTGTGTTCATAAAATTTGGTTTAAATTGTTTAAAAAATTTGTTTGATAAGTAAATCTATAACTTTTCGTTATTAAAGTCAAGCATTTTGTCATTTTTCAATACTTTTGTGACGACACCCACCCTCATTAGCTTGGGAATATTATACTATTACAAAATTTGAAAATGCTTTTTAAGTCATATTCTGCCGCCGTGCATGGGGTAGATGCAAAAACAATTACCGTTGAAGTCAATGCTGGTGGCACAGTAGCCGCTGGCAAAATCAATTATTTCATGGTCGGACTTCCAGACAATGCGGTAAAAGAAGGCTATCAACGGATCGAAGCCGCAATAAAAAATATAGGTTTTTCTTTTCCACGAGTAAAATTGGTAGTAAATCTAGCCCCTGCCGACTTACGCAAAGAAGGATCTTCTTATGATTTACCCATCGCACTCGCCATACTAGCAGCAACTAAGCAAATAGATGGAAATAAACTTAAGGATTATATGATTCTGGGTGAGCTTTCCCTAGATGGGGGCTTGCGGCCGATTAGGGGAGCTCTGCCGATTGCCATCCAGGCACGAAAAGAGAAATATAAAGGTATCATCGTTCCATATGAAAATGCTCGAGAGGCAGCAATTGTGAATCAGGTTGACGTAATTGGGGTTTCCAATTTAGTTGAGGCTGTAGAGTTTATAACTGGAGTGAAAAATATTCTCCCTACTGAATTTGATACCCGCGAGGAGTTTGCCTACCAACAAACAAAATTTGCCCGCGATTTTTCGGATGTAAAAGGGCAAAACAACATTAAAAGAGCCCTGGAAATCGCCGCAGCAGGTGGTCATAATGTTATTTTAATCGGCCCCCCGGGTGCCGGTAAAACAATGCTTGCTCAAAGATTGCCAACCATCCTGCCACCATTATCTTTGCATGAAGCCCTTGAAACCACCAAAATCCATTCTGTTGCAGGTATTCTTCCTGGACATTCGGGTCTTGTAAGTACCAGACCTTTTCGTGCTCCACATCATACTGTCAGTGATGTGGCACTTGTCGGGGGAGGGAGTCATCCTTCACCAGGTGAAATTTCTTTAGCCCATAATGGGGTGTTATTTCTTGACGAACTTCCAGAGTTTAAAAGAACTGTACTTGAAGTCCTAAGACAACCGATGGAAGAAAGAAAAGTCACCATTTCTCGTGCTAAAATAAGTTTAGACTATCCGGCCAGTTTCATGCTTATCGCCTCAATGAACCCTTGTCCATGTGGTTTCTACAACCATCCCGAAAAGGAATGTGTGTGTGGACCAGGCATGGTTAAAAAATATCTGGCCAGAATTAGTGGGCCCTTACTGGATCGGATAGATCTGCATGTCGAGGTAACACCGGTTTCATCTGACGAATTGATGGATAATGGAAAACTTTCGGAAAGCTCCGAAAACATTAGGCTTAAGGTTATTAATGCTAGAGAAAGACAAGCCGAACGATATAAAGATTTTAAAGAAATACATTCAAATGCCCAACTTAATTCGAGTATGGTAAGTGAGTTATGTCCTATTAGTTCTGCAGGTGCAACTTTGTTAAAAACGGCTATGCAAAAACTCCAGCTTTCAGCCAGAGCTTATGATAGAATCTTAAAAGTGTCACGTACTATAGCAGATCTTGCTAACAGCGAGGATATAAAAATTGAACACCTGGCTGAAGCCATACATTTTCGAAGCTTAGACAAAGAAGGGTGGGCGGGATAATGAGAAAGGCCACCCTTTCGGAATGGCCTTTTTAAATCTAAATTTAGAATGGTAATTTAGGCTTTTTTGAACATTCCGCCAATTAGTGAACCTCCTGTTCCACCAATTAAAGAAACTAAAATACCCATCCAATCAAAACCTCCATCTGTTCCTCCTGAATTCATAAATTGATTCAAAATCAATGGTAGGATATTTCCTCCGGCTGCCCCTGCAATTAGATTGCCCACCATCCCTAATCCGTTCTTCTTAAGCATATTTCCAAGCCAACCTCCTCCAGCGCCGACTAAGGTGTTAATCAAATAAGGTAAAATAGCTTCCATGTTTCGCTTGTTTAAAAGTTTAAAGAATATTTATCAAGTACAAGGTAAGATAACTTATTGTTTGAATGGATATTTTTATATAAATGATATTTTATTCTGAATCCTAAATAAACTTTGGATGGTAATGAGCATTAAATAATCTCAATATACTACCAGAAAAAACTCAAAAGACTTATGTATCCATAGCCAACTCTCTTTAAGAAACTTGAGCAGGAATTTTTGGTGCATGTCTTGTATCTTTAGTTTGGTACCTCATTTAAAAACAAAATTATCGCTAACTTCACCCCTGGTCATTCAGTTAATTACGGGCATGTCAAAAAACTTAAGTCATCTTTCCGGGAGAAAAGGAATAGAAAAAAACCTCTTTGAATATATAGGCAGGGTTGCGGAAGAAAATGGTCAACTTTCAAAAGAAGAAATAAGCTCAATAGCCGAAGAATTCCTTATGGGTACTGCCAACATTTTCGGCACAGCAAGCTTTTATGATTTTACTCGCCCGGAGAATGCAGGTAAAAAAATTTATCTCTGTAATGGCTCTGCTTGTCTTACTGCAGGGACGCAAAATGCCGTACAATCAGCCCTTGAGGCTCAATTTGATAAATCAGAAATTGGTGAAATGTGTTGTCTTGGACGATGTCATGAAAACAAAGCTTTTCACTTTGAAGGACATAATTATTCAGGAGATTCTATTCATAAATTAGATTCTATTCTTAAAGGTGAAACATTAGAAAAGGACAAATATTCCGTAAAACACATAGGTCATCAAATTCTTACTGGAGCGCAACTTTCCCTAGACACCATTTCTAAACACTTAAAGGATTTTCTATCTCAAAAGCCAGAAGTATTGCTTGAAAAAGTTAAAATTTCAGGCATCCGTGGTAGAGGAGGTGCCGGATTTCCAATGGCAATAAAGTTGGAAGGGTGCGCCAAAGCTGTAGCAACTCAAAAATTTATCGTTTGTAACGCAGATGAAGGGGATCCCGGTTCTTATTCCGACCGATATTTACTGGAACATCAACCATATCTTGTCCTAATCGGATTATGGATCTCGGCATATATAACCGGTGCAAACAAAGCTGTAGTTTACATACGGGCTGAATATCCTGAATCTGTAAGAATCATGAATCAGGCAGTACAGGATTTTAGAAACCAAGGATTTGTTGGCAATGCAATTTTTGGCAGTAATTTTAATTTTGATTTTAAGATTATAAAAGCACAGGGTGCATATATCTGTGGAGAAGAAACAGCTCTGCTTTCTTCAATTGAGGGTCAAAGACCTGAGGTAAGAGTTAGGCCACCCTTTCCGGTTCAAGAGGGATTATTTAGAAAACCTACTGTTGTCAATAATGTTGAGACTGTTGCAAATCTCTTGTTTATTTGCAGTATGGGTGGAGAAGCTTACGCAGCAATTGGAACACCTAAATCAACAGGAACAAAATTAGTTTCTTTGGACAGTGCGTTTTTTTCGCCCGGAATTTTTGAAGCCGACATGGGCACCCCTTTAAAAACAGTTTTTCAAGAGCTTGGGTCGGGTTTTAAAAGACCGGTTAAAGCGGTACATATCGGTGGGCCATTAGGTGGATTGGTTCCAGTTTCCAAAATACCTGACCTAACCTTGGATTTTGAATCTTTTGCCCAGAATGGTTTTATGATGGGTCATGCATCCGTCGTCAGTGTCCCGGAAGAATTTCCCATGATTGAATATCTGGAACACCTATTTTCTTTTACAGCGCATGAAAGCTGTGGAAAATGTTTTCCTTGTCGCCTTGGTTCCACAAGAGGAAAAGAATTAATACAAAAAGCCCAAAATGACCATACCTATAAAATTGATTTAAAACTAATGGATGATCTGTTAGATACAATGAAACGTGGGTCTCTTTGTGCCTTAGGTGGTGGAATTCCACTCCCGTTTACAAATGCAATGAAATATTTTAAAGAAGAACTTTCTCCTTATTTCAAATAGTTTTGGTAATTCAATCGTCAAGGTTCTACTTCAATACTTATATTAATTCTTCCATCCAATGGATAACAAAATAAAATAAGCTAAAAGTCAAAGGGGTTATAATATTTACTTTCGTCAGTCGGTTCTTTGAATTAGCCATCGGTTTATTAATCTATCTAATTCTAATGTTAACTGATAAACTTTCAGGCTTTAACAGTATTTATCTTATTTGTGCTCCGAACAAGCCTATTTTAATGTATTTTTATCTCCAAATAATATAGCTTATGAAATTTCCAAGCTTATTAACTGAATTTCAAACTACCGAAATAAGAACCAAGACTGCCGAAATAAATGGAAAGTCTTACACTTTAATTGAAGGTGAGACAATTCTTTCTTTTATTCGGCGACATTTTGGGAAGGATTATGTGCCAACTCTTTGTGATGCCCCCAATCTGGAAACTTTTGGCTCTTGCAGGGTTTGTAGTGTGGAGGTAGGCCGACCAGGAAATGGAGGGTTGAGAACTGTTGCTTCTTGCCATACCCCGGTGGAGGAGAATATGATCATTTTTACAGAAACTGAGTCCATCCAAAAACTGAGAAAAAATATCATAGAGTTGGTTCTGACAGACCATCCCTTAGATTGCTTGACTTGCGAGGTGAACGGAAATTGTGAATTGCAGGACACAGCTGCCAGGGTAGGTATCCGAAAAGTCAGATACCCGGAAGGAAAGAATCACCTCGATCGCCAGAAAGACCTAAGTCATCCCTATATGACTTCTGATCTTTCAAAATGTATAATGTGTTATAGATGCGTCAGAGCTTGCGATGAAGTACAGGGACAACTTGTACTGAGTGTTATGGGTCGCGGTTTCGACAGCCAGATCATCAAAGGCAAAAACGAAAGTTTCTTTGATTCAGATTGCGTAAGCTGTGGAGCATGTGCCCAAGCATGCCCAACTTCTGCTATTTCTGATGTTTTTCAATCCAAAGCTCTTGTGGGGCAGGATAAAGTTAGGACCATTTGTACTTATTGTGGAGTTGGTTGTAACCTGGAAGTTAGTGTAAAAAATGGGGAAATCCTGAGTATTCAGGCACCTTATAATGCCGAAGTAAACAGTGGACACACCTGTCTCAAGGGTCGGTATGCCTTTAAATTCTATAAACATCCGGAACGGCTTCAATATCCAATGATTCGAAAAAAAGGGGAATTGGAAAGGGTGAGTTGGGAAGAAGCTTATGACTTTATTGCTAAAAAATTAAACGAAGTTAAAAGTAAATATGGACCAGATGCCATAGGTGGTATCTCCTCTGCAAGGTGTACCAATGAAGAGAACTACCTGATGCAGAAATTCATCCGGGCTGTTATTGGAACAAATAATATTGATGGGTGCGCAAGAGTATGCCACTCTCCTACAGCGCTTGGAATGCAAAGGACTTTTGGAACTGGAGCTGCTACTAACTCCATTGAAGATCTGAAATATACCAATGCAATTATGGTTATTGGGGCAAATCCAACTGACGGGCACCCAGTTACTGGATCAAAATTGAGACAACATGCTTTAAAAGGTAAAACA
>Ga0268298_10000617_pt1 | contig 45202 bp, 44 predicted proteins | sample WWTPWeurt_MetaG_FD_194462 | JGI IMG/M metagenome (GOLD analysis project Ga0268298, IMG submission 194462) | Activated sludge microbial communities from WWTP in Nijmegen, Gelderland, Netherland - WWTP Weurt | ecosystem: Engineered > WWTP > Aerobic digester > Activated sludge | place...
ACATGCTTGCCTGCCTGAGCTGCAGCTATACCAATCTCTGCATGCAGCCCGCTGGGTGTGCAGATACAAACAAGATCGATGTCCGGACGCTGCAACACGGATTTGTAATCTGCATAAACCTCAGCAGGATAAGTTTCAGCCAATTTGAGCGCTTTTTCCTCAACACTGTCACAGACAGCCACCAGGTGCGCCTCGGGCAGCTCGTGTAAACAAAGCGCATGGGTTGGGCCAATCGCACCGCATCCGATAATGGCACAGTTAACTGGATTCATAGCCTGTTCAAAATCTCCTTCAAAGCTCGTATTGCAACCCCAAACATCTCCGGTCCGCCACCCGGAAGGCTGTTATCCAGGTGCGGTTCAAGCGATAAAAAGCCCCGGTAACCAGAGCCTTTTAAATCCCGAAGCAATTCAAAAATCCGCCCATCACCCAGGCCAACCGGAGTGACCGTGCCATCTTCCAGAAGCGCATCTTTAATATGCAAATACGCCACGTGCTTCTGCAGCATCTGCCAGGCTCGGGGATAAACTTCCTCCTGGCACTGCACAAAATTGGCCGGGTCAAATGTGGCCTTCACGAATGAACAATCCAGGGTTTCAAGCAGATCCAGACAGCGGTCTGCCGAATCGCCGTAAATTTCTTTTTCATTCTCATGCAGCAGGGTTAAACCATAAGGCCGGGCTGTCTCTACAAACGCAGTCCAGCGCCGCAGCACTTCCTTCCGGTACAGCGCCGGGTCCTCTCCGGGTGGGATAAAGAAACTGAACATCCGAATCGAATTGGTCTGACAGATCTGAGCTGCCCTAATCGCCTGTCGAAATAGTTCCAGATGCGGCTCAAATTCGTCCGTGATTGAAATTTTTCCAATAGGCGAAGCAATTGCCGATACGGCAATTCCCTTTTTAGCCAGATTTCCATAAATTGCGCTCAGCTCTCGAGTGCTGAAATCCAGCACCCCCACACCCTCCACGCTGCGCAGTTCCAGATACTGGATGTCGTGTTCTTTTAAAACCCGAATTTGTTCATCCAGGTCGCCCGAAATTTCATCAGCCAGGGCGCTAAGCGTGAACGATTCCATAGCCCCCTCCTTCCATAATCGTGTTCGCCCAACGAACAAAAGCTGGAAACGCCACCTCCGGGTCAGGCAAATTGGTGTGCCAGCGTTTTTCGTGTTCAAACAGCAGCCAGCCAATGTAACTCGACCGATTCAGAACATCCAGGCAGTCGCCCAGAGCCAGTTGGCCGCTGCCAGGCAGCACATACCGCCAGCCATCCGCCATCGCCAGCGGATGATCTGGCGCAAAAACGGCGTCTTTAACATGGGTATACCCTACCCGGCCCAAAACATTTTCCCAAAAATCCTGGGGCGCCTCGCCACCAATCCGGCAGGTGTGCCCCATATCCCAAAGTATGCCGAATTCTTCGTCCGGAATAGGATCCAGCATCAGCCGGCAATCCTTGGATTTTACCCAAATATCATGTGTTTCGAGTAGCCAGTGAATATCCGCAGCCCCATCCAGGTCTAAAATGTGCCTGACGCATTCTGCGCCAACCTTAACCAACTCAGCTCGACTGATTAAATTGGCGTCCCCACCGCCAAAAACACGCACCACATCACAGCCCAGGCTCTTCGCCAACTCAATAGTCCGCTTAGCCTCTTCCAGGTTATCACTAAATTTTCCCCTATCACAAACAGCAATACTCGAACTAATCCCGCTGACCTGCAGTCCGACAGCATCCAGCCGCCGCCGTGTGTCTGCAATCCCCGATGTAAATTCCGGGAGCCGGGTTATATCCAAAGTATTCAAATAACCGCGAAAATCTACCCCATCAAACCCATAAGCTCGCCCATTCGTGCAAATCGTCTCTAGATCCCATTCGGGACAGCCAAGTGTCATAAAGCTAAGCTTCATAGCATTACTCCAAACCAGTGGTGAGTATGATACAGCTGCAGATGAGATTTGGGTGTTCCGTGCAGCTGCCTGCAAACAACACCCCAAATCGACCGTCAATATGGCGGCAAACTTTGTAGATGATACCATACTAATCAGCGACAGATTATGAAGTCAAACCTCCCTGGTCTATACCCGACAGCATGTTCGCACTTGTTATAGCAATTTCACAAGATCTGGAAGAATTGCTACGAAGGTTCAATGAACATACCCGAATAACACTCACTCTATATGCCTCCTCTAATCTGGAATTACCCCTTGACAGATAATGTAAATAAACTACAATACATCGGTAAGTACCGAATTATCATGAACACCCAACCCACTATCCCTAACGACCTGCTCGTTTTCCTCAAATCACTGGCGAGTGAATCGCGTTTGAATATCATTTTGCTATTCCTCGATGGACAAGAAAGAACCGTTACAGAAATATCGGAGTCGATCGGCCTGGGTCAGCCAGCCACTTCCGAGCACCTTGCCGTGATGAAGCAAGCTGGTGTGCTTATTTCGCGCAAGGACGGCAAAGAAATGTATTACTCTCCGGACCGTTTAAAAATCCACAAAACACTGGAAATACTCAATCAGCTCCTCCGCAGCTGCTGCGACTGATTGATTATATAATTTTTTAATCAACATATCGGTAAATACCGATAAATTATTAAGGAGACAAGATGACAATATCTGCTGCAAAACTAAATAAAACTGAAGTGATCAAAGTCTACACCCAGACTGCGCCCATCTATGATATTTGGGGCCGACTGACAGAGACCAGGGCTCGCCAAAAGGCTTTGGCGTTCGCCAATATCCATAATGGCGAATCCATCCTCGAGGTAGCGGTTGGAACAGGATTAACCTTCCTGGAAATTTTGAAAGCCAACCCTAAAGGTGAAAATATTGGACTCGACCTTACCCCTGCTATGCTGGCGAAAGCACAGACCAGAGCAGCCCGATCAGGTATTCATAACTTCCAATTGGCCATCGGCGATGCCTATGCGCTAGACTTTCCCAACCATAGCTTCGATTTACTCATGAACAACTATATGTTCGACTTGCTGCCCGAAAAGGATTTTATCCATGTCCTGGCCGAATTTCAGCGCGTCCTGAAACCGGGTGGGCGCATGGTCCTTGTTAATATGGCTAAAGCTGAGCGCTGGCAGCACAATTTTTGGGAAACCGTCTACCGTACCAAACCCAGCCTGCTGGGCGGTTGCCGGGGTGTTCAGCTCGTGAAGCCACTCAAACAACAAGGCTTTAAACAAATTCAACGTGAATACATCAGTCAGTTAGGTTTTCCCTCTGAGGTTATCCTGGCTAAAGCATAAATCCGCCTGGGGTAAGATCATTATACAGAAGATAGTCAAAGCCAGGTTCAGCGAAGAAGAAGGAAAAACGATATCTGGCTTGCATCAAATTATGACGCTGGTTGTTCCAGTTTTGAAATTCTATCCAATGCCAGACACTAAGCCCGTTAACGTTCTCTAGGGACTGTTGTTGGGGCAGAAGATTGTCCTGGCCCGTAAAAGCCGGCTGATACTGTAAAATCCTGCAGGAGAATTTTGCCTCAAGTCTATTTCAAAGTATACTTACCTCAGAACATTTTCACAGGAGACAGACATGGAATATCGTCAGCTTGGTAAGTCAGGGGTCAGGGTTTCGGCGATCGGACTTGGCACCAATCGCTTTGGCACCGAAGCGGTTCCCCAGCAGGCCGTCAATAATATGCTGGATGCAGCCCTGGATCTGGGCATTAATTTTCTTGATACCGCAGACGTCTACACTGGCGGTCAATCTGAAACCAGTCTGGGTGTGGCACTAAAAGGCCGCTGGCAGCGGGTTGTCCTTGCGACCAAGGTATTTCATCCCATGGGGGATGGCCAAAATGACCGCGGCTCTTCTCGCTACCATATTCAAAACGGGGTTGAAGCCAGCCTGAAACGCCTTCAAAGCGATCATATCGACCTCTATTACCTCCACCGCTGGGATGAAGCCACCCCCATCGAAGAAAGTCTGCGAGCCCTGGATGACCTGGTGCGCAGCGGCAAGGTGCGCTACCTGGGCGCTTCAAACTTCGTCTCCTGGCAAATCGCCAAAGCCAACCTACTGGCCGAATTCCGCGGCCTTTCGGCCTTCAGCGCGCTCCAATCCCATTACCATCTGTTGGAACGCGACGTGGAAAGAGAAGTCCTGCCTTACTGCGCTACCAACGGCGTTGGATTTGTGCCCTATTTCCCGCTTGCCGGCGGATTTCTGACGGGCAAATATCGCCGCGGTCAGTCAGCCCCAGCGGGATCGCGCGGCGAAAACAACGCCTACGTTAAAAGCTATATGACTGATAAGAACTACACCAGCATCGAAAAGCTCGAGGCATGGGCTATTCAACACAACCATTCGCTTTCAGAACTTGCCGAAGCCTGGCTGCTTGCCCAACCCTCGGTCTGCTCTGTAATTTCAGGTGCAACCCGCCCGGATCAAATCCAGGCAAATGTCCTCGGTGCAGATTGGAAGCTGTCCACCTCCGACCTGACAGAGATTAAATCCATATTGGACAACCCAACTTCGGTCATCGCCTGAACGTAAAAGCCCACAACCTGCGATATGGATCCCTCAGGTTGTGGGCTTTGCATTATTCTGGCAGAAACCCAATTCCTAATAGCGGCGAATCACACCTACAGTTCTCGAGTTGCATGCGCTTCACCTATTGCCTGAGCGAACCATGCATAGGCTTTCTCGGGTGAATGCTCCTGACAGGCATTCAATGCCTGTCTCACCAAAGCCGCAGCGGATGGGCGCAGCGGCTGAAAGTACGGGTTCGGATCGAGTAACCTTTGGGCAATCTGTTCAGCATCCTGCAGTTTTTTTGCATCCACGCTGATCGCCAGCAGAACCCAATCACATATACTTTGAAAAACGCAGCCTCCAAATTTTGCCCAGGCAGCCCGGGCCTCCGTGCATAAATATTCAGCCTGGTCGGGGTCTCCCACCTTCCATGCCAACCAACCCAGGTTTGCCAGGCCTATACCATAATATGTATGCTCACCAATCGCCTCTGCCTCTTTCACCAATTGTTGCGTAAAGGCTTGCAAGCCGTCCAATTGACCCAGCTTGCGTCGGATAATACTCAGGTAAGAAAGAGCCCGCACCCGCCAGATGGTATTCCCCACCCGGGTCAGTCCATCACAACCTTTCTGCAGCCATTCCTGAGCGACAGCCAGGTCGTCATACCAGAGTAGTTGAAAGCCATGCTGAAACTGCGCCAGCGCCAATTCGCTCGGATCGTTAAGCTGCTCTGCCAGCTCCAGCCTGCGCCAACAGATAGCTACTGTTTCACGGCTCGTCCGAAAACGCTCCAGCCGCAGCCGCATTTGAATTTCAACGGTAAGCAGTTTCTCCTGCAAATCCAGTTGGCCAGAACCTTGAATTAATGGTGAAAGAGTTTCAATGATGACTTTCATCTCAGTCGGGCGATTGGCAAAATAATAGAATTGCAAACGCGTCAACTGAACCCGGACCCACTGCCTTTGCTCAGTTGACCCACTCGCTTCTGCATATTCCTGCACCAATTGGTCCGCTTTGTTTAACGCCGCATCCGCCAAAGCATGTTGATATTGGGGCAGCCAGGCCTCACTGATTTGGCAGTAGATCCGCGAGCGCCAAATGTTGATCGAGTGGTCGGGAATAATCGGATTTTTCAGCAGTGGGACATTCAAACTTTTCTCAAAAGCAGCTACCGCCTGGATGTATTTTCCGTTCATCAACAGCAAATCCCCCAATCGTTCATAAAGCCGTGCGAAATCGGCGCTTGTGATTCCGGGTGCAGGGATTGGCCCCAATTGGTCTGCCAAAATTGCAGCCCGTTGTAAGTAATTCTCAGCCTCGGCGTTTGCAAAGATCAACGCATCTGCTTCTGCCGCCTGGCAATAATATAAAACCGCCTCGGCCAGAAGGCCGGCCTGGTCAAAGTGGCTGGCAATTTCAGCGCTGCGGGCCAGACCATAAGGTGATTTTCCCGCTAACTGCAGATAAGCCTCCGCAACCCGGCGATGGAGCAAGCGTCGATGAGCCGTGCTCAAGCGATCAAAGGCCGCCTTGCGCAGCAAATCGTGGGTAAAGTCATATTCGGTCGGCGAAATTTCTCGAATAATTTTGCGGTAAAGCAGATCTTCGATAGCGTGCAGAACAACCTCATCCGTTTCAATACAGGATTTAAGTAGAACATCCAGGTTGAACGAGCGTCCAATCGTGGCAGCCAGAGCCATGAGATTGCTGGTGCTTGGCTTAAGTTGGGTGAAACGCTGCTCCAGCACAACCTGGATCTTCTCGGATTCCTTCAAAGCCGCCTCACTCAGGCTGACGGCAGCCTGCCCTAAGCGGACCATTTCAATGATGAACAGGGGATTCCCCTCAGCTTCCTGGCAAATTCGGGCCGCCATTTCCCGATTCAGGCGCACCGCCGAACTTGATTTTGCCATTAATAAAGCCAGTTTATTGGCTTCCGGGTCATTCAGTGGATGGATATCCAAATCCAAACAGCGACCGGTACTCCGCAGCGTCTGGCGCAGCTTGTGCAAGGGATGGTCAGGACCGGTTTCTCCGCTGCGAATAGTGGCGACCACCAGCAGCCGGGCCTGAGGGGCAAAGCGCAGTAAATAGTGCAGCCACTCCAGGGTATCCTGGTCTACCCACTGGCAGTCTTCCAGAACCAAAATTAATTCCTGCTGGGTCAGCAGCGCCCGCGCCAGGCCTTCAAAAAAACGTTGGCGCTGCCAGGCTTCTCGCAGTGGTTCGGACGCTGGCAGGTTGGGTACCTTCTCATAAACTTCTGGCAGTAGCCTGCCAAGTTCAACCAGCCAGTGTTTGTCTAATCTAGGAAATGGTAAGCTTCTCAGCCAACCGACCAAAGGGTCGAGCGATGGACTCCCCTCTGCCGCATAACAATTCGCCACCGCAGTGAATATCCCCTGGCGCTGCGCCCAAATGACAAATTCTTCAACCAGTCGCGTTTTGCCGATTCCGGCCTCCCCGCGCACAAAAACAACCTGAGCCCTGCCTCCTCCCACCGCAGAATAGCAGCAGGCCAACAGTTTATGCCATTCAAGCTGCCGGCCAACCAGGGTCACAGCCTGATTCTCGGCCTGTATCTCGCCAGCTTCTTCGGACCTCAACAAGCGCTCGTACAGTTTTTTGATCTCAGCTTCGGGCTCTGTGCCCAACTCCTCCAACAGCAGGCGTTTATAGGTCTGGTACGCCTTGAGCGCCGCTGGTCGATCCCCACATAGAGCGCTCAGCCGCACCAGCTGCAAATTCGCATTCGAATGAAGCTCATCAACCGCCAACAAGCGGCGGATATAGCCCAATGCAGCCGAGTATTGTCTTGACTGCTCTGCCATTACCGCCAGAGCTTCAAGCGCATTAAGATAAATTTCCTGCAGCCTCTGGCGGATCGGAGAGACCCAATCATCATAACAATCGGGCAGAAGGGGACCTTCATAGATATTTACTGCGCACTCCAAAGCTTCCTTGGTAACCACGCTGCCGCGCTCCATAACCAGCGCATTCTCAAAAGCTTCCACATCCAGGGTGTACCCTGTCTGCCGGACCCATTCAATGCTGTTTTTTTCAACCCGCAAGATTTGATCAAACATCGGCAGTGTCTGGCGGAGTTGATAAAGCAGGTTCCGAAGATTGGTGCGGGACTGGGTGTCAGAGGTATTGGGCCAGAATACAGCCGACAAGGTCTGACGCGAAATTGGTCCCTGTCGATGAAGCAAAATAAAGGCCAGTAGGGACTGCAGGCGCGCTGAATTTAATGGAATATCTTCTAAACGACTATTTTTAAGACGAAAACTCCCGAAAAGATGGACTGTAAGAACCGGCTCCACTTAATCTCCCTGCTGTGTAGACACGAGACCCAGATTTTTGGATATCTTCGAAACAAATTAACCAACATCCAAAATCAGGGCAATCACGGCGATTCACTAAAAGCCAACACTAACTTTCAGTATATGAAATAAGGACCAAAATAAAAAATTAAGGAATTTATTCACAAACCCTATTGCCAGTTGTCAAAAAGTCCTTATGCCAATTCTCTCCACGATCGCTTACCACCTGCCGGGCATAATCATCCATGGATGTCAGGTGAAATTTAAAAACCGTCCGCGTTCTGGCGGAATTAAGCCGCAGGCCGTTTGCCAGGGCTTGCATAATAAGGATGAGCGAAACTTGTCTCGGATCTTGAGTGGCTGCTCTTTGAGCCTTTAATTCTGCCGCCGGGACAAAAGTAAGCTGGAAGGACTGCCCGCTCGATTCTTCAAACATTCGCACTACTTCCAACAGGCTGCAATCCGGGCTTGCGCTAATCTGTAGCACTGAATTCTTTACCAAAGGATTCATCAGACTTTCAACCGCATATTGCGCAGCATCCGGTATGGAAATAAAGGAAATCTCCTTATGCCCATCTCCATAAATAACCGCCCTGCCATGCAGGTAGTCGAACCCAAGCTCCGGGCAAAACATGGTTTCCATGAAAACACCCGTTTGCAAAATTGTATAACTCAATCCACTGTTGACTAAAGCTGATTCAATGGTCTGCCCGGCCCCATACACCTGACAAACATCGGATTCAACGGCTCCGCTGAGCAAAATAAATTGCTGGGCACCAGCCTTAACCGCTGCTGTAATCAAGTCAAAGACCCCCTGAAGAATATCTCCCTCAGAATTATTCGAAGTTGATCCCTCAGGCTGAACCAGATCAACCAGAGGCACAGTGGCAATCACGGCTTGAACACCCTCGCAGGCTGCTTTTAGGCTGACAGGGTCCCTTAGATCACCAATCAAGGTTTCTACCCCAATGTCAGCCAAATAGCCCACCTTCTCAGCAGCCGATGTTGCCCGGATCAAACCGCGCACCGGCCTGCCCACCGCCGCCAGGCACCGGCAAATTTCACTTCCCAAACTCCCTGTGGAACCAACCACCAGGATCATTCCTGCCTCCTAACTGGAATAAAACTACCCCCAAGTCTCAATTTCCGGGGTGGTATTTTGAGTCTACTCAAAATACCACCCTATGACCCCCAATAATTCTATTTAAGCCGTTGGTGTCCCGAGGATTTTCTTACCATACATATAGCGATGCCAATGAATTTTGGCCAGCTCTCGCTCGTGGGCCTGTTCGGCTTCAAGGCTCGGCCAGGCAGTCAACCCAAAATAAGAATATTCTTCGTTGGACCAGGTTGTTTCACAGATGATCACATTCACCCCACCGTACTTTTCGATCAAGGCGCCATTCAGGGCAAACAAATGATCGCGCAGTTCGGAGGTCAGGTTTTCCCAGGATTCATTGGCCTGGTTCTTGACCAACCACAATTCGTAGACCGGGTTGGGGAAATCAACTGTCGCGATCTCAACCCCCTCAAGCAGAGTGCCCAGGATCGATTCAGCCTTGATATAGCGCGTTTGCTGGATTTTCTCATGCCCGGCCGCGTCTTTTTGCACAGCCTGGATATCAGCATATTCCTCGATCCCCCAAATACCATATGCCTCATTACACCAATGGGCATCCGCAGTAACCAGATACTTCGCTCCAGCAGCATCCGTATTGGCGACGACATCGGCCCAGAATTTTTTATTGGCTTCCTCAGAAAGCTGGTAATAAGCCTCCGTCAGGTTGTGGACAAGAAAAAGTTTAAAAACAGATTGCGACATCGATAACTCCTTATGGTTTATTTGAGCGCGAAAGTCAGGATAATTTTCCAACAAAACAACTTTTATTCCAGCTTATGGATAGGTTACTTATATGAGTATATTTATTGAGCGTTTGAAAATCGTTTCTTTGATTAATGAATAATGAGAAAACCCCAGACACCCACCAACCTTGACCCGGATTGGTGAAGCAGATACACTAAGACCTGACTCTAAAGTGAACAAAAGAAAGATAGCATGGACGAAAAACCGCAAAAACAAACGCTGGGAAAAACCGCCAGACAAAGGTTCAAAGATCAAATCCTGAACTGGTTAAATCAACAGCCGCAGCAGAAAGTCAAAAACGAAGCCTTTCTTGAACGAATTGGTGAAATAGCTGACCTCGACCTGTTCCTCGGCGACAGCCGGGTCGTAAAATTCGAACAAAACGGGCAGTCCTGGTTTCAGACGACGCAGGAATATTTACGGCAGTACAAACAGCGCAAACGCGAAATCTCATATTGGCTGTCAGCCCTGCCTGAAGGGAAAGTTCACCTGGACGAGTTCACCCAATTCGTTGACCATTCCCTCCAGCTCCAGCACCTGCTGACCAAAGGCGAATTTACCGTTATGGGCAGCGCGGGAAAATGGGTCAAAATGACTCCAAAAAATGAGGTCCACTGCCGTCACCTGCTTTCCGCAGCCCAGGTCTGGCTGAGCCAAAAATCTGACCATAAGGCAAAGCATTCCGACTTTGCCGCTTTCATAAACAGTGCTGCAGACCTAAAGTATTGCTTAGCCGATAAACAATTCGTTACATTCACCTCCAACGGTCAGAAATGGGTCCAAACATCCGCCCAGAACGCCATCCGTCAGGGGCGGCGCCTGCAAGAAATCCATACCTGGCTGCTCCAAAAACCCGATCAACTGGTCACCAGAGGCGCATTCGCCAGTTTTGTTGACAACGACCTGGATCTGAAGTTCTCTCTTCAAACCGGCGATTTTGTGGAACTTCTGCGCTCTGGTGAGCCAATGGTACAGCTAAAAAGCAGCTACGAGGCCGCCGAAAACAACCTGAAAGCAAAATCCTGGGCCGATTGCCTGGCTTTGTGCGGCGAAACCCAAAGACCAGATTCCCAAAACGCCACCTCAGATCGCCAGATCGTGATTGCCCGCTCCTATGCAATTGACACCGCCGCCCGGCGGGTTGGGCTGCCGGCAGCCGCTCTTCGGATCGCAATCTCCAACAGAGCCATCCAGGCCTTCATCGACCCAGACAACAACACCCGGGTCCCAGCTTCTGTCGTTGAGGAAGTTCTCCGCTCACCTGAAAAGCGAGAGCATCTATCCGGATCTATACCGCTCAAGGTGCGCCATATCGCCCTGGTTTCTTCCATTTCATACTCCACCTTACGCTCGCGCCTGCTCAAGGCCGGCCTGAGTACCTCAGAACCCACCTGGGGCCAGGTGCGCGGCTTGTGGGGGCTGCCAGCCACCTACACCGAATTCAAAGCACTCCTGGATGAACGTTACCCGCTCTGGCTGGAAACAACGATCGCCCAAAAAGCATCCGACAGGTCGCGCCAGGCGCCTGTCATGCGCCGGAGCGAAGCCCAGGAAAACCTGCGCCGTCAGCTCTTAGAAGTCTTTCCAACCTGGGAAGGCAGCGAACGCGAAGATCAGCGCATCATTCTCCATATCGGCCAAACCAACAGCGGCAAAACCCACCATGGACTGAACCACCTGATTCGGGCCGGCAGCGGCTGGTACCTTTCGCCTCTGCGCCTGCTGGCGCACGAAGTCTATGAGCGCCTTAACCGCAGCGGAGTGCCCTGTAACTTGCTGACTGGCGAAGAGGCAATCCCGGTCGACGGAGCGCGAATCACAGCCGCCACCATCGAAATGTTCAACGCCTCGCAAAGCGGCGCCTGTGTCCTGATCGACGAGGCCCACATGCTGGCTGATTCTCAGCGCGGCTGGGCCTGGACCCGGGCTCTCATGGAAACTAAATCACCCGAAATCCACGTCCTCGGCTCCCCCGTGGCTGAAACCCTCGTCAACCAAATGGCCGAACAAATCGGTGTCCCGGTCGAAACCAACGAATATGAACGCCTTGTGCCGCTGGACACCGCCGAAAGTCCGTGGAGTCTGGCAAAACTCCCGCCGCGCACAATTTTAGTCGCCTTTTCTCGCCACATGGTGCTTGGCCTTAAGACAGAACTGGAAAAATCACACCGCCGTTCCGTTTCGGTGATTTACGGCAACCTGCCGCCAGAAGTTCGCTTGCGCCAGGCCGAACGCTTCGCCAACGGAGAAACCGAAATCTGTGTCGCCACAGATGCCATCGGCATGGGCCTGAACCTGCCCGCAGACAACGTCTGCTTTTACGAAACCCAAAAATATGACGGGCAGGAAGTCCGTACCCTGACGGACCACGAAATTATCCAGATCGGCGGCCGCGCCGGGCGTTATGGCCTATCCCAACACGGCTTGATCGGGGCGCTGAATGAGGAAGACCTGGCTGTGATTCAGAACGCAATCCACCAGCAGACAGAAAACATTGTTTACGCCTATGTCGCTCCTTCGCCGGCCTCCATCGCATTGCTTCCCGGCCGGCTGGCCGACAAACTCCAAACCTGGGTAAACCTGCAAGGCATCCCGGATCGCTGGCGCCAGCTCCTCAAACCGGTTGACCTCGCCAACCAGATCAACCTGGCGCGCCAGTTGTCCGACAAAGACATAGCCAAAATCGGCGAAGAAACCGCGATGCAGCTCATCAACGCTCCCTGCGATCAGAACACAGAAGTCTACTGGCGGTCATGCGCTGAGGCGATCATCCACGAATTACCAATGCCCATGCCCGAAAATCCCCCCGCGGTGGTCCGTACTGCCGAGGCCCTGGTCAGTTATGAGCGCGCTATCCGCTGCGCCGATATCTACCTCTGGTTGTCACAGCGCCGCCCATTTGCTCCTTTCGGCCAGCAAGCCGAATTACTGCGCACCAGGCGCAACGTGTGGACCATGCAAGTGGATGCCGCCCTGCAGCAGCAAATCGATACCGGTCGGCGCTGCAGTACCTGCGGGAGGCCTCTGGCGTTGCACTACAGATTCAAACAATGTGAACGCTGTTTTCGTCAGCGCCGTGGCCGTTTCTAATTTCCGACTCTTGAGCGCACAAGGTCAACCCAGCGCCGCAGCCGGCTGCGGTCGCCGTTGATCCGGTACACGTCCCGGAAGATAATTTCCAGGCATCCGTCCTTCGCGGCGGCAACCGTCTCATCCACATCTTTCTCCAGCTCTTCCCAGTTCGGCGCATCCCCGCTGATCAGCCACGGCTTTGGTTTTCGTGAAAAGACACAGCTTTTGCCCAGTTTTTCACCCATAATTTTCATATCACACCAGGGCGAAATTGAAACCGCCCGCACCTGCGGGATAGCCTTCAAGATTAAATCCCAACGGTCGTGAACCGGCTCGCAGCAGCCATAATAGACCAGGCCAAAAAGCGCCGCAACTTCGGCCATATATGGCAGGAAGAATTTCCCAAACATACGCGGCGAAATCATCGTCGTTTCCTGTGATTCCATCCAGATCCACAGATCGTTCAAACCCGTCTTCCCGCCGAAACCCGCTGTTGGCAGCGCCGTCGTAAACCCGGGACTGCCAGAGCCGACAATGTAACTGTTATTATTCAGTCCTAAAAGATTCTCACTCTCCAGCCAGCGGTAGTAGGCCAGCCGGTCGTCCCGCAAATAGGCCATCACCGCATGTAACTCCTTTGGTGCATCATACGGCCACATCAGAAGATTGTTATTACCAATTAACCGAAAGAGATCGGATGTCAGAGCGGCGATTTGCATCCCCGTTCCATGTAAAACAACCGGCAGCAAGTCTCCAAACAAATCATTCAGTTCTTCCACTCGCTGTTGTGTCGCATAACGCTCCACGCGCCAGGTTCGCGGCTGCAGTTTTGAAACATCCTCGGGCCGCTGGATGGGGTGATTGTAATGATAAGCTGTATCACCTCCCATCCCGTCCTTTGCATGCTCTGCGATAATCGGCACACCGTAGTCGCTCGCCTCGATCTGCCACTCAATTCGCATCAAGGGATCAACGACATAGTCGTCTCCCAGATCTTCTGCCTGCCGGATGACAGCCCGCATAGACTGCTCTAGCTCACGCAACCTTACTGTAGAGCACTGCAGCTCTTCAGGTGCAACAAAATTTTCCACTGTCCATGTTTCAAACAAGACCATTGGCCGCTCAGGCTGTAAGTCCTTGAGCGCTGTCCACTGGCGTTTTCGGGTTTCCATCACCGGCATCGCCGCCAGTTCCATCCAGCGGCCCGCCAGACCACGTAAAATCTCTCGATCGTGAGCAGAGATATCCATATCAACCTCCAAAAATCGAATAAAGACGCCGATTACTTTTCACAATCGTCAATCTGTTAGTGTTGTGGCAAAGATGATTCTATAGTTTGTTTTGGGTGCTTTGCACCCAAAACAAACTATAGATCGATGCTTGGCAGACCACTAGGAGTCCGCTTTGAGTATAAAGCTAAATGAGTATTCCTTCTCCAGCAAACGGTACTGTTCCAGCGTGTCTGGACCACAGGATCCAGTCCCCAGACCGCGCTGCGCCAGATCCAGGTTAAGAATTACTTCCTTGCGCGGCGTAAGTTCATAGGTATGCTTGCATGAATAAACATCCTCGTCAGTAAAATGACTGGCATTGAACGCAATCAACCCATCTCCCTCCACCTTCAACCCCTTGCCGTCGGTGTCACTCACCTTCAACCAGCGCACATCGCTTTTGTGACCGTTTTCCTGCGGCATGATATAGGGCACATATTGTTCGCTGACCGTTCCTCCGTAAAGCCCTACCATAGCGGATGCCTTCCGGTCAGAGTAATTCTCCCATGGCCCGCGTCCATACCAGGTCAAATTTTCCAGTTCACCGGGCAGCGCCATCCGCACTCCCACACGTGGCAGATCGGTCAAATTATTCCCGATCTTTATCCGATTCTGCACCCTCAGCTCGCCCAAAGAATTTAAGCGGTACAAAGCAGTGTACTTGAAGTCGTCCCACTGCTCGCGCCCAGTGGCGTTGACCTCTACTTCCACAACAGGTCCATCCTCCAGCAAAAGCCGTACACTTTCAACCCGCTGCACGATCCGGTCCAATCCTGCCTCCAGCCAGCGTGAAAGCACAGCCGTCGGCTTAAGAATCAGCTTGATCCCGTCATTATCCGTCCCTGCCCGCCAAATATTCAACACCGGGCCAGAGACAACGACATTCTGCTTTGCGCCAAACCAGGTCAACCGGCCGGTTTGTTTCTCGAAAATGGCCTTCACCCCTGCCGCCTCCAGGCAGATCGAACCCGCGTCTTCGCTTGCATTGACCGTCCCACCATCGGTCGGCGCCGCAGTGTCCGTTTTCGTCACTAAAGCCATCTGCTCCCAGCCAACCAGATGACCGGCGTTGGCCCACACGGTATCTTCTCGCAAATAAGTATAAACATTGATGAACTGCTCTCCAGTTGAAGGTCGAGCCGTCAAGCCAAGATCCACCTCCAGGCTTTGCCCTGCCGCAATATCCAAAGCCGGCAGACTGCCTTTCTGGGTCACTTTGCTATCTGTCACCAGTTCCCATTCTCCCCGCAGCCAGTTCAGATTGGCGAAATACTGGCGGCTGACAATTCGCACTTGACCTTTCTTCAGGTCAATCGGCTCAACTTTATACGGCCGTGCCAGGTACTTGAACTCATACAACCCCGGGTGAGCTTTACGATCCGGCCAGACGATTCCGTCCGTTACAAAGTTTGCGTCGTTGGGCACGTCTCCAAAGTCGCCACCGTATGCCCAATAAGCCTGCCCATCGGCTGAAATCTGGCGAATGCCATGATCCAGCCACTCCCACAAGTACCCACCCTGCAAACCGGGATATTTTTCAAAAGCCGCAAAATAATCGGCCAGGCTGCCATTGCTGTTGCCCATTGTGTGCGAATACTCACACATGATCAACGGGCGCCAATCCTTGCCCTCCTCTGACCAGGTAATAATATCGGAAATCTTGGGATACATCGGACAGACCACATCCGTGACGGGATGGCCGCCTTCCCACGTCTGGCCGCCTCCCCGCGAAATCGCTCCTTCGTAGTGCAGCGGCCTGGTCGGGTCAGCCTTGCGCGCATAGCCCGCTGCAGCGTCATGGTTCGGCCCATATCCCGATTCGTTTCCCATCGACCAGAAAATAATCGAAGGATGGTTTTTGTCGCGCTCAACCATCGCCCTCACCCTCTCAACAAACTGGTTGGTATAACGCGAATCGCGGCATATCTCTCGAAAGAAAGCGTGCGACTCGACATTGGCCTCATCCACTACATACAAACCATATCGGTCGCACAGGTCATACCAATAGACATCTTTGGGGTAGTGGGAAGTCCTAACCGCATTGACGTTAAACTGTTTCATCAGGCGGATATCCATTTCCATGGTAGCGCGGCTGATCGCCTTGCCAGTCGTATCGTCATGATCATGCAGATTTACACCGTTTATTTGCACCCGCTGTCCATTGATCAACAGCATGCGGTCCCTTACCTCAATCTTACGGAACCCGAAGCGCAGCGCATGGATTTCATCACCAGCCGGCCCCTTCAAACGGGCCACAATGGTATATAGATTGGGACTCTCATGCGACCAGAGCAGGGGCGAATTCACCCTCCCCTTCAAGGTCACCTCTGTCCGCGGAGCGCTGAATTCACCCCATAAGTTCTTCTCGCCCGCCCGCAGCGGTGAGGAAAGCGGATCAGCAAAAACGGGCATGCCGTCCGCAGCGTAGAGCTGCGCCTCAACCGAATAAGCTGGATCAAACATCTCTCCAGGATATCCCACCTTGAGAGTCAGTTTGAATTCTGCTGACTGGTAATCGGCGCTTAGTTCACTGCGCGCATATAGATCTTCCACAGCCGGCCGGGCAGTCGCGTACAGGTACACATCCCGGTTTATACCCGAGTGCCACCAGTGATCCTGATCTTCCACAAAAGATGCATCCGACCAGCGTGTAACCACACAGACCAGTTCGTTCGGCTCGTCAATCCTCACCCGACCGCTCAAGTCAAACTCTGCTGGCGTTCGTGCATCTTTACTCATTCCAAGCGCTTCTCCGTTCACATAAACGTACAACGCCCCTTCGCAGCCAGCAAAATGCAAAACCACCCGCCGTTCGCTCCAATTCGCCGGCACATTGAAGGACCGCCTGTAAATTCCAGTGGGATTATCATCCGGCACATCTGGCGGAGTGTTCGGGAAAGGCATCTGCACATTTGTGTAATGCGGTTTCCCAAAACCCTGCATCGTCCAGCTTCCTGGTACAGCGATCTGGCTCCACACCCCAGTTTGCACAGCCTCTGGCGTGGCAGATTCGGGCTGGTCGAGAATCATAAAATCCCAGGTCCCACTCAGCGCCAGATACCAGGGTGAATGTTCGTAATCCAGCGCAGCAGCCTGTTCCAGCGAGCCGTACGGCACAAATGCAGCATGTGGGGGGAGTTTATTCAGCGCTGGAAGTTGGGGCATCTCCCAGGTCCGCTCACCGGCAAGAAAAAGCATGGGTAAAGGATTCGCTCTTGAATTCATGATTAATCAACTCCAGGGAACAAAATGTTTATGACTTTTCAACAAATAGTGGTTAGCCCTCAGGCGCAGCGCGAAGGCTTGAGCAAGCCTTCAACATATTATATCCGGGCATTTCAGTTAATCATCTCTATTTACTTTACTTTCTTCCGGATTGCTAAGATTTTTTCTCCATGAAACTGCTTTAAAAACCAAAACCGGACGGGCTGGAACCCATCCGGTTTTGGTCCTCTCAAATTCCTAATCAGTTTCAGAAGTTTTCATTGGAATAAGCACCAACCAAAACCTATCTTTGATTACTATACGCCAGCAGTGCCCGAACTTTTGCAGCAACCTGCCCCCCAGTCATTTTGTCAGCAGTTTCAGCGTAAACAATCTGCCCATGCAGACCCTTATCCTCAAGCCGTTTTGCCAGTTCGCCCTTCGCTTCGCCTGGGCCAAAAATATGAATCGGATTTCCACTGCCAATCAAAGCAATCACTTCATCGTAAAAGCTGTTCAAATGGTTCTGAAACTGACGATCGCGGACATCTTCCACTGAACCATCTTCCGAGTTGCCGCTCGCAAATCTGACATGCTTTTCCACCCCGGAGGAAATTTCGGTAACTTCTTCTCCCGTCTCGCTGATCGTGACAACGACCGCTTTTCGGTGATCAATCCATAAACCAATTTCATTTTTCATAGCAAACTCCTCTTATTGTTTAACCTACAAAGGCATCCATATTCAATTCATTATGAGCTGTGCTGGTCCAGCCAGTTCAGCAGAGCGCTGACACTCCCGCTGGCCAGAGCGATCGTGGTATCTGCTGCGCCATAATACAGCTGGATCGTATCGCCATCAGGCGCAAGGGTATAACCACAGGGAAAAACCACATACCCCACATCGCCGCGCTGTTCATAGACTTTTTCCGGGCCAAAGATCCATTCATGCCCGCGCTTAATGCAGCGTTCTGGGGCATTCAGGTCAAATAAAGCCAGACCCAACCGGTAAATACATCCGGCTGCGGTTTGTTTGACTCCATGGTAAATCACGAGCCAGCCTTGGGGGGTTTCAATGGGCGGTGGCGACATGCCGATCTTATTCGCATCCCACCAGCTTCCAAACCGGGCATCCAACATCTTTTTGTGATTACCCCAGTGCCGTAAGTCATCCGAATAAGAGATCCACATATGGGCGCGCGGTCCACTGACCGGGCGGTGAACCAGGGCCCACGAGCCCCCAATCCGCCGCGGAAGCAGGGCAGCATCCTTATCATCCGGCGACATGATCATACCCATTCGTTCGAAACTTTGAAAATCTGATGTAAAGGCCAGCGCAACGCCTGGGCCATCACGGGAATAGGCCGTGTAAACAACAGCATATTTTTTTAATTCTGGGACATAAGAAATCCGTGGATCCTCTATCCCCCAAAGCTCTTCCGGAAAATGCTCAGGATCGGCAACCAGTGTGGGCTTTGGATCAATTAACCAGCCGCCAACACCATTCGCCGAACGTGCTGCGCAAAAATGAGAAAGGCCGCTCCGGTCTTCCACCCTGCATAAAAGCAAAGTTGTACCATCCGGCAGCAGCGTCGCTCCGGCATTAAAAACGCTGTTAACAGGATAAGGCCAATCATCTGCCGTCAAAATTGGATTGGACTTGTGCCTGTGAAAAAGCTCGATATGTTGACTGATCATGCTTTGTGTACCTCCGTTGGGATAAGCGCAGCCTCAGCCAGCCGCAGTTCGAGCAAGGCATGCAGAAAGGCCAGCGTTGATTCTGCTCCCTGGTTCTCATTAGGCCGGTCAGAATGCAGTCCATCCCGGCATCCACCAGTGGTTGGGTCGTACAACGGCAGGTTCAAATCGTTGCGTCCCAGGAACCATTCGAACGAACGCCGGGCTTCACGCCGCCAGCGTTTGTCACCCGTAACCTGATAAGCCGCCAGATAAGCTGAAACCGCTCCCTGGGCCTCCACTGGCTGTTGATCAAACTGAGCCCGCTCGCCGCCCTGTATATAAAACCCATTGGAACCGATTGGCGTAAAGTGCCCTTCATCCGAATCCGTATGCTGCAAATCGGTCAGCCAGTCGAGTGTTTCAAGCCCGACAGCAGTCATATCTGTATTTCCCAAAGCCTGACCACATAAGAGCATTGCATGGGGCAAGGCAGCATTGCAGTAAGTCAACCTGTCTTCAAACCAATGCCAGGATTCTCCCCGGCAGCTTTGGTACATGCCCAACAACCGGCAGGCCAGGTCTTCACGGGTTTGGCTGGCGCGTCGGTCTCCGGCAAAGCGCTGCAAATATTCGTGGATCCCAATCAACGCAAAAGCCCAGCCGCGCGGACTTGTGGTCGTGCTGATCGCAGGCAAAGCCTGCTCAAACAATTTCCCAGCCATACTTTGCAGGGCAGGCGTTTTCGATCGTCCCAGCATCGCGCCAAGCGCCCACAGTGCGCGCCCGTGGCTGTCGTCCGAACCACTTTCATCCAGCCAATTACGCTGGTAGTCCATAAAATTGCGAAACCGGCCGGTTCCCGGATTAAAGGCGTACCAAAGGAAGGCGAGGTACCGGGAGGCCAATTCCACCGATTCGGAATTCCCAAGATCTTCCAATAAAGCACCCACCAGGAGAGCCCTGGCATTGTCATCCGTGGTGTAACCTTCACGATAATTGGGTATCGTAAACAGCGCATGTTGGAGCATGCCAGTTTCATCTGTCATGTGCCGCAAATGATCGAGTTTGAGCGGCGGCAGTTCCCCGGACCGTTTATTGAGGGGCTTGACAATTTTTCCAGCTGCCGCAAAATGCCAGCGTTCGGCTTTGGCACGTTCAAAACTCTCCATATACCGCAGCGCCACCTGTGACCAGATCATCTCGCGGCCGAACATATAAGCGCGTTTGCGCATCGCGTGCCGCTGTGGTTCGTTGTCCAGCAAGTTGATCACTTGCTCAGCCAGCGCTTCCGGATCGCTAAATGGCACCAGCACCCCTCGCCCATCTGCCAGCATTTCTTCTGCATACCAATACGGCGTCGAAATCACCGCCTTACCCGCCCCCAGCGTATAAGCCAGTGTGCCAGAGCTGATCTGAGCTTCATCAAGATAGGGCGTTATGTAAATATCGGCCGCACTGATGAAGTCCACCAGCTCATCCAGGCTGACAAATCGGTTATAAAATATGACCTGCTCTTCAACTCCTTTCTCCTGGGCCAGCCATTGCAGTGACAGCCGGTATGTTTCACCCTCATTACGCACAACCTGCGGATGAGTCTGCCCCAGAATGATATAAACCACGTTTGGGTGTTGTTTCAAAATTGCAGGAAGTGCAGCAATGACATTTTCAATACCCTTGTTGGCCGAAATCAAACCAAAACTGAGCATCACAATTTTACCTTCAACCCCAAACATATCTTTGTGGAAACTCGGATCCTCAAACGGCACATCCGGGATGCCGTGCGGAATGTAATCAATTTTTTCCGGAGCAACACCATAAACATCCCGCAGGAATTCTGCCCCAATTTCGCTCATCACGACCAGGCGGGCAGACAAAGCGGCTATTTCTTCCAAGACCCGCCGTTGGTCAGGGTTAGGTGTCCGCAGAATTGTATGAAAAGTTGTAACAATTGGGATTCGTAATTCGCGTAACAATGCCAGGATATGGCTCCCGGCTCGTCCCCCAAAAATGCCATATTCATGCTGCAAACAGACCAGATCAACATTGTTGATGTTCAGAAAGTCAGCAGCGCGGTGGTACGAGTCGATGTCCTTCTCGGTAATTTCAAATCGTACTCGGGGAGGGTAGGCATATCCGTCTTCAATATCATTGACGGGCAAAGCAATGCAAGCGGTGTTGCTGTATGAAGCGGCAACTGCCTCACACAGGTCGGTCGTAAAAGTGGCGATACCACACTGGCGAGGAAGATAATTCCCAATAAAAGCAATTCGCCTGAGTGATGAATCGGGAGGTGAAATGGGGTCCATGAATTTTGCTCTTTTCCTCTGTTGTAGAAAGAGGGGTTATTTTTTGCCAACAAAAAATAACCCCTCAACAATCTTAGCTGGTAGGAACCGGAGTTCCAGCTCTGCGGGCTTCTTGTTTTAACCGGCGCAAATGTTTGCGCTGCCCCTTGGAGGCTCGTTTGATTTTTGGTTTGACTTTGATATCTGCCATGCTGTTATTCCTTTTTGGTAATTTGCTTCATAAATAGACCCGTAATCCAGGTCTGGATTTTGCTGCCCGTTGTTTTCCGCTTCCTACGCTGAGCTGTGATCGCCCAGAAGGTGATCCATTCGCCGCCAATCACAATGTAAATATCCTGGCTCCAGTCCCTCCCCCCTGGTGGCCGCATCAATAATTGGGCTGTTGAAGATCACTCGTTCGCAATTCGGACATTCAATGTGGTTTTCCAAAATCCTCTTCTTTCTCCATTCCTTTCACACCTTGTAGATTAACCCCAGATCGGGTTAGCTCGAAATGAGATTATTTTGGGTGGCTTCGCCACCCAAAAAAACATCCAAAAATCTCTTACCCAAACTGACGTTAGATTAGCGTTTGCGGTGGGCTTTACTGGTGCCACCTGAAGGGGATTGGCTGTTCTTCAAAAGGTTGGCATCTCGTCCCCTCAATTCAGATAGGGTGGGAATACTTTCGAACGGGTGCGCACTCGCAGGCTGAGTGCCAGAGCTGGCGGTTACCGAGGCAGCTGGATTCAATTTTATTTTTGGTTTACGTTTACTGACACCTTTGTGTCCCATATGCTTTTCTCCTATCATGAATGCTCTTTTTGAATGAATTCTTTAATCCTGACCGAGCTGTCCCTGTTAAATTTAGGTGCTCATTTTGAGTATACAGACAGAGAGTCTCAAAAGCGTCACAACAAACGAAATCGAACTGTCCACCCCGCATCAGATCCCATTTCGTACATATCCGTCAACCAACATCGCCAAACCACCCCAGGCGCTGCCAAGGATGGCCCCGGCCAAAACATCGCGTGGATAATGCGCTCCCACATAGATACGTGTAATCCCCACTAGCAGCGCCGATGTAAACAAAATCACCACAACAGAAGGATTGGCCTGAAAATGGGAGGCGAACAGAGTTGCCATAAAAAAAGCCTGGCTGGTGTGCCCGCTTGGAAACGATCGCCCTTTAGGTCGATATCCGACAATCCGCGCCTGCGTCAGGCCCAAAAATGGCCTGGAGCGGCGAACAATAGCTTTCAATAGCTCGACAACGATCCAGAGAGACAAAGTCCCCAGAATAAGTTCGTACGCTCCCAGCCGGTCGCTGAACAGGAACAAAATCAGTCCGATCAGCAGGGCAGCAATCCCATTCCCGAGCTGCGTAAAGGTTAGCATGATCGTGTCTAACCACCCTGGATGCCAACCTTTTAGATTGAAAAACAGGAAAGTCCACTCATCCAGACTCTGGCCTAACGACCAGACCAGAGAAACTGCCACCAGGCCAAACAACAACAGCATTCCAGATAGAACACCGCGGTCAATAAGACCATGCCAGATAACCAACCGCATCGGATTGGGCATCCAGGTCAGAAATAGAACCAGAGTGGAACTCAAGAAAACCAACCAGACAGCCGGGCGATAGTATTCCAGACGACGCCTAAGCTGCGACCGATTATTCAGAAAATTTTCTGATGGCGGTCCCTTTCTAAATCGTAGGCCCACTACCAACCTCCAGAAGCGCCAGATCTTCTCCGGACACCAAATCTGATGGGAGCCCTTCCGTCTCCGCAATCCCCACCATGACAGCCAGGGTTTTCCGGCGTACACTGATTTTTAGTGGACCCTGTCCTAATGGAAGCCCATCTGCAATAACCGACATCGGTGGGTCGGTCTCGATAATCAACGTACGCGTATGAAAGTGTTGGATTCTCAAATCTTCGGGTTCTCCCCCTGTTCTGGCGGCTTGAACTGCATAGTTCAGCAGGTCAATTTTCGTCAAATCAGCGAAAAGCAGAACGTCCAACAAACCATCGTCGATTGACTTCAACGTACCGACCTGGTAGTGTGGGCCAACATAAGGCATGTTCGAGATCAGAAGCACATGACAGGTAGCATCAACCTCTTGATGCCCATCGAATTTCAGGTGCATTACAGACGGTGGGGCTGCCACGAACGCCGACAGAAAATCGCCAATCCGCGCCAGATGACCATGTTGGATCTCATCCGCCACTGTAAACAGCGCCGAAACCAACCCCACCGTGCAAACCTCTAAAAAAAGCTGTGTAAATTCGCCACAAACAACCTTGCCCATATCAACTTTCGTGCGTTTACCGGTTCGAAGAATGGCAATCGCCCCTGGAATATCATTCGGAATTCCCAGGCTGAGCGCCACATTATTTTGAGTTCCGGTGGGGATAATCCCCAGAGTGGAATGTGTGCCAGCCAGAAGGCTTGCCATAAAATCTACCGTTCCATCGCCTCCGCAGACCACAAACATCCGGATACCATCCGCAAGAGCAGTCGTGGTCATCCCAGCCAGATCGCAGCCTGGCTCAACCAGAAAAGCCTCTGGCACTATATTCCAGGCCTGCATCTCATGAATCACGTCCATCAACTGTAAAGGCGACTGTCCAGCCGCCCCCGAGCCCGGGTTAAAAATCAACTTGGCTCGCAAAGGGCGTTTTTTTGAATTTGGCCTCCACAATGGGATAGACGATCTTAAGGAAGTCATGGCTTATTTACAAAAGTGACTAAGATTAACTTAATGCATCGTGAACAGCAGTTTTTCCGGTCTCCACAAAACCTGTGAACCGGACCTTTTGTTCATCAAGCACTTCCTGGCCGCGCAGCTGGAGTTTTTTAGCCTGGTTATGCAGCCGGGTATTAAGTCTGTGCGCCTCGCGCCGTGTTTCCAAAACAGTATCCTCAAGCGCCTCATTCGCCATATTGCGAATTTCAATCCCCTTTTGCTGAATTTGAAGGCGGGTTCTGGCGCCGGACTGCGGTACAAACAAAACCATCCCGATTGTGCCCGCCGCCCCACCAAGCAGCAGACCACCTAAGAAGCTCCAAAACCCGGTGGGGTTATGTGTTACATGTTCTTCATGATTTTCCATTCGATCTCCTTTAAGACCTGGGTCATTATTTTTTTACTTTCCCATACAATGGGATGGGAAGTTTTAATAGGCTTTCACCAGATCAAAACTTCCTCTGATAATTTACCTGAGCACGGATCTTCTTCCGCCCCCCAATAAACCTGCCACAACAAGCAGCACAATCGCACCGCAGAACGCAACCAGGATCGATTCAAGGTTTATTCCCGTCATGCTTGCGCCAATATCAAGGAAGGTCGCGGCAATCCAACCACCCAACAAACCACCAACAACGCCAACAACAATGTTGCCGATCACCCCAAAACCGCCGCCCTTCATCACCAATCCGGCTAACCATCCGGCAATCAATCCAACGACAATCCAAGAAAGTATTCCCATTTTATCTCCAGTTCATCTGACCTGCTTTTTATTTCACCGCGCAGGATTTAATCCTCATCGCTATTTATAAGTGTACAGAGTAAGAGTCTCAAGAGCGTCACAACCAGAGATCAATCCGTTTACCTAACAGATCTGCCAACCGGGTCACAAAAGACGATCTTTTTCCAACCGGAAAGCCACCGGGAGGAGGTCACCAAATCCCTGCAAGCTTCTCTTCATGCGCAGGCGAGCCCGCGACAGCCGACTTTTGACTGTGCCTAACGGAACTTTTGTCGCGTCGGCAACTTCTTTATAATCCATACCTTGAATATCAATTAAAATAACCACCGTACGAAATTCGCTGGACAGCCCATCCAAACAGCGTTGGATTGCACATTTTAGTTCGCCAGTCTCAACTTTCTCTTCCATCGACCGACTGGAATCCGCCAGCCAGGCCGGGCTTTCAATCTCCTCGCCATCACCGCAGGACAGCTCGAGCGGAATGACGGGGTGCCGCTTTTGACGGCGCAGTTCATCATAGCAGGCGTTGGTGACAATCCTCATCAGCCAGGATTTCAAAGAACCCCCTCGATAACTTTTTAAATTATAAAACGCCGATATCATAGCCTCCTGTGTGGCATCCCAGGCTAGATCGTTGTCATCTAGAATTCGCATCGCCACACCAAAAAGGGATTTTTGATAAACTCCACAAAGGTTATTGAATGAATCTGCATCAATGGACTGGTTTTTTAAGCCCTGGACAGGACCTATGAAGTGTATTTGTTCTCTATACATAATTTAAACGATTTCCAAACCATCCGCTGGCAGGTTGCTCTGCAAAACGGGTTCAGCTTTCTCAATCAGCTTGATTAGCTTCTCCAGGCTGCTGCTCACCAGAGGAGGAATTGGGCTGTCAATTTCCTGCACGGCGGTCAAAATCACATCATACCGCTGTCGGATATTCGTTACCTGGGAAGCATCACCAGGAACGACACGCCGCCTGACCAGGCGTGCCCAAAGAATTTGGACAACCATGGACAGAAGCGGTGCTGCAATAAAACCAGCTAACCCGAAGGCATCAGCCATCGCCAGCAGCAAAACGGTACTTAGAATGGGATTATCCCATTCGGGTTTAAACAGCCGCGGCTTTACCCAGGTTCGCAGCACAATCAATATTACCAACGCATAAAACCCGGTAATCAGGCTCATCTGCACACTTGTCAACAACCCAACCAGGAAAACAGCCATCACCGCAATAATCGCTCCGGCGATCGGGATGAAACACGCCAGAGCACCAACTAAAGCCAGTGCAGTCGGATAGGGCGACCCAAACAGCCAGCACCCAAGTCCAAACATCAGCCCGACAAGAAGGCTTTGAAAAAATTCGCTCCGTATATGGGCACCGATGTCTGTTTCAATCGTCCGCCAAATACTGCGCGCCTGCTGCCTGTGGTTGGATGGCAGCAGAGAAAGCCAGAGCCTTTCAAAGTGAATCTGGTGGTTGTTCCAATAGATACTCAAAAATAAAATCACAAACACTCCGCTGAGAATCTCCCCCAGCCCCTGAGTGAACCCCAGTACAGCTGGAATTACAAGCTGCCCCTGCTCACCGGTTATTGCCTCAAAAAGCTGCCCTGGCAGCGGCAGCCATGCCAGAATCGTTCGTTGATACATACTCGCATCCAACCAGGGAGGCAGTCTCCACTCATCCTGAGCCATTGCCGTCTGGGCGGCCGACTGAATTTCATTGATCGCTGTTTCAAGAACGTTAAAAAGCAATACACAAGAAACACCGAAAACTACAAAACACAAAAGCATCAATCCAATTCGCGCCCACAGGTTTCGTCCAGCCAGGTGACTTACCAGCGGTCGCAATGCAGCAGAAAGTGCTAACGAAATTACAACATACAAAATAACAATTCGGAACTGCCAGAGCGCCATGAGAGCCAGCAAGGTTGTCATGACTGCGGTCGCATAAATAGCCACCTGCTTTGTCATTGTGAATCCGGGTGGCCAGCTTGCGCCAGCAATAAATCCAGATCGGTTGTAAGTGTTTCAATTTCATCTAACACCTGATCCACCTGTTTGACAATTTGGTCCGATCCGCCTTTCTTCAGGCGGGCTTGTTTCCGCAAGTCTTGAACCAGCTCTTGGGCTGTATAACGCAGCCGGCTTGAATAATCTCGTCCATCCGAACCCTCAGCTTCCAGCGCAGCGGGATAGAAGATAAACCTGTCTAGAATAATCTGAACAAGTGCAGCAATAGGGATGGCCATAAAAGTCCCAGCGATGCCAAACAGTGAACTAAACGCAAAAATTGACAGCAACGATACAAATGGATTGACTCCAACGGCCTTGCGCATCACGCGAGGCACCAGGAAGCTGTTTTCCAGCTGCTGAATCACAATTGTGGCGATGACCACCCAGATCAATTTAGTCGGCGAGATGGAAAGCGCAATCACGGCAGCCGGAATCGCGCCAAGCAGTGGCCCAACCATTGGCACCGCCTCAAGGACACCTGCGATTAATGCTAAAACCAGCGCATTCGGCAGCCCGATTAATAGATACGCTGCCAACGCCATTATGCCGATAACAAGACAAAGGAAACCTTGTCCAACGATGTATAAACCAACCTTAACTTCCATTGCCGTAATCAATTCGCGTAAGCTGTCTCGCTGCTGGTTTGAAACCAGCAGCAATAACGATTGGATGATTCGCGGCCCATCGAGAGTCCAGTAAAAAGCTAAAACGAAAACAATGACGACGAAGAAAATTATTCTGGCTGCTTCCATTAAGTAAACGAAAGCCTGCCCGGCGGATGCCAGCATTTCAGATCCGGTCTGTTGAGATTGAGCCAGGGCTGGTAACGTAGCGGGCAAATATTGCCCTAAGCGCGCAACAAAAGGATTAGGATAGAGCAAAATTGAGGTCCGAAGCGAAGTGTAGTAATTCGGTATCGTATCCACAATAGTTGCCCCCTGATCGATAATCAGTGGCAGTAAGAGCAGCAAGAAGCTGCTCAAAAAAACCAACATCAAAAAATAAACAAGAAAGATTGCGCCAATCCGGGGAAGGCCATGTTTGTAAAGCCAGGTTACAGCCGGTCGGATTACCGTTCCCAATATTATGGCAACAAACAAAATAAAAACGACCTGGCTGAATCGGTAGATTAACCAGAAACCTGTTGCAACACCAAGGAGTACCAGAGTCGCCCACATCACGCGCTGGAATGTCCATTGGGACTTCTGAGATGGTGGTTGTGATACCATAAAACTTTATTTCAGCTCCAGATCAAATATAATCACGGGGCTTTCAGCCCCCGTGATTTTCCTCTTTCAATCCTTTGACCTCAACCTGTGCCGAACATCTCGCTTAAGTTTAGAGGCTTGATATTGTTCCTGAAGTTGGGCAATCAACTCTGTATATTTCGAATTATTCCTGGGCAGGTCATCCAATGTCAGGATCGCCCAATGGGGTCGCCGTTTGCCTTGGATTTGCCGCCAAACCCCATGTTTGTCGTAGATACGCATAGCATTTACTCCTTTGACTGAATACAACCCTGATTACTCATCACCATCGGCTGTCACCAAGTTATTGATGGTCTGACGAACGCCAGGTTTTCTCTAGCGGGCCAGGTAGCCGCCATCCACGGCGTAGTACGCGCCGGTAACAAAAGAGGCGCGTTCAGAACTCAACCATATAACCAGTTCAGCAACCTCATCAGGTAAACCCAACCGCCCAAGCGGATGGAGAGACACCAACATATTCAAAGTGTCAGAATTCTCCTCCAGTGAGGCAATTAAAGGGGTTTTGATAAACCCTGGGCCAACAGAATTAATCCGAATTCCCCGCACGGCATACTCCAATGCGGCATTCTTCGTCAAACCGACCACACCATGCTTTGCGGCGACATAGGCAGGGGAAGAGCCAAACCCAACTTGGCCAAGAATGGAAGCCATATTGACGATTGCGCCGCCTCCAGCTGCTAACATCGCTGGGATTTCGTATTTCATACAGTAAAAAACACTGGATAAATTGGTCGCGATGACATTTTGCCATCCCGCTGCGCTGTAATCGGCTGTCAAATTTTGCTCACCCCCAATCCCGGCATTGTTGCAAGCAAAATCCAGCCGGCCAAAGTGAGCAACGGTCTGTAAGACCAGTGCCTCACAGTCTACAGGATTTGAAACATCTGCCCGAATAAAGCTGGCCTCACCGCCCATGGCCTCAATTAATGCCACAGTCTTAAGCCCACCCGATTCGTCAATGTCCGAAACAACTACTTTTGCACCTTCGCGTCCATATAACTGCGCACACGAACGACCGATGCCTGATGCAGCCCCAGTCACCAATGCTACTTTTCCATTAAATATTAACATTTTTTTCCTTTCTGATTTTTTCTTTTGATCAGCCGGTATCAATCAATACCTTAGCTCTGGCTTGCCTGCATTATGCCTGAGCCATTTTTACCAAATGCGGCGAACTGAGCAGGACCGCATACCGCATGCCATAAGAATTACTGATGACAACCGGCATCCCATTCAGGGAAGTTGAAAGGTACTTTAACACTTCAGCCGACCCATAATCTTCCAGATGGCTGAGCGGGTCAACTTCTAAAACAATGAACAACCAGGCATTACCCTGTTGGGTTTCAGTTAATACATAGCGGCTGATGAAGGGCTTTAATCCGATCTTAGCCAGAATATCTGGTAAGACATCTGCAACCAGGCGCGCCGCGGGCAGATAATGCTGGATATTCATGATTGCACCCATCCATCAAACCGCAATTTCTGTTCTGCCTCTGTGATCCAGTTCGTGATCGAAGGTTCATCCGGACCAAGAATTTCGATTTGTGCCAGACTTACACTGGCCAATTTTGGGGTATAGATTTCTGGCTGGGCTGAAATTAATGGGGCTGGCACAGGAATAGTTTCAATGATTCGCCCTTCAAGCAAAACCACCGGTCTGTTATCCTCTTGCACGAATTTACGCAAGCCCAGCTCAAATACCGGCATAAACCGTTTGTAAGCCAACACCCACCCCAGAATGATCACCAGGATGATCAATGTCATCAAGAATACGGTCAAGGGGTTAACCACGAAATCCATCCAGACCGATTTTCGCTTCGTTTCAGCCTGAGCCTGAATTCTTTCGGACTGAAGAATCGCCATGGGTGTTGCCGTAAGTGAATAGGCCTGTTGGGTGGCGTTTGCCTGAGCATATCGCACATCTTGAGCATCTAACTGCATTTGCCCTTGCGCAGTTTGGGTCACATTAAGGATATAGGCAGCATATGTAGCCGTGACAGCATGACTTTGAGCAGTGCTGGTTGCATTCCAGATCATCTGTGTTTGTTCAATTTGTGCCTGGTGGGCTGTGGCAGTTACAGCAGAAGCCTGCTCGGTTTGGTCGACGATATACTCCTGTGTAGCTGCTGCCCAGGCCATATTCTGAGCAACCTCTGTACCCCGAATGGCCAGGCCCATCAATTGAGCCTGGTTATAATCGAGTGTCGCCTGAGCAGCGGCTCTGGCAGCCAGATTAATGTTCAAACTGACCAGGGTCGCCTGATATGAAATTTCATTGATTATCTGCTGACCGGCATCCAGGGTTGCCTGGGCAGACTGAACAGCCGGATCCACCAGATCCTGTCCGAGGACGAGGTAATAGTCTGGCAGCGGGACGGGTGTCGTCACCAATACTGGCGCAAGCGCCGGAGAAGTTGGCAAATTGGTTGGGTACACTGGAACAACACACGACATCAATGCCAGAAACAGCATCGTCATGCCCAGCAATATGCCAACAATCATCTTTTTCATTCGCTTTTTATTCCAAATAGAGTCGGATCAGAAGAAAGATTTTGGGGCTTTCCATACAGTGTGTCAGGGAGTCGGATACAAACAATGGTGTTCACGAACTGACCATAACACGATCTGGGTCACCCCAAAATCACCTTAAATCACTCCGAGCAGATTTAGAATCACAAGGATGATCGCAATCACAAGCAACGTGTGAATCCAATTGCCGGTTTTCGGAAAACTTGGGCTGATATTTCCACCCGCAAAACCGAGCAGCCACAAGATAAACAGTACTACAATAATTGTCCAAATCATAATATTCTCCTTTGTTTTGTTTGCTCTATCGTTCGTTTTGAGCGCTTTCCGCCCAAACAACCGCTAGAAATTTATTTAACAATGCACTCTATTCAATAGTTTTTTTAGTAACAGTAGACTGATGAACATCAGTCGCCGTTGGAAGCGTATGTTCTTCTACGCTCGTTTGTTGGACACGGACTGTGTTGCCCGATCTGTAGAACAAAACATTGATAATCCGGTCCAGAGCCCATGCGATCAGCAAGTACACAAACATCGCAATCAGGGATGAGACTTCCAGCACCATCCCGCCTGAAGTGGGAGCTCCAGTCAAGCTGATAAAGGGGGCCACGAAAATTTGCGTCACATTGAATAGCAGTGTGGCAAATGAATTTTCGGCGTTGACTGCGATAAACTTGAAAACCACTCGCAGAGCAATGGCTGCCTCAAGAATACCTAAAAACAGCCAGATGATTTGGGTGGCCTTAAATGTGGCCGCCCGCTGCTCCTGTCCTGCTTCGTGTTCTGTAGTTCTTATTTCTTTGTAATCTGTCATTTTGCCTTCCTTCTGAATTTATTTTCAAGAGCTGCGTTGGCACCAGGTGTCTATTCCAGCGGATTTCTTACAGGGTTCTCGCAGAATTCAACGCCCACTCAAAATGCACTTCTTGATTTTGGGCTTGCCGTGCCGGTCGAGAAAATTGCTCATAAGCCGAGAGATTGATCCCGTGCAAATCATGCAGACGCTCCCGATACCAGATGTCAAAGGTTTCATTGGAAGTGACGATCTGATTTAACGCGTTGGCGATATCTTCGGACTCCAAGGTCGTGATTGAAATTGCCCCAAAAGCATTTTCGATCAACGCCAACCTTTCACGCGTTATACCCAATCGCATTCGCGAAGCTTCATAACCTTTTTTTCGAGATCCAGATAATTCCTGACAAAAGCGTCGCCAGGCTTCAGCCTTTCCGGACAAAATTGGAAAAGTCAGCACGATTCCGGACATTGCAAACCTCTTTTTGGGGTCAGCAAGCGATCTGAAAGTTTTTCCCAAACAAATCAGCATGCTCCCCGTAAACTAACGTTTCTTCGAATTCCCTTTAGTTTCAGAAACCGAACCAGTATCGGATGATCTGACCAGGGGAGCGGCTGCTGCGGCGCTGGCCTTAGTAGCCCCACCGCTTCCTTGCTCTCCTGAAAATGGCTTCTTTGTTTTTTGCGGCTTACGTTTACTTACACCTTTACGACCCATAAATATCTCCTTAATGGCTTAATTTGCTTTTATAACGTCCATTCATACCGACATTACTCATTTCGAAAGGCCATAGCGGAAGGTTATTGAATAAGACCGGTTGTCTCACATCTCCTCCTTCCTCATTGCCTGATATGTCAGTATAATAAAAGATAGTCTCAACAGCGTCACAAGGAGTTTTATTTGGCTGATCAAGCCATGGGTTTAAGCATATTCTCCTTCGGTCCACCCGAAATTCGCCTCGGCAGCAGCCTGGTGAAGTTTCCCACGCGTAAAACTCAGGCCCTGCTGATCTATCTTGCTATCGAAGGTGGTTTACAACAGCGCGAACACCTGGCAGCCTTCTTCTGGCCCGAAGCCAGCCCAGAGCGCAGCCATGGGAATCTGCGCAATACCCTCGGGCACCTGCAGTCGTCTTTACGCAAGGTCAGCGGTTTGCGCCAGACACCCTATCTGAATGTCACCCATAATTCCCTGGGCTTGAATTTAGAAGCCAATATCAACCTGGATGTCACCACGATTGAACTTGCTTATTCACAGGCCCGCTCAGACCGCTCAAGCCGGATGCTCTCCGAAGGCTCAACCAACCTGCAGCTGTTCCGATCTGCTGCCGCTTTCCAACGAGGCGAATTTTTGGCGGGCTTTTCCCTCGGCGATTCGCCAGCCTTTGATGATTGGACTGCCTCCCAACGCGAAGTCTGGCATCGTCGTTTCGGCCTGGTCTTGGACCGTTTATCGGAAATTCTTTTCGCAAAGGGCGATTTTGCCAGTGCCACCGATATTGCCTCACGCTGGATTTCAATTGATCCGCTCAATGAGCTGGCCTATCGTCGGAAAATGCGAGCCCACTTCGCCGCGGGTGAGCGCGGCCAGGCCCTGGAAACCTATGAGACCTGTCGGGCTCTCTTTGCCTCCGAACTAGACCTCGAACCAGAACCTGATACGGTTGTTCTGGCAGAACAGATCCGAACCCAGCCACACCCGACAAGATCGGTCAGAAGACCCATAATCACCCTCGCTCACCAACCAGATACCTCAATAACCTTTCTCGGAAAGTTGTTCGCCGGGCGGGTTCAAGAACGACAGACTCTCATCAAGCATTATGCACTCGCCGCAGACGGACAGCCGCAGGTAGTATTGATAAGCGGCGAAGCCGGAATTGGTAAGACTCGCCTGGCCAACAAATTCCTCGACTGGGCCAAAGAACAAAAATCAGAACTCCTGAAAGCCAGTGCCTTTGAGAGCGGAAGTCACTTGCCTTTTCAGCCTCTGGTCGATGCAATCCGAGCCCGGCTTATTGGCGAGCAGTCCCCCAGGGACCTGCTGGACGATTCATGGATTCCTGCATTAAGCCGTCTGCTGCCCGAACTGCAAAGGCAGGGTGATCCTACCCCGGAATCCGCGAACCTTGAAGACATCACACCACTTCAGATATTTGAACCATTTGCCCAATTAACCCTGACCCTGGCCAGGCGGTCTCCGCTGGTCCTGTTTATCGATGACTTACAATGGGCAGACAGCGCCACACTCGATTTGCTTCAATACACAATTCGGCGCTGGAGCGAAAGCGCAAACCAGAAAGCAGCCAGCCCCCGGATCATGCTGCTGCTCAGTTTGCGTTCCACAGCGCTCAGTCCAGAAAACTCCTCCCTGCGAGACGCAGGCCTGTTCGATCTGGCTCAATGGCTTGAACGTGTAAGCCGCGACCTGCCGCCGATCCATGTTGGTTTGGAGCCTCTAGAGAAACTTGAAACGGCTCAAATGATCGAAACCGTTCTCTCGCCGGCAGCACCCGACTTCAGCGAATGGTTATTCACCGAAACAGGCGGGCAGCCATTCTATTTAATCGAAACCCTGAAAGACTTGCTCGAACGCAGAGTGCTCCATCCTAAACGGCAAAAATCAGGTAATTGGGTCTATGCAGTTGACGCTCACCACAACCTGGGCAAGACAGTCCGCACACCTTCAACGGTTCATGCGGTTGTCCGCTCCCGACTGAACCGGCTTAGCCCGAATGCATTCAGCCTTCTGGCTGCGGCGGCCGTTCTTGAAAAGCCGATCTACTTTGAACACTTATGCGCAATCACGAACCTCAGCGAAGATCTGGCATTGCCCGCCCTGGATGAACTGCTCAGCAGCAGGCTCTTAATTGAAACCATGAGTCCCGATGCCTTGGGTGACTATTCGTTCGTGAATGATATGCTCCGAGACGTAATCTATACCGAAGCGGGCGATGCAAGGCGTAAAACATACCACCGCCGCGCTTTGGAAATCCTCGTCGAATCAGGCAGTTCTGCTGCGGTGCTTGCCCACCATGCCTTTGCAGCCGGCTTGATGGCGCTGGCGTTCCAGCACAGCCTTGCAGCCGGACAAGAGGCAATGCGCCTTTCTGCCGTCAGTGAAGCCCTTATTCACTTTGAGAAGGCCCAGCAGCTTGTCGAAGTGGTTTCAACAACAGAGCATCTGAATAAATCCGACTTACAGGAACTCATCAACCAGATAAGACGGGCCTATAACCTGAACATTCAGACCCAATAAGTGCTGCCGTCTCCCCTATGCGCAACGGAGCGCCTGATCTAGATCTGCAATCAGATCGCCCGGGTCCTCAACACCCAACGCCAGCCGCACCAGGTTATCTGTCATGCCAAGACGCTGGCGGACTGTCGGCGTACAGTCCGGGTAAGCCATCGAAGCCGGGTGCAGGGCCAGGCTTTCCACCCCGCCCAGCGATGGTGAGATGTAGATTAGACGCAGCGCATCCAGAAACCTGAATGTAGCTTGCTGATCACCGTGAACCAACAGCGAAACCACACCCCCAAAACCGCGCATCTGCCGTACAGCAACCTCGTGTCCGGGGTGATTCTTCAAACCCGGGTAAAATGCCCGTTCCACCCTGGGATGACTGGCCAAAAATTCAGCCACCGCCTGTCCATTCCGATTCTGCTGGTTCACCCGCAGTGCCAGGGTCTTCATCCCCCGCAGCAGCAAAAAGGCAGTATTGGGGTCCGATATCCCACCCAATATGCCAATATAATCCCGGATGGGGTTGATTATTTCCTTGCGACCGGTGATAAAACCTGCCAGCAGGTCGTTGTGCCCACCCAGGTATTTGGTAGCCGAATGTATGACGATATCAATTCCCAGAGCCAGCGGATTTAGATTGATCGGCGTCGAAAATGTCGCATCAATGACGGTCGTCACCTTGCGCCGCCGGCCAATTTCTGCGAAGCGCTCAACATCCAGAATTCGCAAAAAGGGATTGCTGGGTGTCTCGGAAAACAAAAGCTTTGTCTCAGGCCGAATGGCTGCTTCCAGCGCATCAAAATCCCCCAACGGGACCACACTGACACCAACACTGTAGGGTTTCAAATGCTCTTCACAGAACTGTACCGTTCTCCGGTAACTATCATCTGTCATCACAATATGGCTTCCAGAAGGTAAATGCTTCAGAAAAGTGTAGGTCAGTGCAGCCATTCCCGATGCAACCAGGATAGCCGTCTCAGCACCCTCTAATGCCGCCAGCCGTTCTTCAGCCGCCGTGGTCGTTGGATTGCCATAACGCCCATATTCATAACGGCCGGTCGGTAAGCCCCACTGGTGGGCCTCCTGATAACTGACCACATCAGCCATATTGTCAAAAGTGTAGGTGGAAGTATGAAAAATAGGTTCAACCAGTGACCGGTGAACTTTTTGCCGGTTTTCCAGGGCATGAACCGATCGCGTCGAAAAATTACTCACGGGCAATCCATTTTCTTCAAGGGCGGACTGGGACATAGGGTACTCCTTCGTAAAAACAATAAAGCCTCTTCATGGGAAGAGGCTTTTATGATTCATCTCAGCCTCTCATCTTCCAGATTGAACAGCCTGAAGCTGCTCACTGCCGGATTTGGCACCTTGTAATTACAGGTTGCCGAGGCATCATCGGGCCGGTCCCTCCGCCTCTCTGGATAAGAGTTTGCAGATAATTCATCTGCGTATTTAATTTGTCACAATCAGATATTGCTTATCTGATTGACTGTGATTATACAATTATTCAACCTGCCGTCAAGGTCAATTCCGTAATTTGTGAAGGGATTTCTGGGTGCAATTGGGGTGGCTCTTCCAGCCCCAAAACACCCATAACTACCTCAGTTCGAACGAACCAAACTTGGGTTACTTGACAGGCCCTCAATATGGGTTACAATCTTTCCATATTGGAGTAAATATGTCAACTTGCTTATGTATGGGGCGGGGTTTCTAACCGCCTCTTCAGAACGAAAAGTTAACCAACAGAACTTTGAGAAGGCGGTAGAAACCTCGCTTGTTTTCGTAAAATCGAACAAAAGCGATGTGTGATGCCGCCTTTTTCTTTGTCTGTTGGTTTTTATTTTACCGGTGAGAAATTTTAATGAAAACTTCGACCCAAACAACTGCATATTCAATCAAAACCCTCCCGGCTCCGTCCCCCTTAGAAAGCCTGGTAGGCAATACGCCCTTGCTGCCCCTGCGCCGGATCTTTTCTGACATCAATCCTGCCGTCCAAATTTTTGCCAAAGCTGAATGGTTTAACCCAGGAGGATCAATCAAAGACCGGCCAGCTCTCGCTATTCTGCGTCGGGCGCTGACCGACGGTTCCCTCGGATTTGACGGCATTCCATTCCCTGGCCGCCGGCTGCTAGATTCAACCTCTGGCAACATGGGCATCGCCTATGCCACTTTTGGGGCAGCCCTTGGCATCCCAGTGACTTTGGCCGTCCCCGCCAACGCCAGTTCAGAACGAATCGCCATTTTGCGCTCACTTGGTGCGGATCTTATTCTGACCGATCCGTCCGAAGGCTCAGATGGCGCCATCCGCTTTGTGCGCGAACTTGCCCTCTGCGATCCTGAAGGCTACTGGTACGCCAATCAGTACGACAACCCCGCTAACTGGCAGTCGCACTATGAGACAACCGGTCCCGAAATTTATACCCAATCCGCCGGTCAGGTTACCCACTTCATAGCCGGTTTGGGCACTTCTGGAACACTCACAGGCGCAGGGCGATTTTTAAAAGCTCAAAATCCAGCCATTCAACTGGTCGCCGTCCAACCGGATGGCCCTTTTCATGGTTTGGAAGGTCTGAAACACATGCCTACCGCCATCCAGCCAGCCATTTACGACCCGGCATTGCCCGATCGCACCCTCTCGATGGCTACCGAAGAGGCCCACAAAATGGTCCGCAGCCTGGCCCGTCAGGAAGGTCTTTTTGTCGGCATTTCATCCGGCGCAGCAGCCTGGGCAGCATACCAGATCGCCCAGGAGCTGACCAGCGGTGTGGTCGTCACTGTCTTTCCAGATGCAGGCTACAAATATTTAAGTGATAAGGAATTATGGAATAACCCAAAATGAGTATTGAGATTCCCCTCCCCCTTCTGCAGCAGCTTCATCAACACGTTGAAGCCGCTTACCCCGGCGAAGGCGCTGGCTTTCTGCTTGGGTATGACACTGGCAGCCTGCGCAAAGTGACATCCATCCTGGCCCTGCCCAATGCTCGTGAAGAATCAGCCCGCCACAACCGCTTCTTACTCACTGCCGAAGATTTTCTTAAAGGCGAACTTGAAGCCGAACGCCTTGATGTCAGTCTACTGGGCGTCTTTCATTCCCATCCCGATTGCCCAAACCGACCTTCAGAATTCGACCGGGAATGGGCTATGCCCTGGTTTTCGTATATCATCACCCGGGTGGATGGTATCAACGGCGCCGGGCAAGCAGTCAGCGACCTGAGCTGGCGCCTCGAAGAAAACCGCCTGGGATACATATCAGAAGAAATCGTTGTCTCTGACGAAATATCCAGTTAAAATGAATGGCACCACGGTGCCAGCAATAAAAAATCTATATCAAATCGAAAGAAATATGCCTACACTTAAAATTCCCACCCCTCTCCGCGTATATGCCCAGGGCCAGGCGCTTGTCGTCCTCCAGGGCGCCACAGTTGGCGAAGCTATGCAAAGCCTGATCGACCAATTCCCCACCCTCAAACAGCACCTCTACAACAGTGATGGCAACCTGCGTCCATTCGTCAATATTTTTCTGGGTGAAAATAATGTCAAAGACTTGCAGGGCATGGACACACCCCTCCCTGAAAATGCCCAGCTCCTGCTGATCCCCTCTATAGCCGGAGGAACTGGCGATACAAACCAGTTCAAAGCCTCGGGAGTTTCATAATGGCCCTGCCTGAAATTTCTCGCGAAGAAATTCTGCGCTATTCACGCCACCTGCTGATCCCCGAAGTAGGCATGGAGGGTCAGCGCAAGCTCAAAGCCGCCTCCGTGCTCGTCGTCGGTACTGGCGGTCTTGGCTCGCCCGTCGCCCTCTACCTGGCAGCTGCCGGCGTTGGGCACCTGGGATTGGTGGATTTTGATGTGGTTGACCGCACCAACCTGCAGCGCCAGGTGATCCACGGCACTTCCACCGTAGGCATGCTCAAGGTTGAGAGCGCCAAACAGCGACTGCTCGATCTAAACCCCGACATCCAGGTGGATGTTTACAACGAGCCGTTCAACTCGCAAAATGCCCGCCGCATAGCCGCCGACTATGACATCATCCTGGATGGCACCGACAACTTCCCCACCCGCTACCTGACCAACGACCTGTGTGTCCTCACGGGCAAGCCAAATGTCTACGGGTCAATCTTCCGCTTCGATGGCCAGGTCAGCGTTTTTGACGCCCGCCGCGGACCCTGTTACCGCTGTCTGTTCCCCGAACCCCCACCCCCAGGATTGGTTCCCTCCTGTGCCGAAGGTGGCGTCCTGGGTATTCTGCCAGGGACGATCGGCACGCTCCAGGCCACCGAGGCGCTCAAGCTGATCCTGGGCATTGGTGATCCAATGATCGGCCGCCTGCTGCTCTACAATGCCCTCGACAGCAGCTTCGACTTTGTCAAACTGCGCAAAAATCCCAACTGCAAGGTCTGCGGTGACAATCCCACCGTCACAGATCTGATCGACTATTACGAATTTTGCGGGGTTCCGGGCTTGAACCATGACGAAGGATCTGCTGGAGAAGGCTGGGACATAACCGCCACCGAACTGGCGGATCGCCTGCACGAAAAGGCCGCCCCCATGCTCCTCGATGTGCGGGAACCCCACGAGCTCGAAATTTCGCATCTCGAAGGCGCAAAACTGATCCCCCTCGGCCAGCTTGCAGCTCGCCTCTCCGAACTGGATACAGCGCAAGACATGGTTGTCTTTTGCAAAGGCGGCACACGCTCTGCCCGCGCCCTCGAACTTCTCATCAGCGCCGGGTTCCGCAAGGTAAAAAACCTGCAGGGCGGCATCAATGCCTGGGCCAATCAGGTCGATCAGAACATGCCCGTCTATTAATTTCATCTTTGGCAATTGTTGGGTGTATTTGGAATGGTCCAGCCAACCAAAATACACCCAACAACCTCTTACCAGAAATGCCGTCCGTCTTCAGGCAGGAAAACGCCAAATCACTCAAAACTCATCCCAATGACTCAGCATCGGGTAAAGATTGGGGAACAAAACCCCCACCAGCTCGGCGGATTTACCCTCACAAACCATATCTGCCTGCCGGATTACTTCCCCTGGTTCGTCAGAGCCGATCAAAAGCCGGGCCATATCGGCGCCAGCATGTAAAACATTCATAGAGCTGCCCTCGCTGCCAATCTGGACTTTTCCTCGCTCGATCAGGATCAGCGCTCGCTGCGCACCGGCTTCCAACAGCAAATCCCCACTCCACTGAAAATAGAGCGATTGTGCCAAACGCTTCTCGAGAATAGGCGTCAGTTTTTCCAGGCAGCTCATCAGATTCACCAACCGCACCCGCCATCCCGAAACATCAAAAAAGCGATTTTCGACAACACAGGCCCCCTTGCGAACAACCTGCAGCAGCGGGTGAAGATGTGGCAGGGAGAATAACGAAACACCTTCGTACCCACCAACCTGACAGAGTTCATTCAACACACCCAGGCACTTCAGAGGGTCGCCTGCTGCTTCCAAACATACCAACGTCTTCTTTGGATCGCTCTCTTCCATTTCTTCGTCCGGCAGACAGCGAACATAACCTGCGAGCTCTCCCCGATCATCAAACCAGGCATACACCCCCATATCATCCGGGTGGCGGTTATAAAAAGTAGGCCGGACAGCCGTAGCGCTAAATTTTTGATGGGTCACATTATACAAACCGTCCATCGCAGGGACCTGCGCCAGCGTCAGCATCTTGTGTGCCTGGGTATGCTCAAACCGAGCCAGCTCATCTTTCTTCAAACGATAGGTGACATAGTTCCAGGCTCGGGCATAACCGATTTTGGCATAATGCCTGCCGCGTAAGATGCTCAGATCATAACCAGCCTGCCTCATCGCCTCAAAAGATGCCTGGGCGGCCTGATGCATCAGGCCGCGTTGGCGGTAATCAGGGTGGGTCGCCACAGCCCCAATCCCGCCAATTTTCAACCGGGCGTCATCCAGTCGCATTTCATAACGCCAGACGCCCCAATGATGCACAAGTCGTCCGCCATCCACCCCAATTCGCGACATTTGCCAATCATAATGACTGTTGCCGATATAATTGTCTCGAAAAGCCTCAAGATATTTCCCGTCAGAAAACATCGCTGCAGTCAGCTCAGCAATCGCCTGCAGGTCTTTTTCTGGTGAAGGTACAACCAGCTCTGGATTTCCCATTTCAAATCTCCTTAATTCGGAAAAAGACATTGCTGGGTGTTTTTGGGTGGCTGTGCCACCCAAAAAACACCCAAAACTACCTCTGTTAAATCTGGGTTTGCTGCAGCCGCTTCACCCTGCGCCAGATCTGAAAGACTACCACGATATAAACCGGGATGATCACCGCATATAGGACTGCCCCAACCCAATAGATGCCTGCGACAATCGTCAGGTCATTCGTTGATGACCAGCCCACACCACGCCATACCATAATCCCCAAATAGGTCAGCAAAACCAGAAAAAACACCATATAACCCAGCAAACGTTTATACTTTCGCAGTTTCGATTCATTATCGGTGAAGATCTCTGCTTTTTCACCAGGTTTTGGAAGTTTTCGCCAGTAGCGCCAGTTGGACATCTCGCCAATATAATCCCAGCCAGCATCCCGAAAGATCTGCTTATACTCTGGCTTCCTCGCCTCGCTGTCTGGCATATAATCCAAACGGTAGGTATAGGCGAGCGCATCTCCTGACACAAAAGTATAAATACAGGGCAGTGAAACAGACTGCAAATGCCAGCCCTTTTTCGACATTTCACTCAGCCATGCCTCTGCTTGCTCATCTTGCCATGGCCAAAACCAACGTGCCGGTTTAATCGTTGATGGTTTCATATTCCTCCAATATCCAACTAAATTACCGAACCGCTCCGCACCATCACCGCCAGACGCAAATACTGTTCCTTCAATACCTCGCGCCCTTTGTCAGTGATGATATAGATTTTCCTTCGCTCTTCTTCACCGACCTTGATGATCAGAGCTTCTTTTTCCAGGGATTGGAAAGCGCCATACAAAGTGCCCGGTCCGATCTTGACCGTGCCTTCGCTTAATCCATCCACCTTCTGCATCACCCCGTAACCATGCAAGGGTTCAATCAGGGTTAGCAATATGTAATAAGTACTTTCTGTCAAAGGAAGGTATTTCGTTATTTCATCCCGAGGATTCATCTAAATCTCCTGAATTTCAAAACCACAATCTTATTTCTATAACGCCCGGCGTTATATCGTATATCAATATACTACCACGCGATATATCGGATGTCAATATATAAAAAAAAAAAACAGGGAAGAGGCTGCGTCACCCTACGCGCCATCTTCCCTGATCAATTCTTATAACCAGCTGAATTTATTCGCTTACTGGCTGGAGATCAGACTGGGACATACCTTTCGATTTTCGCATTTTCAATATTCTCTGCCCCACCATCACACTTCCAACAGCCACAAGTGAGATCCCCAGGTACTGCAGCGGAAAAAGGAGGCCCATCAAAATTAGTCCAAATACCGGTTTCGGCAGCACAACTGCAGTAAGCCCTGCCATACAGGCCAGCACAGCTACGCCTGGCGAAAAAACCGGAAACAGAATACTGACCGAAAGCCCAAGCATCGCCCCAGCAAACATGACGGGCAAGAATTGTCCGCCTTTCCAACCTGTCGCCAGTAAAAAATTAATCAGAAAAAGTCGGGCTGCCGCGGTTAGCAGCAGTAACCAGAAACCCATCTCAGCGGAATTGTCGTAGGTATGCTGAAATTCATGCTGCCCTGAAAAAAGAACCAGCGGGAGAAACAGCGCAGTCGCCCCAAGGACAAATCCGCCAAGCATACCCCGCCAGATAGGCCTGCCCTGCAGAGGTGCGGTCAAACGCCTGGTGATCCCCTGCAAACTCAGGTAAAAAGCCCCAGCGGCCGCGCCCAACAAACCCAGCGGGACGCTCCAGAGCAAATCTGACCATCGGAAACCCATATCAATATGTAAAATACCCCCAGAGTACAATCCACCCAGGAGGCGTAAAAATGCAGCGCTCCCCATCACAAGGGCTATCCATCCGGGCCATGCTTGTAAAATTTTATCGATGCGGCGAGCCCCAACTACTTCCGGAATCAACCCAAGCCTCCGCTGCACCGCCCGGATAACATCGCCAACCCAGGTGCCTGAACCGCCAATCAAATCAATAATTGCCGCTTCTGGACCTAAACCGGCCCCAAAAATCAAAGAGACAGCAGCCGTTGCCACCCCATTCGGGAGATGCCTGTATTCCAGACGGCCCGTTTTCCGGATTTCCAATATCGCTTCGTTAAGCAATTTTGGATGATCTCCAAGGATTCGTTGGCACAAACCAACCAGCAAACCACCCAATATGCAAAGGACCAAAGCCTGCCACTGGTTTTTTGCCAGCAATCCGCTCCAGACCAGCTTCTCTCCCCATTCTAAGAAGTGAAGGAAACCCGCTGATACAGCCCCCGCAACCCCGCCCAGAAACGCTGCCGTAGTACCAACCAATAAATTTGCCCAAATCTTTTTCATACAGCCTCTTTAAAACAAAAACAATCCAGATAAACTGGATTGTTTTCTTAAATTCGAATCTAAAATATACGGCGTACAAATTATACTTCAGCCCTACGGAGTGTCAAGCAACAGATAAGAAGCTCTTCTACCAATGCTCATACCGAACCAGGTCTTCCAGCGGCTTGCGCTCTTTTGGCCCTGGTTCATCAGCCGCATACCCAAGCGGCGTAAAAATCACTGGTTCAGCCTCATCTGGCAGTCTCAGTACGCTGCGCGCCGCTTCCACATTAAACGCTGCGATCCAGCAAGTCCCTAATCCTGCATTTGCAGCAGCCAAAATCAAATGATCCGCCACAATCGCTGCATCAATCAGGCGCGCATTAAACCGATCACTTTCGCGCACCCAGGCCTGGGCCGAGATCGCACAAACCGCAATCACCAGCGGCGCCTGCACAAACCACGGTCTGCGGTAAATTTTGCCGATTTCTGCCTCTCTGCCTGCTGTGTGCATCACAACTAAACGGATTGGCTGCCGGTTCGCCGCTGTTGGGGCAAGCCTCGCCGCCTCCAATACCTGGGCCAGCTTATCTTCCTCCACCGGGTCAGAACGATAGGCCCGCACACTGTAACGACTTGAAATCAACCGTGTATATTCCATTTTTCTCCACTCCTCTTCAGCATCACAGGCTGGGCTGCTCATATCATCTCAAAATCAATAAAGCATACCGGTCAGTTCATTTTCAATCCATAAAAACATACCCATTAAAAGCCCATCTGAGATAAAATTGCATGCGCTGATGAGTAGTTTGGCAAAATCTGGTCAGCTTTATGTTTTCTGCGCCTTGCCCCAAAAAACATAAAGTTCGAAAAGAGGTTAATTTAGAAATTTTTTAATGGCTCGGCCACAAAAAAACATCTAAACATCTTTTATTTATTCTAGTCCACAGGAGCGTATTATGACTGATTTTCCTGGCAAAGGGAAGGTGGCAGTTCTCAAAACCTCCCCTCAAACCATTCTTGAAGATATCGACCGCCTGATGAAACTTGGCGGCGTTGAAAATGCTCTTCCCAAAACCAATCGAACGGGGTTGAAAATCAACATCTCCTGGCAGACCTGGTATCCGGCCTGCTCATCCACGCCATGGCAGATTGAAGGTGTAATTCAGTCTCTGCGTTCTGCCGGCTATTCCGATCTGGTAGGTATTCATAACGATACCGTTGTGGTCAACACAGCCGATGGCGAGCGCAACAACAAGCATCGTTTTGTGACAGATAAGCACCAGGTCCCGTGCCTGTACCTCTTCAATGAAGATTTTGAATGGGTGGAATACAAACCAGGCCGCCGGCCTTTCCTTGTGTTGGACAAAGTCTACCCTCAAGGTGTGTTCATTCCCAAATCTCTTGTCGGGATGAACATTGTCCACCTGCCGACCATCAAAACCCACGTCTTCACTACCATCACCGGCGCCATGAAAAACGCTTTCGGCGGTTTGCTTCACCGCAACCGCCACTGGACGCACTCGGTCATCCACGACACCCTGGTCGACCTGCTCTCGATCCAGCAGGAAATTCACCCCGGTATTTTCGCCGTTATGGACGGCACCTTTGCCGGCGACGGACCCGGTCCGCGCGCCATGCGCTGGCATGAAAAAAACATCCTTTTGGCTTCGGCCGACCAGGTTGCCATCGATGCCGTCTCCGCAAAGCTCCAGGGATTCGACCCGATGAACATCCGCTTTATCCGCAAAGCCCATGACCTTGGCCTGGGAATTGGCGATCCGAAACAAATTCAAATAGCCGGTTACGATATCAACCAGGAATCACCCTGGAATTTTGTTCAGGAAGATACTTTGGCCAGCAAAGGCCAAAAATTGATTTACCACGGCCCTCTCAAACCGATGGAGAAACTCCTCCTTCAAAGCCCCCTTGTCCCCTGGTCGTTCTTCGCCAGCAACTTTTATCACAACGTTTATTGGTACCCCTTTGTCGGTCGGCACAGGGTTGAAAATGCATTGGATACCCCCTGGGGACGCCTCTTCAGGTCCTATGGAGATGGCGAAGTGGTTATGCCTGGGGCTGAACCCAAAACTGTTCTTCAGGCTGTAGCAGGTCTGACGATTGCGGTAGCTGCGGCAGCCGGCCTTTTTTATCTCGCTTCCAACCGTTCAAAATAAAAACACCTTTCCAAATTCAGGAGCCAGTATG
>Ga0268298_10000619_pt1 | contig 45103 bp, 39 predicted proteins | sample WWTPWeurt_MetaG_FD_194462 | JGI IMG/M metagenome (GOLD analysis project Ga0268298, IMG submission 194462) | Activated sludge microbial communities from WWTP in Nijmegen, Gelderland, Netherland - WWTP Weurt | ecosystem: Engineered > WWTP > Aerobic digester > Activated sludge | place...
CGCATTGACGAGGGTGGCGTTCTCGACGTTGTCCCACAGGGTGACGGTGCCGCCGGGGGTGCCGATGGCGATCCTGGCAAGGTCGGTGCCGGCATCGAGGGCTTCGACCACCGCGTCGCCCAGATTGTCGATGACGTAGGTGTCGTCGCCCAGACCGCCCGTCAGAGTGTCGGACCCGAGTCCGCCGTTGAGGAGGTCGTTGCCGCCCAGCCCGAAGAGATCGTCATTCTGATTGGTGCCGTTGACGGTGTCATTGCCGGCCATAAGTGCGGTGGCCATGGCAGCATAATCGGCGGTCTCGAACATCGTTGCTGCGGGCGCCGAAATGCCGGAGGCTGAAAAGATCGTGGTCGCTGCAAGAGGGCCGGTGCCGTCGGTATCCTCGGTTACCGTGAAGCCGGTGACCGTCCCCGAAACATTGTCGGAGGCATCGATTAGGATGCTGCCTGCGAAGGTGATCCTGGTGACTGATCCGTCGTCGGCCCGAATCGCTGCGGCAATCGAACTGAACTGCGCAAAGCTCCCGTCGAAGGCGATTTTCCCTGCGTAGGCGATGGTGATCGTTCCGTCGGAATAGCTGACCGAATTGAGGTATCCCCCTATGCCATAGATGGAGGCACTCAGCGAGCCGCTGAGATTCATGGAGAAAGTTGATGCCGTGAAGTGATCGTGGGCGGTAAGCGCGATCCTGGTGATGGTGGCCGTACCCCCAGTTGGCAGGCCGTAGAAATTGTCGCCCCAAGCTGCACCGGTGCCATCGCTTGACCCGGTCCACCAGGAAAACCCAACATAAGAGTCGGAAACGGATGTGGGGTCACTGTCCAGCATGTCGCTCAAGAACGCGTCGGACCGTCCGACGAAGTCGTCGACCTTGCTTTCCAGCGAACCGGTGATGCCGTCGAAGGCGTTAGCGAGCGTTGTGGGGGAATTGGAGTGGGTGGTGATGGTGGCCATGGGCGAAATCTCTAAGATGCTAGGCGCGAGCCAGGAGAATGCGGTGGGTTGATGAATATACCATGGGATTAATTGAAATCCGGCGCGGGCCTTCAACTAATTGACTTGGATCATAAATTGGCGTGATTCTGGCAAAGCGGATCGATAGCAATTCGCATTTGGAATTGCCCTGATTGGCGCGGCGATGCGCCGTAATCCGGAGGCAACCCATCGGATTTCACTTGCCCTATACTTTTCGCCCACAATTGCGATCCGAGCGGGGAGGGCGAGACAAAATGAAGAATTCCATACAGCCGACGAATCAGGAAAAGGTCATGCGGGAGAACGATTTCATCGTTTCGAAGACCGACCTCAAGGGGCGCATCACTTACGGAAACGAAATTTTCATCGAGTTTTCCGGCTATTCCGAAGCGGAACTGATCGGCGCCCAGCACAACATCATCCGACACCCGGGCATGCCGCGCGGGGTATTCAAGTTCCTTTGGGACAATATCGCATCGGGCAACGAGGTCTTTGCCTACGTGAAGAACTTGGCCAAGGACGGCAGTTTCTACTGGGTCTTTGCCAACGTGACGCCGGATTACGATGCGGCCGGGCAGATCTGTGGCTACTTGTCGGTGCGGCGCGCTCCCAAGCGTAGCGCCCTGCAAGTGATAGAGGGTCTTTATCGGGCGATGTCGGAGGCTGAGACGAAGGCCGGTCCCCGGGACGCGTGCGAGGCTTCCCTCGCCTTGCTGATGGGGGTGCTCAAGGAGAAAGGCATGAGTTACGAGGAGTTGATCCATGCACTCTAGAACGCTCGGGTTCACCCTATTAGGGTTGCTGGTGGCGGCCGCGATCTGGATTTCGCTGCGCCATGGATTCGACTGGCCTTCGGCGCTGCTGGCGCTCATCGGCGTGGTGCTGACCTCCCTCTTCCTTCGCGGTGGCCTCCTTACGGGGACGAGGGGCGATCCGCGCATGGAACGGTTGCGCCAGTTGGTTGGCGAAGTTGCCTCGGGTAAGGTCACGGGGCGAATCGTCAATATCGGACCGAAGGACGCCGTGGGGGAGCTTTGCTGGGGCATCAACAACATGCTCGACCAATTGGAGCCCTGTTTTCGGGAGCAGCAGACGGTTCTGCGCATGGCGGGCGAGAGCAAGTATTTCCGCAAGGCGCAGCCCGTCGGGTTGCACGGCGTATTCCGCGACGCGCTGCTGGGAAGCAATCAGTCCTTGGCGGTGCTCGAAAACAATGCTCGCCTGGAAAAGGCTCAGCGCGAAGAGACAAGACAGGCCCAGGAGGAGGTTGCGGAATTGATCTCCGCTGCTGCGCAGGGCGATTTCAGCCGCCGCATGGTGGAAGGCGGACGTAGCGGCTTCTTCCTGACCCTCGCTCAGGATCTCAATACTTTGTTGGCGACGACCGAGGAGGGGCTACAGGAAGTCGCGGAAATTCTTCGGTCCATTGCCTCGGGCGATCTCACCCAACAGGTGACGGCGGATTACCAAGGCATCTTTGGGCAATTGAAGGACGACACCAACGCCACCGTTGTCCAACTCCGCGACGTTGTGGGGCGGATCAAGAGCGCGGCGGATGCCATCAATACCGCCGCCCGGGAGATCGCCATGGGCAATACGGATCTCTCCTCGCGGACCGAGGAACAGGCCTCCAGTCTGGAGGAAACCTCATCCAGTATGGAAGAATTCAACGCAACGGTGCGACAGAACGCGGACCATGCGCAACAGGCCGCGGTGCTCGCGGTTGCGGCAAACGAGGTGGCTCAACGAGCAGGCACCATGGTCGGGTCGGTGGTTCAAACCATGCAGGACATCGACGCCAGTTCCCGGAAGATTGCCGACATTATCGGGGTCATCGATTCGATAGCCTTCCAGACCAATATTCTTGCCCTGAACGCCGCGGTGGAGGCGGCCCGTGCAGGCGAACAGGGGCGGGGATTCGCCGTGGTGGCGACGGAAGTCCGTAATTTGGCCCAGCGCAGCGCCGGAGCCGCCAAGGAAATCAGGTCGCTGATCGTCGGTTCGGTCGACACCGTCAAGGGCGGAACCCGGTTGGTCCAGGATGCCGGGAAAACCATGACCGAGGTCGTGGAAAGCTTCCGCAAGGTTGCCGTCCTGGTGGAAGAAATCAGCCATGCCAGCCGGGAGCAGAGCGCCGGGATCGAGCAGGTGACGCTTGCAGTGGGTCAAATGGACGACGTCACCCAGCAAAATGCTGCTTTGGTCGAGGAAGCCGCCGCAGCGGCGGAGAGCCTTGAAGAACAGGCGCGGGGACTCGTCGAGGCGGTCGGGCTGTTCAGACTCTCTGCGGGCCGGGCGCCACGACTGGGTCGCGCCTTACAGGGATGAGAGATGGAGCGAGGGCAGGGAGGTCCTTGCCCGGGGGATGGCGTGGGCAGCGTTGAGTCGCTCGGCGAACGGAATGTCCTGGTCGAGGATGTGCCGTTCGAACCAGCATTCGAGATAGCGCAGTAAGCAAAAACCGTCGAGGCTGCCCTGGCGGACGCGGTGGATGGTGCGGTCTAGGGCGGCCAGACTTTCCCGGTGCACGCGGTCGTGATCGCCAAAGTAGATTCCGGACTCGCGGGCCAGTTGCTCTTCCGAAGCGAAGTGCCCGCGCAGCAAGTCGATGAGCATTTCCAGTGCCGCCAGGGGAAGCTCATCGGTACCGAGGCAGGCCTTCTTGATGGCTTCGATCTGCGCAAAGATCGCTTCGTGCTGGGCATCGAGTTCCGGCACGTCAACAATCAGGGCTTCCGGGAGCAGGGTCGGAAAAACATCGTCCATGGCAAGCCTCCTTGTCCGAAATTGTCGCGGCCGCCCCGGCCGAATACTTCACTATAGGCGCGGGAAAATATTTGTCTACTCGAATTTAATGTATAAAAATCAATATGTTAAATTCATTTTTCGGGCTATTGCTTGCGTCGCCTGGACTTGCGAGGGCATCGTGCGCCAGTGGCGCACTGGAGCTACAATGGCACCCATGACCCTCCGCAACTTCCGATCATTCGGGGCTGCCGAAAGAGGGCGCGAGGAGACACGATGGTAGTTGGTGCGTCCGGCGAAGCTGCGGCGGAAGCGACAACCTTTCCACGCCAGTTGTTCCAGCACGCTCGCCTGCGTAGCGGCGAGCCGGCCATGCGCGAGAAGGATCTCGGCATCTGGCAGACCTGGTCCTGGTCCGGAGTGGCCGATCGGGTGAGGGCTCTGGCCTGCGGTCTCGCGGCTCTGGGTTGTCGGCGGGGAGACCGCGTTGCCGTCATCGGCGACAATCGCCCCCACCTGTATATGACTCTTGCCGCGACCCAGTGCTTGGGGGGAATTCCGGTTCCCCTGTATCAGGACGCAGTCGCCGATGAAGTGCGCTACGTCCTCGAGGATGCCGAAGTTGGCCTCGTCGTCGCCGAGAACCAGGAGCAAGTCGACAAGCTTCTCGACGTGCGCCAGGTTTTTCCCGGATTGGCACATATTGTTTTCGACAATCCACGAGGGCTGCTCCACTACGACCAGCCCGGTCTGCACGATTTCCACCAGCTTCTTGCAGTCGGCCGACAGTATGATCGCGACCATCCCGGGTTCTTCGAGGCCGAACTGGCCCTCGGCAGCGCAGACGATGTGGCCGTGATGCTCTACACCTCTGGGACGACCGGGCGGCCTAAGGGAGTCTGTCAGACCCACGCCGCCCTGATCGCCGCCGCCCGGGGCGGGATCGCAGTCGATCGGTTGGTGCCTGGGGATGCCATCGTTTCTTACCTTCCTCTGGCTTGGGTGGGGGATCATCTTTTTTCGTACGCTCAGGCCTTGGTGGCCGGATTCACCATTAATTGTCCGGAGTCGGCGGAAACGGTAATGAGCGACTTGAGGGAAATCGGCCCGAGCTTTTACTTCGCGCCGCCTCGGGTGTTCGAGAATTTGCTGACCCAGGTCACCATCAGCATGGAAGACGCCGGTCGCGTCAAACGCTGGCTTTTCGACCGTGCCATGGCTCTGGCAAGGAAGTGCGGTGCGGATATTCTGGATGGAAAACCGGTGGGCCTTGCTATGCGACTCGCCTACGCCCTGGGAGAGGTGGTCATCTATGGTCCGCTGCGCAACGCCCTCGGTTTTTCCCGATTGCGGGCAGCGTATACCGCCGGAGCGGCCATCGGACCGGACCTGTTCCGGTTCTACCGTTCCATAGGCATCAACCTCAAGCAGCTCTACGGCCAGACCGAGACCTGCGCCTACGTTTGTCTGCAGAAGGACGGTCAGGTCAAGGCCGAAACCGTTGGCGTTCCGGCTCCTGGCGTTGAGATCCGCGTCGCCGATACAGGAGAGATTCTGGTTCGTGGTCCCATGTTGCTCAAGGGATATCATCGCCAGCCGGAGGCCACCGCAGCCGCCCTCGATGGCGAAGGATACTTCCATACCGGCGACGCTGGCTTTCTCGATGCCGACGGCCATCTCGTGATCATCGATCGGGTGAAGGATGTGGGTCGGCTGGGCGGGGGGGCGGTCTTTGCCCCGAATTACGTCGAAAACAAGCTCAAGTTCTTTCCCTACATCAAGGAGGCTGTCTGTTTCGGGAACGGACGCGATCGGGTCTGCGCCTTCCTCACTATCGACCTTGGGGCGGTCGGCAACTGGGCGGAGCGGCAGGGAATTGCGTATGCCGGTTATGCCGATTTGGCCGGAAATCCGCAGGTCGGCGATCTGCTGCGCAGATGCGTGGAGGACATGAATTGCGCTTTGGCCGAGGATGCCCCCGTGGCCGCATCCCAGGTTCATCGATTTCTCGTGCTGCACAAGGAGCTCGATCCCGATGACGATGAACTGACACGTACCCGCAAGGTTCGCCGCAGTTTCATCGCCGAGAAATACGCCGCCCTGGTTGAGGCACTGTATTCCGGAAAAGCATCGCAGTATGTCGAAACCGAAGTTCGCTTCGAAGATGGGCGCCGCGGCCGAGTGGCCGCCGATCTGCGCATTTTCGATGTGAAAACCTTCCCCATCGTTCGGAAGGCTGCCTGACCATGGCCCGCTGCATCGGCGATGTCATCCTCGATCTGCGCCACGTTTCCCTCGCCTTTGGCGGAGTCAAGGCGCTGAACGATATCTCCTTCGACGTGCGGGAGCATGAGATTCGCGCCATCATCGGCCCCAATGGAGCGGGCAAGAGTTCGATGCTCAACGTCATCAATGGCGTTTACCATCCCCAGCAGGGGAGCATCGTCTTCCGGGGCGAGGAGCGCAAGCAAATCGAACCCCATGACGCAGCGCAGCACCACATCGCGAGAACTTTCCAGAACATCGCGTTGTTCCGGGGCATGAACGTCCTCGACAACATCATGGCCGGACGCATCTCCCGGATGAAGGCCACCTTCATCGAGCATGCCCTATGGATCGGTCGCGCGCGGCGGGAAGAGCTGGAACACCGGCGACGGGTCGAGGAAATCATCGATTTCCTGGAAATCCAGCATATCCGCAAGACCCTCGTTTCACGCCTGCCCTATGGCCTGCAAAAGCGTGTCGAACTGGGTCGCGCTCTGGCGGCGGAGCCTGAGCTCCTGCTCCTTGACGAACCCATGGCGGGGATGAACGTCGAGGAAAAGCAGGACATGTGCCGTTTCATCCTCGACGTCAATGACCAACTGGGAACGACCATCGTTCTGATCGAGCACGACATGGGGGTGGTGATGGACATTTCCGACCGGGTGGTCGTCCTGGATTATGGGCGCAAGATCGGCGACGGCGATCCGGAATCCGTGCGAAACGACGAGGATGTCGTTCGCGCCTACCTGGGCGTGGCCCATTGAGGAGGGGCAATGCAATTCTTCTTTGAGGTGCTCATCGGCGGGCTGCTCTCGGGGGTGATGTACGCCTTGGTCGCTCTCGGTTTCGTCCTCATCTTCAAGGCCTCGGGCGTGTTCAATTTCGCTCAGGGGACGATGGTCTACCTGGGTGCTCTGGCGGTGGTTGGATTCCTCGAGAAGGGCGCCCCCCTTTGGCTCGCAGTCGTCCTCGCCCTCTTCCTGATGCTGGGTTTCGGCATCGCCACCGAGAGATTTCTCCTGCGCCCGCTGGTCAATCAGCCGCCTATCTCGCTCTTCATGGCCACCATAGGTCTCGCCTTTTTCATCGAGGGTCTCGCGCCGCTTCTCTTTGGCAACGAACCTCGGCCCCTCGACCTGGGTGTCGTGGACGAGCCGATCGAGGCGATACTGGACGCTACGGGTATGGTCGTCTCCCGCTTCGATCTATTGGCATCCGGAGTGGCAGGGGCACTGGTCGCCGTCCTGGCGCTGCTCTTTCAATACACCCGTATCGGGCGCGCGCTGCGGGCCGTGGCCGACGATCACCAGGCGGCGCTGAGCATCGGCATTCCTCTGCAGCACATCTGGGTCATCGTGTGGGCTGTTGCGGGCTTCGTCGCGCTTGTGGCGGGACTCCTGTGGGGAGCCCGCAACGGGGTGCAGTTTGCCCTCACCTTCACGGCACTCAAGGCGCTGCCGGTTCTCATCCTCGGTGGATTCACTTCTGTCCCGGGAGCCATCGTAGGCGGCTTGATCATCGGCGCCTCCGAGAAACTGGCTGAAATCTACATTCCCCCGTTCCTCCAGGAAGCTTTCGGCGGAAATTTCGGCGGTATCGAGGGCTGGTTCCCCTATGTGCTTGCCCTGCTCTTTCTTCTCGTCCGGCCCGAGGGGCTGTTCGGCGAGCGGCACATCGATCGGGTTTGAGGAAAGAAGGAGGAAGGCGGCGATGTTCTATCGGGAGACGGGCCAATTCAAGACCAGTTATGCGGCAGATCAGCAGCTTTTTCCCATACGGCAGGACCGCATCGCAATGGCAATGCTGCTCGTCGTCGCCTTCGTCGCCGTGCCGCTGTTTGCCAGCGAGTACCTCTTTTCGGCCATTCTCATTCCATTTCTGATCCTCTCCCTTGCCGCGCTGGGGCTGAATCTGCTGACTGGTTATGCCGGCCAACTCTCCCTCGGGTCGGCGGCCTTCATGGCAGTGGGGGCGTACGCCGCATACAACTTTCAATTGCGCATCGAGGGCATTTCCATTCTGGCGAGTTTCTTCCTTGCAGGTCTCACCGCCGCTGCCGTAGGGCTGTTGTTCGGCTTGCCCAGCCTGCGCATCAAGGGCTTTTACTTGGCCGTCGCGACCCTGGCAGCCCAATTCTTTATCGTCTGGTGTCTGACCAAATTTCCGTGGTTGTCGAACGACTCGTCGTCCGGAGTCATTTCCGCACAGAAATTGGTCATCCTCGGGTATGTCCTCGAATCTCCTCGCGAGAAGTATCTTCTCGTCCTGGCGATCGTGGCGCTGCTTGCCTTGGGAGCCAAGAACCTGGTGCGGAGTGCCACCGGCCGGGCCTGGATGGCGGTGCGTGACATGGACGTTGCAGCAGCGGTCATCGGTATCCGACTCATGCCGGCCAAGCTCTTGGCCTTTGCCGTCAGCTCCTTCTACTGCGGCGTGGCCGGAGCGCTCTACGCATTCTGCTATCTGGGATCGGTGGAGCCGGACGGCTTTTCCCTGGATCTGTCTTTCCGTATCCTTTTCATGATCATCATCGGTGGCGTCGGTTCAATTCTGGGTAGCTTCCTGGGTGCTGCCTTCATTCTGCTCATGCCCATCTTCCTGGACCTGACCCTGCCGCCGGCAGCTGCCTTCCTAGGGCTGCCATTTTCTTCGGCGACCGTTTCCCACGTCCAGATCCTGCTTTTCGGGATACTGATCATGTTTTTCCTCGTCGTCGAGCCCCACGGCCTCGCCCGGCTGTGGCAGATTGCGAAGGAGAAATTGCGAATCTGGCCGTTTCCCTACTGAATGCCTAGACTAGACGTATTGAGTTCCCGCTGAACAACCTGGAGTTCCCAATGAACCGAGTGCGAAAAATTTTCCTTGCTGCCTTGATGGCCACCCTGGGTTGCGCCGCATTCGCTGCCGAAGAGCAGTTCTTTCCCATTACTTCCTACCGAGTCGGACCGTATGGCGCCAACGGCATGGCTCTCTTCGGCGGGTTCATCGACTACTTGAATTACATCAACCTGAAGGAAGGTGGAGTCAACGGCGTGGTCATGACCTGGGAGGAATGCGAGACCGAATACAACAACGCCAAGGGCGTCGAATGCTACGAACGCCTGAAGACAAAGGCGAGGGTATCGTCGGGGCCGATCCATCCGCTATCCACCGGAATCTCCTACGCCCTCATCGACAAGACCGCCGCTGACAAGATTCCTCTGGCCATGGTCGGCTACGGCCGCACCGACGCTACCGATGGAAGCGTATTCCCCTACGCCTTCCCCTTGGTTACCACCTACCAGATGCAGGCCTCGGCCATCGTCAGATACCTGAGAGATAAGGAGAAGGGAAGTCTGGCAGGGAAGAAGATCGTCTATCTCTATCACGACTCGGCCTACGGCAAGGAAGCAATCATTGCCTTGGAAGCCGAGGCCCGCCTCGGGAAATTTGAGTTGGTCGAGATTCCGGTCGCCCATCCCGGCAATGAGCAAGGAGCCCAGTGGCTCAGGATACGCCAGGAGAAGCCCGATTACGTGATCTTCTGGGGCTGGGGCGTGATGAATCAGACCGCCCTCAAAGCCGCTCAGAAGGTCGGTTTTCCAAGGGATCGCATGATCGGTTCCTGGTGGGCCGGTTCGGAGGAGGATACCGTACCGGCGGGGGAAGCCGCCAAGGGTTATCTTTCGGCCACCTTCAACGTGGCAGGGAAAGCGGTGCCTCTCATCGCTGAAATCGAAAAAGTGGTTTACGGGGCGGGTAAGGGCAACCTTCCCGATCCGGGCAAGATCGGCACCGTACTCTACAATCGGGGAGTCGCCAGCGCGATTCTCTCGGTGGAAGCGATCCGCAAGGCGCAAGAGAAATATGGCAAAGGCAAAGCCATGACGGGCGAGCAGGTCCGTTGGGGGATGGAAAATCTCAACATCACCGACGCCCGCTTGAAAGCCCTGGGCGCCACTGGCCTGCTCCCTGAGGTCAGGACGTCTTGCGCCAACCACGAGGGGTCGGGAAAAGTGAAGATCCAGCAATGGGATGGCGGCAAATGGGTCGTCGTATCCGATTGGCTGGAAGGCAACAAGAGCCTGGTCCATCCGCTCTTCCAGGCCACTGCTCTGCAATATGCCAAGGAAAAAGGCATTACCCCCCGGAATTGCGCCAAGGAGTCCTGAGGGGAAAGGGCGAACGGGAGGATCAGTCCTCCCGATCCGTTTTCAAGCCAGAGCGATGACAACTGCCAGCGAAGACTATCTCAAGGTCAGCAATGTCGAGGTCATTTACGACCACGTCATACTTGTCCTCAAGGGGGTCTCTCTTGCGGTACCGCGCGGAAGAATCGTCGCCCTGCTCGGAGCCAACGGCGCCGGCAAGACGACGACATTGAAGGCGATTTCCAACCTTCTACGGGCCGAACGCGGGGACGTCACCAAAGGCTGCATCGAATTCAAGGGGGCACGCATCGACCGCCTGAGTCCAAGCGAACTGGTGCGCAAAGGCGTCATCCAGGTGATGGAGGGTCGTCATTGCTTTGCCCACCTGACCATCGAGGAAAACCTGCTGACCGGCGCTTACGTTCGTCGGCCTTCGCGAAGCGAAATGCGGATTGAACTGGAGCGCGTCTACCACTACTTTCCACGTCTGAGGGAAAGGCGAAACGTCCAGGCCGGCTATACCTCGGGTGGCGAACAACAGATGTGTGCCATCGGTCGAGCCCTCATGGCTCGACCGGAAATGATCCTGCTCGACGAACCTTCCATGGGTTTGGCGCCACAGATCGTCGCCGAAATCTTCTCCATTGTCCGCGATCTCAATGCCCGTGAGCAGGTGAGCTTTCTTCTGGCCGAACAGAACACCCTGGCCGCCCTGGCCCATGCCGATTTCGGGTACATCCTCGAGAGCGGGCGGGTCGTCATGGAGGGGGCTGCGGACGAATTGCGCAACAACGAGGATGTGAAGGAGTTCTACCTTGGGCTTTCGGCGGAGGGGCGCAAGTCCTACAAGAATGTGAAGCACTACCGCCGCCGCAAACGTTGGCTATAGCGGTTCGCGGAGAGCCCTCGTCGATGTCGTCGCAGGACTTGTTGGCTGAACCGAGGGCGCTCTCTCGCGGCGAGCTGGCGGAGGCCAGGTAGCGCGGGCGGCGAGCCGTGTTGGGTTGGGGTGACCGGGGACGGTCGCGGGAATGGGGGAGAAAGAATGCGCTGGATTGCGGTTTGGGTCATCTTGATTTCAGCGGTTGCGGGGGCGAACGAGCCGGCATTGCGGCCTTCGGCGCGGATGATGTTCGCCCAGCCGGAATTCCTGCATGCCGGGACTTGCGTCATGGTGCGTGAGGGTGGGGCGGGATGGATTGCCACCGATCCGGTGTTTTGGCTCAAAGGAACGGTGGCCGGGGCGGAAGTGCGTAGTCGTCGCTTGGAGGTGTGCCCGGAAGTGCCGGGCAAGACCATCGATCGCTACAGCCGAGAGGAATTCGTACGGTTGGCGACAGCGCGACCCTGTGTCAGTAGGCCGGAGGCCGTGCGCGAAGAACAGGTGGGGATGGTCCGCGTGCGCGTCGAATCGTGGGAGACTCCGTGGGCGCGCCGCGCCGCCAATGCGTTTCGGCTCTATCAGGGACACTATCTGGATCGTCCGCTAAGTCCCGGGCTTGAACTGGAGATCGAGGCGGATTTGCTCTCGCGCTGCGAAGCGAATTGAGACTCGGGGCGGGAACTGTGGAAGTCCCCAATGGCCGGCCTTTCCAGCCGGCCTACAATGCGGCCCATGGATACCGCCTTGCTCCTGATGCCGGATTTTGCCCTCATTCTCCTGGGGGCGGCGCTTCGGCGTTGGATGCGGCTGGGGGACCATTTCTGGTCGGGGGTCGAGAAACTCGTCTATTTCGTCCTCTTCCCCGCCCTTCTGATCAATGCCATCGTCCGAACCCGCCTCGACCTTTTCACTGCCCTGCCTCTACTGGCGACCGCCCTGTCCGCCATGGCCGTCGGGATGATCTTGGGCGGGTTGCCGCGCCTGCTAACCCCCCTTCCGCCGCTGGTTTTTGCGTCAATTTTCCAATGCAGCTACCGTTTCAACTCTTACATTGCTCTTGCCGTGTCCGGCATGCTCTACGGAGCCGCCGGAATCGCGACCATGGGACTGGTGGTGGGGGCGGCTGTACCCTTGGCCAATCTGGTTTCGGTATGGATGCTTGCCCGGCACGGAGAGGCGGGGCTGTTCCGTGAGATTGCGCGAAATCCACTCATCTGGGGAACGACGGCTGGATTTGCGCTCAATCTTGTTGGCTGGATTCCTCCCGCTCCGGTCCAGGCCTTCCTGGGGCGCCTGGCCGACGCGGCGGTGGCCTTGGGGCTGATTGCGGTAGGGGCGGCGCTGCGCCTCGACGGGGATGACGCCGTGCGCGGCGCGTCACTGTGGATCGCTGCGGTGAAACTCGTCGCCTTGCCGCTGGCGACCCTGGGGCTTGCCCAGATTTATGGACTCGAAGGGCTCAACTTCCGGATTGCTGTCCTCTTTGCCGCCCTTCCCACGGCATCGTCCGCCTACATCCTGGCCATGCGCATGGGCGGCGATGGCAAGAGCGTCGCTTGGCTGATTTCCGCGACGACCCTGGCATCGATGCTGACCCTGCCCTTCTGGGCCGCCTGGGTCGCCTGACCGGAATCAGGTCTTCTTGCGCTGGCGTTGGCGAGGTTTGGCAACGGTCGGTGCCGGGGAGGCGTTCTTGATCGCCTCAGCCTGGTTCTGCAGGTGTTCGTGCATCTGCTGCATCATGGTCCACGGCCACATGGCGGCTTGGGGGGCGCCGCTGTCATCCGGTGGTGCCGCGGGTGCAGCGGGTTCGGCAACAGCGCCGGCGCCCATCGCGTTGCTGGCCATGGTCCCCACGGCCCTGACTGCGCTGATGGTCGTTTTTTGCATTTCCAGGCCCTGGATGGTCATCTGCAGCATGGAAAGATTCATCCTTAGCCAGCCTTCTACCGTCTTCAGGTCGTTGATGCGCTGCTCAAGTTCGTCTTCATCAAAAGTGGGAGCAACCATGCCGGGCAGTGAAAAACCCATGTTCCCCCACATATTGCGTACAAAATCCAGGGGGTCGTTGGCGTTGGGGCGATCCTGGGCCATGGTTTTGTCTCCATCGTTAATATTTGCTCAAATCTTAAACTAGATTCGCTGTCACCGCGGGAAGGAAAATGCTAAATTAAAAAAAACGGGGTTGGGAAAATGACATGTTGAAGTTGCTCGTGGTGGAGGACCACGCGCTTGTGCGCGAAGGGCTGGCCAGATTGCTGGCCCAGTTGGAGGATGACGTCTCGGTGGCCGAGAGAGCCGATTTCGAGTCGGCCCTCAATCTTCTCGACAACGAACAGGATTTCGATCTTGTTCTCCTGGATCTTGCCTTACCCGGAATCGATGGCTTTGCCGGCCTGGATATCTTGCGCAAGCGATATCCGGCTATACCGGTGGCGGTGGTTTCGGCTTTCGACGACGTGCCGACCGTAACCCGCGTCATGAACCACGGAGCATCGGGTTTCATTCCAAAGGCTTATACGGGCGAAGCCCTGCTCAATGCGGTTCGCGAAGTGCTGGCAGGCAACCTCGTACGGCCGGACGGACCGACTCAAGCCGCTAAGCTTGACGACGAACAACCTCTGCCGCCGCCCAAGAAGGGCGGGGTCAAGCCCGCCGAAATCGGTCTGACCGACCGCCAGGCCCAGGTTCTTGCTCTCATGGTTCGGGGTCATTCGAACCGGGACATCGCGCAGCAGCTGGATCTTTCCGAAGGGACGGTGAAAATACATGCGACAGCCGTCTTCAAGGCACTGGGTGTCACCAGCCGTACCCAGGCCCTGGTGGCCGTCGCCCGTTACGCGGTGGATCTCGACGCGGTTTTCTGAAGCTGTTCCAGGAGAGCCCTGAGCTTGGCCGGCCGGATCGGTGCGGCGAGCACGTAGCTTCCCACCGGCGCAGCCTGATGGCCATCCGTGATGGCAATGAGGGGGTGCAGACCGGGGAGCACCCCGGCCAGCGTCGTCGCGCCCGGGAAATCCGCGATGATCACCGCCGTCGAGGGAACGCCGGACAGGCAGGATTCGATATCGGTCCATCGCGTATCCCATCCCCACCCCGACGCCAGGCGCAGGGCGGCGGACAGGGCTTCGTCGCTTCCTACGGCCAGTAGTTCCGGGCGTTGTCCCGGACGCAGGGACTGGGTTTCCATGGGCGTCGGTGGCGGGCAGAGCGGCAGCGTTACGCTGAACGTGGTTCCGGCACCCGGCTGGGAGCAGAGGGAGATCGGCGTATTCAGGGCGTGGGCGAGACGGTCGACGATCGAGAGGCCGAGCCCGAGGCCCTTGCTTTGCTCCCGGGCAGTATTCCCCACTTGGTAGAACTCGGCAAAGATGGCTGCCTGATGCTCAGGAGCGATGCCGATACCGCTGTCGCGCACTTCGATGCGAAGCTGATCGCCTCTTCGCCGGGCGGCGACCAAGACCCGGCCACCTTCCGGGGTGTAGCGGATGGCGTTGGAGATGAGGTTCGCGAGGAGACGTTCGACCAGGGTGATGTCCGAGAAGACATGACGGTCCGTCGGGCGAAATCGGAGGGTGAGTTTCTTGGCCTGTGCGGGTCGCCGGTAGGAATCCGCAAGACGCTGAAAAACGGATTGGACGGCGAAAGGGGCGCTTTCCGTCCGTATTCCCGCAACATCGAGTCGCGACACGTCCAGCAGAGAATCAAGCAATTCGCCTAGAACGCTGGTACTGGCGGCGATTTGTTCCGAAACCCTTTCCAGTCCGCCGGTGTTCCCGCTCTTGACCTGACGCTGCAGATCGGCGGCAAAGAGCGAAAGCGCGTGCAACGGTTGCCGCAAGTCGTGGCTCGCTGCGGCGAGGAAACGGCTCTTGGCCGTGCTGGCTCGTTCGGCTTCTTCCTTCTTGAAGGCAAGTTCCGCGGTCGCTTCCCGGATGCGCTCCTCCAACTCGCGCCGGTTTTCGTCCAGGGCGGCGGTCAGTTGCGACTGCTCGGCGACCTGACGGCGGACCAACCAGCCTCCGGACAGCAGAACCGCCGTTGCCAGGCCGGCGAATATCCCGAGCTCCAGTGCGCGGCGGCTCCAGGGGGCTAGTACCGTCGTTTCGGGAAGCGATGCGATGACCTGCAGTTCCGGGTAATTGGGCAGTGCGACAGCGGCAATCTGGTAACCGGTCACGTTGGTCAAGCCGAGCTCCGGCCAATTCCCGCGGAGAGCCCCGCCAGCCAGAGTCGCAACAGCATCCGATCCGAGGAACGAGGCTTGCTGCGTAGGGTCCACAGGCCGGCAGGAGGCCAATATCTGGTGTCGGCTATTGACCAGAATCGCCTCGAAATCGTCGACTGACCGATTGGCCCAGCAGAAATCGGTGAAGTAGCCGGGTTCGAGCTGCGCTAGAGCGATTCCCGCGAATTGGCCCAAGGGGTCGACCAGTCGGCGGGCGATTCCGAAACTGTAGCGATCCGAATTGCGGCCGACGAAAGGCCCATAGGTGACGACGGGGGCGCCATCAGCCAGGGCCTGAAAAAAGGGCTGGTCCTTCTCGTTGATCTGGGGAACAGGAAAAACACTCGAGGCGTGCCGGAGTTCGCCCTGCTGATCGAGGATCCACAGGGCTCCCAGTTGGGGAAGAGACTTTGAGTGATGACGGGAAATGAATTCCCAGCCACGACCGGCATCCCAGGAATGCCAGTCGCGCTGGCTCCCTGTCAGTTCAGCCGCCATGTCGCGGAGAACGATATCGACTGCGTCAAGAGCACGGGAAGTGTGATCGGCGACCAGATTGGCGGTCTGTTGCAGACGCAGCCCGGCGGAATCCAGCTCTCTCTCCCGGGAAAGCACCAGATTGACGACAAAGGCCGCCAGCACGATCAGAGAGCCGAAAAGCGCTACCAGGAGTGCGAGGGTTTCAGGTCGCCGGGACTTCATGGGGCATTGGCCCGAATCGGGTAGCAGTAGAGGCGACGGGTCGATCCGGGGAGGTCGATCACCTGATCGGGTGCGCGGTCGGGTACTGGAAAGCTGTTGCTGACGAACAGGGTGCCGGGACGCATTTCCGCCCTGACTTTTTCCCACAGAGCGGCCATAGGTGCGGGCGAGAGGAAGGCATAGACGACTTCGGCGTCGGCCAGGGGAGCTTGCCAGAGGTCGCCCCAGCGCCAGTCGACGGATTGGGAGCCGAGGCAGCGGAGGCGGCCGACAAGCCAAGTCAAGGGGGCGTTTTCGCATCCTCGGAAGCGCCATTCCGGAAGGAGCCTGGAAAGCGGCACTAGGGTGCTGCCGATGCCCGCGCCAAGGTCGACGAACACTCCGGACGGGCGCTTGGCCAAGAGTTCGGCCAAGGTATCGATCGCGCCATGTCCGCTCAGGTACAGGGGAACCTGTTCGGTGACGGCCCCGCGGTAAATGAGCAGGAGTGCCGCAAAGCCCGCCAGGAACCAGCCCGGATCGATGGCGAGACCATAGACTGCCCAGCCCAAGGGCATGAAGCTTCCATGGATGACTCGCCACCACCAGGGTTGGCTGGCCAGGGTGGACAGGCAGAAAGCCACGACCCCGATGGCGAGACTGACTTCCAGCCAGGGCATGGTTTGGGCGCCCAGGCCGTAATAAGGCCAAGCGAGGGAGAGGACGAGGATGACGGCGGCTCCCTGGAGGGCGAGCTGGCGCATTGGTGGCGGCATCAGGGGCAGGGGAATCGAAAAGCTTTGATTTTAAGCCTGCGATCCCCGGTCGGACCGACTGGCCTGGAGATTTCTCACTCCCCGAGCATGGCGCGGGCCTCGCGGCGCCGGTCCGCTGCTGGCGCCAGGGTTGCCTCCTTGACTGGACCGAATCCGCGGACGCCTACCGGCCAAGAGAGGAGGGCCAAACGAGCGGTGGGGTCAGCGCCGGGCGTAGTCGCGACGAGATCGAGATCGGCTTCGTAATCGGCAATGAGTTGTCGTTCGCGACGCCGCTCGTTGCTGTGGGAAAAGAGGTCGAAGGAGGTGCCGCGCAAACATCTGAGATCGGCGAGCCAGCCCAGCACCTTGAGGAACCATGGCCCCAGCCTGAGCTTGCGGGGTCGGCCATCGGGACCGAGGCGGGTCAAACCCGGAGGCGCCAGATGAAAATAAAGGCGGTAGCTCCCCTCGAAGCTGGCCCTGAGTTTGTCGAGGAAGTCGGTCCGTGCGTACAGGCGCGCGACCTCATACTCATCCTTGATCGCCAGGAGGCGGGCGTACTGGCGGGCGGCGATGACAGTCAGGTTGTCGTCCCCGAGAGCGAGAATGGGTTGCAGGCGCTGGCGGTAACGGTCGGCCAGGGCCTCGTTCTGGTAGGTCACGAGTTTGGCGGCTTGCGCTTCGATCAGGTCAGCAGGGTCGCGCGCGAGGTCATCCGGAACGGGAGGCGTGTTGGCGAGGCGACGGACGATTTCTCCTTGGTCGGCGGCCCGCCGCCCCCAGGAAAACGCCTGCAGATTCGCTTCGACGGCTGCGCCGTTGAGCGCTATGGCGCGTTCCAGGGATTGGCGGGAGACGGGCACCAGGCCTTTCTGCCAGGCGTAGCCCAGGAGCAGCATGTTGGTGTAGAGCGCGTCGCCCATGAGCGCCGTCGTGAGTCGTTGGGCATCGAGGAAATCGGCTTGGTCCGGACCGACGGCGTCAACGATCCGTTGCCGCATCAGATCCAGGGGGAACTGCCAGTTTGGATCGCGAATGAACTCGGCGGTCGGGGTTTCGGCGCAATTGACGACGGCTCGCGTATGCGCCTCGAGCATCTTGGAGAGCGAATCGTTCCCTGCGGTCACGACGAGGTCGCCCCCCAGGATGGCATGGGCTTCCCCGGTCGCGATGCGCGCGGCGTGGATGTCCTCGGGCCGGTCGGCGACGCGCAGGTGGGAAAAGACGGCGCCGTATTTCTGGGCTAGACCAGTCATGTCGAGGACCGAAACGCCTTTACCGTCCAGATGGGCGGCCATGCCGACCAAGGCGCCCAGGGTGATGACCCCCATCCCGCCGACTCCGGTGACCAGCAGATTGTAGGGTTGCGCCGTGCTGGGGAGGATGGGGTCGGCCATGGGCGGCAAGGGAGCATGGTCCATATCGAGGGCGCGGCCGCGGCGCAGGCGGGCGCCCTCGACCGTCACAAAGCTGGGACAGAATCCCTGCAGGCAGGAGAGGTCCTGATTGCACGCCGATTGATCGATGGACCGCTTTTGTCCGTCGGGGGTTTCCAGGGGAACCACCGCGAGGCAGTTCGAAATTCTGGAGCAATCGCCGCAGCCTTCGCAGACGTACTCATTGATGAAGGCCCGGGTCGTCAGCGGCGGCAGCTTGCCCCGCTTGCGTCTTCGGCGAGCCTCGGTGGCGCAGGTCTGATCGTAGATCAGGGCGGAGACGCCGGGAAATTCGCGCAACTCCCGCTGGATGCGATCAAACGATTCCCGGGGGTGCACCGGGACGCCGGGGGCCAAATCCGTGATTTCGGCATATTTTTCCGGATGGTCCGTCACCACGACGATCTTCTCGACCCCCTCGGCTTGCAGTTGGTGCGTCATCAAACCGACCGACAGCGGGCCTTCTACCGATTGTCCCCCGGTCATGGCCACGGCGTCGTTGTAGAGAATCTTGTAGGTGATCGGTACTCGTGCTGCCACGGCTTGCCGGATCGCGAGTATTCCGGAATGGAAGTAGGTGCCGTCGCCCAGATTGGCAAAGATGTGACGGGTTTCAGTGAAGGGCGCCTGCCCCACCCAGGGGACCCCCTCGCCCCCCATGTGGGTGAAGGTGGCCGTATTCCGGTCCATCCAGGTGGCCATGTAGTGGCAGCCGATGCCGGCGACCGCCCGGGAACCCTCCGGCAGCCGGGTCGAGGTGTTGTGGGGGCATCCAGCGCAGAAGTGGGGCTTGCGCTCGACGAGTAACAGGGGAGTCGTGCCGCCCTTCTGCTTGCTCTCGATCAGGGCGAGCCGCGCTTCGATGGCCGGCGAGGTGAAGAAGCGCCCGATGCGTCCGGCGATCACCCGGGCGATGGTCGCCACCGGCAATTCGCCCGAGGCCGGAAGTAGCCAGTCGCCATGCAGGAGGTGGCCGCGGCCGTCGGGGACCAGAGCCCACTCGCCCTTCTCGTCGAATTTCCCGATGACCCGCGGCCGGACGTCCTCGCGCCAGTTGTAAAGTTCCTCCTTCAACTGGTATTCGAGGAGCTGGCGCTTTTCCTCGACCACCAGGATTTCTTCCAGGCCTTCGGCAAAGCGCCGCACCCCATCGGGCTCCAGGGGCCAGACCATGCCGACCTTGTAGAGGCGGATGCCGATGGCGGCGGCGAGGCGTTCATCGATGCCCAATTCGTCCAGCGCCTGGCGCACGTCCAGGTAAGACTTTCCGGCGGTAAGAATGCCCAGACGCGGTGCCGGGCTGTCGATCATCACCCGGTTGAGTCCGTTGGCCCGGGCGTAGGCAAGCGCGGCATAGAGCTTGACGTTCAGCAGCCGCGCTTCCTGCACCAGAGGGGGATCCGGCCAGCGGATGTTGAGGCCGTCGGGAGGCAATTCGAAATCGGTGGGGACGACGATGGGCAGGGCCAGCGGGTCGACGCGGACCGAGGCCGAGGTCTCGACAGTATCGGCAAGGGCCTTGAACGCCACCCAGCACCCGGAATAGCGGCTCATGGCCCAACCGTGCAAGCCGTAGTCGAGATATTCCTGAACATTGGCCGGATACAGCACCGGCATCATGACCGCCTTGAAGACGTGCTCCGTCTGGTGGGGGAGGGTAGAAGACTTGGCGGCGTGATCGTCTCCGGCCACCACCAGCACGCCTCCATAGCGGGCGCTGCCGGCGGCGTTGGCGTGGCGGAAGACGTCGCCGCAGCGATCGACTCCCGGCCCCTTGCCGTACCAGAGGGCAAACACACCGTCGTGTGTGGCACCGGGAAAGAGTCCGACTTGCTGGGTGCCCCACACGGCAGTGGCCGCGAGATCTTCATTGATTCCGGGCTGGAAGACGATGGCATGGGCGGCGAGGTGTTCCCTCGCCTTGCCCAGGGCGAGGTCGAGCCCGCCCAGAGGGCTCCCCCGGTATCCGGAAACGAAGCCCGCGGTGTCGAGGCCTGCCTCCTGGTCCCGCATGCGCTGCAGCATGGGGAGGCGGACCAGGGCTTGGGTACCGGTGAGATAGACCCGGCCACCGAGGGTGGTGTATTTGTCGTCGAGAGACGCAGACTCGGCGGATTGGGCCAGAACGGAACTGAGGGACGGATCGCTCATGCCAGTCTTTCGGGAAAACGCCGGAACGACCTTGTTCGACGGCGATTGCTGGGCTTCCCCCCTTGGAGTCCGCAGGTCGGCAGGCGTTCCTTAGCCCCGCAGGAAGGCAGTGGCGTTATCCAGGTCGCCGTGGGTACTGCCGGCGTACAAGGCGCTGACGAACTTGCGCCAGATCAGGTCGGGCTCGCCCAGCTTGAAGCCATAGAAGCCGTTGCCTCGGTCCCTCACGGCCAGGGCTTTGATGATCGAAGTTTCGTCGCGGCCCAGATGGATGGTTGCCTCGCCCCACACTTCCAGTGGAAGGTTGTCCTGGGTGCGGGCCTGGAAGCCGTAATTGGAAACCTGGACCACCTCCAGTCCGACTTTGGACACCTGGCCGTCGTCGGCGGTAAAGCTGATGCGCCCCGGACAGCGCACCGAGAAACGCTGGTGGCGGCGGATGTCGTGGCCTTCCTCGCGCAAGGGCGCATTGGGAAGCACTGCCCGGTATTCCGGCAGGTCGTATATGGAGTGCATGAGCGCCTTCTTGCGGTCGCTCAGGGAGGCGAAGACCCGGGTCCGCTGATTGAAAAAATAGTCGAGTAGTTCGGGGGTCAGGACCGGATCGTTGGTGGTGTAGAAGCGCCGGTGGGGCCACTGAATATTGGCGAGCTTATTCACCATGAAGTAGGCGTGCAGGTCGCGCCGGACGGGCTTGTTGGCGTAGGCCCTGCGGAAGACTTCCGGCGCGGCCTTGAGATCGAGGGTGGCGCCCACCGCCGGCGCACCGTTGACGAAATCGTAGTTCTCCACCACGTTTGCCGTGAGCCGCTGGAAAAAGAGCAGCGACTCGTACATCTCGATGTGCCGAGGATTTACCGCGATAACGATGTGGCGCGTGTCGAAGAAGGTCGTGCAGTAGTCATACATGAACTTCATCAGCGGGAAGAGGATGCTTCCCCCGGTGCGGCGGAAGCGCGGGTGCACCGCCAGGGCCGAGACCTCGGCGATATTGCCTTCCTTGGCCCGCACCGCCGTCAGGTCGAAGATGCGTTGCAGGGGAAAACCGAGCGCACTTTCCCGAATGAGCGAAATGGTCCCCACGACTTTGCCGTCGATCTTGGCGCAAAGCGTGGTGGTGGTGGGTAGCGCGTGGTAGATGGTGACGCGCATTCCGGAAGGATCGGGAGTCATGAACCCGCTATCCACATAGGCATTGTGGAGCAGGGAAAAACAAGCCTCCAATTCCTCCTGGCTCTCGGCGATCTTGAGCACCAGTCTTTCGCTGGGCGCCGGGTCGCAATCGACAAAGGAACGGAACACGGCGAAGCGTCGCCGCTTGGGCAGTATCGCGATCAGCCGTCGCGTGAGGTTGTGGATCAGCTTTCGTCCACGTTTAATGATTTTGCCAATCACCTTGGTCCCCCGGTCCGCTCTTTTCCACTGGCATATGGTGGGAATGGTACCATCGTTGGAGGGGAAAATCATTTCCCGCCAGAGGTTTAAACGGCGATTCCGGGAAACTGGCTGAAGCATTGACAGTTCCTGACGGCGCCGCGAGAATCGAGGGCTTATCCCCCGTATCGATCAGCCATCAGGAGAGGTCATGGTATTTCCCAAGCTGTCGGCCGTAGCTGCCGTAGTCGCGTCATGTTTCACCCTGGTGGCCTGCGGCCAGAAGGAAGAGCCCAAGGTTGCCGCTCCCGTGCCTGCCGCCCCGGCCGCGCCGGCGCCCAAGCCGGAAGTGACGGTCAAGATCGGCCATGTGGCGCCGATGACCGGTCCCCAGGCCCACCTGGGCAAGGATAACGAAAACGGTGCCCGCCAGGCCATCGACGAACTCAACGCCAAGGGTCTTGAAATCGGGGGCGCCAAGGTCAAGTTCGAACTCCTGGCCGAGGACGATCAGGCGGATCCGAAGCAGGGGACCCTGGTGGCTCAGAAGCTCATCGACGCCAAGGTGAATGGTGTCATCGGCCACCTCAATTCCGGCACCACCATCCCCGCCTCCAAGCTCTATTTCGACGCCGGCATTCCTCAGATCTCCGGTTCCGCGACCAATCCGAAATATACCCAGCAGGGCTTCAATACCGCCTTCCGGGTGATGGCCAACGATGTCCAGCAGGGCAAGGCACTGGGCGAATTCGCAGCCAAGCAGGGAATCAAGACGGTGGCCATCGTCGACGACCGCACCGCCTACGGCCAGGGTCTGGCCGACGAGTTCCGCAAGGCGGCCGAGACGGCAGGAATCAAGATCGTCGCCACCGAATTTACCAACGACAAGGCAACCGACTTCAAGGCCATCCTCACCAAGATCAGATCCACCAAGGCCGACCTTGTGTTCTACGGCGGCATGGACGCCCAGGGCGGGCCCTTGGTCAAGCAGATGAAGGATCTCGGTCTGAAGGCCAAGTTCCTGGGCGGTGATGGGGTATGCACTCCGGAATTCATGAAGCTGGGCGGGCCGGCCAGCGAGGGCAACTACTGCTCGCTACCCGGCATGCCCCTGGAGAAGCTCGCCCAGGGTCCGGCCTTCCGCGATGCCTACGGTAAGAAATTCAATGCCGAAATCCAGCTCTATGCGCCCTACGTGTACGACGCCGTGATGGTCATGGCCGAGGCCATGAAGCGGGCAAACTCGGTGGAGCCGGCCAAGTACCTGCCGGAAGTCGGCAAGACCCACTTCGAGGGGGTGACCGCCAAGATCGAGTTCGACGACAAGGGCGACCTGAAGAGCGGCGCGATCTCCATGTATCAGTACAAGGCGGGCAAGCTGGAGTACGTGGACACCCTGGGCGGCAGCCCGATGGAGGCGGCCAAGGCCGAGGTCAAGGAGGCGGTCGCCGAAGTGAAGGAAGCCGCCAAGGCGGTGGGCGAGGCGGCCAAAGAGGGGGTCAAGGCAGGTGCCGAGGCGGCCAAGGAAATGGCCAAGGAAGGCGTCAAGGCCGGCGCCGATGCAGTCAAGGCCGGGGCGGACGCGGCCAAGGCGGCTGTGGACAAGAAGTAATCCGGTTTCCCTACGGCAAGGCGGCGCCCCCGAGGCGCCGTTTGCACATTCGGAAACCGCCGCCGCGCCATGGACATCCTCTTCCAGCAGATCGTCAACGGCCTCGTCCAGGGCAGCATCTACGCCCTGGTTGCCCTGGGCTACACCATGGTCTACGGCATCATGGGACTGATCAACTTCGCCCACGGCGAAGTGGTCATGATCGGTACCCTAGTGGCGCTGTCCGTCGCCGGGCTGCTGCTCCAGTTGGGGATGCCCGCCGCGGTGGCCGGGTTCGGCGGACTAGCCGCGGCGACGGTCGTGTGCATGGCCCTGGGCTGGGGCTTGGAACGGGTGGCCTACCGGCCGCTACGGCATGCGCCGCGACTCACGCCGCTGATTACTGCCATCGGCATGTCCATCGTCCTGCAAAACGTGGCCATGCTGGTCTGGGGGCGCAATTACCTCACCTTCCCGGCCGTGGCCCCCAAGGCCCAATTCGAAGTGGCGGGCGCCCACTTCACCGCCGTCCAGGTGATGATCGTGGTGGTGTCGGGCCTGACCATGGTCGGGCTTCTGCTCCTCGTCTATCGCACCCGACTGGGCATGGCCATGCGCGCCACCGCCCAGAATCCGGCGGTGGCGGGGCTGATGGGAGTGAATGTCGATCGGGTCATCGCCGCCGCCTTCGTGATCGGCTCGGCCCTGGGGGCGGTGGCGGGCATGCTGGTCGGCGCCTATTACGAAATCGCCCATTACCAAATGGGCTTCATGCTGGGCCTCAAGGCCTTCACCGCCGCCGTTCTCGGGGGAATCGGCAACCTCGCCGGGGCGATGGCCGGCGGGGTCCTCCTGGGGATCATCGAAGCCCTGGGGGCGGGCTACATCGGCGATCTCACCGGCGGTTTCCTGGGGAGCAATTACCAGGACATCTTCGCCTTCCTGGTGCTCATCGGCGTCCTCATGTTCCGCCCGTCGGGACTGTTCGGGGAAAAGACCGGAGACCGGGCGTGACGCGCTCCTGGCTGGCGCCTCGGCCCCTCGCCGGGATCGTCCTCATCGCCTTGGCCCTGGTGGCCCTGCCCTTCGTCGCCGCCCTCGGCGGGCAGGCCTGGGTACGCATCGCCAATTTCGCCATCCTTTATGTTTTCCTCGCCCTCGGGCTCAATATCGTGGTCGGCTTCGCCGGCCTCCTCGACCTCGGCTACATCGCCTTCTATGCCGTGGGGGCCTATCTTTACGCCCTCCTCGCCAGTCCCCACTTCGGGCTGCACCTGCCTTTCTGGGCCATCCTGCCCCTGGGCGCGATCGTCGCCTGCGGCTTCGGCGTCGCCTTAGGCGCTCCCACCCTCAAGCTGCGGGGCGACTATCTGGCCATCGTCACCCTGGGGTTCGGCGAGATCATCCGTATCTTCCTCAACAATCTGAACGCGCCGGTGAATATCACCAACGGTGCCCAGGGCATCACGCTGATCGATCCCCTGGCGCTGGGGAGCTTCCGCTTCAGCGGCAATAGCGAAATCTTCGGTCTGGTGGTCAGCGGCCCGCAGAAACTCTATTTTCTGCTGGTGGCGATGGCCTTGGTCGTCATCGGGGTGAATCTGCGCCTGCAGGATTCGCGCATCGGCCGTGCCTGGCAGGCCATCCGCGAGGACGAGGTGGCCGCCAAGGCCATCGGCATCGACACCCGCAATATCAAGCTGCTGGCCTTTGCCATGGGGGCGAGCTTCGGCGGTATCGCCGGCGGCATATTCGCCGCCATGCAGGGTTTCGTCTCACCGGAGAGCTTTTCCCTCATCGAGTCGGTCATGGTGCTGGCCATGGTGGTCCTCGGGGGCATGGGCCACATTCCCGGGGTGATCCTGGGCGCCGTCCTGCTGACCGTCCTGCCCGAGGTGTTGCGCTACGCCGTAGGGCCGGTGCAACAGGCGGTCTTCGGCAAGGTGATTGTCGATCCGGAAAGCCTGCGCATGCTCATCTTCGGCCTTGCCCTGGTGCTGGTGATGCGTCTCAAGCCGGCCGGTCTCTGGCCTTCGCCCCAACGTCGCCGCGAGTTGGCGGCCGGGGCGCAGGAGTCGCCGTGACGGGCGGGGTTTTGCTCGAAGCCCGCGGAGTGGGCAAGCACTTCGGCGGGGTCAAGGCCCTCGACGAGGTCTCGCTGACGATACGCGAAGGCGAGATCTACGGCCTCATCGGACCCAACGGAGCGGGTAAGACGACATTCTTCAATTGCCTCACCGGCCTCTACGTGCCCGATTCAGGGGGTTTCGCCTTCGCCGGGGCTGTCCTGGCGGCCAATGCGCCCCAGCGTGCTGCGGAACGCGGCATCGCCCGCACCTTTCAGAACATCCGCCTCTTCGCCGACATGAGCGCCCGGGAGAACGTCATGGTCGGCCGCCATCTGCGCACTCGGGCAGGCGTCTTCGGCGCCCTCCTGCGTACGCGCTCCACCCGCGAGGAGGAGGCGGCCATCCGGCGCCGTGCCGACGAACTCCTGCATTACGTCGGAATCGCCGACCGCGCCGACGACTTGGCAAGAAACCTCCCCTATGGCGACCAGCGGCGGCTGGAAATCGCCCGCGCCTTGGCGACCGAGCCTCGCCTCCTCTGTCTCGACGAACCGGCGGCCGGGATGAACGCCACGGAAACCGAGGAGTTGCGCCTGCTCGTCGACGGCATACGCCGCGACGGGACGACGGTGCTGCTCATCGAACACGACGTCAAGCTGGTCATGGGCCTGTGCGACCGGGTCGCCGTCCTCGACTATGGACGCAAGATTTGCGAGGACGTCCCCGCCGCAGTTCAGCGGAATCCGGCGGTGATCGAGGCCTACCTGGGAGGCGGCCTTGCTTGAAGTGACCGGACTCGCGGTGGCGTACGGCGGGATTCGTGCCGTGCGCGGCATCACTTTCCATGTGGCCGAAGGCGAGACCGTGGCACTCATCGGCGCCAACGGGGCCGGAAAAACGACTACCCTCAAGGCGCTCGCCCGGGTCCTTGGCGCCGCCGGCGGCCACGTCCGCTTTCTCGGCCAGGAGATTACCCGCCTGCCCGTCCACCGTTTGGTCCGAACCGGTATTGCTCTGGTACCCGAGGGGCGGGGAGTCTTCCCCCGTCTTTCCGTCGCCGAGAACCTGGCCATGGGCGCCTTCGTCCGCCGGGACCGGGAGAGCATCGCGGCCGATCTCGAACGCATCTACGGCTATTTCCCGCGCCTCAAGGAGCGCGCGGGCCAACTTGCCGGAACCCTGTCCGGCGGTGAGCAGCAGATGCTGGCCATCGGCCGTGCCCTGATGAGCCGGCCCCGGTTGCTGCTCCTCGACGAACCCTCGATGGGCCTGGCGCCGATCATGGTACAGAAGATCTTCGAAGTGATCCGTGCCGTCGCCGCCCAGGGCATGACCATCCTGCTCGTCGAACAGAACGCCAAGCTGGCCCTGGAATCCAGCCAACGGGGCTATGTCCTTGATAGCGGCGAGATCACCCTCTCCGGTACGGCGGCCGACCTTCTCGCAGACCCACGCGTACGCACTGCCTACCTGGGCGAATGAAATCCCACCCGCGTCAAGGAAATCCCCTGGCGCGCTGGGGGACAATACCCCTTTACCTCAATCGGTCCCCGGTCATGAAGAAGCAACTCATTCTGTCCCTTTTTGTCGTCTGTTCGCTGCCTGCGGCGGCCGGCGAACCCGTCGCCAGCGGCGGCCCCAAACTCGCCAGCGGCCTGCTCATGAAACAGGAAGGTAAGCTGGTCTTCGCTCCCTGCCGCGATCGCAGCTACGCGCTGGTGGACGATGTCTCCTCAGGGGGAGCGCTGAGTGCCGCCCTGGACGGCATCGGGCTCGGCGCAGGCAAGAAGCTCTATGTGGAAATGTGGGGGAGTCTGGAGGGCGCGGTCCTCAAGGCCAGCGTCCTCAATTTCGCCCGTGCCGACGGCCGCTGCCAGCCCACCGGCGGACCGGACGAGACCTGGCGTGCCACGGGTTCCGATCCCGCTCCCTGGACCCTGGCCGCCGGCGGCGAGCACCTGGTCTTCAAGCGCTCCGGCCGTCCCGAGCAGCGCCTCGCTTTCAAAGGGTCTCAGGACGAAGCTGCCGTCAGTACCTACCGTACACCGCCGGGAGAGACGCCGGCCGCCTCCTGGCGCTTCGATAGAAAAATTTGTCGCGACAAAGGGAGCGACGTGGTCTTCGGTTGGACGGCAACGGTGACCGTCGCCGGAGAAAAATATCAGGGCTGCGCCTGGCAAAGATGATCGCGACTTGCGCGGCAGGGTTCTTGTCGGCACGGCGGATTCGATTCGTCGGTCGCGACACAGATTCAGAAGGCACTCGGAGAATTCACGGGCGTCGAAACGAGAAAGCGTTGCGGGTTGCCGTCCTGAATGTTGTCGCATTAATTTGATCGACATTATTTTCACCTGGGTTAATGATGGTAGACTATGCGGTTCGCGTTCAATGCGGTTGCGCGAAAGAGTTGTCATCTCATTCGATCTTGCTTTTCCGGTGCCTTCGAAAATGAAAAGAAATCACATCTTGCTCGTGCTGCTGTGGACCACATTGTCGACCTATGGCTGTTCGACAATCACCCAGAGCGAAAATCAAACCCTCGCCCTGAATTCGATGTATGAGGGCAAGCAGGTGCAAGCGGAATGTACGCTGACCAATGACAAGGGAGCGTGGTCCGGAAAATCGCCCGGCAATGTCAGTGTCCGCAAGTCCGCGGAAAATCTGAACGTGGCCTGTAAAGCCCCCGAGATCCCTGACGGATTATTAACTGCAATCTCCCGCGCAGCAGGATCGATGTTCGGAAACATCATCTTTGGTGGTGGCATAGGCGCGATCATCGATCATAGCAAGGGTACCGGTTATAACTATCCCGACATCCTTCCAGTCAAGATGGGCGAGGCGGCCTTGGTCGATCGTCGTGATCAGCAGCAGGCGCAACAGAAGGAGGCTGCGCAGAGCGACGGTGCTACCCCAGGGGCAGGGTCCAGCCTTTAATCCGTCCTAGGGCTTTGTTCTGCCGAAGGCGTCTGCGGTCTTCTCTAGCTAGGCCAGCCAGTTGAGCGACGACGGGGATTTTCGTCCCTGTTTCGGGATTGCTGATAAGCCGTGGAGTCAGGTCGAGAAGGTAAACGCGTCCGAGAAAAACGCGTCCTCGGGCAGGCAGCAGCCGACGGTGAAATCCCTTCGGGCAGCTTCGATCATGGCCGGAGCGCCGCAGGCGTAGACCTCGTAGCCTGAGAGGTCCGGGAAGTCGGCCATGACCGCCGCGTGGACCAGGCCGGAGCGGCCGTTCCACCCATCTTCCGGGCGCGCTTCCGAAAGTACCGGAACGTAACGGAATTGCGGGTGCTTGGCCGCCCAGCGGAGGGGAAGATCGTCCTGATACAGATCGGTCTTCGCTTTGGCCCCCCAATAGAGGACCATCGGGCGCTGGCAAGCTTCGTGGAAGGCATGTTCCACCAGGCTCTTGATCGGTGCGAAGCCGGTACCGCCGGCAACCAGGACCATGGGTTTTTCCGATTCCTCGCGCAGGGTGAAACTGCCATGGGGACCGTTGATGCGCAGGATGTCCCGTACCTTCAGCGTAGAGAAGACTTGGTCCGTGAACAGGCCGCCGGGGACGTGGCGTATGTGCAATTGCAGGAAGGCGTCGTCGTGCGGTGCATTGGCCATGGAGAAGCTGCGCCGCTTGCCGTCCTTGAGCAGAATGTCCACATATTGTCCGGCGAGGAATTGCAGACGCTCGCTCGCCGGCAGTCGGAGGTGCAGTTCGATGACGTCGGGCGCCAGACGTTCGAGTTTTTCGATCCGCGTCGGCAGGGTCTTGACCGGGATGTCGTTGGCGGCGCGAACGGTCTTGCATTCGAGGGTGAGGTCGGACTGGGCAAAGGCGCAGCAGAAGAGGGTGAATCCCGCCGCCCGATCCGCATCGCTCAGGGCAGGCGGTTTGGCCTTGCCGTCTTCGATCTCACCGCAGACCACCTTGCCCTTGCAGGAGCCACAAGCGCCGTCGCGGCAGCCGTAGGGCAGGACGAGTCCCTGGCGCAGGGCGGCGCTCAGGACGGTTTCGTCGGGGTCGGCGTCAAAGCTCTTGCCGCTGGGCGTGACGGTGATCCGGTAGCTCATCTGTTTCCCTTCGTTGTCGGCTAGAATGCCGCGGTGCAAAAAGTCCTGATCGTCGGCAGCGGGGATGTGGCCCGCCGCGCCCTTCCCTGGTTGGTCGGCCGCTACCGCGTCTTCGCCCTGGTTCGCAATCCGGCCAATGCAGAAATTTGGCGCAGCGGCGGGGCGATTCCCGTGCTGGGTGACCTCGATCGACCTGTCACCCTGCGGCGTCTTGCCGGCCTCGCCGATTACGTCCTGCACTTCGCTCCGCCGCCCGGGGAGGGCGACCGGGATTCGCGAAGCCGCAGGCTGGCGGCCGTCCTGGCAAGGGGCAGAAGTCTACCACGGGCACTTGTTTACGTAAGTACCACAGGGGTTTACGGAGATTGTGGGGGGGCGGTGATCGACGAGACCCGGCCGGCGGCGCCGCGAAATCCCAGGGCGCGGCGACGCGTCGATGCCGAAGGGGTCTTGCGTGACTTCGGGCGGCGCGGTCGGGTGCGGGTCGCCATCCTGCGCGCTCCAGGGATTTACGCCGCAGAACGCCTGCCTGTGGAGCGTCTGCGGGCCGGGAGCCCGGCTCTGCGATCTGAGGAGGATGTTCATACCAACCATATTCATGCGGCCGATCTGGCCCGGGCGTGTTGCCTTGCCCTCGCTCGGGGGAGGGCGAACCGGGTCTACAACGTGGTCGACGACACCGATCTCCCCATGGGCGATTTTCTCGATGCCGTGGCCGACGCCCTCTCGCTACCGCGGCCACCCCGGGTCGGCCGTCGGGAAGCCGAGCAGATCCTCACTCCGATCCAGATGTCGTTCCTGCGGGAATCTCGGCGCATAGACAACCGCCGGGTGAAGGACGAACTCGGCCTGCGGCTGGCCTTTCCCACCGTCGCCACCCTCTTGAGGAGTCTTGCCTGATGCTGATCGTCAAAGCCCTCCACGTCGCGCTGGTGGTCGCCTGGTTCGCCGGCCTGTTCTACCTGCCGCGCATCTATGTCAATCTCGCCATGGTGCCGCCGGAGAGCATCGCCGAGCGGGAGCGCCTGCTGCTCATGGCCGGCAAGCTCTATCGCTTCATGACTCCCCTGGGAGGCTTGGCGCTGATTTTCGGACTCTGGCTATGGCTGGGCTATGGCTTTTCCGGAGGCTGGCTCCACGCCAAGCTCGCCCTGGTCGTCCTGCTGGTGAGCTATCACGGGCACTGCGGCATGCTCTTGAAGGCCTTCCGCGCCGGAGGCGTGCAACGCAGCCACGTCTGGTTCCGGGTCTATAACGAGTTGCCCGTCCTGGTGCTCTTCGCCGTCGTCTTCCTGGTCGTCCTCAAGCCCTTCTGATGAATCGCTATTTCGCCACCAGCCCGCGGGGACTGGAAACTCTGCTGGCCGAGGAACTCGCTGCCTTGGGTGCCGTAGGGGCCCAAGCCGTCCCCGGTGGTGTCCGCTTCGCAGGGGACTGGCCGGTCTGCTATCGGGCCAATCTGGAGTCGCGGATCGCCACCCGCATCCTGTGGTTCGTTGCCCAAGCCCCCTATCTCCGGGAAGAGGATATCTATCGTCTGGCCCTGGCTCAACGCTGGCCAGACCTCTTTCCTCTCAGCCGGACGATACGAGTCCTGACCACCGCAACCCGTTCGCCCCTGAAATCCATCGATTTCGTGACCTTGCGGGTCAAGGATGCCGTCTGCGACCGCTTCCGGTCCGCCGGCGGCGAGCGGCCCAGCGTCGATACCCGGGATCCGGACGTTCGCATCCATGTCTATCTGACCGAGAGCGAGTGCTCGCTCTACATCGACACCTCGGGGGCGCCTCTTTGGCAGCGAGGCTTGCGCCAGGCCTCGGTGGAGGCTCCCCTCAAGGAAAACCTGGCGGCGGGCATTCTCAAGCTGGCCGGCTGGCAGCCGGGCACTCCGCTGGTAGACCCCATGTGCGGGAGCGGTACTTTCCTCCTGGAAGCCGTCCAGATGGCTCTCGACCGGGCACCGGGTCTGGGGCGCGGTTTTGCCTTCGAGAAACTCACTGCTTTCGATGCCCTGGCCTGGGCACAACTGCGCAGCGCCGCCGAAGCCCGTTGCAAACCCCCGGCCGCGCTCCCCATCTGGGGCAGCGACGTGGACGATCGGGCAGTGCGGGCCAGCCGGCGCAACCTGCAGGAAGCCGGCTTCGGCAACTTGGTCAAGGTGGTGGCCGCCGACATCCTCGAACTCGAAGCCCCGGCCCCGTCCGGTATCCTCGTCGCCAATCCGCCCTACGGCGAGCGCATCGGCGAGCAGGAGCAACTGGCTGCCCTCTACCCCTTGCTTGGCGCCGCCCTCAAGCGGCGCTGGGCTGGATGGAACTGCTACTTCTTCACCGCCGACACCCGCCTGCCCAAGGGCATCGGCTTGAAGCCCAGCCGCAAGACGCCCCTCTTCAACGGCGCCCTGGAGTGCCGGCTCTACGAAATCAAGATGGTGGCGGGGAGCAACCGCAAGCCGAAAGACGGCGGCGAACCCGGGGTTTTCTGACGCGGTAAGGCGAAGCCAAGACTAGGCGGCAGGCGTCGCGGCGGCGAGACAGTAACGGCGCGACGGCGAGGAGCCGCGGCGCGCAGCCAACGAGGTATTGGCGCGCTTGTGCCTAAAGATCAGACGATGTCGAGGTGACCAATACCGGTGGTCAGATCCCGGTCTTTGGATTCCTTGCCGTGCAGCTTGATCTGCAGGCGCAGATCGTTGAGGGAGTCGGCGTTGCGCAGGGCGTCCTCGTAGCTGATGCGGCCGGCCTCGTACAGATCGAAGAGCGCCTGATCGAAGGTCTGCATGCCCAGTTCGCGGGACTTCTTCATGATCTCCTTGATCTCGTGGATCTCGCCCTTGAAGACCAGATCGGAAATCAGCGGCGAATTGAGCATGATTTCGATCGCCGGTACCCGACCCTTGCCGTCCTTCTTGGGCAGCAGGCGCTGGGAGATCATGCCCCGCAGGTTGAGGGAAAGGTCCATCAGCAGCTGCTGGCGCCGCTCTTCCGGGAAGAAGTTGATGATCCGGTCGATCGCCTGATTGGAACTGTTGGCGTGCAGGGTGGCGAGGCAGAGGTGGCCGGTTTCGGCGAAGGCGATGGCGTAATCCATGGTGTCGCGGTCGCGGATTTCCCCCATGAGGATGACGTCCGGCGCCTGCCGCAGCGTGTTCTTGAGGGCCGGTCCCCAGTCGTCGGTATCCACCCCCACCTCCCGCTGCGTCACGATGCAGTTCTTGTGGTCGTGGATGTATTCGATGGGATCCTCGATGGTGATGATGTGGCCGTAGCTGTTCTCGTTGCGGTAATTGACCAGGGCCGCCAGCGACGTCGTCTTGCCGGTGCCGGTGCCGCCGACGAAGATCACCAGACCCCGCTTGGTCATGGCCACGTCCTTGAGGATGGGGGGGAGTCCCAGCTCGTCCAGGGTGGGGATGGTCATGTTGATGGTGCGGCAGACGACGCCGACACGGGCCTGCTGGACGAAGGCGTTGACCCGGAAGCGGCCGATGCCCGAGGGCGAAATGGCGAAGTTGCACTCCTTGGTCGCCTCGAATTCGGCGGATTGGCGATCGTTCATGATCGATCGGGCGAGTTCGGTGGTGTGCTGGGGCGAGAGCACCTGATTGGAGACGGGAGTGATCTTGCCGTCGATCTTGATCGCCGGCGGAAATCCGGCGGTGATGAACAGGTCCGACCCCTTTTTCTGCGACATGAGGCGCAGAAGGTCGTGCATGAATTTCATTGCCTGGTCGCGTTCCATAATGCTTCCTCGCTCGTTGGTGCGGCGTTGGCTGCGATCTTGCCGCCCTGCCCCGGGAGCCTACCCCGGGAAAGAATCCTTGTTGGCGGCCTTGGTGCGGGCTTCGGCCGGGGAGACCACATTGCGCCGGACCAAGTCGGTGAGATTCTGGTCCAGCGTTTGCATGCCGAAGGACTGACCGGTCTGGATGGCGGAATACATCTGGGCCACCTTGGCTTCCCGGATCAGGTTGCGGATCGCAGGGGTGCCGATCATGATTTCGTGGGCCGCGACGCGCCCCTGACCATCCTTGGTCTTCAAGAGGGTCTGGGAGATGACCGCCCGTAGGGATTCGGACAGCATGGCGCGGACCATTTCTTTTTCTGCCGCCGGGAAGACGTCGATCACCCGGTCCACGGTCTTGGCGGCCGACGAGGTGTGCAGGGTGCCGAAGACCAGGTGGCCGGTTTCGGCGGCGGTCAGCGCAAGGCGGATCGTTTCCAGATCGCGCATTTCGCCCACCAGGATGACGTCCGGGTCTTCGCGCAGGGCGGAGCGCAGGGCGTTATTGAAGGACAGGGTATGGGGGCCCACTTCCCGCTGGTTGATGAGGCACTTCTTGGCCTCATGGACGAATTCGATGGGGTCCTCTACCGTAAGGATGTGGCTGTAATCGTTTTCGTTGATGTGATTGACCATCGCGGCCAGTGTCGTGGACTTGCCGGAGCCCGTGGGTCCGGTGACCAGGACGATGCCGCGGGGATATTCGGAGATGTCCTTGAAAATCTTTGGCGCGTTCAAATCCTCCAGCGTCAGGACCTTGGACGGAATCGTCCGGAAGACGGCGCCAGCTCCCCGGTGCTGGACGAAGGCATTGACCCGAAAACGCGCCAGATTGGGAATTTCGAAGGAGAAGTCGCACTCCAGCGTTTCCTCGTAGGACTTGCGCTGGGAGTCATTCATGATGTCGTACACCATGGCATGCACGTCCTTGTGCTCCATGGGCGGTAGATTGATGCGGCGCACGTCGCCATGGACCCGGATCATCGGCGGCAGGCCGGAGGACAGGTGGAGGTCGGATGCCTTGTTTTTAACGCCGAATGCCAGGAGTTCGGTAATGTCCATGGGAAGATGTCCTCGGGGCGCGTGTATACTGCTTTGGGGGCCGAATTCCAAAGGATTATGAGCGACATCGCCACCAACCTGCAAGTTGTCCGGGAGCGCGTCGCCGCCGCTGCCCGGGCGGTCGGCCGCGATCCGGCGGAAGTTGAAATCCTGGCTGTGAGCAAAACCTGGCCAGCATCGCGACTGCGGGAAGCCGCCGCAGCCGGCCAGCGGGCCTTTGGTGAAAATTACGTCCAGGAAGCGGAGGAAAAGATAGCCGCTCTGGCCGACCTAGGACTCGAGTGGCACTTCATCGGCCCGCTTCAGGCCAACAAGACCCGCGGTGTGGCTGAGCGCTGCGCCTGGGTCCATTCGGTGGATCGCCTGCGGATTGCGCAACGCCTCTCGGCTCAGCGTCCCCCAACGCTTCCGCCTCTCCAGGTGTGCGTCCAGGTCAACGTCTCCGGCGAGGCGAGCAAGAGCGGATGCAGTCCGGCAGAAGCGGAGAGGCTTTGCACTCTTGTCGCCGCCTTGCCGGCGCTCCATTTGCGGGGCTTGATGGCAATCCCGGAGCCCACCGACAATGCTGTCCGCCAGCGGGAGCAATTTGCAGAACTGAGACGGCTTTTCACAGCCTTGCGGGCAGGGGGGCTCCCCCTCGACACCTTGTCCATGGGCATGTCACAGGATCTTGAGGCCGCGGTGGCCGAAGGAGCGACCCTGGTACGCATAGGCACCGCGATTTTCGGAGAAAGGAACAGATGAACCCCTCGCGCACTTTTTTCGGCGAATCCGCCTCCCGCTTCGCGGGATCAACCGCGGTCCGGCCGGCGGCCTTCAGCCTTGACTTGCCTCTTCCCGAAGGGGCGCTGGCTCGTCTGGGGCAATCGAGCAGGAGGTTTGAATCATGAGGATCACCTTCCTGGGCGGCGGCAACATGGCCAACGCCCTCATCGGCGGCATGCTCGACCAGGGATTTGTCGCCGACGACATCCAGGTCGTCGAGCTCAGCGCCGACAATCGGGAAAACCTGCGTCGCAGCTACGGCGTTTCCTGCCATGCCGCCGCGGAACTGGCGGCCTGGAGTTGCGACCTGATCGTTCTGGCAGTCAAGCCGCAGCAGATGAAGGCAGCGGTCCAGCCCTTGCGGCGCCATCTCAAAGAGCAACTGGTGGTCAGCATCGCCGCCGGCCTGCGTCTGGAGACGCTCTCCGATTGGCTGGGCGGCTACCGCCGCCTGGTGCGGACCATGCCCAATACGCCGGCGCTCATCGGTGCAGGCATCACCGGCCTGTGCGCCCTCTCCGAGGTGGATGAAGTGGGCCGCCTGGCAGCGGAACGGGTCTTGCGCAGCGTCGGCACCACACTCTGGATCGCCGACGAGGCGCGCATGGATGCCGTCACGGCCATTTCCGGCAGCGGTCCGGCCTATGTCTTCCTGTTCATCGAAGCCTTGCAGGAAGCGGCTCGGGAGATGGGGTTCGATGAAGAGGACGCCGCCCGTCTGGCGATCGAGACGACTCTGGGAGCCGCCCGACTCGCTGCCCAGTCCGACGTTCCGGCGGCGACGCTGCGCGAGCGGGTCACCTCCAAGGGCGGCACCACCGAAGCGGCGCTGCGGGCGATGGCAGGGGCCGGCGTCAAGGCCGGCATCGTCGCTGGCGCCAAAGCCGCCGCCGCCCGCGGGCGCGAGCTCGGCGACCAGTTGGGAGCCGCCTGATGGTGACCCAGGCAGTGGTCTTCCTGGTGGATGCCGTCATTTCCTTCTTCAGTGCCCTGTTTCTCCTGCGCTTTTACATGCAGGCTTTTCGGGTCAGTTTCGCCGGGCCTCTGGGGCACTTCGTGGTGACGCTCACCAACTGGGCTGCCAAGCCCCTGCGGCGGGTGATTCCCGGCATGCTCGGCCTCGATTTCGCGTGCCTGGTGGCGGCCCTTGCCCTGCAAGCCCTGTTTGCCGGGCTCCTCTTGGGACTCGGTGGCCAAATGTTTTCGCTCGACGGCCCAGGCCTGGCGCTGGGCATCGTCGTTGCCGCCCTGCGGGGCGTGCTGCGGCTTTCCATCTACCTGCTGATCGGTACCCTCATCCTCCAGGCGGTGCTGAGCTGGGTGAATCCCTATTCGCCGGTGGCGGCCCCGGCCTACCAGCTGACGCGGCCCTTCCTCGATCCCATCCGCCGCATCCTGCCGCCGATTTCGGGTATCGACCTTTCCCCCCTGGTGGCGATCCTGCTCGCCCAGGTGGTCTTGATGTTCATCTGATGCCCCCCTGGCTGCGGGCCGTCGGGGTGGGTGCCGTGCTGACGGTGCACGTCCAGCCGGGCGCCCGCCGGACCGAAGTGGTGGGCGAGCACGGCGACGCCCTCAAGATCCGCCTGGCGGCTCCGCCGGTGGATGGCAAGGCCAACGAGGCTCTGCTGGCTTTTCTCGCCGACCGCCTGGGGCTCGCCCGCCGCCAGGTGGTCTTGAAGAGCGGCCAGACTTCGCGTCGCAAACAGGTTGCTGTGGAACTGACCGCGGATCGGATAGCAGGCCGTCTCGTCGACTGACGAGTGGTCGGTCGCAAGCGCTGCCCCTGCCGTGGCGACGGTGTGGGTCTGAAGACTGGCTCCGTCGGCAGACAACGTGAATCGGTTGCTCCTGTGAGCAGCCCCTGCGCGGGGCCTCGATGGAAATTTGAAAGCTACTTGCTCGATTCGACGGGAGATCCGGAACACACCTGCCGCCCGCCGATCAGACAGGCGGTGACGCGTCCCTGGAGTTCGTAGCCGAGGAAGGGGGTATTCTTGCCCTTGCTGCGCAGAGCTTCCGGCAGCAGCCGCCAGTTAGCCTCGGGGTCGAAGACGCAGACGTCGGCGACGGCGCCGACCGCCAACTGGCCGCGGTCGCTGCCCAGGATGGCTGCCGGGTCGGCGGTGATGCGGGCCAGGGCCTTGGGCAGGCTGACGCCGGCCTCGGTGGCCCATTTCAACGTCAAGGGCAGCAGAAGTTCGAGGCCGGTGGCGCCGGGTTTGGCTTCGCCGAAGGGTAGGAGCTTGTCGTCGGCGCCCACAGGCGTATGGTCGGAACAAATGGCGAGGACACCGCGGGCCGCGGCGTCGGAAAGCGCCTGACGATCGCTTTGCGAGCGGAGCGGCGGGTCGAAGCGGGCCTGACTGTCGAAATAACCGATGTCGTTTTCGGTCAGGTGGAGGTGATGGATGCTGACGTCGCCAGTGACTGCCACGCCTTCGCTGCGCGCGACTTCCAGCAGACGGGCGCCGGCCCCCGAGGACAGGCGGGTCAGATGCAGGCGGACCCCGGTATCGCGGGCGAGTTGCACCAGGGTCGCGATGGCGATGGTCTCGGCACTGACGGGAATTCCGGCCAGGCCGAGCCGGCTCGCCACTTCGCCGGCATGGGCGATGCCATTGCGGGCCAGCCAGTGATCCTGGGGCTGCAGCCAGACCGCGTAGCCGAAGGTGGCCGCGTATTCCAGAGCTCGCATGAGGGATTCGGTGTCCACCACCGGGCGGTTGGCCTGGGAGAAGGCGACGCAACCGGCCCGCGCCAGTCCGCCGAGTTCCGCCAGCCGCTCGCCTTTGAGGCCCAGGGTCAGAGCGCCCAAGGGAAGGACGCGGGCTCTGCCGATGTCGGCGGCGCGATGGACGAGGCGGTCTGCGAGTTCGGGTTCGTCAAGGGGCGGGTCCGTATCGGGAGGAACGACCACCGAGGTGACGCCGCCGGCGACCGCGGCGGCGAGTTCGGCCTCGATGCTGTTGAGCCGCGCCCCGAGGTCGATGAAACCGGGACAGACCACCGCACCGCTGGCATCGATGATCCGTTCGGCAGCAAACCCCTCAGGGGCGCTCCCGATCGAGGCGATCCGGCCCTCGGCGATGAACAGGCTTGCCGGCCGGTCGATATTGTTGAGGGGATCGATCAGGCGGCCATTGCGGATTTCGATTCGGTTCATTTCCGGGCTTCCAAAGTCAGTTTCCAGCGACGATGCTCATGACGGCCATGCGAACGGCGATGCCGAAAGTGACCTGGGGCAGGATGACCGCCTGGGGGCCATCGGCGACGACCGAATGGATTTCGACCCCGCGATTCATGGGGCCCGGATGCATGACGATGGCGTCCGGTTTCGCGAGGGCGAGCTTGTCGGGGGTGAGACCATAGAGGCGGAAGTATTCGCCGGCCGAAGGCAGCAGGGCGCCGTTCATTCGCTCGTTCTGCAGACGCAGCATGATGACCACGTCGCAGTCCTTGAGGCCTTCGGCCAGGTCGTGGAAGACATGGACGCCCATGCGGTCGAGGTGCCCCGGCAGCAGCGTCTGCGGGCCGATGGCGCGCACCTCCGGCACGCCCAGGGTGGTCAGGGCGTGGATGTCCGAGCGGGCGACCCGGGAGTGGAGGATGTCGCCGACGATGGCGACCCGCAGGTTGGTGAACTCCTGCTTGTAGTGCCGGATGGTGTACATGTCGAGCAGCCCCTGGGTGGGGTGGGCGTGGCGCCCGTCCCCGGCGTTGACGACGTGGATGTCGTCGCGACCGACCCGGGCCAGGTGCTCGGCGATCAGATAGGGAGCGCCGCTCGCGCTGTGGCGCACCACGAAGAGATTGGCATGCATGGCGCACAGGTTGTCGATGGTGTCGAGCAGGGTTTCGCCCTTGGCGGTGGACGAGCGGCCGATGTCCAGGTTGATGACGTCAGCCGAGAGGCGCTTGGCGGCAATTTCGAAGGTGGTGCGGGTGCGGGTCGAGTTTTCGAAAAACAGGTTGAAGACGCTCTTGCCCCGCAGGAGCGGAACCTTTTTCACATCCCGCTGGGAAACTTCCATAAAGGACTGGGCGGTGTCGAGGATGTGGGTGACCACCTCCCGGGGCAGTCCCTCGATCGACAGCAAGTGGGTCAGTTCGCCGTGGGCGTTGAGCTGGGGATTATGCATGCTCCAGCCTCCAGGACAGGCGGCCGTCGTCGCCCCGGGCGAGGACCAGGCTCTCGCCGGGGGCCAGGGTCAGGGTCCAGGGGCAGTAGGTCGGGGCGACGGGGAGTTCCCGCTCCCCGCGGTCGGCCAGCACGGCGAGTTCGACCGAGGCCGGACGGCCGTAGTCGAACAATTCGTTGAGGGCGGCGCGGGTGGTGCGGCCCGTGTAGAGGACATCATCCACCAGGATCAGGTGGCGGCCATCCACGCCAAACGGGATTTCCGTGGGGCGGACCTGGGGGTGTAGCCCCTTTTCGGAGAAGTCGTCGCGGTAGAACGAAACGTCGATCAGTCCGATCGGCTCGTCGATGCCGAGCAGTTGCCTCAAGCGCTCGGCGATCCAGGCGCCGCCGCTGTGGATGCCGACCAGGGCGGGGGAACGTCCCAGGCAGGGGCGGATGGCGTCGGCCAACTGAAGGCACTGGGCTTCGGCATCAGGCAGAGGGAGGGGTGTCATGGGTGTTGGACTCGAACCAGGTTTGCAGAATGATCTGGGCGGCAACGGCATCCAGTACCGCCTTCGAAGAACGGGCATTGTGGCCGGTGTCCCGCAGGCGGGCCTCGGCATCACGGGAAGACAGGCGCTCGTCGGCGAAATCCACCGGCAGGGGATGGCGGCGGCGCAGGCTCTCCGCAAATCGCTTGCACCGCTCGGTGAGGGCGTGGGGCGTACCGTCGGCATGGGTCGGAAGTCCCACGATCAGACGGGCGGGCTGCCACTCGGTCACCAGGGCGGCAATCGACTTCCAGCGCAGCTCGCGATCTCCGGTGGCGATGACCGTCAGGGGATGGGCCTGGGCAAGCAGGGTTTCGCCGACTGCGACCCCGATGCGCTTTTCCCCGAAGTCGAAAGCCAGCACTGTGGACATGAATTATCGGGAAGGGCGAGCGCTGGGCGGATTGGAAGCGGCGGGCCGGGACTTGGGGGTCATGTCCGTAGGGGTGGCCGCGGCTTCTCAGGCGTGGCCCGCCACGTCGGACAACTGGGAGAAGCTGACACCCAGGTTTTGCATGGCAGCCGGCAGGCGCTCTTCGGGCGGGATGTCGAAAAGGATGGCGGCGCGGGCCGGGACGGTCAGCCAGGCGTTCTGCGCCAGTTCGTCCTCCAGTTGCCCGGCGCTCCACCCGGCATAGCCCAGGGTGACGATGAGCTCATGGGGGTCGCCTTCAGTTCCCACGTGGGCAAGAATATCCCGCGAACTGGTGAGGCCCACTTCATCGTTGACCGCCAGGGTGGATTGCCAATTGCCCACGGGGCGGTGCAGGACAAAGCCGCGGTCAAGCTGGACCGGACCGCCGAAATAGACCGGCAGGTCGGCCAGACCGCCTTGAGCGAAGGGGAGATCGATTTTTTCGAACAACCCGGCCAGAGTCATGTCGATGGGACGATTGACGATGATGCCCAGGGCGCCATTGGAGTTGTGCTCGCAGATATAGACCAGGCTATGGGCAAAATAGCGATCCTGCATCGCCGGCATGGCGATGAGGAAGTTGTCGGTCAGGTTGACGCTGTCCATGACCGAATTGTAAACCTAGAAACCGGAGTTACGGGTTCGTCCGACCTCCAAATGCCAACTGGGAAGCGAACATGACTTTCGATCCGCCTGCCGCCTTGGTCTGGTTTCGCCGCGATCTGCGGGATTACGACCATGCGGCGCTGGACGCTGCGGCCGATGCCGGTCGTGTTTACTGTGCCTTCGTCTTCGATCGGGAAATCCTCGACGTCCTGCCCGCGCGCCGGGACCGGCGACTCCATTACATCCGGGAGTCCCTGGTGGAACTCGATCGTGCCCTTGCCGCAAGGGGCGGCGGATTGATCGTGCGCGAGGGGATGGCGCGGGCGGAAATCCCCCGCCTGGCGCGGGAACTTGGAGTGAGCGCGGTATTTGCGAATCGGGACTACGAGCCCGCCGCCAAGGACAGGGATGCCGCCGTTGCCGCTGCCTTGAGCGAGTGCGGAATCGACTTCCGGACGGTCAAGGACCAGGTTCTTCACGACGGCGACGACATCCTGACCGGCGCCGGTCGTCCCTACACCGTCTTCACTCCTTATGGCCGCGCTTGGCGGGCGCGGCTCGCAGCCGAGGGCGTGGCGCCCTACTCGCGAGAGCCCCGGTTGGTGCGGCCGCCGTCGGGAAGTCGCATCCCGACCCTGGACGAACTCGGGTTCGCCCCCACCGACCTGCTCGATTTGGGCATCCGACCCGGTATGGCCGGTGCGCGGTCGGCCTGGGACGATTTCCGTCCCCGCATGGGGGACTATGCCGCACGGCGCGACTTCCCCGGGGTGAAGGGAGTTTCCTATCTTTCCGTCCATCTGCGTTTCGGAACGCTGTCGGTACGGGAACTGGTCGGAGAGGCCTTGGCGACTGCAGGGGTCGGGGCCGAAACCTGGCTCGGCGAGCTGGCTTGGCGGGACTTCTTCTTCAGCATCCTGGATCGCTTTCCCCAGGTCGAAAAACGGTGCTTTCGGCCCGAATTCGACCGTCTGGTCTGGGACGACTGGCCGGAGGGATTGGCGGCCTGGCGCGAGGGGCGGACCGGCTATCCGCTGGTGGACGCGGGGATGCGCCAGTTGGCTCGGAGCGGCTACATGCACAATCGCCTGCGCATGGTGGTCGCATCCTTTCTGTGCAAGGATCTGGGCATCGACTGGCGCCATGGGGAGCGCCATTTCGCCGCCTGCCTGAACGACTTCGACCTCGCCGCCAACAATGGCGGCTGGCAATGGGCGGCGTCCACGGGGTGCGACGCGCAACCCTATTTCCGCATCTTCAATCCGGTCAGCCAGTCGGAGCGCTTCGATCCCGACGGCCGCTTCATCCGCCGCTACCTACCGGAGCTCGCCCGGGTTCCGGATCGCCACATCCATGCGCCTTGGCGCATGAGTCCGGCCGAGCAGGCGGCGGCCGGGTTTGTCCTCGGCCGCGACTACCCGGCGCCCCTGGTCGACCATGCCGCAGCCCGGCGGCGCACCCTGGAGCGCTATCGAAGCGTCAGATCCGACGCTTAGCCTGGGTGTAGCTGCCGATCAGGCGCAGGAGCTCGTCCTCGTCGTAGGGTTTTCCGAGGTAGTGATCGGCGCCGATTTCCTCCGCGTACTTGCGGTGTTTGTCGGCGGTACGGGAGGTGATCATGATGATCGGGACTCCCTTCCACTGGTTGTCGGCCCGAATGTTGCGGACCAGTTCGAAGCCATCCATGCGCGGCATTTCGATATCCGACAGGATGACGTCGGGCAGCACCTCCTGAAGTTGCTCCAGGGCGTCGACGCCGTCTTTGGCCGTAACCACCTGGTAGCCTTCCCGAGACAGCAGGCGGCCGGTGATCTTGCGTACGGTCAGGGAATCGTCCACCACCAGCACGGTGGGCAGGGTGGACGGGGCGCTCGGGGTCGGCGCGGTCGCCACCGGGACCGTCGTGGCGACCGCGGCGCGGCGGCTCGCCAGAGCGACCGGATTGAGAATCAGGACGACTTGGCCGTCACCGAGGACGGTGGCTCCGTCGATGCCGACTACGCGGGCGAGTTGGGCGCCGATGTTCTTGACCACAACTTCCTGGTTGCCCTTCAATTCGTCCACCTGGACCGCCGCCCGCTGGGAACCGGAGCGCATCAGGATCACCCAGTAGCGACGCCGGTTTTCCGGCAGGGCTCCAGGATCACCGAGCAAGTGCGGCAGGAAATGGAAGGGGTATTGGTTGCCATGCCATTCGGCAGCGCCGCGTTCGCGCAAGGCGGCGAGATCCTTCTCCTTCAACTCCTGGACCTGCTCGATCATGGTCGAGGGAACCGCATAGAGGGCGCCGCCGGCCCGCAGGAGGAGCGTCTGGGTGACGGCGAGAGTGAGCGGCAGGTAGAGTCGGAAAGTGGTTCCTTGTCCGAGGGTAGTGGCGATTTCGATTCGCCCGCCAAGGCTGCTCACTTCCGTCTTGACCACGTCCATGCCGACGCCGCGGCCGGCGATCTGGGTGACTTCGCCGGCGGTCGAAAATCCGGGCTGGAAGATCAGGTCGTAGAGGTGGGCATCGTCGACGGCTTCGCCGGCGGCAATGAAGCCTAAGGCTTCACCCTTCGCTCGGATGCGCTCGGCATTGAGGCCGCCCCCGTCGTCGCTCATCGCAATGATGATTTCGTTGCCCTCCTGGCGGAGTGCGAGGGTGATTTCACCGATCTCGGATTTGCCGCAGGCTGCGCGCTCGGCACGGGATTCGATGCCGTGGGTGACCGCATTGCGAAGCATGTGCTCCAGGGGGGCGAGCATCTTGTCGAGGACCGAACGGTCGATTTCCACCTGGCCGCCGCGAATATCCAGGTTGGCGCGTTTGCCCAATTCCTTGGAGGTCTGGCGAACGATGCGATAGAGCCGCTCGGCCTGACTCGCGAAGGGCAGCATGCGTACGCCCATGAGCTCTTGCTGTAGGCCCCGATTGAGTCGGGCCTGGGCAAGGAGCGCGGCATTGGCGTCGTCGAGGTTCTTCAGGAGGTTCTGCTGCACGGTGGCGACGTCATTCACCGATTCGGCCATGAAGCGCGTGAGTTCCTGGAAGCGCGTGAAACGATCGAGTTCCAGAGGATCGAAGTCGGACTGGCCCTCGTGAGCCTGGGCCACCCGGGCCTGGATCTGGGTCTCCGCCTGGATTTCGATGTCCCGCAATTGACGGCGCAGGCGAATGACGTTTTCCGTGAGATCGAGGAGCGAGGTCTTGAGGCCGCGCATTTCGCCTTCGATGCGGGCGCGGGCAATGGACAACTCGCCGGCCTCGTTGACCAGCCGGTCCACCAATTCGGCGCGCACCCGCAAGCTTGCCCGCCGGTCGGCGAATTCGTGCTCGTGTTCCGGCTGCGCGGCGGGGCCGACCGGAGCCGGGGCGGCGGCCTTGGGTTCGGTCGCGTCGGCTACAGGCGTGCCGGGGGCAGTCGCGGACTCGGCGGTCGAACCCGGAGCGGTCTCAGGGAAGAGCACCGGCAGATCGCCAGCCTGAAGGTGATCGACCAACTGCACCAAGGTGTCGCACCCGCTCTCCACTTCGTCGATCTGGGCGGCATTGGCATTTCCGCCACGGACGATTTCCTCTACCCGGGTTTCCAGGCGGTGGGTCAATTCGCCCAGATTCATCGCGCCAGCCATGCGGGCGCTACCCTTGAAGGTATGGAGATGGCGGGCCAGGGCGCGGGGTGCGGCGCCGTCTCCGGGCTGCTGGCGCCAGGCCTGAATCTGCTCGTTGAAGCCGCGAATCAGCTCCAGTGCCTCCTCCAGGAAGATGGGCAGCAACTGGTCGTCCAACTCATCCTTGAGGCGGGGGAGTTCCAGCGCTTGTTCGACCGGGGCACGGGGGCCACCGCTGACCAGGGATTGCTCGGCAAGATCGATTTCCCCGGGGCTGCCGGCATCCTCCGCAATTTCAAGCTCGAAGCCCGGTTCCTCGACGCCAAGCGTTTCCAGATTCGCGGAGTCGTCGGATTTCAGTGTGACTGAAACCGGCGGGTAGATTTCGTCGAGGGCTTCGACCAAAGTCGGTAGTGGATCCGGACCGCGATCGTCGCTCAATGCGGTGTACATCTCCTCCAGGCCGAGTACCGCCTGGCGAACGGTTTCCAGACCTTCGATGCTTCCAGGGCGAGCGCTCGCATCCCTGCGCAGCAGGGCGTGCTCCAGCGCAACCGCCAATTGATGAATGGGGAGCAGCCCGACGGTAGCCGCAATACCCCCCAGAGTATGGGCGGCCCGCGTTATCGCAAAAGTCGTGGGACCCTCAGGGTCGACCGTGAGTTGAGCAAGGCTTGCATGCAGAGTATCGAGATGCTCGCGTGCCTCTTCGCGAAAAATGTCAAACAGGGTGGCAGCGCCAGCGGGTTCCGGGATCGGCTCGAGAATCGGCTCAGGAATCGGCTCAGGAATCGGCTCAGGAATCGGCTCAGGAATCGGCTCAGGAATCGGCTCAGGGATCGGCGCAGGGATC
>Ga0268298_10000620_pt1 | contig 45094 bp, 18 predicted proteins | sample WWTPWeurt_MetaG_FD_194462 | JGI IMG/M metagenome (GOLD analysis project Ga0268298, IMG submission 194462) | Activated sludge microbial communities from WWTP in Nijmegen, Gelderland, Netherland - WWTP Weurt | ecosystem: Engineered > WWTP > Aerobic digester > Activated sludge | place...
GGCGCACGCGAAGTGGAGATTGGTGTGGCCCGGGCCAACGGCGCCGGACAGGCTCTGAACGACATCCTCAAGGCTGCCGAAGCCGTCTACCAGCAGGCCGACCAGGCCGCCAGCGCTTCGCAGCGCATGAATGTGGCTGCTAACGAACTGGTTTCGTCCATGGACTCGGTCTCAGCCGTGGTGGAAGAAAACACCGCCGCCACCGAAGAAATGGCTGCCTCCTCCACAGAAGTCACCCAGTCGATCGAAAACATCGCCTCGGTCTCCGAAGAGAACTCAGCTGCCATCGAGCAGGTTTCCGCCTCGGCTGAAGAAATGTCCGCTCAGGTGGAAGAAGTCACTGCCTCAGCCCAATCACTGGCAGAAATGGCCAACACGCTCCAAGAAATTGTCGCCCAATTCAAGCTGGAGGTGGGCACAAACCAATCCAATTTGCGCTCTCAGAGCAGTAACCGTAAACCAGTTCCCACAATGACTGCCCCAAACCTGCATGCCGGTAACGGGCATAAAGTTAAATCGTATAACTAAACCCTGAAGCTCTGATCAACCAACTTCTCACCGAATCCCATATTGGTTCTGGGGTTGCCCAAAATATTTTGGACAACCCCAGCCACAACTCAGGAGAAAAATATGGAACACCAGCTTGTCGTTTTTGAATTAGGTAAAGAGCATTATGCTGTTGATATCTCAGCAGTAGAATCGATCATCAAAATGCAGCCAATCACTGTCGTCCCCCATACACCTTCATTTGTCGAAGGGGTAACCAATCTGCGTGGTTCGGTTCTGCCAGTAATCGATCTGCGCAAACGCTTCGGCTTATCTACAGATACAATCTCGAAAAAGAGCCGGATTGTAGTAATTGCCTTAGGCAAAACCAAGGTTGGCATGATAGTCGATGCTGTATCAGAAGTGATGCGTGTACCAGATGATGCAATTGAGCCCCCACCCCCAATGGTAACCTCAATTGACACAACCTTCATCACCGGTATCGCAAAAATTGACACAAAACTCGTGATTTTATTGGAGCTTTCGAAGGTCCTGTCACTGGAACAACAGGCAGAACTACAGGCAGCCTAATTTTGCACTCGAGTAAATTGGGAGGGAGAAGGCATCGCCCAACCCTCCCAATTTTGTCTATCAACAAATCGCTTAGCTAAAAAGCTCTCGGACATCCTCTGTTGTTATCGACTTGAAAAACGATCCTTCCTGACTGACCAACTGTTCTACAAGTTCTTTCTTCCGCTCCTGTAAAACAAGAATCTTTTCTTCTACCGAATCTCGAGCGATAAATTTATACACAAATACTGGTTTTTCTTGCCCAATGCGATGAGCCCGATCTGAAGCCTGCATCTCTACGGCTGGATTCCACCAGGGATCCAGGTGGACAACATAATCTGCAGCCGTCAAATTTAAACCGACTCCCCCGGCCTTCAAACTAATTAAAAACACCCCGACACCCTGGTCATTTTGGAACAAATCGACCTGTTCCTGCCGGTCTTTTGTTTGGCCGTCAAGATAAGCATATCGATATCCCTTTAGATCCAACTCTTTACGCACCAATTTAAGCGTCTCAACAAACTGCGAGAAAACCAAAACCTTATGTTGTTCGGAGCGAAGTGTCTCCAGGGTTTCAAAAAGAAGATCAAATTTTGCCGCATCGCCATGGTAAGCCGGATCAACCAACACTGGATGAATGCAGGTTTGTCGTAAACGAAGTAAACCTTCCAGAATTTTCATGCGCGAATCATTCATTCCATTACTCTCAATCAAACCCAAAATCTCCTGCCGAAAACGATCGCGCGTATGGGTATACGCTTTTCGCTGGGCTGGACCAAGGTCAGTATAAATAATCCGCTCAGTACGCGGCGGAAGTTCTGGAGCCACCTGTTCCTTGGTTCTTCGCAAGATAAATGGGAAGATCAATTTTCGCAAAGTGTTTGCAATATTCTCGTCATGATCGATTTCAATCGGCTGAGAAAATTCGCGTTTAAAGTATTCCATACTGCCCAGCAAGCCCGGATTTATAAATGCAAATTGTGACCATAGTTCAAAAGTATTATTCTCAACGGGTGTTCCTGTCATCACCAGTCGGAACTCGGTATTCAACAGGCGGGCAGCTTTCGTACTCTGAGCCAGTGGGTTCTTAATTGCTTGCGATTCATCCAAAATCACATAATGAAAAGTATAAGACCGTAAAAACTCAATATCCCTCAACATCGTCCCATAAGTGGTCAAGATAATATCGTACTGATTAAATACCTGGCTGTCTTTCTTGCGGGTATTTCCCATAAAAACATGAAGACGTAACGCTGGGGTGAATTTTTCTGCCTCACGCTGCCAATTTGCAATTAAGCTTTTAGGGACAATCAGTAAGGATGCAGCGGATCCTTTACCCTGTTCACGCATGGACTGTAAAAACGCCAAAACCTGAATGGTTTTTCCCAAACCCATATCATCAGCAAGACATCCGCCAAACCGATATTCCCGTAAAAAGTGAAGCCAATTAAGACCTGCCTTCTGATATGGCCTGAGTTCGCCTACAAAACCGGTTGGAACAGGTTGGTCAGCAATTTTCTCGAAATCTTTCAGACGGTTACGGCGTTCGATCAAGTCAACAGGAATCTCTTCAAACCCGGCTCCAGCAAATAATTCATCCACCAAAGGCAAGTGAAAATCATTTAGCCTGATCCCAGTATCGGTCTCGCTGGCTAAATCAAATAACATCTTATACCGATTGATCATCTCCTCGGGAATCTGGCCAATCGATCCATCGGCTAATTTAATGTACTTATCACCATGCCGAACTGCCTTCCGAACGGCGTTTAGCCCAACTTCCTGTTCACCATAAATCAGCGTTGCGTTCACTTCAAACCAATCAATGCCCGAAGTGATGTCAAGATGCAGTCTTGGAATAGACCGGTTAATTTTGGCTGTCTTTATTTTATCTTCGCCAAAAATTTCGAAGCCAACTTTAACTAACTGAGGGATCGAGTGCATTAAAAAGTCCAGGGGATGGGTTCGTGCCCGTAATTGGTAAACCTCCGCCCCATATTCTGAACCTGCTCGTTTCAACCCATAGCGTGCATCTGTCAATTCATGAGCGAAAAACTGCTCCCGATCCAGGTTGCGATGAATTCGCACCATGCTCCACGACTCTGGAATATCTGCCAGATAAACGCCGGGCGCCTTGGGATCGGATTCGAGAAAGAATTGCCCTCCTGACTCCTCCGGATAGGCGAATATCAGCGAAGCCACCAATTGGCCCTTATCCTCATCCAAAAACAAACAAGGTTTCGGATCGGCGTGAACTTCTTTCCAGACAATAATATCCCCAACAATCGGTAAACGTTCGGCCAGCGGGCGAAAAAACTCATTTCTGAAGCTGTTTTCTTCTTCCTTTGGCACGTAAAGCGGGAAAAATTTCATAAAATCGAGGGCTTCGGTATTTTCCACCGGCGCAAGATAATCGCCTGCCATAATCCAATCCGGATTACGTGACACCACCTGCAGATTCGATTTTGAAGTTGAGTACAATTTGTTTTGAATGGTGACCCCGGATTGAATTTCTATTAGATCGCCAACACGTGTCATCGCGGCCTCAACAATCACTGGCTCATTGTTGATAACCAGTCTCTCGCGAAAAGCCCCACGTGAAGTGACACGGTAAATCGGAATTTGTCTTTCAGCAATAAATGGCAGATAATTCGCAAACTCAACAAATCCAACCTGGCGGTAATAGACAACATTAAAGTCCTTACCGAACATTAAGTTATAAAATTGAATCGCTTCAGGGGCTAAATTGGCGCAATCAAATGGCTTCTGCGCAGAGGAGACAACTTCCGCCTTTTTTTGCCACGACAGATCAGAGATCAATAATTGGTTATACTGCTCTGGATCCTCCACCAAATCCATATCAACACTATTCCAATCCTTCAAGTAAAATCGAAACGGCAGTAATCGAAAGCGGGTACTATTATCTGGCGCCTTTTCTGTTTCAAGACCGAACAAGAAAACGTACCGCTCTCCTTTTAGAATGGACTTTTTCTTTTTAGGCGTACTTTCAAGCGCTATACCCAGACGGTATTTCCAGTCAGACTCGGACCGCTCCTGAATATATTCCCTGGTTGCAAATATCGCGCCAACCATATGCCGGCAAACATTTTGCTTTGCAGCCTGAGTGCAGTTGCACTGCATACTAATTGTCGTTTTGGTTTCGCCTTTAATAACAACGGCAAAGTTTTGACTGTTTTCGAGAACATGAACTTTCGCAGTATCACCATTGAACTCAATCAGGACAGTCTGTCCCTTTGAATAGAGTTCTTGACCCTTGCGAGCAACCTGCCAATCGTAATAACTTAACCGATTTGTATCAAGATTTTGAAGAGTTAAATAACTCATAGTTTCTTCCGTTCATAACCTACAACACCATAATTTATTTAAAGGGGCTGTTTTTGCAGGTCTTTTATTTGTGATATTAAAACAGCAGCTAAAATTATACAGCACCCCAGGATTTGGATAAAGGCAAGCTGCTGGTGTAGAAGCATCCAGGCAAAGAGAAATGCAAAAACCGATTCCAGGCTCAAGATAATACCAGCATCGATGGGCGAAGTGTGTCGCTGCCCCCAAACCTGAAGTGTAAAACCCAGACCAATAGGCATAATCGCCCGATAGATGACAGCGCCAATCATTGGGAGTGCCAAAAGTTGATCGGGCTGTTCCAAAAACAAACCAAGCAAAAAGCTCAACAATCCTGCAATCAGAAATTGACCTGCAGCAAAAGAAACAGGCTCAAATCGAGTCGCATATTTTCCGATGATAACAAAATGCAAACCAGCGAATACCGCTCCTAAAATTTCCAATCCGTCACCAGGCAGAAGTTGGAATTTCCCGGATGTAGAGAGCAAAAAAGCTCCAAGAGCGGCCATCATAACCGCAATAACATCAATTTTCTTTGGAACATCACGATACCCTACCCAAAGCAGAAAAGGAATAAAGACGGTGTATAAGCTGGTCAGGAAACCAGCATTTGCCACCTGGGTATAAAACAGACCAACCTGTTGAAATATCGTAGCTGCAAACAAAATAATTCCTGCTGCAACCATCCACTTCCATTGACTTTTCGGATCAATTTTTGGCTCATTCTGCCTTTTAAAAGCATAAAAGGGGACTAAAAAAAGACAGGCCAGTAAAAAACAAACCCCATTAAATAAATACGCAATACCATACGATGCGGCTACATTCTGGGCGATAAAACCCGTACCCCAAATTATCGCTACAAAGAATAAAACAAGATCGGCTTTCAGTCTCATAAAGATTTATTGCAATCCTGAAAAGTAAGATATTGCACAGGATTTGATAAATCCGAATACACCCCCCGGTATTTTTCAGGCATGAGCAAAGCGATCTGCCCCATTATTTCATCTACCATAAGTTGGCGAATCGTTCGGTTTACGTTTTGCCCGTTCGTGTTTAAATAAAATGGTTGACCGACCCGAATATGAACTGGCGTCCTGCGCAGTCTTTTTAGATTTGCAGAAAGGTCCTCAACGCCCCAAAATGCGATCGGCAGGATCGGTATCGGAGAATCGACGGCAGCGCCGCCATGCAGAGCCAGGGTAATTACCCCAGGATGACCACGCTGTAAACGACCGTGCCCACTGCGAGTGCCCTCCGGACTGATGCCAACAATCTTGTTTTGCGAAAGAGCTGCCAGAGATTTCCGTATTGCCGAAGTATCAGCCTCTCCGCGACGAAGCGGAATTCCTCCCCACAAGTTGAACAGCGCTGCTATCCAGCGGATTTTCCATGTTTCGGCTTTCGCCAAACCAGTGATTGGGCGCGGCATCAGATGTGTATAGAGCAACGGGACATCAATAAAATTAATATGATTGGAAATCAAAATTAACGGTCCACAAACCGGCACTTTAGATAACTCCGAATCGTCAACGACACAAACGATTCGAGTTAGCGCTTTTATCACATGGTTCACAAGCCAAAGAACAAGATTCACTTTAAGTTACCCTGCCGTATCCCATCAATGAATAAAACTGCCCCTGAATAATTAAATACCATAAGATTCAAGAACCGAGTTAGCAGAACAGCAACGAATGGTTAATAGTAACGCCAGTTTGGATTAGTTCGAAAAGAGGTTATTTTGGATGTTTTTTGGGTGGCTACGCCACCCAAAAAACATCCAAAAATCTCTTATCCCGAACTGATCGTAATAATAGCATAGAATTATATCAATTCGATTCTTTCAGCACGAATCACAGGCTCACCTTGAACTTCATCAAATTCAAGAAAGCCTTCGACGATATAAGGTCCTGGAGTTGTCAATGCCTGTCTGGATTTGCGATAAACATCTGCAAAAATGATGACATTTAACATCCCTTCCAAATCTTCGAGCGCCATAAAGTAAATAAAATCACCGCGGGTTGTGCTGCTTCTGCGCCAGGTCTGCCGCATACCGGCAACCCGGACACGCTGCCCCAGCCGCGCCGCCGCCTCCAGCGTACTCAGAGCACCACTGCGCTGGATCGCACCTGCCGCTAACTCCATTGGGTGTGCAATGACACTTACCCCCAGCAGCGATTCCTGAGCAGCTACTTTCTCTTCCAGAGACCAGTCCTCCTGGTTGGCTGTTTCTTCAAAAGCAAAAAGCGAAAGCTGACCCAGGTTAGGTCTTTTTCCAGCCAATCGGTCAATCAAACCTGGAATTGGACCAAATCGGCTGGCAGCTCCCACCTTGACGAGGTTTTCGACTTCAATATTGCGTGGATTTACCCTGGCAAGGAAATCATCAAATGTTAGAAATGGCCGGCATTTCTGAATCTGTTCAATCGTTCGCTGGGTTAAGCCTTGAACCTGGTCAAGGCCCATGACAAGTTCAGGCTTACCGTTATTGTACTGTACCGAAAATTCTCTTCTTGCAAAGTTTACATCCGGGGGGCGCACGATCAGACCCATCCGGCGAGCTTCTGTTAAATAAACTCTTTGGCTGTAATACCCGCCCCAATTTGCCAGAACAGCAGCCATGAAGATCGCGGGGTGATGCAGCTTACTCCAGGCTGCCCGCCATGCAACCTGAGCATAGGATGCAGCGTGAGCTTTTGGGAAACCATATCCAGCAAATGCTGCCATCAATTCCCATACTCGTTCGCCAGTTTCTGTAGGCAAACCACTGCGGGTTTCGGCTTCAGATACAAATTTTTCGCGCAGTGTTTGCATCTGCTTTCCAGGGTCAAAATGCGACATTGCCCTTCGGAGTAAATCAGCTTCGGCAAGACTAAAACCTGCCAGCTCATGCACAATTCTGAGTACCTGCTCCTGGTATAGGACAACACCGTACGTCTCCCCAAGCACCTTTTCAAGGGATGGGTGCAAATACGTTGTCGGCTCTTTACCTAAATGCCGGCGAACAAATGCATCTTTCAAACCGCCTGTAAGAGGGCCCGGTCTATACAACGCCAAAGCAACCAAAATATCCTCAACTTTTTGAGCGCGTACCTCACGCAAAGTTGAACGCATACCAGGGCTTTCGATTTGAAAACACCCAATTGTCCGACCATGCATCAACAGTTCACTTACCCCAGGATCATCCTCTGGGATATCGGCCAAAACCTGAAGCGATGGCGCCAGCTTACCTTGGTTTGAAGCGCTTATTTGGATGGTCTGATCCGCTGACCTGGATAAGACGATCGATTCGGCTACATCACCGATTACGGTCAAACCGCGAATACCCAATAAATCAATCTTGACCAGGCCAAGACGCTCGATCGACTCAAGATCAAATTGGGTGATTCGCACACCTTTCGTAGCCATTTGAGTTGGCACCAAATCATCCATGATATCTGGGGCGATAACAATCCCCCCCGGATGCACTGACAGGTGATGAGGCAAACCAATCAGCCCTGCAGCATCATTAAAAATTTGCTCATATAACTGGCCTTTAAATCTTTCTTTCAAATCAGCATAGGGATCGTTTTTCTGTTGATTTCGGCCCCCAGGGCCATACCAGTGATAAGGCAGCGCATCTGCCAGGCTCTTGATTTCATCCTGCGGCAATCCATACGCTTTCGCCGTTTCCCTCAACGCGGACCGGCTCCGAAAACAGGCAATTGTGCAAACGGTAGCAACGCGTTGGTCTCCATAACGTTTATACACATAGCGAATAATTTCTTCGCGTCTGCGGGAACACAGATCGGTATCAATATCGGGGGGAGAGTGTCGCGCCGGGTTCAGAAAACGCTCAAAATACAAATTAAGTTTTAGTGGATCTGGGGTCGTGATACCCAGACAATGGGCAACCAGGGATGAAGAAGAAGACCCGCGCGAAGCTGTAGGGACCCCGCTGATACGAGCATACCGCAGAATATCCTGCACAATCAGAAATAAGGCCGCATAACCAGTTTCCCGAATAACGTTCAGCTCATGTTCCAACCGGTCGCGAATGGGCTTATCCAGAATTACTTCAAGATTTCCTCCAGAGGAATCCGAGAGGGGTGTGTAAAGTTCTATAGCTCCAGCGTATGCCTCTCGACGAACCACATCAAAAGCGGTTTCCCCGGAATCAAATTTCAAAGAAGGAAAATGGGGCTGCCCAACGGGCAAGTCACAATGACAGCGCTCAGTAATTTCTGTTGTCGCTGTCAGGGAATTGGGAAACCGCCCAAATCGCCTGTTCATCTCAGCCTTGGACAGGAAATATGCCCCTTCAGGTGCATAATCTCCAGAATTTAAACCAGAGATTGTTTTAATGGTACGGACTGCACTCACAACCCTCTGGAGTCTCTCCTGGTCAGGATTCAGGTAGAAAATTGGGCTGGAAGCGACCGTCCTCACAGAATTTCTATGCGCAAGTGCCGAAATTTTTTCACAAACCTGATTGTCCCGGCTCGAGGTGATGTTAATCTCTGCATACAACCGTCCAGGAAATATATCTTTCAGTAAACCCAGCCAGCTTTCGGCAGCAGTATCCCCTCCATCATCCAGAAGCTGTGCCAAAAGACCTCTCCCGCCTCCAGTCAGGCAAATCAGGCCTTTGCTTTCGTTTACCAACGTCTCCAGATCGAGTTGTGCAGAGTCTTCATTAATTCTGCTGACGATCCTGCACAGACTTCGCCAGCCCAAATTCTCTTCAGCCACCAGCACAAGCAAACTGCTTTTTGGTTTTTCAAAGTTAGAGGATTTCAAGAGGATCTGAGAGATATCTACTTCAACACCGAGCAGTGGTTTTATCCCTGCTGACTTGCAAGAATCATAAAACTCAACCGCCCCTACCAGGCTGTTATGATCAGTCAATGCCATCGCAGGCAACCCTTCATGAACGGCTGCTTCAACGAGTTTATCAGGCTCTACAATTCCACGTAAAAACGAATAGGCTGAATGAACATGAAGGTGGGTGGAAAACATGCATTGATTTTACTCGAAGCTCATCAAATCTTGACAGAGATGCCGAACAGGATTACACTTTTATCACTATCATAAAAAAAGGAGGCGCAGCCTGATTATGCAAAAAGAATATTCCAAATCAAGCCAATTGAAATATGGCTGCGCTGTTCTGGGTTAAGACTCCGGTTTTGAGCTTTCGGTAAACGACCCGACCATCTTTGTATTCAGATCCTCGCAGCCACATGCATCACAAACGCAGGTGGCTTTTTTGTTTCTCCATTACCAGGCCGCCAGGAAACATCCAAATACTTAATGCGAAGGATTCAAAACGTAATGCCAGACAAGAACAACCCAGAATGGTGGCTGCAAATCAATGAACAAAGTGATTTAGAAAACGAGCAGCCGACCAGTCACAAAAATAAACGAAAATATACTGCTACTAAAAAGGACGCAAAGCCAGCGGATATCGTCCTTCAGACAGATACCATCTCCGAATTCAATTTCACCTACCAGGCTACCCGTCACGAGCGCGAATGGCTCCTGCAGTCTTTAGGCTCGTTTTACGAACATAGATGGATAGAGGACGTAATTCGAATGGTTAAAGGCGGCAAAGAAGCATCTGTTTACCTTTGTCAGGCAAACCCGGCAATCACTCCCGGACTGGTTGCCGCCAAAGTATACCGGCCAAGAAAATTGAGAAATCTTCGCAACGACCACCTTTATCGCGAAGGTCGCTCGGATCTGGATGCAGAAGGCAATTTGATTACAAATCACGGTATGCTGCATGCTATGCGCAAAAAAACCCAATATGGATTGGAACTCCTGCACACATCCTGGCTTGAGCATGAATTCTCCACGCTCAAAACCTTATTTTCGGCAGGCGCAGATGTTCCAAAACCATACGCATCTGAGAACAACGCCCTCCTCATTGGTTATGTTGGGGATGAAACAGCAGCCGGACCTACACTGCAATCAGTGCGGCTGGTTTCTAGCGAAGCCCGTCAGCTTTTTCAAAGACTGCTTAAAAATCTTGAAATTATGCTGGCAAATAACATAATCCACGGAGATCTCTCTGCTTATAATGTTCTTTACTGGGATGGAGCAATTACCATCATTGATTTCCCACAGGCCATCGCTCCTGAACAGAATCCAAGTTCATTTTCAATTTTCAAGAGGGACATCACCCGTCTTTGTGAATATTTCTTCCGCTACAAAAATGTTATTCCCCAAGCGAATCATCCAGATAAACTGGCAGCAGACTTGTGGACTTCCTATAATCATCGCCTGATTCCTGATATCCATCCCGGGCTTCTTAACGAAGAAGACGAACAAGATGTCGCTTTTTGGAAATCAATCCACAGTGAAGGAACCAAGTAATAAACCTTGGAACATAACAGTAACCCAATACGTCTTTAGCGTATGAAACGAAAGCAAATTATCCTGTTTTCTACTGCACTGTTCTTGTCATCAGCCATATCAATTACGGTATGGCTGTTTGCAGGGTTGCCCGTAACAGATAATCTTTCAAATCAGGTTATGCCGGCTTCAATTCGGATTGAAGACAACAAAAATCAGCTTCTTTACGAAAGTCTCCCAACAAACGGAGGCAGAAATAACCCTATCCAGTCCTCGGAAATCCCTGAATGCTTAATTCAAGCAACCCTGGCAACCGAAGACGCAAATTTTTACCAACACCCAGGCGTTGATTTAGGCGGCATCATTCGAGCCGTATGGATTGACATTCAGGGGGGAGCTGTTTTGGCTGGCGGATCAACCATAACCCAGCAAGTTGCCAGAATGCTTTTACTGAGCCAGGAAGAACGAAGCGAGGTCTCAATTCGACGGAAATTGCGGGAAAGCATTCTAGCAATCATCATATCTCAAAAATATACAAAGGATGAAATTCTGGCTTTGTATCTTAACCAGAGCTATTATGGCAGCCTCGCATACGGCATCGAAGCAGCTTCAAATACCTACTTTGGAAAGCCTTCCAACAACCTGGATCTGGCAGAATGTGCCCTCATTGCAGGTTTACCCCAATCCCCAGCCCGTTACAGCCCGCTTATCGATCCTGAGGCTGCCTATCGCCGCCAAAAAATCGTCCTGGGATTGATGGAACAAAATGGTTTTATTACCTCTGACCAGCGCCGGCTGGCTGAAAATGAAGAGCTCAAATTCGCTGCCGATCCTTATCCAATGGAAGCGCCCCATTTTTCCGTCCTGGTTAAATCTCAATTGGATTCGTTGTTGAGTGAAGAAGCTCTTCACAAAGGTGGCTTAACCGTTCAAACGACCCTGGACCTGGATATGCAAATAATCGCCGAACAGGCCATCCAGCGCCAACTCCAAAAATTGGCCGCATCGAATGGCGGCCTCGGGCACAATGCCACAAGTGCAGCTCTTGTAGCAATCAATCCCCAAAACGGCGCAGTATTGGCTATGGTCGGAAGCCCGGACTATAACGATCAGGAACATGCAGGGGCAATCAACATGGCTGTCTCGCCGCGCCAGCCTGGTTCAGCATTGAAACCACTCCTGTATGCCGCTGCGCTAAACCCAGGCCCGGCAGCCCCCTGGACAGCAGCCACAATGCTGCTTGATGTAAGCCAGACTTTTATCACCCATGAAGGCGAGGCATATACCCCGGCGAATTATGACCAGCGCGAAAACGGACCAGTCCTTGTTCGTGAAGCACTCGCATCTTCCCTCAATATACCAGCGGTCTTAACTTTGCAGCATGTGGGCGTTGAAAATTTTATTCATTTTTCCGGGTTGTTCGGGTTGGATGATTTTGGAGATCCCGATCAATATGACCTATCCCTGGCTCTAGGCGGTGGTGATGTCAGATTGCTAGACCTGACCGCTGCATATGGCGTATTTGCAGCGGAAGGCTACCAGGTCGCCCCATACATGATCGAGAAAATAACCAATGCTTCAGGTGAGATAGTTTACCAACACCCGGATCCAGTGCGTCAGGCAGTCCTGGACGAACGCGTCGCCTGGTTAATTTCGAACATTCTGGATGATAACGCCGCCCGAATCCTTGGGTTTGGCACAAATTCGATTCTTCGTCTTGATCGTCAGGCTTCTGTCAAAACAGGTACCACCTCAAATTTTCATGATAACTGGGCCATCGGGTATACCCCACAATTAGTAGCCGGCGTTTGGGCCGGTAATACAAGCTACCAACCCATGCTGGATGTGTCAGGTGTCTCTGGCGCAGCACCGATTTGGGCCGACTTTATGCGCTCGGCATTAAATGGCAAACCAGAAATTTGGTTTGTGCAGCCGGCCGGTATGAAGCAGGTGGAAATTTGCGCAAACTCCGGCATGTTGCCCACGCCAGACTGCCCCTACCGTAAACTGGAATGGTTCTTGACGGGCACAGAACCTGTTTCCAGGGACACAATTTACCACAAAGTAACCTTGGACAGACTCACTGGAAAACTGGCGACGGTCCAGACTCCATCCGATCAGCAGGTCACCCGCCTTGCCTTGGATCTTCCTCCTATCGCCCAAACCTGGGCTCAAAAAAATAAACTCCTTTTGTTTAACAATTTAACTTACCCTGAGGGTGCTGCAAAAAACAGCCCAAATTTAGATGCAGACACCTTACGTCCACAAGTATTATCCCCAGGATCAAATTCGATATATCAAATCGCCCCAGACCTCCCCATCGAATCGCAGCGTCTGCTGATCTCGGCAGCCCCAGGAATACCAGGGGCAAAACTGATGCGCTTTTATATTGACGGGATCCTTTTTGCAGAAGCAGACGCACCGCCCTATCAAGCCTGGTGGCAGCTTGCATCCGGACAGCACACCATATGGGTCGAAATAGATTCGGATAGTTCCTCGCAAAAAAGTGCACCTGTAACAATTACGGTGAAATAATACCTGACCCCAAGTGATTTTTGGGGAGTAATTTGCGAGTTTCGATTGCAAAAAACATCCAATACCCCACTTACATAGACGACACATGTATTTGGCTTAATAGTTTTTCCAGATCAACGTGTTCTTTTACCACAGCCTCAATCAATTCTGGCAAGGCAGGGGGCGCCGTTTCGATCCTTCGTCCCAATTCATCTAACCGCTGGCGATATTCATACACAGGAGATGATATATATAACCCATTGTAGGTCTCTGCGGCCCGCTCACGCCAATTCTCAATCTTGTCGATTTCTTCTTGCTCACCTGAGTCTGTCGGCTCAGATTTGATCTGTGCAGTTGAAAGTTTGTACAGGCTATAAAACAAAGCTGCCTGCTGTTCCGGTTGCTCCCAACGTTTCAGCAGTGTAAGTAAATCATCTTTGGCCTGTGTTTTTGAAATCTTCTCCAGCAGCAGCAGCAATCGCACTGCCAGCACCTCAGTTCGGAATTGAATGTAATCCCACTCCACATCAAGCGACAGCTGGTGCGCTTCCGAATTGGCGGCTTCAGCCAGCTCATATTTTCCCTGCTGAGTATACAAATCTGCCTGAGCAAAAAGAAATTCGCTCAACTCAAGTGGGGTTTCCAATTCGCGGCCTAACGCGACGGCTTTCGCAAGCATCGCGTCGCGCTCATCCGCGTTCGCTAATGCCAGACCTTTCAAAGCCAAAGCCACCCCCAACCTATCGCCCATTTGTAAAGCAACCCGCAAATTCAAACGGTAACAGGTCAGGGCATTTTGCCACTGACCATAATCAAGATAGACAGATCCCATATTCCCTAGGGCAACGTTCACCAAGAATCTATACCCAATTTGGGTTCCAAATTCGTAACTTTTCATAAAAGCTGCCATTGCCTGGCTGTGGCGGCCTTGTTCAAGGTAAACACCACCAATATTACCGATCGAGATACCCTCTGAAAAATGATCTCCCGCTTTTACAGCCAGATCCATAGATTTTTTATAGAAATATAAAGCTTCTTCAAGTTTCCCCTGGGCGTAATAAACCTGGCCAATATTATTCAATGATCGATAGACACTGCGCAAATCATCATTTTGTTCGGCCAGGTTGAGCGTCTTATTATAGTAATCAATCGCCATGTCGTAATCGCCCTGACCCCAATATACGATCCCCGTAGCTCGCAAGGCTGTGCACAATCCAGCGGGGTCATTGATGCGTGTGAATTCATCACAGGCCTTATTAAGCCAGATGAGACTATCTTCAAAATCACCCTTACTGCGCCGCAAATTACCCAGCGAAAAGCATAAACGAGCGTGGATTGGCGCCATATCCGTATCTGTGGCTGCCACCTCGGAAGGCATAGTCTCAAGATACGAACGGGCAATTTCCAGCCCCTCGCAGTAACTATTATCGGCTAACTGCCATTCACCTGTCAGCTCATACACTTCACCGATTTTGGTCAAGATTTGAACTTTTTCTTCCGAGGAAACCAGGGGCAGCAAACGTTGATAATAATCCAGCGCAGCCGCATTCGCATAGGACGCCTGTGCGGCTTCGCCAGCTTTTCGGAAGTAAATTTTCTGCCGATCCAAATTAGTACTCAAACCAAAATGATAGGCGAGTAAATCCAGAAAACGATCGATTCGATCGGAATATAATCGTTCAAGAAACCCACCGGTCTGTTCATGTAACATTTGCCTGGTTGCCACAGAAATTGATGCGTAAGCAACTTCGCGCGTCACAATATGCTTAAACAAATACTCGAGTTCTGGTTCAGGCTTATCCAACGGGGTGATCTCAAGCCGGCTCAACTCAACCAGTTGAGCGCGCACCTGATCTGGCAGCCCTACTTCAGGATAAACTCCCCACAACCAACTGGCACGAAATGAGCGTCCAATGACGCTTGCGACTTTCAATGTGATTTTCGCTGCCTCTGTAAGCTGATCCATCCGGCTCATTATCAGGCTGTGCAAACTATCTGGTAAATCGATCCGCTCAAGGGCAGATGCGTTTTGAGGATTTATCCCCCGATCATGGATATAATTGACCATTTCATCGATATAAAACGGATTACCCTGGGCTCGCGCGGCCAGTTTTACCGCCAGATCTCGATGAAATTCCTGCAAATCACCTTCAGAGGCAAATAATTGGTTTAGCTTCATCGTGATGAGTTGCTGCGCTTCTTGAGGGGTAAATTCAACCAGATGGATCTCGTAAAAATGGGGTAATGAAACCACTTTAAGCGCCTGCCGAACAGATGGTGCCGCTTCGGGCGGGCGGTAGACCACCAGGAGGAGTACAGGTAAATCACGGCTGCCACCCAAGGCTTCTAGTAAATCATCCGAAAGAGGGTCAATCCAATGACAATCCTCAAAAACCAACATAAGGGGTGAATCCGCAGCCAATAATCGCACAAGATCCACGATCAAATTTTCTAACGATTCTTTCCTCAGCCGCCCATCGAGTGAACGCGTCAGGTCATTTTCTGGAATTGCAAGGTTTAACGCAGCACCGATTAAAGGCAAACGGACAAGCCAGGATGGGTTTAATGCAGTAATCTTCTTTTCAAGCGCTGCGGTCTGCTCCTTGGTTGAAAGTGAAGCGTCAATCTGCAGCAGCCCTCGCAGGATACCGCGCCAGACAAGATACCGGGTATTGGATTGATGCGAAAGACACTCCCCACCGTGTACTGAAAAATTTTGACATACAGCGAGCTGAATAATTTCGGCTGCCAACCGGCTTTTACCCATACCTGCTTCGGCCGTCACACCTAGAACCTGACCGATCCCCGCTCTGGCTTTTTGGATGGTCTCTGCAGCTTGATCAAGCTCTTTTTGCCTGCCAACCATCGGCAGGATGTACGCCGGCTCCATGCTTTGAACAGTCCTGGCTTTCTGGGTTTGCAAAAGTGGATAAACCTGAATCAGTTCAGATTTACCTTTTACTTTTAATTCCACAGGCTCTCCCCAGTTTAGCTGCAGACTGGATTGTCGAACAGTCTGAACCGAACGCCAAACAGCCGCGCTGACCAGGGTTTGTCCATGCTGCGCAGCCTGCATCAAACGCGCCGCCAGATTGACCGCATCGCCCATCACAGTATATTCACGCCTTAATTGCGATCCGACCTGACCGCAGAAAACATAACCACTGTTTACCCCAATCCGTAGTGTAAAACCACTCTGCTGAGCCAATTCCTGCAATTCGATCGCACACCTCAAAGCCCTGGCTGAATCATCCTCATGAGCAATTGGCGCCCCAAATACGATAATGTATTTGCTGCCCTTATCTCCCATATCAATCTTATTCAAATACCCATCATAACGGGTAACAATCTCAAATACCTGAATAAAATACCCCTGCAGCCGTTTACCAATCTCAACATCATACAAATAATCCAATGCCGGAAAACTGACGAAGAGAATCGTTGTTTTACGGTGTTCATTTATAAAGCCTGATTGACCACTGCGCAAACGCTCTGCAATGGACGGATGAATATAAGCCGCTGCCAGGCGTTCGGCTTCGGTTGAAAACGGGGGTAAATCCATTAATGGTGCAGGCTGTACAACATTATCGAGACCTGTGATGCAAATAAAACCACCTCGGTCTTCTCCGACCATGCCAGTTTTCAACAACGCCTGCACTGACGAATGGACAACTACCTCTCCCTTTTTGGCAAGATGTTCAGCTTCTGCACACAAATCCAGTGGTTCACCAGCAATAATATATTCAAGCCGCATTTCTGGATCGCCAACAGATGTGCAGTAAACAGACCCCAAAGCCAAACCGGCCTTCATTCCAAGTTGAAATAAGCCTGCGCTGGTTGGTATATCAAGGTAACGGTCCATCCGCTTTTGCATTTCCAAAGCGCATTGAACACCCAAGCGAACCACCCGCTGCTCCTGCGCCGGTTTCAATGGAAAAAGAACGGTCATAGCATCGCCGCCAAATTTACCAATTACACCGCCATGTACCTGGATCAAGGCGATCATCGGTGAAAAATAACCATTCAGAATCGTTGTCAGTTCCTCGGTACCCTGTCGCCCTGCCGCCCCCAACGCCTCACTAATCGCCGTAAAACCTGATACATCAGCGAACAATACAAGCGCGTCAAATCGCTGCTCACGCCCAACGGGATTTTTGCCTGAATTCTCCAGAATATCTAAGGCTGTATGATAAGGCAAAAAAGATTGCCAGGGGGAGGAGTGTTGGAGATGATTGGTTTCCACACACCAATTATACTCTCCCACTGGCTTAGGGTTTTAGGCTTTATACAAACAAATCGAGCAGCGAACTACTAAACCCCAAATTTTACTTATAGGGTTTCTTTCCATCAGTTGTTTTGAGCATCAAACGCCCAAAACAACTGATGGTTTATATTAACTGGCCACTGCGTTTCCTAGCGTGCCACAATTGGGAAGAAATACTTCTGATAAGTGATTGCAGGCGGCAGTGGGACCTCTTCATTGACAGGATCATCACCGATCGCTGCAAGCGGTACGCTGCGCGCCTTTGGCCGCGGATTCGGAATGGGGACAGAAGGAATTATGCCCCGAACCTCATCGGCAGGGGCTCCTGCAATCGTCAGGCTAAACACAGCATCGGTGTAACCCACAACATCGAACTGATAAACACCTGGTTCAGCCGCGACAAAATCAACAATATCGGGAGTGGTTTCCAGAATACTTTCTCCTACAAGGCTGTTTCCAGGACCCCAAACAAACAGGTCAGCATCACCGCTCATTGAGCTGAGCGTCAAAACGACATGGTCGTTCTTGGCTAAATTCACCCGATAAATTGCGCCTTGCCCAATCATCAGATCAGCGCTGGCAGGATTAAAGTTGATCGAAGCAAGTTCCGAAGGTTCTGAAACATTACCGGCATGGTCTGCCGCCCAGGCTCGCCAATAATGAATCCCCGGATTCATAGACAGATTTTGTGTAAAAGTAACCAACCCTGAAGCATAGGGCATCCAGGGTGAATAAGAAATTGGAGTCCACAAACTGAGCGTCTGAGAATAAACAAACTGAACAAACATCACACTCCGAATTCCGGCCCCGCCAGTGTCGCTTGCCTGAACTTGTAGATTTACCTGTGCCGCTTGAGTAAATTGAGCCCCTCCCTCAATCCCAAATGCGTCAATTACAGGCGGGGTCGTATCAACCAGCGGGCGGCGCAAAACGGTGATCGTTCGAGAGTATGTATTATTCGTTTCATCCGTCTCAAGAATTATGTTGTTCGGGTCAATCACAGCAATCAGCCGGTATGTCCCCGGTTGAGGTGAATTCCAAACAACCACAGGTGTGACAGTGGAAGAATATGGCGGCAGCGCAGAAGCAAACGTTTCACCAATCTCTGTATTCACAGATCCTTCCAGGAAAAATTTAACCGGGACATTCACAAGAACCGCGCTTCCACCCTTTCGAAATACCTTCATCGTCAAACTGACCGGACTCGATTCAAAAATTGTTGCTGGAGATGTACGGAATGCCCAATCAGAACCGAAGAGATCTTGTGGCTGAGGCTGGACATTGATCGTCACGGCGGCAGGTGCGGAGGAGCCTGCGGGATTCAACGCCTGGTATGTGAATGTATCTGTACCAAGAAATTCGGGATCAGGAGCATATGCGAAACTGCCATCCAGATTCAGCATGATACTTCCGTGCAGAGGCCTTGTAGTCAGCTTTGCGACCAGGTTTGATCCGTCAGGATTCAGGTCGTTCTTCAACAACCCGGGTGCGAAAATCCTCAGGGTAACCCCCTGAGTTGTCGTGTAAATATCCGTTACTGCAGTTGGTGGGGTTGGCGGCGTTATCGCCGTAAAACGGGCTTTTGCATTATTATTCGCAAGATTATTCTCCAAATCTTGGCCTGGCAGACTGCTTCGGACAACAACCGAATTTTCCAGAAGTGTGCCGGTAGGAAGGTTATCCGCTATTTTCGCTACAACCCAAATTCTTTTCTGGTATCCGCCGTGCAGTTGACCCAAATTGAACGCAATTTGCTGTCCATTTTGGCTGATTGGAAGAACCGCATACATAGGTGCAGCATCTCCAGTAAATGCTCTCAGATAAGACATTCCAACCGGGAGCGTGTCCGTCACGATAGCATCTCCCTTCATATTCCACCAATAAGTGCCTGGTGACTGCCAGTTGCTGACCTGAATCGTAAAGGTCAAAACTCCGCCAGGTTGTTTTTGACCAGAATATATAAATTTCTCCACATTTAATTCTGGGCCAGTAAACAGGGTGAATTGGGAAAGATTATCTCGCGTAACCACTTCACCCACCGGGTTGGAAAACACAACACTATTTATAAAACCCTGTCCCGCTTGAATATTGCCTGCTGGATAAGCCAAATCCATCCCGATATTAAACGCGTCTCCAGCGGGCAGGGAAGAAAACTGGGCGATTAAACGATGAGTAGGCACATCACTGGCATAATTTAGTAAGTAACCACTGAAAAAAGGAGTGCCCGCAACACTGAATCCGGCAGGGTAAGTATCCGTCATTACGTAAGTTTGCGATGCTAAATCACCGGCGTTATAAATGTCGATTTGAAAGTGACTTGCAGGGTTGATGTATCCAGAAGCAACATCCCAACTGCCTCGTTTTTTAACAACCAAATTGGGACCATGAGGATATATTTCCATCTGAACGACCGACTTGTTGTCGATCAGCATCGTTTCTAAAGGCATTGGGTGGACATAAACCCTGTTTTCCAGGAGCGCACCAGGATTCACGCCGGCCCCGACTGCCAGGGTTAGCTGGAACTTACGTTCAAATCCATTCTCCAGGCCTTGAAGTGTAAATACAACATGATTGGTATAAACCTGGACTGGCTTAATTTCAATCGCTCCCTCAAAGGCCGAAAGGAAGCTCGTGCCCATCGGAAACCAATCCTCAACAAACACGGTGCCAGTGTAGGGAACATTTCCGTTATTAACCACCCGGATCGAATAGCGCAGCTCACCGCCCGGGGTTTGAATGGATGGCATTGGGTCTTTGTAAATTGCCAGATTTGGATTATCAAGACCTGCCGAAAGCATAGATGCAGACAGATCGTTCCCGGAAACAATTCCATACGTTGAAGAGATCGAAGCAGTATTGGTGAAAACAGTGCCAACTGCTGTATTGGGATCCAGAAGAACGCGCACAAACACAGGCCGGCACCATGGCAGCGGGGAATACGCGGCATGCTGCAGATGCAAACTTTGTGCACTTCTTGAAACTTCAGACCACCCAGTTTCATTCGTCCACCAACCGATTAATGTCGTTTCTGTTGGAAGCTGATCAACCAAATCCAGAGCTGCGCTGTTTGTAGTTCCAAAGTTACACACATCAATCTGATATACAAAAGTTTTCCCGGGTGCAGGGTTCCAGGTGTGTGTGCCTTTGAAAACTTTTATCACCGGATCAGGGTTACTGAGATGAAAAAGAGTGTTACCGAAATTGTTATCCGTGAATGGATCTGGGCTCGAACTGGTGATTACAACAGTGCTGGTAAAAACAACCCCAGAAGCTGCTCCGGCAGGCATCCCAACTGTTAAATTAAATGTATGGAATTCATTTGGCGCCAATTCCCCAACATTCCAACCAATCGTAGATGAAATGACACTTCGGGATAAACCAGATGTATCCGTCAACCAAACCGAGCTGTCTGGTAAGAGCGCAGTGATACTGACATTTGCTGCAGGCAACTTCCCTTTATTTCCATAAGTTACCTGCAGAACTGCCCCCCCGCCTGGAAAAACATAGGCGCTGCTATCAACGAAAATGGACGGATCTGGAGACAGTTCAAAAATTGGAGCAGAAACCCAATCTCCATTCGGCTGATAGTAAGTCACCATTACATATTCACCAGCCAGGATATCCCACTCGGTTGCCGGATTCCATACGCAATTGAACGGGGTAGAACCATCCGCCGCAGCCTGGACGATTTGAGGAACATTAAGCGACCAATCCTTATTGCAGACCACTTTCAAATTTCCATTCGGAGTATTGGAACTTAACCAGGCTGCCTTAATTACTCCAACTGTTGAATCGGAAAGACTGCTCACAGTTCCGCTGATCAGGCCAATTTTGATTTGATCATAGAATCCAGCATCCGTCCCAACAGAAACGAGATAGCCAGGTTTGAGTGCCGGCGCATACCCAACATTCCAATTCTGAGGGAGTGTTTGCAGTCCTACAGAAACCATTGGTATCCCATATGGTCCGGAAATCCCCTGATAAGTACCCAGGATATGAGCACCAGTTGAATCCGTTACTGTAATTCCAACCTTTTGCCCTAACCCAATATCCACGACAACCCGATTATCGGACATGACAACTCCAACAGAAGGAGCTGCGACCGGCAGAAAAGTTTGGGCATGGTTATCAAGTGGAGCAACATCCAGTAACGAACGATTAATTTCCACCGTGGTAGTGAAGAAATTACCCGGCTTGAAATTCTCAGGAATAATCAGGGTTGGGATCAAAAAACCCATTGCACCTGAAGGGATAGAATCCAATCGCCAGACAATTTGATTACCCGTTTGAGTTGGGGTAATCACGCCTCGAAGGTCAGTATAATTCAGTTCACCATACCACCCATTCAAAACCGAACCAGCAGGCAGCGTAACGGTTATACCAACATTACGGGCATCCGTATTCCCCAGATTAAAAAATCCATAGTGGGTTTCGGCAATCCCCCCAGGCAGACCATGAATAGCACTGTTCGCGGACGCATTGATAGAGAGATCACCAATTTCTGCCTTAGCATCCAAACAATATTCATTCCAATTGGCTGCCAGACCGGTCTCGGGGGAAAGTGCAGCAATCTCGACCCGATTACATAAAATCGTTCCAGGGATTACTCCCGGATTTAATTTAACACGAATACTAAAACTTTGAGTAGACAAGCCAGGTATATCCCCTAAATCCCAAACTATTTTTCTCCCCGCTTGCAATATCCTGGTGGGCGTAATGGTTGAAGAAAGATACACCAGACCATCAGGCAGCGTATCTGTAATTGTCACGCCTGCCGCCGAAGAAGCGCCATTATTAAAATACTGCACAGTGTAATCAAACGGTTGATTTCCGGCAGGCTGCCCTGCGCCCATTGTCTTTAGAATGCTGACATCTACAGGATTGGAATAAAAAGTAAGGGGGAAGCTGTAAGAATTATTCCCCAGGTTTGTCTCGGTCTCTGAACCCCGAATAGTCACCTGATTATCCAGGCTTGCGCCATCCGCCACAGAACCAACCAGCGCATAAACAATCAACTCGCCCCGGTCACCTGGTAAGACATCAACGAGCGGGTTTCGCTCAAAGCGAACACTTTGGGTAGTTATCACAACAGACCACACATTCGCCCCATCCCCAGTATCCCAGCCGGCAAAAGACAAACCAACCGGGAGAGAATCGGTAATCACCACCCCGCTTGCAGGAGCATTGCCCAGGTTGTTATACTTGATCTGGTATGAAATGGTCTGGTTTGGAGTACGTTCACCTCCAAACCAATGCTTCTCAACCGACAAATCTACCCCACTGCCCAAAACAAACAAACGAAGTATCGCCTTGTTATCGACATAAGTTGTTTCCGGATTCGGAATTCCACCTTCAACCATATTTTCGAGAATTTTGTTGCGAGCAACTGTTGGGGACAAAGCTGCTTTAAGATAAAAATACTGGACTTCATTTTGCTGCAAATAGCCGCGAAAAACAACCATATTTCCAGATATCGTTCTGGTCCACCCAACAGGATCAGCGAATGAAGGATTAGGTGCATAACTCATGTCGGCTGGCAGGGTATCGGTAAAAATAACTGGATTAAGGGGCATATTGCCATTCGACGTGACATCAATCACATATTCAAAAGTATTTCCTGGTTGAAAATCACCGATCGGTGAAAAAGGCCGTATTTCAGTCTTTAAATTATAGAGTGGAGCGCCCAGGTTATCCATTCCATCAATCTTGTTTGCCAGAGTATACATCCCCAAATTCTCACTGGTGGAGCTTGTAATCTCCAAACGATAGGGCAAATGCCAGCCGATCGGCAGACTTACTGGCAATTGGGCAGTTATCCAGATGTAAGCCCCAGAATTGCCTGGCAAAGCAGGAATCTCCCAGCGGATAAAATCATCCCCCGCATAAACGGGAAGAGGCGCAGTATATGACCCAAGCGCAGGATGGGGAACCGGCGAATTAGGATCAAACACACCGCTGGGTGAACAACCATTGTTCGAATTGACCACCCCCAAAAGCTGAACGCCTGCCGGTAGGGTTTCCGTAACAACTACATTGTACATGGGAGAATTGCCAATATTTTCAAATACTGCACAATAAATAATCTTTGAACCCTGCACGGGCAGCTTCATTGTGGTTTGATAAACACCCATTTCATGCGATGCAGTTTGGACAGATCCAACAGCAGCAGCTGTATTGTTTTGGCTGGATACGTCATTTGCGCTGTATATTTGGACGGTATTGGTGATCAAACTTCCAATTTGTAGTGTTTTCGTAACCTGTGCCTGCAAGTCAATAAACAGATCCCGCTTCGGGTCAACCGACCCTGGGATAAAAGGCACCCGCCAGACGACTTGCTGCCCAGTAATGGTTGGCGCTGGTGCGCCAGAGGATGATAAATACACCAATCCACTCGGCAGCGTATCACTGATGATTACTTCAGATGCGGCGTCAGAACTGTAATTACTGACGGTTATTCGGTAGGTTACCGGGTTTCCAAGCGGAATTTCTCCCGTCAGGAATTTTGACACATACAGATCGGATGAACCATTTACAACGGTCGTAGAGATTACAGCCTGGTTATTGGCTGTATTGGCATCAAAATCTACAGACTTCACCTCGATCAAGCTTTCCAGATTGGTTCCCAAAGGCATTGTGACTGGCACCTGAATATCGACGGAAAGGTTAATCCCTGAGGCGGCAGCAATTGTTGGAATTTCCCATACGAGCTGGTTATTGGTGTTGAGCGGTGATACCGGACCTCCAAAACGCAAGTAAAGTGTCCCCAGGGGCAGGGTATTGGTGATACGCACACTCCCCGATGCAATTTCTCCCAGGTTATTGATTGAAAGCCCATATTGAATTGTATTTCCGGGTGTTGAGCTGCTTGCGGCAATAATAATTCCTGCCGATACATCACTGGACAGGCTCGGAGCAAGCACCAAATCGCCATGACGATCAACCCCAGCAGGTGCGGCTGCCCAGCTGGCGTTAAACCCCAAAATGGGGATGAAAATTCCAGTAAAAAAGATTACCCAAAATCGTTTCAGTGTGTTCATCGTAAGCGATCTCCTCTGGCTAAACCATGGTAGTTACTTCCAATAGAAATGGGCTTTTTGGTTAAATTTTATAAAAATAGGATCGAATATTGGGATAATTTGCATAGACAATTTAAAAGACTAAATTTATTATATAGCACAATCATCATAATGTTACGTACTCTGAGCATCCTGAGAAATACTTCTCATACAATCTCAAATTAAAACCAGTCCACTGGAAAAACTCCCAATGGACTGGCAAAATTCACCAAAACACAATTATCTTAGGGTAAAACTGTGAACTGGCTTCCCTCACCCCTGCCATAAACCTCTGGAAAATAAATTTCCTGGGCCGTACTCGGCACAACCCGAAAAACACCAGGCGTGCTGGCCCTGACAAGGTAAGTATACGTGTACGATCCAGCTGGCAAATAACGTGCCGAAAGAACGACCTTTTCATCCCGCATTTCAACATGCTCAAAATACCACCACCCCCACCAATCGTTCTCAGGGACATACCCCAGAGGGATTGTTGGCGTTGGGCTTGTCTTGAGCGAAGAATCAATCGCTTCAAAACCAGCTGGCAAGGCATCGTCAATCACAACATAATGCAGGGCTGAGGGTGAACTGATTGTCAGCTTTACCAGCAATAAATCACCCTGGTTTGCCTGCAAAACCGGAGATTTCAAGTCAGTCAGAGTGTAGTACTGGCGCTGTACCTGGATACCGCGATCCAGGGCCTGAATTTGATCGACGGGCAGGTTAATCCTCAAGTTCGCTGTATAGTAAAGGTTTCCAGGACCTTCAGACCGGGCAATGGCCAGCCGATTTTGCTCCTGCTTCAGCATTTGGGTGATATCAACGCTGAGATCCAGAACCTCACGCAAATTTTCGCTGTTGGCGTTACCGCCGCCAATTGTTTGACCGTTGAAAGCCACCGCATATTGATAATTAGCAGAAAGTTCGCCGCTGTTGGCCATCCAACGTGTCAGGGCTAGCAGCGTCCAGGCAGTTTCCTGGGTGCTGGCCCAATGCCCTGAATTTCTATGGCTCATCAACCAGCGGATCCCATTAGCATTTAGAATATTTTGTGGATCAATCTGGCTCAATGCCTCGATCACTATTGCTGTCGTCCGAACATCCGTATTCCAATTAAAGATATCGGGCGTCGGTTCTTCCCAATGAGTGCCAGTCGCGCTCAACACGGCCTGACTGGACAGATCTGAGACCAATGTGTTGATCCGCTCATCGCCTGTATTTTGCCGCCAAAAACTCTCTGCCAACAAAGCCCGGACATACAAGGCCAAATCCTGGCGATAGTTATCATACAGGCGCACCATTGTGCTTGTCTTCGGTGAACCTGCCCGGCTGAGAGCGTAAAGCATAAACCCTTGCTGATTGAGGATATTGGGATCAATCTTTTGACCATCCAGGCTCAATTGGGTTCTCTGGTTAAGAAAGTCCAATGCTCCTGCCAGCATGCCCGCGTCAACACTATATCCTGCCTCAGAAGCTTCGACCAATCCGATTACTGCATAAGCTGTTGTGGTAGGATCGGAGTCCTGGGTTGACCACCAGCCCCATCCGCCATCCGGTCCTTGCTGGCTGGCTAATTTTTGCAATGCCAGATTTACATTATCTCGAAGCTTATTTTCCAGTTCTGGATTGCGAATACCCGCATCGATTAGAGCGCGGGTGGTTACAACATTCGGCAAGAAACGGGAAATCGTCTGTTCAATACAAGCATAGGGATAATTTTCAAGATATGCCAACCCGTCGGTCATACCGGCGGCCAAAGATGGGGCAATCTGGATATCTAAAACGGCTTGCTGAATATCCCAACCGGATGGAAGCATCAGCGATTCTACAATTGTCCCAGGCTCCAGAAGTTGACCACTTGTACCTACATTCTCAGGAGCTTCGTAACGATAAACCGGGATACCCTGATTTTCAAGCGTGCCAAGTGGCGGCCGGCTGGCATCCGAGAATGGACCACCCTCAGCCGAAAAGATTAAATCAACTCGCTCAGCCTGGTCTTCAACCTTCACATGCCAGGTAACAAAAGATTGTGCGCCATTTGCCAGGGTGATCTGCTGTTCTACTGCATCCAAAACGGCTACACCCTGGGCCTGCAGTTTTACAATTACGGTCAAATCCATGCCGGTATTGTTGTGAACGGCAGCCCCAACGACAGCTTCATCACCGATCGTGAAGAAACGCGGCGTTTGCGGACGCACCAGCAGCGGTCTTGTAGAGGTTAGATCATAGGTGGTTTGCCCTGCAAGCATCTCAACTGTTAATGCACGCGCATCCATCCGCCAAATTGTCAGATTATCCGGTAAAGTAACCGCTGCTCTGGCCGTACCGTCTGCCCCCGTTACCAGATCAGCCTGCCAAAAAGCAGTGTCCAGGAAATTCCCTCTCACAGCAATTACACCGGTATCGCCCTCTCCCTTACCGCCCCCCGAGCCCATGCCATACCCTAATGCACTCGAATCTTTGGCCAGTTTGGCATTGTAATCTTCCACCGAAAAAACCAAAGGAACTGACGTTGTGACACCCAAATTCCGCTTAAAGTAGAAGAAATCCAGGATCGGCCCCGAATTTGCCTCAGCAAGATTGAGGGCTGCCAGGTCGCTCAACGATAAGGAGACCTCAGCCTGTACCGGATTACCTTTTGAATCTTGTACACGGACTGTGTAATTCACAGTATTGCCTGGACTCGTCTCGGAGACATCGGATTCCAGGGAGACGGTTAGCGCCTGTTCAGTCGTTTTCACCTTTATCTCAGTCATACCCATCCGGAAATCAGGCGGCAAGTCAGGAGCTGTGCGGATCAGAAGTACCGAGATATACACCCCGGGTGCCATTTCAGCAGTGATCGGCAGACGATAAACGGTACTGTTAGTCGTCAGCCTGACAACCTCCGAATTTCGAATATGACCGCGTTCAACCGTGATTAATGCATATACAGGATCATCGAAGGGCGAGGCAATCATAATCGAAGCAGCCTCTCCGGGGACATATTCAGTCTTATCTTTGATCAAATCAAAACTCTTATTTTCTGCCTGCCGCCAGGGAATATAATCTTGCCCGGCTGCCCAAACATAAACTGATGCATAGCCTAGATTCCCCTTAGCATCCAGCGATTTAATCTTAATTCGGAAAACTCCGCCGCGATCGGGTGTAAACGAAAATAAACCTTTGCCCTTTGAGTCCAGAACAAGGCCTGAAACCGCAGTTACCGGTATCTCCTCAACGGTGCTTTCCCATTTTACGCGCCCGTCGACATCCACCGTCTGTACATTGTTCCAACGCCTTTCTACAACCTCAATATCAACTTTCTGCCCAGGAAGTGCATTCTGTTCCCAATCCAATGCAACCAGATCAAAGCCAGCCTTTTTATTCGCTTCAACAACGTAGGTCTGGCTGCGAATACCCGGGTACACCTGGCTCCGATGCACAACAACCTCGCTTCGACCGTACACACTTACACCGGCAAAATCCGTGACACCGCTTTCCAAGATCAGAGTTTGGCTTGAGCCTTTATCACCCAGGCTGGCTGGGACACTCACAACCGCCTTTCCTGCATCGGTGGTTCGTGATTCACCCTCAGCCAGACTATTGGCTACCTGATTTTCCCCAAAATAGTCCCAGGCAATATCCCATTCACCATCACTAAAGGAATATCCTGAAAAATCATCGGGTGGAACAAACGTATACGGGACACTCTGCAAGTTCCAATAAACACTCGCATCCACAAGAGGGCCACCGGCATAATAATCTGCCTGAATTGAAAAATCGATATTTTCACCCTCCAGAGCCTTGCTGGGATTACCACTGACATCGACTATAAATTCCGGCTTTTTATATTCTGCTACAGAAAAACCAAGACTCCCAGAATAGGGTCCATAAACAGAATCCTTAGCGTCCGAACGGTAAACATTGAGGGTATAACCTCCCAGCACAGCGTTCTGGTCAATTTCAAATTTCCCATTGAAGGTCCCAAACCCATTCACTGGCAAAGTCTGAGAATAAACGACCGTACCTTCATAATTTAAAATCACCACTTGCGCCAGACGTGTAGATGGCAGTGACAACAACCCGTCATCATCTGTACGAATCACACCTTTAAAGTAAACCGGTTGCCCTGGCCTGTATAAAGGTCGATCGGTGTACAAATACGCCCGCTCATGATTGGGTTGTGTGTAATAATCCTGCCAGATTCCAAAATCATAAGGCGAAACCCCAGACCCCCAACTGCTGGAAGTAAATGCAAATTCATCGTTTGTGACTACCTGGGCATAAACAGTTCCATTTGCGCCTATATCCAAAGATAAATCCCGAACCATTGCGATACCATCCGAATCGGTATTCGCCCGGCCAATTTCATGATACAGATAATCGTAAAAAATAACTAGTTGGTTGCCAACGGGTTCTCCCGTCTTCAAATCTGTAAGCCAGGCCAGAGCTTCAGTTGGCGAAACTTTCAATGTCAGGCTGGCACTTGCGACCATCACGATTCGGCGGTCAGTAAATGGGTTTCCATAACTTTCCACCTGAGGGGCATCAAGTACCAGATAATATAAACCAGGGGTAAGTTTATCTTCACCGGGCGAATATGGCGAAAACAGCTCGAGTTTCCGGCGGTCAGCCTGAGCTGCTAGGTTAACAGACTTGCTCCATATTAAACTTTCTTCTGACGGAACAAAGTTATACTCGTTGATCCCAGACGTATAATCGTGCAAGGCTGCATACGTTTCAACCGAGAGCGAATACATTCGAGCTTCCGCCCGATTAATGTTGCGCAATCCAATATAAAAATCCTGCGAGCCTCCCGCCCTATACAGAACCAGGCCCTGAGGGAGTTGAAAGAATGCTGTAGGCGGATATGGCGCTGTCCTGAACTGAATCGTCTTGGATTCCTGGATCTCATTACCGTACAAATCCTGCATACCAGGGTCGATCTTCACCGTATAGTCCGTGGAGGATTCAAGACCATACATCGATAACGACCACTGCTCCCCATAATAATCGTCTGCGTTGTAATACCAGGTCCAGCCCTCTGGCGGCTCTGGAGAAAAGGAAATTCTATCTTTCCAGGTTTCAAACTTCATCGGCGAAGCAAAGTAAATCGTAAAACTCGAGTCATACTGGGAACGGATTTCCCCATTGGCTGGCGCAGTCCATAAAATCCCAGGATAATCAACGGTTTTGAATTCATAAGTAAATGAATAATCTAAACCAGTTCCTCCCCCTTCAACCTGGGCCGCTTTGTCTAAATTAATTTGGTAGTGGGTGGACAGCGACATACGAACGGTTGGTGTGAAATACACCTGAGTATCGTTTTCACGCCATTCAAATTCAAGCGGAACAGATTCCCCCCCCAGAGAAGATATCTTCAAATTAGCTTCAGTGCTCACCCGGTCCATCGCCTGGCGAAAGACGAAGAAAAAGCTCTGCTGCAGTTTAACCGAATTTTTAGGAGATGGATAATTTTCCCAGGCGTAATCTTTGAATGAGAACCCCTCAATAGATGGCATCGCCGTGGTAAATGACCAGCGGAATGGCTCGGTCAATTGCGTTTCAGACTGAGCATCCGTCAAACCTTTTGCAACAGTTGCCTGGTACGCCACACCGCCCTGCAGGTTCTTTGCTGGGCGAAATACATATACTGATGTGTTGATCCATTCACCCGTTCCCTCAACGGCAGGTTCAAATGTCAGCGGCTGGGGTAAACCAGCCTGCTGTTCAGCAATCACAAGGGGCACCACAGGACGGTTAAACACCACCGTTATCGAAGAATTCAAACCGATTTCAGAAGATCCATCAGCCGGAATTACCTGCCCCACAGCCAAAGATTGGGCAGTTGTAAAACTGAACTGGTAAGCCTCTCGAAGACCTTTGCCTCGAATACTAGCGGCTTGTTCGGAGAGTGAAACAATGTATCTGGTGCCTGCCTGAAAAGGTTCGGCAGGGCTGAATTGAACGTGTCTGCTATCCGTCCATTCCATCTGACCGCCAACTGGCTTGCTGGCAGTTTCTGATCCAACAAAAGCGTTCACCACAAAGGCCTTGTTAACCGAAGCCTGATCCATATCAGCATCAAATTCCAATTCTACCGGCCCATTCAGGCCAGCCGATGCACCGCCCGCCGGGGTGCGGTTCACCACAGACGGAGCGAGTTCCTGCCCAGCATCGATAACCGGCATAAAGGTCGGTGCAGGGGTTGGCGGGGTTTCAGGCGTACTGGTCTCAGTGTTGATTTGGGTCGGTTGAGGCCCTGGGCTGCTGCATGCCGCCAAAAATGAAATACTGATAAGCACCAGGCAAAAAATCAGAATGAATGACATTCTTGATTTACACACATTCGAAATACCTGATATGGAAGATTTCATAAAATATCCTTTATAGTCGCCATAGAGATCTGAATGTTTCCAAATATAACAATCCAAATCACAAATTGTTGGATTGCGCTGAAGATAAAACGCAATCCCAGGTAGAAAAGTTCCCATTTTTGTTCCCCTTTGATATATTATAATGGATGATCAATGTATAACAGAATGTCAGGCGTTCTCCCAGGTCAGCCCTATCCCCTTGGAGCGACGGTTATGGGGCAAGGAGTTAATTTCTCCATTTTCTCGCGCTACGCTGTGTCAGTCGAAATTTTACTTTTTGACGACATGCGTGATGCGAAGCCTCAACGCGTCATCGCACTTGACCCCAAAACAAATCGAACCTTTTATTACTGGCATGCTTATATTCCCGGGTTGACTCATGGGCAATTATATGGATACCGGATTCATGGACCGTATGACCCTGCCAATGGTTTTAGGTTTGATGGCAAGAAATTGCTCATCGACCCTTATGCAAAGTCGCTTGCCTATGGCGATAATTACGATCGAAATAAAGCCAAAGTTCCTGGAGCTAATCTTGGAACAGCGATGAAATCCGTGGTAGTTGATCCGCGCACGTACGATTGGGAGGGCGACCGGCCTCTAAACCGGCCATTTTCCGGGTCGATTATTTATGAAATGCATGTGGGCGGTTTCACGGCTCATCCATCCTCCGATATCTCACCAAAACTGCGCGGCACTTATTCCGGCACGATTGCAAAAATTCCATATCTTCAATCTCTGGGGATCACAACAGTCGAACTGCTGCCCGTTATGCAGTTCGATGAACAAGACGCTCCCAGTGGGCTCACAAATTACTGGGGTTACAGCCCCGTTGCATTCTTTGCACCCCACCGGCGTTACAGCGGAAGCGAAGATGCGACCCGCCCGGTTGAAGACTTCAAAGACATGGTCAAAATGTTCCACCGGGCTGGGATAGAAGTAATTTTAGATGTTGTCCTGAATCATACGGCTGAAGCAGGGCCAGATGGTCCCACTTTGAGTTTCCGAGGGATAGAAAATAGAGCATACTATATCCTGGATTCCCGCGACATGTCTCGCTATAAAGATTATTCAGGATGCGGGAATACCCTCAAGGCCTACCACTCTGTTGTCAAACGCATGATCATTGACTCGCTCCACTATTGGGTGCAGATTATGCATGTTGATGGCTTTCGTTTTGATCTGGCATCGATTTTTTCGCGGGACGAGAACGGCGCTGTCATCACCAGCCCGCCCATCATTTGGGAAATCGAGTCCGACCCCGTTTTGGCCGGCACAAAAATCATCGCTGAAGCCTGGGACGCTGGCGGGCTATATCAAGTTGGATCATTTACAGGGCACCGCTGGGCTGAATGGAATGGGCGCTATCGCGATGACGTTCGAAGATTTATTATCGGCGATCGAAACACCTGCGTCCCGATCTCTTCGCGAATCGCCGGCAGCCGGGACCTATATCCCCAGCCCGACCGGGAACCTCACCGCAGTATCAACTTCATCACCTGTCATGACGGATTTACCATGAATGACATGGTCACTTACAGCCGCAAGCACAATGAAGCCAATAACAACCACAATACTGATGGGTCGGATGTGAATTACTCAGTCAACTACGGGATTGAAGGGCCAAGCACCAACCCGGCGATCGAAACACTGCGCGCCCGTATGATGCGAAACTATTTTACGCTGCTGTTTAGTTCGCAAGGAACCCCCATGCTTTTGATGGGCGATGAAGTCCGTCGTACCCAAAAAGGCAATAACAACACCTATTGCCAAAATAATGAACTCTCTTGGTTCGATTGGACCCAGGTCGAGAGTGAAGCCAATTTACTCAGGTTTGTACGAAAATTAATTGGCTTTTACAAGCAACACGAACTTTTCCTTTCCGAAAACTTCTGGACTGACAGGCAAAATGTGGAATTAACCTGGCACGGGGTCAAGCTCAATCAGCCCGATTGGCGCGATATCTCACATTCGCTCGCCTACGAGCTGAAAGAAAAGATAGATGACACCAAACCTAATCAAATCTTGAGCCATCTGCACATCATCTTAAATGCCTTTTGGGAAGGTCTGCAGTTTGACCTCCCAGCACTAAATGACGGGCTTCAATGGAGGCGTGTTATCGACACGTCAGTTTTGCCTCCAGACGATTTCAGCGACCCGGCGGTTCCACTGCCTGCCGGGCAGACCTCTTATCTCGCCCGCTCCCGCAGTATAATCGTTCTAAAAGCATTTCCGATCGTCTCAGATCTTTAGGGCTGATAACTTTTTCCAGCTCCGTGAGGAACCCCGTGGCAGGAAATGTAGCACGTGCCAGTCGTTCCATCCCATGTCCAGGCAGTTTCGCTGTTATAACCTGCTGTAAGTGTCACAACCGCAGTGTTAAAATTGATCAAATGCAGCTGCCCAGAACCATGTGAATTGTGGCAGGTATAGCAGCTTGCGAAATTATGATCGCCGTGTAAATTGCCGCCACCATTTTTGCGAAACCAGGTGTTACTGGTGTTTCCTGCTGAATAAACATTTGCCTGGTGACACTTAAAGCAGACTTCGCCGGCTGTATGAATTGCATTATTCAAGCCCGGATTTTCAACCGTTATATAATTATTCGCCCCTGCCAAAATATGCAGATTCGACGAGCCATGAGGTCCAATCCCGCCATTGGCTGCTGTTGGGGTATTATTGGTATGACAATCCGAACAGTAAACCATACTGGTTGCCGACCACCCCGCTACGAAACTGGCTGCAAATATTGTCTGATGTCTTCCGACGGCCATAACAGGATGGTAACTGGTTCGATTCGGGCTAAACTCTTTGGCCAGGTCACGGCTGTCTTTAATCTGCCTGGCATTTGTCGATGTTAATTTTTCCAGACCATTTGCAACGACCTGATTGTTGTAAGCCCAGCCTGCTGGATCATAGGTTGGAAGGGTTGTATACGAGGAATGGCATTTTAGGCAAACCTGAAATTCTCGAACTGCTCCGCCGGTGGCTGGAGACAACTGGGAATCGATAACCACATAATTGGTTGGCGTGATGATACCCGTCGCATAAACCGGGTCAATACCAGAAACTCCATTTTCAACGCGTTTCAATAAAGGCGCCGAACCCGGTTCAGGCGTTGCAAAGGCAGAGCCCTGAGCCCGTGTGGCGTAATGGGGTTGGTGACAATCTTCACACTCAACATGCCGGTTCGTCCCTCCGTAGTTGGCTGGGTCGCCCACTTCAAAGGTTGAGTGGATCTCCACCTGAGATGCTGTATCATGCTTATAAAATGCAGTTGTTGTATTGGCTATCGCCGGGTAGAACGAAGGCTGGATGTTCGATCCAGGCCCTGTTGATGTGTGACAGCCAAAACAAACCTGTTCTTCAGGCCAGTTGGCACGCAATGTTGGTCCACTCGAAGTATGACTTCGATGGCAGGCGGCGCAGTTGCTGGTTGTGCTGGTGTGGGCAACATGTGGATCCGAAGCTGCTGGAATTGCCGTCAAAGGAACAGCACGCAAGGTGGGCGTAGAAAGCGGGGTATTGGCGTTAATATTCAGCTGCCCAGGGTCAATCGTGCTAATCGGTCCGCTCCCAGGCTGCTTTGTGGCGGTAGCCTCAACTACCTGAAGTGAATAGTAGGAAATCGCACGGCTAGCTGCCAACAATCCGTAGCCTGTTTGTGTGTCCGGACCTTGAACACCTAGATCCAGGGCAGTTTGAACCAGTGCATGAGAAATTTTCTCGGCGGATGCAAATTGAGGATGCCCGGCCATAAGCGCCGCCACGCCGCTGACATGGGCAGCCGCTGCAGAAGAACCGCTGAACATGGTGTAGTCTCCTCCAAGTTGGGTGGAGATGATCGAAACCCCTGGCGCAAGCAAATCCAGGTAGTTTCCAAAGGAGGCGTCTGCAGCTCTCTGGTTATTTTCATCACTGGCACTGACAGCCAGAACGGTGGAATAAGCTGCCGGGTAATAAATTTTCGCCCCACCTGAATTGCCAGCAGCAGCAACAACAAGAACATCGTGTGAGTAGGCATAATCAACCGCCTGCTTCAGCGCAAAGCTGTCGCTTAACCCACCCAGGCTGATATTAATCACCTCGGCCTGACGATCAACGGCATAAAAAATAGCTGCAATGACATCGCTGTAAAAACCCGTCCCACTGGTATTGACAATTTTCAACGGGATAAGTTGGGCATTCCGTGCAATTCCCGATATACCAATCAGGTTATCGCTTTCAGCACCGATTACACCGGTCACCAAAGTCCCATGACCGTTCTTATCCTGTGGATCGCCATTTGAATCGACAAAATTCCAGCCTTGCCAATCATCGACATACCCATTGGCATCGTCATCCACCTGGTTCATCCTGCGATCTACGCCAAACTGATCGAGACCGGTTTCACCAGAATTTTGCCAATACTGGTTTTGTAAATCCGGGTGAAGCATATCCGAGCCGGTATCGATCACGGCGATAGTCACATTATGTGACCCAGAAGTTGCATTCCAGGCTTCTAGAACGTTTATTGCTTCCAAATTGGTTTGGGCTGGAAATAGAGGGTCTGCAGGCGCCCCTAATAATTCAACCTGAAAGTCTGGCTCTGCGAATTCAACCAGGATATTTGAATTTAAAGCTTGCAAAACACTCATCTGGCGAGCAGGATCTACTTTTACCAGATATAAATCCTGAACACCGATTTTACGGATTATTGCTGCATCGACATTACCAAGAACTACATCCCGGAACATGGCGCTGATGCCAAAAAACTTAACCAGAATCTGGTCTGCAGCATAAACTCCAGGGATCGCCGTTGGAGCAGGCTCCGGAGTCATGCTGGGTTTTGGCAGGAGCGTCATGGTCTCTTGAGGAGTTGGCAGCAAAAATCCAAAACCTGAGGGGGTTGGTGTTGCAGTCGGCAGAGGCGTCACGGACTGCGCCGGGGTCAAAGTAACCGCCGATACCGTTGGTGATGGTGTTGGACTGGTTGGCGACTGAGCAGTTGAAGTTATTTCAACTGTTGGTGTCGCAGTTGGCAGTTGAGTCGACGGAAAGACCGACGTAGGCGTCGAGATCACTGGAATCTCAACGGTTTGAGTGACCGTCTGGGTTGGTTGTGGATAGCCCCTGGGTTGAGGTGTAAAATCAGCTGGCAGCGTAACGGTTATCAATCGGCTGGCTGGCGTAGACTGCTGCCCCGCTGGGGTCACCGAAACGATCTCGATTGGGCTTGGAGTAGCCGTTGCCACCGGAGCCTCGCCAATGAGCGCCAGGTCCATCATCATCACACCGGTCTCTTCACCTTCTCCGGGGTCAAAAATTTCGGGCAGTGAATTGGCCAGGTTGGTATCGGTTATCCGATCAACATATTCAAGTACATTCCGGCAATCAGAAGAGAAATAACCTGCCACCAGTTCCCAGCGTAGAGCATTTCCCTGCTTGAGAGATCCGCGCACCGCATTCCGAAAACAGCCCACACCGCCATTGTAATTCGCAAGCGTAAACCGCCAAAGATCTTCATACGAACTAAGTTCACGAGCGCTGCTCGCTGTAAAGCTGTAAAGAACCTGCTCAACCTGGTATGCATTGGCAACCAGTGCCTGGGCGAAAATCGGAATTGTTTTTGCAGCTTTTTCAACGTCCACGCCCAAGGGACAATCTTCGCAATCGACCCGAACTTCTCGCACAACAGCTCCTCGCAGGGTCGCCTGCTCACGCGGCCCCAGGCGAAAATAGCCCGAACTGCAGGTCAAAGAGCTGTACACGGATGAACAGAAACGGTTAAAGAAATCCTGGTTCCAATACAAGAGTGTATCAGCTCCCAATTCGGTGATATGGCCCAGTCCATACTCGCCATAATAACCACCTTTTGTCGCTGGCCAAAATTGGCTTTCCTGTATAAAAAGCCGTTTTAAAACCAACGGAGGGACTTGATACTGAAGTGCGGTCTGATAAATGATCGGATCGAACTGATTTTGCCAGGCTGTCACATGTTGACGTGCTTTTTGCATACCACATGGATTAGCAGCCCCGTTCGTCAGAAGCCCCCCTGCTGGGCAATCCACAGCATCAACCAACTGAGATGATATCAAGTGTCCAGCAAGCAAGACAAGCTGAACATCTGTCGCCAGATTGCGAGATGTGTCGGGCTGAGATAACCACAACGGCAAATTGCTGCCAACTACTTTCGAATTCCACAATGTTGATAGGTAGGGCTGCTGCAGCCGGGTATCACCAGGTCTGTATGCAACCATGGTGTAACCTTTGCAGTTCAAGACAGCGTCAAAATCCTTATAGACGCACGGCTGCGTCGACTGCCATGCAGAAGCCAGGGCTTTGCCACACTGCGTTAAAACTTCCTGGTAGGTTGGTCCGCCAGCATGGTTAATCACAATTTCACAGGACAAACGGTTTTCGGGGAGTTGTTTTAAATGCCAGATTGAATAAGAAGCGCTGTTCAAATCATTGGCAGATGAGGACGCAAAATCATCGCCAGCTCTGACAGGGAAACTGGAAAAGATTTGAATCACAAGCAGTACGACTACCAGGAGTTGGACTGTATTCCGCCAATTGACTTTACGCAGCATAGAACCTCATCGACCAGCGAGAAAGGGGATCCCCCTTTGGGGTTTCCCCTTCTCTATGGCAAAAACATTATTTCTGGTGACAGGCTTCGCACACGGCCCGGTTGTCCAGGCGCAGCAGGGCGCTGTCCGTTGCGGTTGTTTCGCCAGGGATGGACCCATTTAATGTCGGTCCGCCGTTCGCGAATCCGGTCATCTGTGAAGATGATCCATGCGGGATATGGCAGGTCTGGCAGACAACCAGATTTGAGGTCCCCGTAAGGGCCAGGGGCAGTTTCTGCCCGCCATACCCAATCGTTTCGGGATTGACCTGGGTGATCAAAGGATTGGTGTAAAGATAAGACATATCGACCCGATGGGTATATGTCCCCCCATTCACAGTGCTTCCCTGATTTGCAGCAGTCTGGTGGTAAGCAAAATGACAGGCTCGGCAAATCGAGCTTTGGCCTGAACCCCAATTTTCGGTATCATAATCTTTGAGAGCGCCTTCATCTGTGAGTCCAACAACAACTGGAGATCCATTTACACTGATCTTCAAGATCCGGTAGTTTGTCGAACCATGCGGGTCGTGGCAGGATGCGCAGCTAAATCCATTCGTATCCGAAATGGCAGAAGCGAATCCACGGGCTGTTGCGCCATTACCCCAGGCATTTACTGTGTTACCAGCCCCGGTCATGTCATGTGAGGAGGTCACACCTACTCCCTTATAACTCACAAAACCACCACCCAGGAGGTCACCATTTATGGCTGTGTTCGGTTGGCCCATTGTGCTGTTAGTATTTCGGTTTGTGTATTTGCCATCCATCACATTGGTATTTGCGCCGGTAACCGTTGACCCATGACAGGTTATACAGAGCTGATAAGTACTGGCATCAATCAACAACCCTGGTCCTGCGGCAGTATGGGTGCGGTGACAGCCCGCACAGGCATCACTTGTCGCCGTGAAACCTCCGTGCGGTCCACCGTTGGCAGTTACTTTGCCAGCAGCAGCAAATGCTACCATTACCATCAACACAAAAACAAACAGGAACAATTTTCTTCTCGATATCATTCACATTCTCCTTTTTGTTCAATCATTTGCCCGCCAAAATATTGCGGCATCTTTTTAAATCGCAGCAATTTGAAAGCGGGGACCAGACAATATGTCCTTGTAATCGTTAATTTCTCCCATTGACCTCCTTCTACTAATAAGACCAAACTTGAATGCGATTGTTCTCTCGGTCAGCAATGTACAAACGGCCAAATAAATCGAGAGCAATATCGTTTGGATAATTAAATTGACCATCATCCAGGCCGAATTCGCCAAAGCTAAATAAATAATCCGGTTCAACCCTGGAGACATCATATACCTTGACATTTTGCCCAACTGCATCCACAACATGCAGCCGGTCTTTGCTGTCAATTGCCCCACCGCGCGGCAGGCTGAGTGCACTGTCACCGCTCCCGGTACCATAAACAAACAAATGATTGCCCTGATTATCCCAAACCGAAATTCTGCCATTATTGCCATCCACAACATGCAGCCGGTCCAGAAAATCCATAACCGCCACATTCGGGAATGTAAACTGGTCTGCCTCAGTCCCCATAGAGCCAAACTGCAGCTCCGAATAATTAAATTCGTTCAGATTGGCGCCAGCTAAAACACCGGCTGGAATTGACCGGACCACGTGCGACTGGCTGTAAACACTCGTCACCCATAAATTATCTGCCCGGTCAAAGCGAATACCCAATGGCGCCCATTCTGCCGGATTCGGACCCGGAAGCGTTTCCGTAATCCCCCCCGGAATCTGGTAATCAACCACATTCTTAAAAATATTGTAGGAATATTGCGTCCCTGCGGGTATCCCGCCAATGTGGACTGAAACATATTCACTCAGGCTCAGTCCGGGCGCCAGGATAGAATCCAGATACTTGCCATCTGGATCATAAATATATATTGCAAACTGCATCCGGTCCGAAACATATACTCGCCCATCTTTACTCACCGCGATATAAGTCGGCGCGCGTTGAGCAAAATTGGTACCCGGAGGAGCAAAAGATCCCAACAGGTTTCCCTGACGGTCAAACATCTTGATCAACCGTTCTCCACCCATCTCTGCCACATAAATCCGGCTTCCATCTGGCGAAAGGGCTGTCGCAACAGGCTGGTCCACGCCATATATCGAGTAAAGGTAATGCGGTGGATAATTGAAATTCACTGGTTGTGGGATTAATTCGGGCAGCGGTTTCCGTTCAATCAAATAACGAATGAGTAGAAATGCTGTAGCGCACAGGCAAAGCAGCAAGAGCAGCAGTAAAGCGAGCAAAAGCAGCGAACGCTTGCGCGGTTTCTGATCCTTCTCAGCCTCTAAATTTACCCTGGGGTCTTCTGGTTTGATCTCAGATTGAATTGTCATGAAAAGTTTATTTCCCTTGTACGCGGCCCAGGGCTTGCTGAGCCATGAAATTGTTTGGATCAAGCTCGAGAGCTTTATTCAGCGACTGGATAGATTTTTCTGCCGCTCCTATAGCTTCATAGGTCAGCCCCAGGCCAAGATGAACCGGCGCATAGCGATCGAGAACTGCAGCAGAGGCTTCCAGTTCAGACTGAGCCTTTTTCAAATCCCGCTGAGAATACGCCAACATTCCACGCGCATAATTAACATACTCAATCTTATTTTGCGTCAGATAAATTTCCAGCATCCCCTGATAAGCCTCTTGAAAGTCTGGGACAAACCGGACTGCTTTTTCATATTGGACAATCGCCTGGTCTGGCTGATTGGAGCGTGCATAAGCCTGTCCCAGTTTGTACATTGCGTCCGCATCAGTTTGATTGATCACCAAAGCCTGGTTTAAAGATTTAATCGCAGCTTCAGACTGGTTAGTCTCGATATAGCTGGCACCCAAATAATACAGCGCAGCTTCCAAAGCCTGGTCAGAGTTCGCCATGGGGCCTGTTAATCGACCTTCTGTAAAGGTCTCCAGGGCCGGGATTGCCTGGGTGAATTTCCCGGTTGACGCATAAGCAATCCCAAGCACAAAAAGAGAACGCTCATTGGCGGGTTCGGCCTTGTTAACCTGGGACGCCTGTCTGATTGCATCACCATACTGCTTGTCAACCAGGTACATTTCAGCCAGAGACATGCGCGCATCTATATCATTCGGATTATCACGCACGGCCTGTTCCAGTTCACTCAGTGAGCGCTGAATGGGAGACTCATCCCCAAGATGGATATAACGGTCCCAATAATAAATTGCAGCAAAAACCGCCACAACCAAAATCAGCAGAGACCCTACCAATAAAATCAGCCTAGTCAAGAAACGACTATCACTTAACTTTTGCAGAAAACTCATTGCTGTTCCTTATGGGTTCGTGAGAATGCCGCTGGGGTGACAGCGAGTACATAACATATTCTGATGGCAGGTATAACAAACCTGCCCGCCTTTGTTACGCGCTTCTTCTGCGTGTACAAAAATCATATTCTCAGGATGAGATAAATTGTGACAGGCGCCGTTATTACAAAAACCCTGCCCGTGACATTCATAACAGGCCTGTTTATCTGAGCCAGCCACATCCCGATGCTTGACAGTCCAACTGAAGTCTGCATGCGAATCTGGAACGCGCCCCACAATCACAGGCGCTTCGACCAACATTTCTGTTCCCCGTCCAACAATCGGCACGGTATGACACAAATTACACTTGACGCTGATGGTAGACTCCAGCTCGGCCCCTTCGCTGTTGACCAGGATATGCTTATCATCGTGACAGCGAAAACAACCCACAAAGGGAGTATGGTTTTCATTATTCGGGTTGGTTTTCCAATCCAACAGCATATCTGGGAAATTTGTATTCGCCTCAATATCTTTGATTACGGTAATCGCGGCTTCCACTTTCGCCAGGTCAAGGTTTTTCGCTGCCGCGTCCAGTTCAGCATTGCCACTGCCGCCGGTTGAAGCCAGTTTGTAAAAGTCCAGTAGTCCCTCAATCGCCATTTCTGCTTCAGCCCGAGAATGGTAAGGAGCACTCAATAAAACTTCGACAGCCTTCCCGCGAATAAGTGGAATATCCTTGGAAATCAACCCCTTGGTTATCGCATAATCTACAGCCTCTTGCGGGTTAGGAATGTAATGAGCCGCTCGGTTATGGCAGTCAATACAATCCATTTTCCTCAAGCGCCCTTCTTCACGCGCCTGATCTACAAAATCTTTATGAGCGACATTCAGCAAATCTCGCGAAAACCATTCTTTCATTGTCCCATCTTCTTGCTTGACTCCCACCCATTGCATAATCTGGCGCTGTTCATCTGCCGCAATGTAATACACTTCACTGTTGATATGCCAGTGAATACCTTGGCTGTGTCCTGTTGACGACTCAACACCGCCTAATTTCAAAATCAAGGTTGAACGAATAGGCGTGATTGCGACATCATTATCATAATGCAAGATATCTTTGACGATATTATCCTTAAAGGATGTAGGCGTATGACAAGTCTCACAGGTTTCTCGAGCAGGGCGCAAATCATGAACCGGGCTTTTAATGGGGCGGCTGTAAGAATCTGTCAGGACAGCCCAAACTTGATGCATACCATTTATTTTAGATTTGATAAAAAAGTCGAGACCTGGGCCAATATGGCATTCAACACACTCGACATTTGCATGCGATGAATCGTGATAGCGAGTGAATTGCGGGCTCATCGGATGGCACACCCCACCGCAAAACTCAGAGCTTTCGGTATATGCATAGCCCTGATAGGCACCGATCATAGCGATCCCAATGACAAGGACAAATGCAAGGTTCGCCAGAATGAATTTTCGCCTGTGATCTGGGCGCGTAAAGTCGATATTCAGCTGCGGCGACTTTAACCAAGCTCGGAGCCCTTTTGGGGGCTTCTGTTCTTGTTTCTTCCCAATCATTTCGTCTGGAGATTCACTTTTCTCTGTTTGCATTTGTAGATGATTTTCCTCAAGAAAGATATTTAGTCAACAGTGTAAATAAACCCGCTTGAACCTTAATTACTCTTAAGATAAGTAACCAGCAGTCACAAACTAAGACCGCCAGGATTAATAATATTAGGATTTCTTAAGCTAAAGGGGAGGGCAAAATTTTGAAGGTGGTGAGGATTATTTTGACGATTTGCCCGAAAGACAGGTTTATACATAAACTTCAGTTTTAATTTTTATTTAATGCTGCCAACTATAACTCAGGTCAACTTCACAATCAATCCCCTAAAGGCCATTAATATACAGCTTAGTGAGTAGTATTTAATTAAAATACGCTACCCATACGGGTAGTGTATTTACTACTCGTCAACTGCGCGCAAAATAATTAGGGTCGATCTTGTTTGATCAATCCATTCCGGATAGCATACGAAACCGCTTCGGTTCGATTCTGAACATTAAGTTTTTGTAAAATCTTCTTAATGTGATATTTTACTGTATTCTCACTGATCGCCAACTCTTGTGCAATTATTTTATTTACTTTACCAGCAGCAAGCATCTCCAGGAGTTCTGCTTCACGATTGGTTAAGGTTTCGCTTTTCGCTAGCCCGGTATTCTGGTTCACCAGACCTCGAATTAACCGCGAAGAAGCCTGCCGTGAAATTGCCAATTCTCCCGCCTCCAACGCCTTAAGGCTTTTCAAAAGCATATCTGCACTTTGGCTTTTGAGCATATACCCCGAAGCGCCCAATTGAATCGCCTGAATAAGAGAATTATCATCATCCGAAATTGTCAGCATAACCACCCGTATTTCAGGCAGACAGACCATGATTTCCTTTAAAGCCTGCAAACCATCCATGCCTGGCATCGATATATCCAATAAAACCAGATCGGGTTTCAATCGGATCGTTTCATTAATTGCCTCTGCACCGTTATGAACCTGACCGACAACGACATGTCCTGCCGCTTCCAATAAACTTGTCATGCCGTCTAAAAATAATGAATGATCATCTGCAACCAAAATCCGCATATTTTACCTCACGATAGGAACCTGCAGACAAATTCTCGTTCCCTGTCCAATGTTCGAATCAATCTCTATCATACCGCCAATCAGGTTGGCGCGCTGCTTCATTGACTCCAGACCAAAATGATACCCTGATGCCCCAACAATTTCGCCAGGATTAAATCCAACCCCATCATCCAATATCTGCAAATGTAGATCTCGTTCCCTTTCGACCGATAATTTAATAACAACCTGCGTGGCGCCGGCATGCTTACGAATATTATGAAGTGCCTCCTGGATAATCCTGAATAATTCAAGCTGAAAACCACCATCGAATTGCCAATCAAATTCTATTGGGTCAATTTCAATACTGATCAACAAATCCGAGAGATAGGCAAACTGGTTGGAATATTCGATAATCAAATTATCGAAACCTTCATCAATCCTGCTCGACATACGCAGTCCAAGAATCGCTTCGCGCAAATCGAGAAAAACCTGCTGCGTCGCGCTTTCTAATTGTGAAAGATTGTTTTGAGCGGCCTGGATCTGATTTTTCTCGAGCAATAAACGAATTGCACTGGTTTTATTATTCACATAACCGAGCAACTGGGCAACCCCATCATGCAGTTCACGCGCGATTCGTTCTCGCTCTTCTGCAATTGCTTCGGCCTTGGCTCGATTTAACTCACTTAACTCGTCCTGATGTTTTTGCAGTTGGTCTGCCAGATCATCAAACGCACGGGAAAATTCACTAATTTCGTCGGAGACCCAGTCACGCTCGCCGATTCGAACAGAAAAATTCCCCTCCGCAAAACTTGCCAGAGGTTTTTGCATTTGTTCCAACCTGCGAACAACAAGCCAGTGAGAAGATATATAAACACCAACCATCAAGACACAAATTCCAAACAATGAGATCAGCGTATTTTTGAGCAATTCACTTTGTAAATACTTTTGCATATCGGCTGTACCATTGTCAACCAACAGCAAGCCTATTTGGGTTTCTTCTGGGTCATGGCAGCCATAACAAGCAGGCTCATTCAATATGGGAACAACAATTCGAATGATATTGTGTTGTTCACTTAAAAAAATCGCCTCTGGCCTTTGGCCGGCGATTTCATCGTGACATTCTTTGCAGCCTGGGTCGTTTTTTTGTCCAACCATTCCGTTCGCCTGGTCAGAAGAGTATTTCACCACCCCTTCAGGATCCATAATCATTACCTGGAGTATCCTTCCAGAGCTGCCAATTCTATTTATCATCTCATTCATTTGCGACTGATTTGCGCCGATCATCGCCGGGCGCAAACTGGCTAGAACAATCTTTCCAACATTCGCCACACCCAAAAGCGTCCGTTCCTCCAGGTAATTACGCTCGTTCGTATAATTTAACCAAATCAACACACTGGACGCAATCAATAACGGCAGGAAAATACCTAATGCCGCTTTTACTTTTAAACTGGACTTCCAGCGTACTCGAAAATTTTGTGGCATATCCTATATCATAATCGATGAGGCAAAAATAAGGGATACGTTTTGTAAATTTGGGTGCACTAAAAGGTTGTTGGAAGGAGTGCAAAAAAAGAGCCAACCTGATAGGATGAAGGTTCCTACACCAAAGTCCAAACAGGAGGCTCAAAATGGAGTTTAGCACAAAAGTGATCGAAAAGATG
>Ga0268298_10000621_pt1 | contig 45075 bp, 35 predicted proteins | sample WWTPWeurt_MetaG_FD_194462 | JGI IMG/M metagenome (GOLD analysis project Ga0268298, IMG submission 194462) | Activated sludge microbial communities from WWTP in Nijmegen, Gelderland, Netherland - WWTP Weurt | ecosystem: Engineered > WWTP > Aerobic digester > Activated sludge | place...
GCTTCTGGGCCGGATCGTCGGTGGCCGATGCCCTGACCGGCAACGCCTTCACCCACGCCAACCTGAAATCCGGCGGTTCCGCGCTGGCGGTGGTGATGGTGGTCACGCTCACCATCTCGGCGGCGGCCACCTGGTTCTTCTATGCCCGGGGCCGCATGGCGGTGATCGAGGCGCAGGCCGAGGCGGCGCGCCGCACCGCCATCGAGAACGAGCTGATGCTGCTGCAATCGCAGCTCGAGCCGCACATGCTGTTCAATACCCTGGCCAACCTGCGGGTGCTGATCGGTTTGGACCCGGCCCGGGCGCAGGAGATGCTGGACCACCTGATCGCCTTCCTGCGCGCCACGCTGAATGCCTCGCGGGTCTCGTCTCATCCGTTGACTGCCGAGTTCGACCGCATCCGCGATTACCTCAGCCTGATGGCGGTGCGCATGGGCCCGCGCCTGTCGGTGAACATGGACCTGCCGCAACCGCTGGTGGCCCTGAGCGTCCCGCCCCTGCTGCTGCAGCCACTGGTGGAGAACGGCATCAAGCATGGGCTGGAGCCCAAGGTCGAGGGCGGCCGCATCGAAGTGCGGGCCTGGCGCGACGGCGGGCACCTGCATCTGTCGGTGCGCGACACCGGCATCGGCCTGCAGCCCGGCGCCGCCGCGTCGCCCACCGGCTTCGGCACGGCCCAGGTGCGCGAGCGCCTGGCCGCACTGTTCGGCCCCGCGGCCAGCCTGACGCTCAGCGCCGCAGCCGATGCGGAGGGCGGCACGGTGGCCGAGATCATCCTGCCCTTGCACGCAAGCTCGACTTGAGCCGGCACACCCCATGACCCTGACCGCCCTCATCGCCGAAGACGAACCGCTGCTGGCCGCGGGCCTGAAGGCCGATCTGGCCCGCGCCTGGCCCGAATTGCAGGTGGCCGAGATCGTGGGCGACGGGGCCTCGGCAGTGAGCCGCGCCCTGACGCTGCGTCCGCACGTGTGCTTTCTCGACATTCGCATGCCGGGCATGACCGGCCTGGAAGCCGCGCAGGCACTGGCCGAGGAGTGGCCAGCGGACACACCCTTCCCATTGCTGGTGTTCGTCACCGCCTACGACCAGTACGCGCTGCAGGCCTTCGACGCCCAGGCGGTGGACTACCTGGTCAAGCCGGTGGAGGCCAGGCGGCTGGCCGCCTGCGTGGACCGGTTGGTGCGCCGCCTGCAGCCTGAGCCTGCGGGGCCCGGCCAGGCCTCGCCGGCCACGCCTGCCCCAGGCGCGCCCGCCACCCCGCTACTGACCGAGCACACCCTGCAGCAGTTGCGATCGTTGCTGGCGGCCGCGCCCGCGGCAGCCCCGGTGCCGCGCCTGGAAGTGATCCAGGCCGGCGTGGGCAACCTGGTGCACATGGTGCCGGTGGCCGAGGTGCTGTACTTCGAAGCCGCCGACAAGTACCTGCGGGTGGTGACCGCCGAGCGCGAGCACCTGATCCGCATGTCGCTGCGCGAGTTGCTGCCGCAGCTCGATCCACAGCTGTTCTGGCAGGTGCACCGCAGCCTGGTGGTGCGCGCCACCGCCATCACCGTGGCCCAGCGCGATGAATCGGGCAAGGTGTTCCTGACGCTGCGCGGGCGGCCCGAGCGGCTGACCGCCAGCCGCCTGTACGCCCACCTCTTCCGCGGCATGTAGCGCTGGCGGCATCCGGCCAGGCCCCGGGATCGCCGCGCGCAAGCCAAGCCCCTGGCCGGGCTCGCCGCCCCGCATTCCGCGCCGCGCCGCCGCGGCTTCGTCGGCCCCAACCCCGTTTCGTCGCGGCCCTGTGTCGCCGCTGCGGGCCAGGGCCGACGATGCGGTCCATGATCTTCACCGCCTTCTCCAACCTGCTGGCCCGGCATCCGCTGGTGTTCTTCCACCTGGTCACCGCCTTCGCCGCGCTGGTGATCGGCATCGTGATCATGGCCCGCCGCAAGGGCAACGGAAGCCACCGCGCCTGGGGCTGGGCCTGGGTGGCGTTGATGGGCAGCACCGCCCTGGCCACCGTCTTCATCCGCGACTACCAGATGCCCAACGTGCTGGGCTTCACGCCGATCCATGCCTTCACCGCGATGGTCGCCGTCGGCCTGCCGCGCGGCATCTGGTTCATCCGCCAGGGCAACGTCGTCGGCCATCGCCAGCAGATGCGCGGCATGTTCATCGGCGGCTGCGTGCTGGCCGGCATCTTCACCCTGCTGCCCGGCCGCTTCCTCGGCAACCTGCTGTGGCACCACGCGCTGGGGCTGGCCGCCTGATCGCCCTGCCGATCCGGCGCTTCACGTCTTGACGCATTCCATCCGTTCAACCTCACCCCAAGGAGTTCACCATGTCCCGCACCTTCGACCACCACCTTCCGCTGACCCTGGAGCAACGCGCTCGCCGCCGCCTGGCCCTGAAAGCCGGCTTTGCCATCCATGCCACCGTGTTCACGCTGGTCAACCTGGGCCTGTACCTGGCCTCGCAGGTGGGTGGGTGGGGCCACGCCTTCGTGCCGATCTGGGGCTGGGCGCTGGGCCTGGCCATCCATGGCACCGTGGTCGCCGTCAAGCTCAGCGGGGAAGGCATCGGCCAGCGCATGCTCGAGCGCGAGATCGACACGCTCAAGCGCCGCGAGGGCCGCTGAGCCCAGCCCAGCAGTGGCGAGCGCGCGGCGCCCAGGCGCTGGCGTCTCGGCGAGACACCCGGCACCTGCGCCCGGCGAGCCGGCCGGCGCCGGTGGCTCGCCACCCCCCGCTGGCTAGAATCGGCGACCCTTTTGCAGCCCTGCGGTGTCGCCCGTGTCGAGACGGGGCACCGCCCCGCACATGTCCGCCCCTTCGAAGCCCGACGCCACGCCCAAGCCCGCCAACTTCCTGCGCACGCTGATCGAACGCGAGCTGCAGGAAGGGGTCTACGCGCAGCGGCGCTGGGGCGGCACGCCGGGCGACGGCGCCCACCACCAGGCCGGTGGCCCCGATTGGGCACCGGTGCGGTTGCGCTTTCCGCCCGAGCCCAACGGCTACCTGCACATCGGCCATGCCAAGAGCATCTGCCTGAACTTCGGCCTGGCGCGCGACCATGGCGGCGTGTGCCACCTGCGCTTCGACGACACCAACCCCGAGAAGGAAGAGCAGGAGTACGTCGACGCCATCGTCGAGATGGTGCAGTGGCTGGGCTGGAGCTGGGAGGCCCACGGCACCCAGCACCTGTACTACGCGTCCAACTACTTCGACTTCATGTACCGTGCCGCTGAAGGCCTGATCGGCGCCGGCCTGGCCTACGTGGACGAGCAGACGCCCGAGCAGATGCGCGCCAACCGCGGCGACTTCACCACCCCCGGCACCGACAGCCCCTGGCGCGGCCGCAGCGTGGACGAGAACCTGGCGCGCTTCCGCGAGATGCGCGACGGCCTGCACGCCGACGGGGCGATGGTGCTGCGCGCCAAGATCGACATGGCCTCGCCCAACATCAACCTGCGCGACCCGGCCATCTACCGCATCAAGCGGGCGCACCACCACAACACCGGCGACCGCTGGTGCATCTACCCGATGTACACCTACGCGCACCCGATCGAGGACGCGCTGGAGAACATCACCCACAGCATCTGCACGCTCGAGTTCGAGGACCAGCGGCCGTTCTACGACTGGCTGCTGGGCGCGCTGGCCGACCTGGGCCTGCTGGCCCGGCCCTGCCCCAAGCAGCACGAGTTCGGGCGCCTGAACCTCACCTACGTGATCACCAGCAAGCGCAAGCTCAAGGCGCTGGTGGACGAATGCCACGTCAACGGTTGGGACGACCCGCGCATGCCCACGCTGGCCGGCATGCGCCGGCGCGGCTACACCCCCGAGGCGGTGCGCAAGTTCGCCGAGGACACCGGCGCCTCCAAGACCAACATCTGGGTCGACTACAGCGTGCTCGACATCGCGCAGCGAGACGACCTCGAAGGCAAGGCACCGCGGGCGATGGCGGTGATCGATCCGCTCAAGCTCAAGCTCACCAACTGGGACGCCCTCTTCGGCGCCGGTCACCGCGAGCCCTGCCACGCGCCGGCGCATCCGCAGCACCCCGAGTTCGGCGAACGCCGCTTCAGCCTCGGCCCCGAGGTGTGGATCGAGCGCGACGACTTTGCCGAGGCGCCGCCCAAGGGCTTCTTCCGCTTGTTCCCGGGCAACAAGGTGCGGCTGAAGTACGGCATGGTGGTCGAGTGCACCGGCTGCGAGAAGGATGCCGAGGGGCGCGTCACCGCGGTGCTGGCCAGCGTGGTGCCCGACACCAAGAGCGGCACGCCCGGCGCCGATGCGGTGAAGGTCAAGGGCACCATCACCTGGCTGGGCGTGCACGAGGCCGTGCCCGCCACGCTCAACCTGTACGACCGGCTGTTCTCGGTGCCGCAGCCCGATGCCGGCGAGGGCGACTTCCGCGACCACCTCAACCCCTCCAGCAAGACCGTGGTGCAGGGCTTCGTCGAGCCCGGCCTGGCCGCGATCGCGGCCGAGCAGCGCTACCAGTTCGAGCGCCACGGCTACTTCATCACCGACCGCCTCGAGCATCGCCCCGGGTCGCCGGTGTTCAACCGCATCACCGGCCTGAAGGACGGCTGGGCCAAGTGATGGCCAGCAGCGCCGGGAGCCGAGGCCAACCCGGCTGCGGCCATCGCCAGCGTCGTGCACCCCGAGCGGCAGCCCCGCGATGACGCCCCGCGTCCGCGTCTTCTCGGCGTTCTTCCTCTACGCCTTCGCGCTGGGCGGGTTCTACCCGCGCCTGGCCGAGGTGCAGCGTCTGCTCGGCGTGGCCGAGGCCGGGTTCGGGCTTGCGCTGATTGGCGCCGCCACCGGCACGCTGATCTCGCTCACCTTCGCCGGCCCCTGGCTCGAGCGCCTGGGCCATCGACGCGTGTTCCTGCTGGGATTGCCGGCCCTGGCCGCCTGCTACGTGGCCGCCGCGTCCGCGAGCACGCCGGGCCAGTTGTTCCTTGCGCTGGTGGCCGCAGGCCTGTGCATGGGCGGCGTGGAGATCGTCGTCAACCTCGAGGCCGACCGGCTGGAGCACGCCAGCGGCAGGCGCCTGATGAACCGTGCCCATGCGTTCTGGAGCCTGGGCTTCTTCGTGGCCGGGCTGGTGGCGGCGGCCGCGGCCCAGGCGGGCATCGGCGCCCGCGCCCATCTGCTGGCGGTGGCACCGCTGGTTGCAGTGGCCGCCTGGGTCATGCTGGCGAAGTTCGAGCCGGCGCCGCACCGGGTGGCGGCGACTGCTCCGCCCGCACGCTGGGCCGCCCCCACGCGCGCCATCTGGGTGCTGGTGGCGCTGTCGGTCTCGGCCCTGGTGCTGGAGGGCGCCGCCGCCGACTGGGCTGCGATCTACATGCGCGACACCTTTGCCGCGCCGCCGTTCGCCATCAGCTTCGCGGTGGCCATCGGCGCCCTCACCCAGGCCGGCACGCGCTACGTGGCCGACGGCTTCGTCGAGCGCCACAGCCCGCGCCGCGTGGCCCGCTGGCTGCTGGGCGTGCTGGCCGCCGGCACGGTGATCGTCACCGCCGCGCTGCATCCGCTGGTCTCGCTGCTGGGCTTTGCGCTGATGGGCGTGGGCACCAGCGCAATGTTCCCGCTGGCCATGTCGGCCGCGGCCCAGCGCACCGACCGCCCCGCCGCGATCAACGTGGCGGCCCTGGCGCAGACCTCGTTCGTCGCCTTCCTGCTCGGCCCGCCGCTGCTGGGGGTGGTGGCCCAGGGCTGGGGCATCCGCTGGTCGTTCGGTGTCGGGCTGCCCCTGCTGCTGGCCAGCTGGGTGGCCACCCGCGCGCTGGCGTCGTCCCGGCCGGCCGACGCGCCGTCAGGCCGCTGAGCCGCAGGCCTGCGTCGGCGGTTCGGCGCCGGCTGGCTGCCGCCCGGCCACCTTGGCCAGCAGGTGGTCCACCTGGGCCGGGTCGTTCACCGTGCGCACTGCATCGAACAACTGCTGCGCCTCGGGGTGACGGCGCCGCAGCAGGTTGAGCCACTGCTTCAGCCGGCCAGCCCGATGGCGAGGCGAGACATGCGTGGCGATGCGCCCCCAGTAACGTTCGATCAGCGTCAAGAGCCTTGCCCAGTCCAGCGGCGAGGCACCCGGCCGCGCGATGGCCAGCGCCAGGCCCGGATCGGCCACCAGCCCGCGGCCGATCATCAGGTCGTCGCAGCCGCTCTCGGCGCGGCAGCGGAGCGCATCCTCCACGCTCCAGATCTCGCCATTGGCCACCATCGGCACGGCCACGGCCTGCCGCAGGCGGCCGATCAACGCCCAGTGCGCCGGCGGGCGGTAGCCTTCGATCCGGGTGCGGGCATGCACCACCAGCTCCTGGGCGCCACCGGCTTCGATGGCTTGTGCGCAGGCCACCATGCGGGACGTGTCGCGGTTACCCAGCCGCATCTTGGCCGACACCGGCAGTTCGGCCGGCACGGCCCGGCGCACCGCGGCCACGATGTCGTGCAACAGGTCGGGCTCGTCCAGCAGCACCGCGCCGCCGCGATGCCGGTTCACCGTCTTGGCCGGGCAGCCGAAGTTCAGGTCGATACCCTCAGGCGCCAGCGTGGCCAGCAGCGCCGCGTTGTCGGCCAGGCAGGCCGGGTCGGAGCCCAGCAGCTGCGGCCGCACCGGCACGCCGGCCGCAGTGCGGCCCCCCGTCAGCAACTCGGGCACGATGCGGGTGAACACGCGCTCGGGCAGCAGCATGTCGGTGATGCGGATGAACTCCGACACGCAGCGGTCGATGCCCGGCACCTGCGTGAGCACATCGCGCAGGCTGTGGTCGAGCAGGCCCTCCATGGGCGCGAGCAGGATCTGGGGCGGCACGCTGGATCAGGGGTCGACGCCCCGGCCCGGCAAGGCTGCCGCGCCGGGACGCACAATGGTTCCATGGACGAAACCCGCATCATCGCCGAGACGCGCGCCTGGGTGGACCGGGCCGTCATCGGCCTGAACCTGTGCCCCTTCGCGAAGTCGGTGCAGGTCAAGGGCCAGGTGCGCTATGTGTGCAGCCCGGCCACCGACACCGATGCGCTGCTGAACACGCTGATCGACGAGCTGCAGACGCTGGCCGCGGCCGACCCGCAGCAGATCGACACCACGCTGCTGGTCCACCCCCAGGTGCTGCAGGACTTCGCCGACTACAACGACTTCCTCGACGTGGTCGACGTCACGGTCCATCAGCTCGGCCTGGCCGGCCGTCTGCAGGTGGCCAGCTTCCATCCGCAGTACCAGTTCGAAGACACCGACGCCGACGACATCACCAATGCCACCAACCGTTCACCCTACCCGACGCTGCACCTGATCCGCGAATCCAGCATCGACCGCGCGGTGGCGGCCTTCCCCGAGGCCGAATCGATCTACGAGGTGAACATGGCGACGATGCGGCGGTTGGGGCCGCTGGGCTGGGATCGGCTGCGGCAGCAGTGCCGGGACGACGCCGACGAGGCCGGCGGCGGCTGAAGGCCCGGGCCGCAGGCTCAGCGCCCCGTCCAATGCGGCTTGCGCTTCTCGGCAAAGGCCGCCCGGCCTTCCTTGGCGTCCTCGGTCATGGCCAGGATGGCGATTTGCGTCTCGGTGTAGCGGATCGCCTCATCGAACGACATGCTCTCGATGGCGCGCAACGCGTACTTGCCGCGACGGATCGCGGTGGGCGACTTGTCGGCCAGCCGGCCGATCAGCCACTCGACCTTGGCATCCAGCTCGGCCGCCGGCACCACATGGTTGAGCAGGCCGGCGGCCTGGGCCTCGGCAGCGCTGAACGGCTCGCCGGCCAGGCTCCACTCGCGCACCGTGCGCGGCGCCACCAGTTGCTGCAGCAGGCTCAGCACCTGCATCGGGAACAGGCCGATCTTCACCTCGGGCAGGCCGAAGCTCACCTGGTCGGATGCCACCGCCAGGTCGGTCATGCACAGCAGGCCGATGCCGCCGGCCATGCAGGCCCCGTTGACGCGGGCGATGCTGGGAAGCGTGGCGTTGTGCACCTCGCGCAGCAGGTCGGCGTAGTCGCCGTTGGGGCGCGAGTGGTCGAAGGCGAAGCTCTTGCCCGGTTGCAGGTCGGCCCCGGCGCAGAAGGCCTTGTCGCCGGCGCCGGTGAGCACGATCACCCGCACCTCGGGATCGGATTGCGCCTTGGCCCAGCCGTGGCGGATGCCCGACACCACCTCGGCATTGAGCGCATTGCGCTTGTCGGGCCGGTTGATGGTGATCCAGAACGCACCGCCTCGCTTCTCGTGCAGGACGGCAGGCGCCTCGTCGGCGGCGGGGGATGAAGCGGCGGCGTCGGTCATGGCGGGCCTCGTCGGGTGGGCAGGCGGTGGCAGGATCGCCCTGCGGACGGGCGGCATCGGTGCGCCCTACGATAGCCCACTTGCGCGGGCGCGGTCTTGCGTCGGCTGGCTGCCCGCCGCAACGGGCGCGCCCAGCCACTGCCCGCAAGACGTCCCCGGGCGCGCTGCCCTAGCCTTCGGCCATGGCCCTGGATGGGCCTGGGACGTGCCGAACGGCCGGCCCCCGCCCTTCCCCGCTGCACCGAAAGGACCGATCGATGACCGACACCGCCAAGCCCGTCCTGCGCATCGGCGGGGCCTCCGGCTTCTGGGGCGACTCCAGCGTCGGGGCCCCGCAGCTGGTGAACAGCGGCCTGATCGACGTGCTGGTGTTCGATTACCTGGCCGAGACCACCATGGCCATCCTGGTGGCGGCGCAGCGCAAGAACCCGGCCATGGGCTATGCCACCGATTTCGTCGACGCGGCGCTGCGCCAGGTGCTGCCCGACGTGCTGCGCCGCGGCATCAAGGTGGTGGCCAACGCCGGCGGCGTGAACCCCCGCGGCTGCGCCGAGGCGGTGGCCCGCCTGGCCGAGGAACTGGGCGTGAGCGCCCAGGTGGCGGTGGTCGAGGGCGACGACGTGCGGCCACTGCTGCCCGCGCTGCGCGAGCGGGGGCTGACGGAGATGTTCAGCGGCCAGCCGGTGCCCGAGAAGCTGGCCAGCGCCAACGCATACCTGGGGGCACTGCCGGTGGCCCGGGCGCTGGCGGCGGGCGCCGACATCGTCATCACCGGCCGCTGCGTCGACAGCGCGGTGACGCTGGGCCCGCTGATCCACCACTTCGGCTGGAGCCTGGACGACTACGACCAGCTGGCTGGAGGCAGCCTGGCCGGCCACATCATCGAGTGCGGTTGCCAGGCCACCGGCGGGCTGTTCACGGATTGGCACCTGGTGCCCGATTGGCCCCACATCGGCTACCCCATCGTCGAGTGCGACAGCGACGGCAGCTTCGTCGTCACCAAGGTGCCGGGCACTGGCGGGTTGGTGACGCCCGCCACCGTGGGCGAACAGATGCTCTACGAGATCGGCGATCCCGGCGCCTACCTGCTGCCCGATGTGAGCTGCGACTTCCGCGACGTGCGCATGGAGCAGGTCGGCGAGCACCGGGTGCGCGTCAGCGGCGCCCGCGGCGCGGCGCCGCCAGCCACGCTGAAGGTCAGTGCCACCGCGATGCGCGGCTGGCGCTGCACCGGCACGCTGACCATCGTCGGCATCGATGCGGCGGCCAAGGCCCGGCGCACCGGCGAGGCCATCGTCGAGCGGGTGAGCGAGTTGTTCGGCCAGCGCGGCCTTGCGCCCTTCACCCGCTCACGCATCGAGGTGGTGGGCGCCGAGACCTCGTACGGCCCGCATGCCACGCGACAGCCGCCCCGCGAGGTCGGCCTGCGCGTCGCGGTGCACCACGAATCGCGCGAGGCGCTGGAGCTGTTCGCCCGCGAGATCTCGGCGGCCGGCACCTCGTGGTCGCCCGGCACCACCGGCGCCGGCGGCGGGCGGCCGGGGGTCTCGCCGTTGATCGTGCCGCTGAGCTTCGCCATCGAGCGCTCAGCGGTGACGCCAACGGTTCACCTGGGTGGCTCGAGCATCCCGGTGCCGATGGAGGCGCCCCCCGCAACCCACTCGACGCCCGCGCCAGGACCGGAAGATGAGCCCGCGCCCTACCCGGCCTTTGCGCCCGGCCACACCGCCCGGCTGGTGCAGCTGGCCTGGGGCCGCTCCGGCGACAAGGGCGACCTGTCCAACATCGGCCTCATCGCCCGCCGGCCCGAGTGGCTGCCATTGCTGTGGCAGCAGGTCACGCCCGAGGCGGTGGCCGCCTGGCTGGGGCATCTGGTCAAGGGCCATGTCGATCGTTACCACCTGCCCGGCATCCATGCGATGAACCTGGTGCTGCACGAGGCGCTGGATGGGGGCGGGCCGATCTCGCTGCGGCTCGATCCGCTGGGCAAGGGCATGGCGCAGATCCTGCTGGACATGCCGATCGCGGTGCCGGCCGAGGTGGCCGCCGAGCTGGATGAGCACCGGTAGCCTGGCGGCGCAGGCCCGCCCAGCGCCGGTGCGATGATCGCGGACCCGAAGCTTCGACCCCGAACCGTCATGCACCACCACGTCCTGCCCACCGTCTCTGCCCTCTTGCTGGCCGTGGCCCTGCTCCCGGCCGCCCAGGCCCAGCCAGCCGCCGCGCCCGCCGCATCGGCCCCGCCGCCCAGCGAATTCGCCGCCAAGGCCGCCAAGGAGAAGGACGCGCTGGTCAGCGAAACTGGGCTGGTGTTCCGCACCCTGAAGGAAGGCCGGGGGCCGACGCCACGCGCCGACGACGTGGTGCGCGTGCACTACCGCGGCACCTTTGCCGACGGCAAGGAGTTCGACAGCTCGTACTCGCGCGGCCAGCCCGCCGAGTTCCCGCTCAATCGCGTCATCAAGTGCTGGACCGAAGGCGTGCAGCGCATCGCCGTGGGCGGCAAGGCCAAGCTCACCTGCCCGCCGCACATCGCCTATGGCGAGCGGGGTGCCGGTGGCGGCGTCATCCCGCCGAACGCCACGCTGCAATTCGAGGTCGAGTTGATCGGGATCGTCAAACGCTGAGAACGTCGGGCCCACACTCGCCCGACGACGAGACAAACGCCTGCCTCGTGCGGCCTGATCCGCGGCCGGGGCATCCAGGGCGTCGGAACGAGAAGAGGAGACCCGCATGGCAGAGACCACCGGCGGCGAAGTCATCGCCCGCATGCTGCAGAAGGAAGGTGTCGAAAAGGTCTTCGGCATCATCGACGGCACCTACTTCGGCTTCTACTCGGCGCTGCACCGCCTGGGCATCGACATCGTCACGCCGCGCCACGAGAGCTGCGCCGCGCACATGGCCGGCACCTATGCGCGGCTCACCGGCAAGCTGGGCGTGTGCATGGCCAGCAACGGGCCCGGCGTGGCCAACCTGCTGCCGGGGCTGGTGGTCGAGCAGGCCGACGGCAACCGGGTGCTGGCCATCACCAGCGCGCGCCGGCCCGGCATCATGTACCCCGACCGGGGCGCTGCCTACCAGTGCTTCGACCAGAGCGGCGTGATCGGCAAGATCGCCAAGTGGAGCAGCGCGGTGTCGTCGTTCGACCGCGTGCCCGAGCTCACCCGCAAGGCGCTGCGCCACAGCTGGGAAGGCCGGCCCGGCGTGGTGCACCTGGACGTGCCCGAGAACCTCATGAACGGCAAGGTCAAGGCCGAGGTGGGGCTGTGGGCGCCGCACCAGTACCGCCACACCGACCCGGTCACGCCAACGGCCGAGCAGATCCGCCAGGCTGCCGACTGGCTGATCCGGGCGCAGGCGCCGATGATCCATGCCGGCAGCGGCATCATCCATGCGCAGGCCTATGCTGCGCTGCAGCGCGTGGCCGAAGTTCTGCACGCGCCCGTCACCACCAGCTGGGCCGCCCGTGGCGTGCTCACCGAGGCCTCGCCGCTGGCCATCCCGATGCCGCACGTCAAGCTCAACCACCAGGTGCGCAACGAGGCCGACGTGGTGCTGATCCTGGGCAGCCGCCTGGGCGAGACGGATTGGTGGGGCAAGCCGCCGTACTGGCGCCACCCGTCGGAGCAGAAGACCATCCAGGTTGACCTGGATGGCGACATGCTGGGCCTGAACAAGCCGGCCGACCTGGCCCTGCTGGCCGATGCGAAGCGCTTCCTCGAGCTGCTGGGTGACGAGCTCGAGCGGCGTCGCGCCGAAATCGCCCTCGCGCCGCGCCGGCAGCGCGTGGCCGGCTATGCCAAGACCATGCGCGACGACCGTGCCGGCTGGGACAAGGCACTGGCCGACCAGGCGGTGCCGATGCACCCGGCCCACATCGGCGCGGTGTGCGGCAAGGTTTTTCCGCCCGAGACGGTGCTGGTGGCCGATGGCGGCAACGCCACCATCTGGGCCATGTTCCACCACCAGGTGACGGTGCCCAACACGGTCATCTCCACCTTCAAGATCGGCATGCTCGGCGCCGGCGTCTCGCAGGCCATCGCCGCCTCGCTGGCGCGCCCGGGCACGCCGGTGCTGTGCATCATCGGCGACGGCGCCATGGGCTTCCACCCGCAGGAGGTGGAAACCGCCATCCGCCTGAACACGCCGGTGGTCTACGTGGTGCTGTGCGACAAGCAGTGGGGCATGGTCAAGATGAACCAGCAGTTCATGCTTCGCCCCTTCAAGACCATGCTGTTCAAGCACCTCGACCCCGACGAGACGATCAAGGCCGACCTGGGCGAGATCGAGTTCGACAAGCTGGCGCAATCCATGGGCGCGCATGGCGAGCGGGTGGCCGATCCGGCGCAGCTCGAGCCGGCGCTGCGGCGCGCCCTGGCCTCTGGCAAGTGCGCGGTGGTGCATGTGGACGTCGACCCGGTCAAGCACATGTGGGCGCCGGGCCTCATCCACTTCAAGAAGATGCACGAGGAGCCCAAGGGCTGACACCGGGCGGGCGCGCCGCGCCCGCCTGCACCGGCCAAAGGCCGCGTCGAATCGGAGTTGCTCCCCATGGCCGACATCGACCTGATCCGACTGAACTTCAACCCGGGCACGCTGTTCCTGCTGAACTGCGTGCTCGGCTTCGTGATGTTCGGTGTCTCGCTGGAGCTGAAGGCCAGCGACTTCTCAGCCGCGCTGCGCACGCCGCGGGCGCTGGTGATCGGCCTGGCGGCCCACCACCTGGTGTTCCCGGCCCTCACCTTCGGGCTGGTGCTGCTGATCCAGCCGCGCCCCAGCATCGCGCTGGGCATGATCCTGGTGTCGGCCTGCCCGGCCGGCAACATCTCCAACTTCCTCACCCACTTCGCCAAGGGCAACACCGCGCTGTCGGTGTCGATCAGCACGCTGTCCACGCTGGCGGCCATCGTGATGACGCCGCTGAACATCGCCTTCTGGGGCGCCCTGTACGGGCCGGCGCAGCCCATCCTGCGACAGGTGGCGGTGAACCCGCTCGAGATGTTCGTGCACGTGTTCCTGCTGCTGGGACTGCCGCTGGCCGCCGGGCTGGCGGTGTCGCGCCGCTGGCCCGGATTCACCGAGCGGGCGCGTACGCCGATGAAGTACTTTTCGCTGGGCTTCTTCCTGCTGTTCGTGCTGGCCGCGCTGGGCGCCAACTGGCAATACTTCAAGCTCTACGTCGGCATGGTGGTGGGCGTGGTCTTCGTGCACAACGCATCGGCGCTGATCACCGGCTATGCGATGGCCTGGGCCACGCGGCTGCCCGAGCGCGACCGGCGCGCGGTGGCCATCGAGTGCGGCATCCAGAACTCGGGGCTGGGGCTGATCCTGATCTTCAACTTCTTCGATGGCCTGGGCGGGATGGCGGTGGTGGCCGCGTGGTGGGGCATCTGGCACATCGTCGCGGGCCTGAGCGTGGCCACCACCTGGTCGCGCCGCCCACCGCTGGAGGCCACGACGTGAGCCCCTGCCCGACGGCACCGGCCACCGTCCACTCCACTGGACTGCAAAGGACGCAGCCATGAGCGACCCTGTCGTGCTCGTCACCGGTGCCGGAGGCTACCTCGGAGCGCAGGTGGTGGCGGCCCTGGCCGCCCAGCAGGTGGCCTGCTCGAAAGTGGTGGCGGTGGATGTGCGCGAGACGCCGGCCGACCGCCGCCTGCCCGGCGTGGAGTACCTCGTGTGCGACGTGCGATCGCCCGAGCTGACGCTGGCCGTGGTGCGCAGCCGGGCCGACGTGGTGGTGCACCTGGCCTCGATCGTCACCCCAGGCCGCGACAGTGATCGCGACTTCGAGTACTCGGTGGATGTGCTGGGCACGCAGAACGTGCTGCAGGCCTGCTCGGCTGGGCAGGTGGGCACGATCGTGGTCAGCTCCAGCGGCGCGGCCTACGGCTACCATGCCGACAACCCGCCCTGGATCGACGAGGATGCGCCGATCCGCGGCAACCAGGTCTTCGCCTACTCGTGGCACAAGCGCCTGGTCGAAGAGATGCTGGCCCACTGGCGGCAGTCGCACCCGGCGCTCAAGCAGGTGGTGCTGCGCATCGGCACCATCCTGGGCGAGACGGTCAACAACCAGATCACCGCGCTGTTCGAAAAGCCGCGTCTGCTCGCCATCCGCGGCTCGGACAGCCCCTTCGTGTTCATCTGGGACCAGGACGTGGTGGGCTGCATCCTGCACGCCATCTCGGGTGGCCACGCCGGCATCTACAACGTGGCAGGCGATGGGGCCCTCACCCTCCACGAGATCGCCGCGCGCATGGGCAAGACCTGCCGCGTGCTGCCGGCCGGGCTGCTGAAGGCCGCGCTGACCATCGGCAAGCCCCTGCGGCTGACGCGTTATGGGCCCGAGCAGCTCGACTTCCTGCGCTACCGCCCAGTGCTCGCCAACCGCCGCTTGAAGGAGGTGTTCGGCTACGTGCCGCGCAAGACCTCGGCCGAGGTGTTCGAGTTGTGGCGCCGCGCGCGCGGCATCGGGCCCGGGCTGACGTGAGGCCACTGGCGTGCGCGAGCTGACCGGCCGCACCGTGGCGGTCACCGGCGCGGCCGGCGGCCTGGGCGCCGCACTGTGCCGGGCCTTTGGCGCCGCCGGGGCGCGCGTGGTGGCGTTCGATCGCCAGCAGGCCGACATCGATGCGCTGCTCGCCGACCTGTCGGCCCGCGGCGTGGCGACCATCGGCACCGCCTGCGACGTGACCGACGAGGCGCAGTGCGTGGCGGCCATCCAGTTTGCGCGCCAGCACTTCGGCGGCATCGACGTGCTGGTCAACAACGCCGGCATCACCCACCGCAGTGCGCTGTCGGCCACCCGCACCGAGGTGATCCGTCGCGTGATGACGGTCAATTTCTTCGGCGCGCTGCACTGCACCCACGCCGCGCTGCCCGACCTGATCCAGCGCCGCGGCCAGGTGATCGCGATATCCAGCGTGGCCGGCTTTGCACCGCTGATCGCCCGCACCGGCTACTCGGCCAGCAAGCATGCGCTGCATGGCTTCTTCGACAGCCTGCGCAGCGAGGTCGAGCCGTTGGGCGTGGGCGTGCTGCTGGTGTGCCCCTCGTTCATCCAGACCGGCATCGACCGCAACGCGCTCGGTGGCGACGGATTGCCGGCACGACATGCGCAGTCCATCGTCGGCCAACGTTCGATGCCGGACGAGATCGCCGCGAAGATCGTGCATGCCGCACGCCGCGACCAGCGCCTGTTGCTGCCCGACCGCGTCTCGCGCACCGCCTGGTGGGTGTCGCGGCTGGCGCCCGCGCTCTATGCGCGGCTGATGGCCGAAAAGCTGCGCCGCGAGATGGGTTCGGCGGACGCCTGAGGCCGCCTCTCCCACCACGTCACGCCGGTCATCCCGGCCATGCCGCGCGTGTTGCGGCCAGGTCGGTCAGAACAACAACCCCTGCCCGCCCGGCGCCGCGCCCTCGATGGCCAGCATGCGCAGCTTGGTGTGCACGCCGCCGGGCGCCGAGAAGCCGCCGTGCGCACCACCGGCCGCATGCACGCGGTGGCAGGGCACGATCGGGGCAAACGGGTTGTCGCCCATGGCCCGGCCCACGCTGCGCGCAGCACCGGGCTCGCCCAGGCGCTCGGCGATTTCGCCGTAGGTGGCCGTCTGGCCGGGGCGAAGTGAACGGATCAGCGTCCAGGCGCGCCGGTGAAACTCCGGATGTCCGCTCATGTCGAGCGTCAGCACATCCAGGTTGGCCGGCTCGCCGCGCAGCAGGGCCTGCACGCCGGCGATGGCCAGGCTCACGGCCGGGGGCGGCTCGCCCTCGGCCAGCGCCGGAAAGCGCCGTTGCATGCGGGCGCGGGTGGCGGCGGCATCGGCTTCGGGCAATTGCGAACCGACGATGCCCTGCTCGCCCCAGGCGATGGCGCAGGTGCCCAACGCGGTGTCGAAGCAGGCAAAGCCGGCCACCGCAGGCGCCCTCATCTCGACAGCGCCAGCTTGATGCCGAAGGCCAGCAGCATGCCGCCGCCGACACGATTGAGCCACTGCGTGACCCGCGGGCTGGCGCGCAGCCGATCGGCGAAGTGGCGGGTGAGCAGCACCACCACCAGGCAATAGGCGAAGGTGATCATGGCCACCGTCACCGCCATCACCGCGAAGGTGAGCAGGCCGCGATGGTGCTTCGGGTCGATGAACAGCGGGAAGAAGGCCATGTAGAACATGATGGCCTTGGGGTTGAGCAGCGTGATCATCATCGCCTGGCGCAGGTAGTGGCCGGCACGGATCTCGATCGGCATGGCCTGCCCGGGTTTCGCTCGCAGCATGCGCCAGCCCAGCCAGGCGAGGTAGGCCGCCCCCACCCATTGCATGGCGCCGAAGACCACCGGCGACGCCGCCAGCAGCGTGGCCACGCCCGCCACCGCCGCCCACATCAGCACCTGGTCGCCCAGGATCACGCCCAGCGTGGCGGCCAACCCGCCCACCACGCCGCCCTTGCCGGTGGAGGTGATCAACGCCAGATTGCCAGGGCCGGGAATGGCCAGGAACACGATCACCGCGACGACGAAGGCGGCATAGTCGGTGACTCCGAACACGGGACGCTCCTCACCGGCCCCAGGGCCGTACCAGCCGCAGCCATTTTGTCGCCTTCAGCCCGAAGCGGGCTTCGATGGCCTCGGCACGGGCGATCAGTCCGGCGCGGTCGGGCACCTCGACGCCGCGCCCGGCCACCACCACGGTGTTGCCCTCCTTCGTCGGCGCGAGCTGCCACACCTGGTCGGCACCGAAGGCCGCGACGATGCGGCCGGCGCTGCGCTCGAAACTCGAATCCCGGCCGAAGAGATTGACCGTCATCAGGCCGCCATGCACCAGCACACCGCGGCAATCGGCATAGAAGGCCTCGTCGTCGAGCACCGGCGCCGCGGCCTCGTGGTCGTACAGGTCCACGCACAGCACGTCCGCCGTCTGCAGGTGGGCCGCGTCGGCCACCCAGCGTCGGGCGTCGGCGTGCAGCACCGTCAGCCGCTCGTCGTTGTCGGGCAGGTGGAACCACAGGTGGCAGGCATCGATCACGCTGCCGTTGAGCTCCACCGCGGTGGTGCGCATGCGCAGTTCCTGGTGGCAGAACCGGGTGATGGCCCCGGCACCCAGGCCCAGTTGCACCGCTTGGCCGTCAGCGAGCGACTCGGTCGGGCGCCACAGCATCCAGGCCATCATGCGCTGGATGTATTCCAGTTCGAGGTGACGCGGCTTGCGGATGCGCATCGCCCCCTGCACCCAGTCGGTGCCCAGGTGCAGGTAGCGCACGCCGTCGAACTCGGAGATCGTGGCGCCGGCCTGGCCCATCGTGTCGACCCCGCGCGCGGCCATCAGCGCTTCTCCAGCCGGGCCAGCGAGCGCTGGGCCAGGCTGTACTCGGTGTACTCCACCACGCCGGTGGCCACGGCGCGCCTGAACAGGTCGCGGGCGCGCGACTCGTCGCCGTCCAGCAGCGCCTTCTCGCCGGCAAAGAAGTACAGCTCGCACTCCCGACCCAGGTTGGGCTTGCCGCCCTCGCGCGTGGCGGCCAGGGCCGCGTCGAAATCGAGCCTGCCCTCGAAGTAGCGCCACACCGGGTGCGGCCAGGCGGGTGCCGTGCCGGTGGGCGCGTACTGGCGCAGCACGTCGCCGGTGTCACCGCCCAGGCGACGAGTGGCCAGGTACAGCCACAGGCTGCCGTAGCCGCGCTCGACCTCGGAGCGATCCCGCAGCAGGCCCAGCAGTTCCTGGCGGGCCGCCGCCACATCGCCGCCGTAGTATTGCGCCCACACCTTCACATGACGCGTCACACTGTTCGGGCCCGAGATCTGCGTCACACGGTCAACGAAGGCGATCGCGTCCCGATCGCGCCCCTGCAGCACGGCGTTCATGCCCGAGGCCGCCAGCGCGGCGGCGCTTTGCGGATCGAGTTCTCGGGCCCGTGCCAGGTCGCGCTCGGCATCTGCCCGGCGACCCAGGTGCTCGAGACGCGCCCCCCGTGCCACCAGCATCTCGGCCAGCAGCTTGGGTGGCAGGCGACCGGCATCGATGACCCGCGTGGCCGCCGCCACCCGCACGGCGGCTTCCACCTGCATCGCCGTCACCAGCTTCATGTCGCCACGCTGGATGCGCTGTCGCAGGGCTTCCACCTCCTGGCGCAGCGACTCCAGCTCGGCCAACGACAGGGGCGGAACCGCGAAGGTGCCGAACAGCTTGGGCCAGTTGCGTTCCAGCAGCTGGCGATAGGCCCCTGCCTCCGATGCCTCCAGCCGATCGGCCTTCAGGTTCAGTTCGGCAGAAAGCACGAAGCGCCGCGGCTCGTAGCGGTGCTGCACCTTGAGATCGAACCATCGATTGCCATCTTCGTGCGGCGCGGGCTGGTTGGCGTTGAACAGCGGCTCGTCGAACTGATAGGCCACGCGGTAGCGATACAGGCCCGGCGGCCCCAGGCGCATCGGCTGGGTGCGTGCCGTCAGGTCGGCCGTGCGCAAGGCCTGCATGGGCCCGATCAAGGCGATCTGAGCAGAGAGTTGGCGTTGCTCGGGAAACTTCCAGTGGTCGGCCACGGCGTACCGCGACACCACCCGCACCTGGTTGAGCTGTGGGTCATCCTCGACCGTTGGCGGCTGGGTCGGGGTCAGGCCCGGGTGGATCCGGCGCAGCTCGCCCGACAGCCAGCGCTGGAAGTCGTCGGGTGACATCGATGCGCGGGCTCCGCGCACCAGCTCGGCGGTCTCGCCACCATACAGCGCCGTCGAGACCAGCTCACCCGGCACGGCGGTGCTCTTGAAGTGGAACTCGTCCGACACGTCCTGCCGCAGCACGCCGGAGGCATCCGGCAGCCGGGCCAGTTCGCGGGCGGCGCTCGCCGCCGGCAGCCCGACGCCGAAGCCCGTGGCCTGGCGGGCTGCGGCCTGTCCGGTCTGCAGGTTGCGCGTGGCATCCAGCCACAGGGTCTGGTCGCCCACACGCACCTGGGCGATGGCATGGTCGAAGGCCAAGGGGCTGGGCAGGCGCTGGGCCGTGGCGCCTCGATACGACTGCGACACCAGCACCGGCGTGCCCTCGATGCCCATCAGGCCCAGCAGGCCCACCAGCAAGGCCGATTTGTCCTTGCAATCGCCAAAGCGCTGGCGCAGCACCGCATCCACCGGCGCCGGGCGATGCGTGTACGGCCCGACCTCCGTGCCGAAGTAGCGCACCTCGCGCTGGACGAAATCGAGCGCTGCCCGCAGCCGGTCTTCGGTGCCTGGGTGCCGTGCCTGGATTTCGTCGGCCAAGCGCTTGAGCGACTCGGACGACGACGAACCGGTGGTCGCGAACAGGTCGGCCGCCCACGCGGCCACTTCGCTCCAGTCCGTGAACTCGCTGAACTCGATCTGGTCGCGCAGGTACACGTCGGGCGGCCAGGTCGGATCCGGACGCCATTGCGGGATGCCCTGGCGGCTGACGCGGGTCTCGCGCCATCCGTCGGCCACCGTCTCCTCGACCTTGATCTCGGGCCCACCCACGCGGTGCGCGATCCGGCGATCGGCGGGCGCCAGCAACCTCAATTGCCACTGCGCCACCGGGGCGGCGTTGGCCAGGACGAACGCGTTGGCCACGTAGCGCCCGGCAAACACCGGATTGGCGCCTTCCAGGGTGTAGCTCCACTCGATGCGGTCGCCCACCCTCACGTCGTCGAGCACGATCGAGGCGGTCATGCGTCCGTCGATGATCTGGCGCTCGAGTTGGGTCTCACGACGCAGCAGCCTCGGCAGGCGCGCATCCAGTCGCGGCAGACGCTGGCCCTCGCGCACCACATCCACCTGGTGCATCACCAGCTTCTGGTAGGTGGGGTCGAACACGATCTCGATCTGTGCGGCGGCCTGCAGCCCGCTGGCATCGTTGATGCGGCGAATGAAGTGCTCGAACTGTGACTGCGCCCCGGTGCCGAGTCGAACCTGCCGGTCCATCAGCAGGAAGTGCGAGGCGGCCGGCGGCAGGTTGACGGTGGTGTCCTCCGTCAGCGGCTTGACCCAGCCCGGCACTGGGGCAAGGGCGAATCCTTCCGTGGCGGCGGGTGCGGCGGCGGTGCGCAGCGGGCCCGAAGCGACCTTGCCGGCCGCGCTGGCGGCTCGCGCCGCCAGCGGCTTGGCAGAGCTGCGAACGGCGGCCGATGCCGGTGTGGAGGGCGTTGGCGGCGTGCGGGGCGATTGAGCCGCCGCCGCCGAGGCCCACATGAAGGCAACCCACAGCAGCAGCCGGCAGCGGCACGGAAAGGTGAGCATGCGGCAGGCCTGCCCTTCAAGAGATGGTGGAAAGTGCGCCATTGTCGCGGCAAGCGAAGGCCCACCCGCCCGCATCGAACCGTAGACAGCGTGCCCGACGCGGACTCGGCGCCCCGCAGCTCACCGGGCCCGCCAAGGCCACGGCCCATGCCGCCGGGCGCCACCGCGCCTGATCAGGCCGAGGAGGCCGCGGCGAGCAGTTCGGCGTTGACCGGATTGCGGTGCAGGAAGGAGTCGATGAACGGTGGCGGCACATGCGGCAAGGCCTGCTGGCTGATCCACTGTGCGCCCTGCTTCAGCGCCGCCTCGGCTTCACCGGGCCGGCCAGCGGCCTTGAACGCCCGGGAGGCGACCCACCACGCCTCGGCCCGGTACACCGCGTCGGGCGCAATGCCCTTCGCGAACTGCGCGAGCAGAAGTTCGGCCGCACGTTCCGCCACGGCCACCTGCCCGACCGCAACGGCCGACCGTGCCAGATGGACCTGCAGGGCCATGGCCACGCCATACCGCTCGGTGGTGGCCAGCTCGGCCTGCAGTGCCGCTCCGTCGGCGAGCACCTGCTCGGCCGGCAGATGCCGCAAGGCCCGCACCCTCAGCCACGGCCCGCGCTGGGCGTCCGACCCTGCATGCGCCAGCGCGAGCTGCAGGGCACCGGGCGGAGGGCGCTGCTGCGTGGCGAGCGCCAGGTCCAGTCGCAGCAGTTGCCGATCGGCGAGCAGCCAGGGCGGCACGTCGGGTCCGTCGTGATCCAGCAGCCGCACTGCCCGGGAAGGCTGCCCCAGCACCAGCCACAGGTTGGACAGGACCATGCGCGTGGCATGCGACCAGAAACCTGCGCGCGTCGACTCGAACTGAGCCAGCACGTCTTCGAGAGACGCCAACGCCGGCCCGTAGCACCCGGTGTCGATCTCGTCGCGCGCGATCACCAGTCGACCGATGGCCCGGTGAGTGGCATCGTTGGAGTCCTGGGCTGAGCGCGCCTGGCCCTCCCGCGCCAAGGCCAAGGCCTGGTCGAAGCGTCCACTCTGGCGCAAGGTGACGGCGCAGTTCATCATCAGGCGCCCTTCCGCGTCGGCCAGGCCGGCCCGCCGCGCGGCCGCGCGCGCGGACTCGTAGGCCTGCACCGCCTCACGCAGTCGGCCCAGGTTGCCCAGCGTCACCGCCCAGTCGCCATGCCACAGCATGCGCAGGGCGTCGTCGGGTTGCTCGTCCACCCAGGCTCGCAAGGGCAACAGCAACTCGAGTGATTCATCGGCCCGGCCTAGCCGGCACAAGGCACTGGCCATGTGGCAGGCGGTGCGGACCATCCTGTCGCGATCGTCCAATCGACGCGCCAGCGCCATCAGCGAACGTCCGGCGTCGATCGCGGCTTCCGACTCGCCACGCTCGACCAGCAGGCCCAGCAATTCGGTCTGCGCCCGCATGCGCTGGGCATCCGTCGCCGCCTCACCCACTGCGGCCCGCGCTTCCTCCAGAGCGGCGGTGCTCAGGTCCACGCTGATCAAGGCACGCGTGCGGCCACACAAGGCGTCGAACCGCTCCTCCTGCAGGCCGGCCTGGCCGAAGGCCTCGGCGGCCTGGGCCAGGAATGCCGCCTGCTCCTGCAGGCGCGCGGCCTGTTCGGCGCGACGCGCAGCCGACGCGAAGGCACGCCCGGCCTCTGCCGGCCGCCCGCCTGCGAGCCAATGGCGGGCCACGCGCGCCGGATCGCCCGGCTGCCCGTCCAGCCAGGCCGCGCATTGGGCATGCACTCGTCTGGCCACCACGGGTGGCACGCCGCGCATCACGGCATCGGCGATCAGGTCATGGGCAAAGGCCTCGTCGCGCAGGATCTGCGCCTCCTGCAATTCGTGCCAGGCGCCCGCCAGCAGGACGGCATGGAGGCCGATCGCGGACTCGGCCAACTCGATGCAGAAATCCACTCCAGCGATGGCGGCCACGCGGGCCAGGGTCAGCGCGCCGTCCGACAGACGCGAAAGGCGCGCCTCCATCAGCGTGGCCACCTGGGAGGGACGGGGCAACTGCCCGCGGGCCAGGCTGCCATCGGCCAGGCCCTGCTTCAGCGTCTCGAGCATGAACAGCGGATTGCCACCGGTGTGGCGCACCAGTGGCTCGGCCAATGCCTGGCCTGTCAGCCCGGCGATGCCCAACGAATCGACCAGTGCGGCCACATCACCGGCGCCCAGCGGCGACAGGGTCACCACCACGAGCCGCTGCAACTCGGTCAATGCCGCTCGCATGGCCCGGCCCGAGGCCGGCACCTCAGCAGGCCGGGTGGCGAACAGCCAGCGGGTGGTCGTGTGCCCCGGGGCCGACTGCTCCGGGGGCTCGCGCGACATCAGGGCGGCCAGCAACTCGAGCGTGGCCTCGTCTGCAAAGTGGAGATCGTCCAGCACCACCGCATCAACCGACGATCGTTCGATCAATTCGGCCACCGCCGCGGCCATGGCGTGGTGCGCGATGGCTGGCGAGGCCGGGTCGGCGTCGTGCGGGTCGAGGCAACGCAACGCATGCTGCGCCGATGCCGACAACCGCGGGCGAGTTCGCCCTGCCAGCGGCATCACCAGACGCCCCAGCGTGGCATAGGGTGAACCGGCATCGCCGGGCCGCCCAGCGCCCATCAGCACCCCCTGCGGGGCCAGCCCCTGATGGGCGGCGTGTCGAATTGCTGCATCTGGCGTCGTCGCCTCGGCGCCGCCAGATGCACCCCACTCCTGCAACACGGCCCCGAGCAGGCGTGTCTTGCCCATCCCGGCCTCGCCCTCGATCCACACCGCCCTGCCATCGGCAAGGGCAAGCCGCACGGCGGCACGCTCGGCATCGCGACCGGCCACCCGAGGCGGCCGCTTGAGCGTGACGGGCAAGGTCAGGGGGCTCGGGGCCTGACTGGATCGCAGCACCACGCCCTCCTGGGCGAGACGCAGCGCGTCGGCCAGCTGCACGCTGGCCGCGGAAGGGCGGCTGCCGAACTCCTGGTTCAGCATTCGAGACAAGCGCTCGAACGCGGCCAGGCCGGCAGCCCCGTTGCCGGCCAGGTAGTGCAGCCGCATGCATTCCCGGTGATGCAGTTCGTCGCGATCGTCCAGCGCCAGCAGGGCCTGCGCCGCGTCGAGGGCCGCCTCCAGCCGACCCGCCGCCTCGGCCTCGGCCAGTTGCACGCGCAACTCGCCGACCCGCGCCTTCAACTCGCCATCGCGCTGACTCGACAGCCACGCCGCGAAGGCCTCGCAATCGTCGAAGTTCAAGGTACCCAGAAGCGTGCCTGCCTGGCCGGGTTCGAGCACGACGCCATCGGCCAGACGCAGCGAGTCGCCGCCCTGGAGCAGGTCCTGCCCGGCCAGGCGCCGGAAACGCAGCAGTTGCTGGCGCAGGTTGCCCCGGGCGTCATCAGAGTCGGGCCACAGCAGCGCAGCGGTGCGCAGACGCGTGATGCCGGGATCCAGGGCTGCCAGGGCCAGCAGCGCGGCCGCTCGACGCTCCAGCCCCACGACCTGCCCGTTGGCCAGGACCAGCACGGGCTCGCCGTGGAGCCGGACCTGTGCAATGAAGGACGCAGCCTCGGTGGTCATGCCATGCATCATGCGTCGAAGTGCCCCCGTTGCGCCACGCACTGCCGCAACGGAATGCCGACGGCTCATCGGCCCTGGCGTGCTGTCCGCAGTGTCCAGAAGGCCGCCAGCGCCAGCACCACCAGCATCAACGAGCCGGGCTCGGGCACGCTGCCGTTGCGCTCGCCATCCACGCGCAGGGCCAGGTCGAAGCCATTCGCCTGCACGCCGGCATCGCCCACGTTGGTGAGCGAATGCCCATCGCCCTGCAATCCCTTCAGCCAAAACCAGATCAGGTCGGCGGGCCGGTCATCGTCGAACCCGTCGATGGCCAGCGTGTAGGTGCCGCCGGACAGCCCCCCCAGGCTCACGCTGTAGCGCCAGACACTCAGAGTCTCGCCATCGACGACGATCGATCCATCGAGGGTCTCCACGATGGGGCCGAGCGCGATCGATGCCGGCACGCCGGTATCGCTGAAGACTGCGGTGCTCTGATCGCCGGCCCACAGGTCGACGTTCAGCCCGGTCTGGTGGGTACCCCACCACGACAGCGTCTGCCCGGTGCCGCTGAAGCTGAACACCTCGGCCATGCGCGTGGTCCAGTCGAGGTTGCCGTTGGCCGCCGCATCGATGCCGTAGCTCGGCGCCTGCAGCACCAAGGGGGCAGCAGGCGCCGGCAGCGCGAACAGGCCGCCAACGGCCAGCAGGGCGCAGGCCAGGGGTCGTGCGAACAGGGATTTCATGGGGTTCTCCTTGGGTATCGAGGATCGCGGATCGCGAGGGGTCGTGGCGATTCAGCCGCCGGGCCCGCCGGGCAGGCCGACCAGCGGCACATCAGGCAGGTCGAAGAACTGCAGCGACGCGACCATGTAGTCGCTGCCGTCCATGGACCCTGGGGTCGGCTGGTACACGCCCTGGTCGTTGACCTGGCCGCCATACCAGAACACCCCGTTGGCGTCGTAGGCGCCGGCGGTGAAGACCACGCTGGTGAACAACGGCAGGCCACTGAAGTCGGCATGCAGCTGCCCATCGTTGTGCAATGCCCGCAGGGTGCGTTCGGCCACCAGGGTGTTGCCGTCGAAGAACTGCAGCCGCGCGGCTTCATGAACGCCGAGCCCAGGGCTGAGGCGGGCCAGGTCGACCACCAGCGCGTCGGCCCGATTGCCGGCGAGCAGTTCGACGCGCAGCGCCTCCGCGCCATCGATGTCCTGCGCGACGGTGCTGGACTGGACGCTGCGGCCCGAGACGCCCAGCAGACCGGCATACAGATCGCCTCCATTGAGCAGGCCCGCGCTGGCCGCAGTGAGCCGCACCGCCGTCCAAAGTTCGTTGGCGTCGACGGCGTTGGCCTTGTGGGAGATGCTCATCAGGCTGTCGGTCCAGGCGCTGACCCACTGTCCGGGCGTGCCATTGGGCGGCGCGAAGCCGATGGTGGCGGCCACCTGCAGCATCGTGCTGGCCACCTCGAACTGGCCGTCGTCGTTGACCACGATGGCCTTCACCCGGTGGCTTCCCAGCGTGGCATAGCTGTGTGCCATCGTGCCCTGCGCGGGCCTTGGCTGGGGCGGCCCGTCTCCCCAGTCGATGAACATCTGCAGCACTGGATCGCCGGCCACGTCGCTCAGGGTGCCGATGGTCAAAGGGGTGCTGACATGGTGCTCGACCCATGACGCAGCAAAGCCGAAGTCGCTGAGCGTGGGAGCCACATCCACGACGTCCACGTGGATGCCCCTGCCCGCCACCTGCTGGGTCGACGGATCGGTCACCGTCACCTGAACGTTCAACGTGCTTCGGTTCAGCACGCCCTCGGCATCGTCGGCGTAGGTGTGGGCCACCACGCCATGGGCCGTGAGCAGCTCCGCGCCAGAGACCCGCTGCAGGCTCGAACCATCGCCCCAGTCGATCTGGAACTGCCACGCGCCGGCATCGACGCCAGCCGGCTGAGGCGCGATCGTCAACGACCAGGCATGGCCCTCGCGAACCTCGGCTGCGCCGGACAGGACGGGCGGCTGAAGTGGCTGGTCGTCGTCCAGGATCTGCGCCGCCGCGAATCCCTGGCCGCCGATGCTGCCGGCGCTGGTCGACTCGAGCTCCAGCGTCACCCATTCGTCGGGCTCGTCCACCCGGTCGGCCGCCGGCGTGACCGGGATGTGCAGCGTCTGCTGTCCGGCCGGGAACACCACCCGGTAGCGGCCCGCGCCCAGCGACGTGACCTCCGTGCCACCCACCTGCCCCAGGTCGGCCAGCACCGCCGCCGGCTCCGAGCCCTGCATCAGCGCGAACTCCAGCGTCGACGCCGTCTGCAGATCACCGCTCTCGCGCTGGATCACGAAGTCCAGCACCCCCGAGGGCTCTCCGGGCGAGGTTCCTTCCATCGCCGCAGGGAAGCGGAAGTTGGTGAACGAGAACACCGGCGGCACGACGGCGTCGTCATCCATGATCAGCCCGACGGCCTGTCGGGTGGCAGGGTCGCCGAACACGCCGCCCGTGACCCCGGTCATGCGCAGCAGAATCGCCTCGGTGGGCTCAGGCAAGGCATCGCGGTTGAGCTCGATGGCGATGGTGAACAGTTGGTCGCCGGGCCGCAGCGTGATCTCCCCGGTCAGTGGCAAGACCCCCAGCTTCAAGTCTCCGCCCGTCGCCGCCACGGCGGACTCGCCGGTCACGGGATCGACGTAGGAGACGCCGCTGAAATCAACCTCGATCACCGTCGTGCCCGACAGGTCGCCCACGCGCTCGCCAACGACGTAGAGCATGGTGGTGCCGGGCCCCGAGCCTTCGGTCACCCGCACCAAGCTGGACTGCAGCCGCACCTCTGGCAATGGCGGCAGCAATTGCTCTCTGGTGTAGGTGCCATCGCTGAAGCGGAACTGATCGATCAGCACCAGGGTATCGACGCCATCGGGTGAGCCCGCCCGCAGATCCGTCAGTTCGATGCCCGGCCCACCATGGCCGGCGTCGACGCTGCGCGCGAGGTAGTCGCTGCGCGTGCCACTGAACACCGCCGTGTCCACATCGGTCACGGGATCGATCGAGTAGCCGCCCACGATCAGGTCGTTGCCGGGGCCGCCCGTCAGCAGATCGCTGCCGGTATCGCCAAAGAGTTCATCGTCGCCGCCGCGGCCGTCGATTTCGTCGCCGCCCATCCAGCCATGAATGCGGTTGGTGTCGCCGCCGCCCAAGAGGCGGTCGTCATCGTCCGTGCCCCACAGGTCTTCGATGCCGATCAGCACGTCGCCCTCGGCGGCACCGCCGTGCTCGGGCAGGCCGTCGGCCAGGTCGATCTGCACCGGCGCGGGACGCGGCAGGGCTGCGTAGAGCGAGGCGTAGTGGGCCAGGTCGCGGCCCGGGCCGCCGTCCAGCACATCCGCGCCCAGCCCGCCGATCAGGAGATCGTCGCCGCTGCCCGCGGCCAGGTGGTCTGACTCGTAGCCGCCGTTCAGATGGTCAGCCAGGTCGCTCCCGATGACGTTCACCGTGGTGCCGGCGAAGGCACCCAGCACCAGGGGCAGCGACGGGACGGCCACCACGTCGAAGGGGTGCACGGCCAACGCGAACGGATCGGGCCGCACCTCGAGCTGCAACCGATCACCTTGGGTGCCATCGAAGCCCTGGAGATCGAGCAGGTTCAGGTCGATGGTGGTCCGTGCGCCAGTCCCCGGGCCGATCTCCAGGAACAGCTGATCGGCACCTGGCGAGCCCGCAATCTGCAGCGTCGGCAGGCCGCCCGGTCCCGCAGCCAGGTGGGCCTGGCTGATGGTGCCCGGCGAGGTGCCGGGGTCGAAGACGAGGGCTTCGACATGGCTCAACTCGGCCATCACCGTGTTCTGCTGGCCGGCCGGCACCATTACCTTGTCGAAGCCGCCGCCACCATCGATCGTCACGTCGGGCGACTGCGTCACCGGCGGCAGCACCACTTCATCATCGAAGTCGCCAAGCAGGTAGAGCCCCGATGGCGGAGAGACCAGACGCAGCGGATCGCCGGCGGTGTAGGGTCGCCCCGCCAGCGTGGAGATCGTGTTCGACGCCGTGCTTCCATCGTGATAGGTCTCGAACACCTGGTTCGTGATCGCATCGAGCGAGACGAAGACCACCGACGGCAGGATGCTTCCGCCCACGAACGGGTTGAGCGGCCCACCCGGCGTGTAGTCGAGCGTGACGAGGCGCGACAGCACCGGCACCGGTGCGCCGGCGGTGGCCAGGTAGACCGAATCGATGCCACCCAGGGCAAGCAACCCAAAGAGGTTGGTCGCGGCCGTGGTGAACGACGCCAACTGGAAACTGCCGGTCTGGCCAAGCAGCATGCGGGCATCCACCGGGTCGTAGCTCACCGGGGCCAGCGCCAGGTCCAGCACATCGGCATCGGCACCGCCGTAGCCCGAATTCGGATCGCCCGGCGTCAGCAGCACCGGCGCCTTGCCCGGCGCCCCCAGCCAGCCCTGCACCGGCGACGCCGACGGTTGGCCCCACTGTGGCGCCCCGGGGAGGTCCTCCGCATCCGAGGTGAAGCCGACCCAGGTGTTGCCTGCGGAAGCGCCGGCGGTGGCGAAAAGGCTGCCGTTGGGCCCGCTGGCTGGATCGCCAAAGGCAGTGACCGAAACGATCTCGCCACTCCAGGCCCCGGCCGTCAAGGTGTACAGCATCGCCTGGCTGCTCGCCAGCGGCGCCTGGGTGACGGGGTCGGCGATGCTGACCACGGACAGCCGAGGCGCCAGGGTGCCGGTGGGGTCCGGCACGAACGCGCCGACGTAGCCGCCCTGGGCACTGGCCGGCGACTGCGGCGAATCGTCGGTGAGCCGTGTGATGGTCTGGGCCGCCAGGTTCAGCACGAACACGTTGCTGTAGGTGTCGGCATCGTTGAAGATCACGTCTGGTGAACCGTTGTGATCGAGGTCGAACCGGCTGGCGGTGGAGTCGAAGGCGACGAGGTTGCCGTCGTGCGAGACAGAGACCCCGCCGATGGCGCCGTTCATGGCAGTCAGCCGGATCTCCGACGGGCCGGTTGCCCCGATCGGGCCGACTGGCAGCGTGCGCAGCACGGCGCCGTCCGACGCCACGTAGGCGATCGATTGCCCGTTGCCGGCGAACGACAGGGCGCCGGTGACGTCTTCGTCGCCGTGGCCGATCTGCAGATCCTCCCTGCGGGCCAGCGTCGGATAGGGCGAACCCGCCGGAGCCGGCCGCAGCACCACCGACACCATGGCCAGGTCGAGCGAGCCGTCGCTGGTCGCCGGGTCGCTGCTGCCTGCCAGCGTGCCGGCGCTGTCGGTGACGAAAGCCACCAGGTAGGTGGTCTCGCCCGTGGCCGGATCGCGAGAGCGCAGCGGGCCGACCACCGGCTCGAGGTTCGAGGCGGTGTAACGCCTGCCGTCGGCCAGCAGAACGTCCGGCGTGTCGCTGCTCAATGTCAGCAGCACGTTGTAGCCCCCGTCCACCATGTAGAGGTAGATGTCGGAGGCGCTGTCCGGATCAACCAACCGCTGGCCTGCTGCAAGGTCGAACCCGATGTTGCTGGCCAGGGAGGCATAAGCGACGAAGCGTCCGTCTGGCGAGAAGCTGGGGCCACCCGCCGTACCGTCGGCGACGTCATCCAGTCCGGTGACCGGGTCATGGAAGTCGCTGATGCGAGAGATGATGGGAGACGTGGCCATGCGATTCCTCCGTTCGCCTGCAGATCGGCGTTGACGCAGGCTACGGAGGGTGGCGTTACGTGGGCGTTATGTCTGCCGCCTGGGCCGGACACGCCCGGCCGCCAGGGGCCGGGTCCGACGCGCTCAGGCCACGCCGTGGCGCTGGAACACCTCGCGCCAGGCCGCGAGCTTGCGCTCGAACGACCAGCTGGCATTGGCTGGGCTGCTTGACGGCAGGCGATACACCGGCAGGCCCAGCGCCGCGGTGATGCGCATCGCCCGCGCCGATTCGCCACCGTTGTGCGCCACCGCCTGCAGGCCCGGCAGGCCCGACGCAAGACCGATCAGGTCGTTGGGCGCCGCCAGACGGATGGCACTGTCGAGGCTGCCTTCGCGGTGGCAACTGGCGTACACATCCCATACGCCCAGGCCGCGCTCGCGCAGCACATCCAGCCGTGCCAGGTAAGGCATCGCGCGCAGATCGATCTGCCAGATCGCCGACAGCAGGGGCCAGAAGTGATTGCGTGGGTGCCCGTAGTACTGCTGCGCGGCCAGCGACGCCGCGCCCGGGAAGCTGCCCAGCACCAGCAGCCGGGTGTTCGACGAGGCCACCGGCGCCAGGCCGTCCAGGCGTGGCCCGCCCGCGTCGCCGGGCGCTTGCAGCATGACGTTCCCTCCCGCACGCCCCGTGCCCGAGGCTTCGCTCTGCGGAGTGGCCGGCCCCGACTTTGGATGGGGTGGATCTGCGCGTTGCGCTGACATCATCCGTGCGCTTTCATCACGGCCCGCCAAGGCCCAGGAGAACCTTCATGTACGTCGAGACCATCATCAATTTTCTCAGCACGCAGGGGCTGGACTTCGGCCTCAAGCTGCTGGGCGCACTGGCGGCCTGGATCGTCGGCCGCTGGGTGATCGGCCTGGTGGTCAAGGCCTTCAATGCCGTGGTGGCCCGCGGCCAGAAGATCGATGCCACGCTGGCCAAGTACCTCAGCTCGATCATCAGCATGGTGCTCACCGTGGTGCTGGTGCTGTCGATCCTGGACATCTTCGGCGTGCGCACCACCTCGTTCGCGGCCCTGCTGGCCGGCGCGGGCCTGGCCATCGGTGCGGCCTGGAGCGGGCTGCTGAGCCACTTCGCGGCGGGCGTGTTCATGCAGGTGCTGCGGCCGTTCAAGGTGGGCGACTTCGTGCAGGCCGGCGGCATCACCGGCACGGTGCACGAGATCGGGCTGTTCGGCACCACCGTGATCACGCCGGACAACGTCACCACCATCATCGGCAACAACAAGATCTTCTCCGACAGCATCCAGAACTTCTCGGCGCTGCCGCACCGGCGCGTCGATTGCACCGCCAAGGTGGCCAACGCGGTGGATCCGACGGATGCGATCGCACGGCTGAGGCCGGCCATCGCCGCCATCCCCAACGTCCTGGCCAGCCCGGCGCCCGACATCGAGATCCTGTCGTTCACGCCGGAAGGCCCGCTGCTGTGCGTGCGGCCGTACACCCACACCGACCACTACTGGCAGGTGTACTTCGACACCCACAAGGCGGTGGTGGCCACCTTCGGCGCCGCCGGCTACCCGGTGCCCGAGACGCCACTGGCGCCCAGGAACCGCTGAAGCCGAGGCAACACCCGCAGCGCATTGCGGGTGGTGCATGCGGCCAGTTCGGGCTCGGCAATGCCACGCAGCGCCGCCAGTTCCCGGGCGATGCGAGGCAACTCGGCGGGCTCGTTGCGGTGATGCCCGCGGCCGTCGGCCGCCCGCTCGCCGGCCGTTCGGTACAGCCAGTGCGGCGGGATGTCGGGCGCATCGGTCTCGAGCACCAGCATCGAGCCCGGCAACTCCGCGGCCAGGCGTCGGATCTGCAGCGCACGCTCGAACGTCAGCGCACCGCCGAAGCCCAGTGCAAAGCCCAGCGCGGCAAACTGCTCGGCCTGCACCCGGCTGCCGTTGAAGGCGTGCGCGATGCCGCCGGCCACCGGCAGGCGCCGCAATTGCGCCAGCAGGGCATCCGCCGATCGCCGCACGTGCAGCAGCACCGGCAGCCCGGCCTCGCGGGCCAGCTTGAGCTGGGCCTGGTAGAAGCGCTGCTGCCGGTCGATGTCGAGGCCCGGCACGGCGAAGTCCAGGCCGATCTCGCCCACGGCCACCAGACGGGGATCGTCGCGACGCTCGCGCAGGGCCTGCGCCAGGCGGTCCAGGTCGTCGTCGCCCGACTCGGCCACGTACAGCGGATGGATGCCCAACGCGTAGGCCAGCCTCTCGCGCTGGGCCAGCTCGGCCAGGGCATCGAAGTGCGCCGCCTTCACCGCCGGCAGCACCTGCATGGTCACGCCCGCGTCGCGGGCGCGCTGCGCCACCTCGGCCCGGTCGGCATCGAACTCGGGGGCATCGAGATGGCAGTGGGTGTCGACCCAACGAAGGTCGCAAGGGACGGCCATGCCGTCATCATGCACGAGCCGACGCTGCGTGATACCGTGGCGGCTCGCGGCCGATGGGCGGCCGTTGGAGACGGTGACGATGGCCCGCACGCCGCTGTACAGCCGATCCCCCGGGCGCCAGCGCGGCGCCCCCAACGGGGCTGCCCGCGACGGGCTGGCCGACGCCCCCCCTGCGGGCCAGGGGCCGGCCGGCGACAGCCCTCCATCCGATGGCGCCCCTTTGCCCACCAGCCCGTCATGGCGTGCCTGGCTGCGCCACCACGAGCGCCTGGCCTGGGCCACGGCGATGGTGGCCCTGGCCCTGCTGGCCGGTTGGCCGGCCTGGACCACCACCGTCAAGCGGGCCCTGACGATCGAGCAGATCGACGCGGCCCTGCGCGAATCGATCGCCAAGGAGCCGCTGCCATCGGCCCAGGCCGCGGCGTATGCGGCGGTGCTGCCGTCGGTGGTGCGCGTGTCGGGTGAACGGACCCCCAACGAGGGAGAGGCCCAGCAGGCGGCTCGCCGGGCCAGAACGGGGCCGCCGTCCAAGGCTGGCAACAAGCCCTCGACCGAGCCGCCCACTCCAGGGAAGACTGCGCCCGGGGGCAGGCCCGGCGCGCCCCGCGCCAACGGCGAGGCGCCCGAGGACGACGACGACCGGCCGGGCCGCAGCGTGGGCACCGGCGTGGTCATCGTCGACACCGGGCTGATCCTGACCAACCTGCACGTCGTCGCCGGCGCCGACAAGATCAAGGTCACGTTCTGGGACGGCACCGAATCCGAAGCCGTGGTGGTGAGCTACCAATCCAAGGACGACCTTGCGGTGCTGCAGGCCAAGACCCTGCCCGACGACCTGCATGCCGCCACCTTGCGCTCCACGGCGGGGCTGGCGCCCGGCGACCAGGTGGTGGCGGTGGGCTTTCCGTTCGGCATCGGGCCCTCGGCCTCGGCCGGGGTGGTCTCGGGTCTGAAGCGCGAGTTTCGCTCGCCCGAGGGCAAGCGCACCCTGACCAACCTGATCCAGTTCGATGCCGCGGCCAATCCTGGCAACTCAGGTGGACCGTTGGTCACCCTCGACGGCCATGTGGTGGGCATCGTCACCGCGATCATGAACCCGACCTCGCACCACACCTTCATCGGCATCGGCTTCGCGGTGCCGATCGAGAACGCCGCCGGAGCCGTGGGCCTGTCCCCGTTCTGAACGCCCCGACAAGCCTTCTTCCACCGCCAAGCCTGCACCGCCACGCCATGAGCACATCCGATCCCCGCACCGCCATCGCCGCCGAGGCCAGCCAGCTGATGGAGCGCATCCTGTACGAGGTCAAGCGCGTCGTCGTCGGCCAGGACCGCTTCCTCGAGCGCGTGATGATCGCGCTGCTGGCCCAGGGGCACCTGCTGGTCGAAGGCGTGCCCGGCCTGGCCAAGACGCTCACCGTGCGCACGCTGGCGGCCACGCTGCAGGGCACCTTCCGGCGCATCCAGTTCACCCCCGACCTGGTGCCCGCCGATCTGGTGGGCACGCGCATCTACAACCAGAAGACCGGCGAGTTCGGCACCACGCTGGGCCCGGTGTTCGCCAACCTGCTGCTGGCCGACGAGATCAACCGGGCACCGGCCAAGGTGCAGAGCGCGCTGCTGGAGGTGATGCAGGAGAAGCAGGTCACCATCGCCGGTGAATCGCACAGGGTGCCCTCGCCCTTCGTGGTGATGGCCACGCAGAACCCGATCGAGACCGAGGGCACCTACCCGCTGCCCGAGGCGCAGGTGGATCGCTTCATGATGAAGGTGCTGGTCGACTACCCGAGCGACGACGAAGAATTCGTCATCGTCGAGCGGGTGATCGGCCCGCCCTCGCCGGTGCAGGCCGTGGCCACCACTTCGCAGCTGGGCGAGCTGCAGCAGGCCTGCCGCAAGGTGTATGTCGACCCCAGCCTCATCCAGTACGCGGTGAAGCTGGTGGGGGCCACCCGCCGCCCCGAAGCCGCCGGCCTGCCCGAGCTGACCGGCTACCTGACCTTCGGCGCCAGCCCGCGGGCCAGCATCTCGCTGATCGAGGCCTCGCGTGCACTCGCCTTCCTGCGCGGGCGGGCCTATGTGCTGCCGCAAGACCTGACCGACCTGGCCGCCGACACCTTGCGCCACCGCCTGGTGCTGAGCTACGAGGCTCTGGCCGAGGGTTTGAGCGCGGATGCGCTGATCGCCAGGGTGATGGCCCGCATCCCGCTGCCCGACCAGCCGATGCAGCACGCGGCCTCTTGAGCATGTCGTCCCCCAGCGCGCGCCCGAACGCGCCCGACGCCATCCGCGTCGCGGCCGCGGGCACCGAGCCCGGCCCCGAGGCGCTGCTGCGCCAGATGGAGTGGACGGTGCTGCGGCGCCTGGATGGCCTGCTGCAGGGCAACTACCGCACGCTGTGGCGCGGCACCGGCCTCGACCTGGCCGACCTGCGCGAGTACCAGCATGCCGACGACGTGCGCCACATCGACTGGAACGTCACCGCCCGGCTGCAGGTGCCGCATGTGCGGCAGTACACCGAAGACCGCGAGCTCACCGCCTGGTTCGTGCTCGATCTCTCCGGCAGCATCGATTTCGGCTCGGACGAGCGCACCAAGCTGGCGGTGTCGGAGGGCTTCGTCGCGGTGCTGGCACGGCTGCTCACTCGGCATGGCAACCGCGTCGGCGCCATCCTTTACGGTGTGGGCCATGGCGCTGTGCCGCCGGCAGGTGCCCGGACGTACGGCGCGGCGGCCGATGCTGCAACGCTCAACGTGACCGTGTTGCCGCCGGGCGGCGGCCGGGTGCAGGTGCTGCAGCTGCTGCGCCGCATGCGCCAGCGGCCGGACGCGACGCGGCGGCACCAGACCCACCTGGGCACCCTGCTCGAGGCCGCCGGCGCGATGATGCGCCGGCGCTCGATGGTCTTCGTGCTGTCCGATTTCATCAGTGCGCCCGGCTGGGCCGAGGCGCTGGGCCGGCTGGCACGCCGCCACGAGGTGATGGCGGTGCGGCTGTTCGATCCGGCCGAGATGTCGCTGCCCGATGTCGGCCTGCTCACGCTGGAGGATGCCGAGACCGGCGAGCAACTGCTGGTGGACACCCAGGATGCCGGCTTTCGTCGGCGCTTCGAGCAATTGGCCGAGGCCCACGAGATCGAGATGCTCGAGTCGCTGGGCCGCTCGGGGGTCGACGTGCTCGAGATCGCCACCGACGACGACCTGCTCGGCGTGCTGCTGCGCTACCTGGCGCTGCGCCGCCAGCGCCTGCGCGCCCCGGCCTCGCACCGCCTGCCGGCCGGGCTGCGTGTTCCCGTCGGTTCGACCGTTGACGCGATGCCCGGAGGCGCGCCCCGATGATCAACTTTCTCTGGCTCGAATGGCTGTGGCTGCTGGTGCTGGTGCCGGCGCTGGTGGCCGGGTACCTGTGGCTGCTGCGGCGCCGCCGGCGCTCCACCGTGCGCCTGGCCAGCGTGGCCATCGTCAAGCAGGCCCTCGGCCAGGGCCCCGGCTGGCGCCGCCATGTGCCGCCGGCGCTGATGCTGGCCGCGCTGACGGTGCTGGTGCTGGCCATCGCCAGGCCCACCGCGCGCATCAAGCTGCCGTCGGTGCAGGAGACCATCATCCTGGCCATGGATGTCTCGGGCAGCATGCGCGCGGCCGATGTGCAGCCCAACCGGCTGGTGGCCTCGCAGGAGGCGGCCAAGGCCTTCGTCGCCGGGTTGCCGCGCAGCGTGCGCATCGGCGTGGTCTCGTTCGCCGGCACCGCCGCGGTGGTGCAGCCGCCCACCTTCAGCCGCGAAGACGTGGTGGCGGCCATCGACCGCTTCCAGCTCCAGCGCGGCACCGCCATCGGCTCGGGCCTCGTGCTGTCGCTGGCCACCCTGTTTCCCGAGGAGGGCATCGACCTGAGCCAGATCACCGGCCAGCGAGCGATGCCGTCGGCCCCCGGCGAGAAGAAGGAGAAGAAGCCGTTCACCCCGGTGGAGCCCGGCTCGTACACCTCCGCCGCCGTGATCCTGCTCACCGATGGCCAGCGCACCACCGGCCCCGATCCGATGGAGGCCGCGAAGATGGCCGCCGAGCATGGCGTGCGCGTCTACACCGTGGGCATCGGCACCAAGGCCGGCGAGACCATCGGCTTCGAAGGCTGGAGCATGCGCGTGCGGCTGGACGAGGACACGCTCAAGGCGATTGCCAACGCCACCCGCGCCAACTACTTCTACGCCGGCACCGCCGAAGATCTGAAGCAGGTGTACCAGGGTCTGTCGAGCCGCCTGGTGGTCGAGACCAAGGAGACCGAGGTCAGCGCACTCTTTGCCGCCCTGGCCGCGCTGCTGGTGATGACCGCCGCCGGGCTGAGCGTGTGGTGGTTCGGCCGGGTGATGTAGGCAGGTGGACGGCCGCGGCCACCACCCGATGCCGATCCGGTGACAACCCGGTGACGACCCGACGGTGCACCGAGGGCATTGTCGGCGGCCGACGAGTCGGCTGACTACACTGCCGCCGTGATGTCAGAGCCCCACGACGAGCCACGCACAGCGCAACCCGCCCGACCGTCCTGGCCCGAGGCGCTGCTGTGGCGCGTGGTGCGGCGCATCGAACTCGACCACGGCAGCCTTGCCGATGACGCCGCGATGCGCCATGCCGCGACGTCGGCCACCTCGCTCGGTGGCCGCCTGGCCACGCGTGCGCAGCACTTGTCCGGCGAGATCGGCCTCGATGCCGAACTGGCACGTTGGCACGCCCTGCTGCCCTGGCTGCTGGGGGCCGCCGTCGTGGCCGTGACGCTGCTGGCCTCAGGCATCGTCGGCGGCATCACCGGGCATGACCGGCGCATCAATGCCGTGGCTGCGCTGCTGGCCTTGCTGGCCTGGCCCAGCCTGAGCCTGATCGCCTGGCTCGTCGGCCTGGCCTGGCCGGATCGATCACAGGGCGGTGGCGCCGGCCGCATGCTCCTGTGGGCAGGGTGGATCCGGGGCCGTCACTCGCCGCTGGGCGCAAGGGTGCCTGCAGCGACGATGGAGGCCTTGCGCCACGCCGGGCTGATGCCCTGGGTGCTGGGCCTGGCCAACCATGCGGTGTGGATCCTGGCCTTCGCGCTGATCCTGCTCGGGCTGCTGGGGGCCTTCGCGTTTCGTGCCTACACGCTGACCTGGGAGACCACCATCCTCGAGCCGGGCTTCTTCGCGGCCGTGGTCACCGCCACCGGATGGCTGCCTCAGCGGCTGGGTTTCGCCGTACCGGATGTGGCCGCCGCGCTGTCCGCCCAGACGCCATCGCCCGACCAGCGCCCGTGGGCCTGGTGGCTGATCGGCTGCACCCTGGTCTATGGCCTGCTGCCGCGCCTGCTGGCCGCCATCGCCTGCGTGTGGGTGTGGCGCACGCGACGCGATCGGCTGTCCGACCCCGACCCGGCCGATCCCTACGTGCGCCAGTTGGCCGCTCGCTTTGCGCGCTGGGATTCGGCCGCCGTGGTGGATGCCGAGCGTCGACCGGAGGCCGACCCGTCGCTTGTCGATCGCCCCGACAACCGCGCGTTCGGCCCGCCCGCGCTGGTGGGCTTCGAGGTGCCGGCCTCAGAGGCCTGGCCGCCCGCCGGCCTCGAGCTCGGCGGCGCGTGGCACGAGCGCATCGCCGGCACCGCCGACGAGCGTCGCCTGCTGCTCGACCGCATCGCCCGCGAGCGGCCGGTGCGCGTGCTGGTGGCCTGCCGCGCCAGTGCATCGCCCGATCGGGGCACCGAGCGCTTTGCCCGCGAGGCGCTGGGCTACGGCGCGCAAGGCGCGCTGCTGTTGCTGGGATGTGCAGACGCCGGCCACGAGCGAACGGCGCGCTGGGCGGCATGGGTATGCCACACCGGCCTGGGCCTTGCACCGGTGTTCGTCGATGCCGGAGACGCCGACCAGGCCGATGCCCCGGTCAAGGCAGGATCACAGCCTGCCCACCACGCAGGCGCCGGCCAGGCGCCGGGCACTGTGGACGCGCAAGAGACGAACCCCCTGTGCTCAGCCGCGTCCGCATCCCGATGGCTGCTGGAAGGCCCCGCGGCCCGCCACACGGCAGAGCCGGCACCGACATGAGCGCACCACTGTCCATCGCGGTCGTCGGCCACACCAACGCGGGCAAGACCTCGCTGCTGCGCACGCTCACGCGACGTCGCGACTTCGGCAAGGTCTCGCCGATGCCGGGCACCACCCGGCATGTCGAAAGCGTGGCCCTGACCATCGACGGCTCGGCCGACGTGCGCTTTGCCGATACGCCCGGCCTCGAGGATCCGATTCCGCTGCTCGAGCTGATGCAGGCGGTGGCGCTGCCGCCGCAGGTGACACCCTCGCCGGCCGAACGGGTGCGAGCCGTGCTTCGCCACCCCGATGCCGAAGGCCGCTTCGAGCAGGAGGCCAAGGTGCTGCGCGCGCTGCAGGCGAGCGATGCCGCGCTGTACGTGATCGATTCTCGCGAGACGGTGCTGCCCAAGCACCAGGCCGAGCTGACGCTTCTGGCGGCCTGTGGCAAGCCGGTGATGCCGGTGCTCAACCAGCTGCGCCATCCGCACAGCCGGCCCGACGAGTGGCGTGCGGCACTGGCCGACCACGGATTGCATGTGCAGGCGGCGTTCGATGCGGTGGCGCCGTTCCACGGCAGCGAGGTTCGGCTGTACCGCGACCTGGGCACGCTGCTGGGCGCCCAACGCGCCCGCCTGGAGGCGGTGGCCGCGTCACTCGAGCGTCAGCAGCAGGCTCGCGCCCGGGCGGGGCTGCGCGTGATCGCCGAGCACCTGGTGGCACTGGCCGCGCTGAGGCGCACGCTGCCGCGCGAGGTGCTGGCCGATGAGGCGGCCAAGGCCCGCGCATTGCAGGACATGCAGGGCCTGGTGGCACACAAGGCCCGACAGGCCGCCGACGCGGTGCTGCAGGCCCATGACTTCCAGCCTGAAGACGCCCAGACCGATGCGCTGCCGGTGGTCTCCGGCCGCTGGGAGGATGACCTCTTCAACCCCGAGGTGCTGCAGCGCGCAGCCCGCCAGCTCGGCACCGGAGCGGCCATCGGCGCTGCCGTAGGCGTCGGGCTGGACGTGCTGTTCGCCGGCCTGTCGCTGGGGGCCGCCACCGCCCTGGGCGCCACCCTTGGCGGAGCCGCCAGCCAGGGCTTCGGTGTCGTCGGACGCACCCTTCTGAACAAGGCCCGTGGCCAGCAGGACGTGACGCTCGACGACGACGCGCTGGTGGTGCTGGCGGCCCGACTGCTGGCCCTGCAGGACGCCCTGACCCGCCGCGGCCATGCCGCGCTCGACCGGCTGCGGGTTTCGGTCGAGGTCGAGGTCGAATGGACGGCCGAGAGTCCGCTGCGCCAGGTGCTCGCTGCGCTGCAGCCCGCGCGCGGCCACCCCGAGTGGGCGGCCGATGGCCATCCCGGCGAGCGCAGTCGGCACCAGCGCGAGACGCTGTGCGATGCCCTGGTTCCGTTGCTGGAAAGCGCGTCCGAAATGGAAACGACCTGAGCAGCAGGCCGCTCAGGTCGTGGTCTTGGATGGTCGGGGTGACACGATTCGAACGTGCGACCTACTGCTCCCAAAGCAGTTGCGCTACCAGGCTGCGCTACACCCCGAAACGGCGGATTCTACGCGGCAGGCCACAGGCGTCGCAGGAGTCGTCGCTGCGGGACGACTGCGGGCTGCTGCGCAAGTCGGCGGTCGGGCCCTTGACCGGTGCCCCTTGACGGGCCGATCAGCCGGCGCCCGACGGGCCCGGCAAGGCCAGTTGACGGGCCACGGCGGCGCATTGGGCAATGTGCTGGTGACACACGTACCGCAACGCGGTGTAGGTGAGCGCGGCCGAGACGGCCTGCCCGGCCAGCGGCACGTACTTGGCGGCCTGCTGCGTGGTCAGGCGAACGCCCACCAGCTTGAGCAACTGCATCACCAGCTCGCGGGTGATCAGCTTGCCGGCCACCAGGCCACCGGCGGCCGACAGCGCGCGATAGACCACCACGCGGCGCTGGGGTGACAGGCGCTCGACCTGCTCGGGCGAGAGGCCGAAGGCTTCGTTGATCTCGGGCAGCAGGCGCATCAGCACGCCGATGTCGGTCAGCCAGTCGACCCCGGGCACCGGCACCATCGCCACGCCGGCTGCGAGCATGGCCCGCTTGGTCACCAGGCGCTTGCAACGCGCCTCGACACGCTCGATGGCCTCGGGGGAATGCGGGATCACAGGACGATCCGTCGGGCCGTCAGGCCGGCGCGGCGCCCATCACCACGATGCCATCGGCATCGGCCACCAGCCAGTCACCGGGCCGGATCCACACGCCCTGCACCTGCACCGGCACATCGGCCAGCCCCTGGTTGCGCTTTTCGGTGGGCAAGGGCATCGACGCCAGCGCCCGAATGCCCACGTCGCAGGCGGCCAGTTCGGCCACATCGCGAACGCAACCATCCACCAGCACCCCGGCCCACCCGTTGCGGGCCGCTGCCGCACCCAGGTTGCCGCCCACCAGCGCCCGCCGCAGCGAGGCGCCGCCATCGACCACCAGCACCCGGCCATGGCCGGCCGAGTCGACTGCGGCCTTCACCAGCGTGTTGTCCTCATGGCACTTGACCGTGGCCACCGTGCCGCAGAAGGCCTGGCGGCCACCGAAATCGCGAAACACCGGCGGCAGCACCCGGAAGTCGCCGTCGGTGTCGTTCTTGTGCGCATCGCACAGGTCGCAGGTGGCCGGCACAGCGGCCTGGGTGGAGGATTGGCTCATCGTGTCATCCTGGCAATTGCTACATCGGGCTGCGGCCGGCCCCTGCACCCACGCGGACCGACCACCTTGTCTCGAACGTCAACGCACCACTTCGCCGATCACCAATTGCAGGTCCTTGGTGCCCACCTTGACCTTGGCCACCTGCCCCTGCAGATCGCCCGGCTGCGACATCGCGGTGCCGGCCTTGCTGATGCGCGCCCCGACCACCACCTCGCCCGCGGTGGACAGCCGCATCTGCGGGCTCATCGACAGGCTGTCGTCGAGCGTGAACTTCAGCGGCAGGTCCTTCACCTGCTTGCGCAGGATGGCCAGCGGTGCCCGGCTGCCCGAGATCGGGCGTGCGAAGACGAACAAGGTGTCGTCGGGCGAGGCCTTGCCCTGCAGCGACTTGTCGAGCGTGACCTGGCCCGAGATGCTGCCGGCGCCCGGCGCCGCCGTGGCCTGCTGCTCGACGATGGCCGGTACCTTGCCGCTGGGCTCGGTGCCCGCGGCGGCGGGCTCGCCCTTGGCCAGATCGGCCAGCGACGGCACAGGCGCCGCTGCGGCGGCCGGCGCCAGAGGCGGCAGGCCGGCGCGCTGGCGTGCTTCGTCCAGCGCACCCTGCAGCTGCCGGGCCAGCTCGCTGCCCGGCTCGATGCGGGTGAGCGCCCTCTCCCACTGCTTGGCCGCCTGCGCGTGCTTGCCCCGGTTGAAGGCGATGGTGCCGTCCAGCGACAGCGCCTTGATGTTGTCGGGATCGAGCTTGAGCGCCTTGGCGATGAGTTGCTCGGGTTCTCCGTCGAGCTTCTTGCCGGCCGCCGAACCGAGCGCATCGGCCAGGTCGGCATGGCCCTGCGCATCGTCGGGTCGCAGCTCGATCACCTTGCGATAGGCCGGGATGGCCTCGGTGTGGCGGCCCAGCACCGAATATGAGCGGCCGAGCATGGCCCAGCCTTCGGCATCGGCAGGGGATTCCTTCAGGCGCTGCGACAGCTTGTCGATCAGGCCTTCGATCTGCGCCGCGCCCATGGTGTGTCCGCCATCGGCGGCCGCGCCTTCGGACTGTGCCTGAGTCATGCCTGGCGATCCCGGCGCGATCGACCAGCCTTCCGGCGTACCGAGCACCGCATACCCTCCGATGCCCACGGCCAGCACGAACAGCACGATGCCCGAGACCAGCCGGCTCGAGGGGCGGGCCAAAACTTCGTCGGCCGCGGCCTCGACCGCACCGGCGGCGGTCGTCCCGGACGATGCGGCCTTGCCGCCGCCCTTGCCCGACGCCTTGCCGCCCCCCTTGGCGCCCGCATCGCCTGCCTTGCGACGGGTCACTTCGGCCAGCAACTGGGCTTCGAGGTCCTCGCGGGCCTTGCGGGCGGCTTCGCCCTTCAACACGCCGCTGCTGATCAGTTCGTCCAGATCGGCGATCTGGCGCTTCAGGTCGTCAACGGTGGGCATCTGGGGCACGCTCTCGTTCGTCGGCTTCGAGGTTGGGGTCGGTCTCGGGATCGAAGGCGTCGTCACTCAGCCGCTGACGGCGCCGCAGCACCACGATCAGCGTGCCGACGGCCAGCGCCATCAGCAGCGCCGGGCCGATCCACAGCAGGGCCGTCTGGGCCTTGAACGGTGGCTTGTACAGCACGAAGTCACCGTAGCGCTGGGTCATGAAGTCGCGGATCTCGTCGTCCGTCTTGCCCTGCTGGATCATCTCGCGCACCTGTTGGCGAAGATCCTCGGCCAGGCTGGCGTGCGAATCGGCGATGGTCTGGTTCTGGCACACCAGGCAGCGCAACTCGGCGGCCAGCACCATCATGCGCTTCTCGACCTCGGGGTTGGCCGCCGCCGAGGGGGCTTCCTTGGCCAGGAGGGGTGTGGCCGGGCCGAGCAGCGCCAGGCCCAGGCCCAGCAGGAGAAGGAGTCGCTTAAGCATTGAGTTTCTTCAGCAGGGGCTCGATCTTGTCGCGCAGCACCTCAGGCGTGATCGGCCCGATGTGCTTGTAACGAATGACACCGGCCTTGTCGATGACGAAGGTCTCGGGCACGCCGTACACGCCGTACTCGATGCCGATGCGGCCATCCAGGTCGAACAGCGAATCGACGTACGGATTGCCGAACTTGGCCAGCCAGGCCATGCCATCGTCGCGCTTGTCCTTGTAGTTCAGCCCGATCACCGGCGTGCCCTTGCCCTGCTTCGAGTAGGCCACCAGCAGCGGGTGCTCCTCGCGGCAGGCGGTGCACCACGAGGCCCACACGTTGAGCAGCCACACCTTGCCCAGCAGGTCTTCCTTGCGCAGCGTCTTGTCGGGCGCGGCCAGCGTGGGCGCGGCAAACGCCGGGGCGGGCTTGCCCACCAGCGGCGACGGCACCTCGCGCGGATTGAGGTTCAGGCCGATGGCCAGAAACACCACCAGGACCAGGAAGATCCCCAGCGGCCAGAGCAGACGCGCCCTCATGCGACACCTCCCACAGCCCCGGCCGGCAGGGCAGATTCGGCCGTGCGGCGCTGGCGATAACGCCTGTCGCTGGCGGCCAGGGTGCCGCCCAGCATCATCACCAGGCAGCCGATCCAGATCCAGTTGATGAACGGCTTGTACTGCACCCGCACGATCCAGTCGTTGTTGGGGAGTTGCTCACCCATCGAGACGTACAGGTCGCGCAGCAGGTTGGAGTGCACCGCGGCCTCGGTCATCGGGTTGCCCTGCACCTTGTACAGGCGCTTCTCGGGCTCGAGCGTGGCGATCAGCTTGCCGTCCCGGGAGACCTCGATGCGGCCCTGCGCAGCCACGTAGTTGGGGCCCTTGATCTCCTGCACCGACACCATCTTGAACTGGAAGCCGGCCAGCTCGGTGGTGGCGTCGGGGCTCATCTTGACGTCGCGCTCGGCCTCGTAGGTCTTGACCATCGCCACGCCGAAGGCAAACGCGGCCACGCCCAGGTGCGCCACCATCATGCCCACCATCGCCCGCGGCAGCAGCCTGGCCCGGGCCAGCACACTGCCTTGCGCATCGGTGGGACGCAGCCGCTCGATCAGGTCGACCGCCGTGCTGGCCACGATCCAGAAGGCCAGCGCCAGGCCGGCGGTGGAGGCCAGGCCGATACGGCCCGCGGCCCAACCCACCAGCAGCGCGGCGACCACCGCGCCGGGCAGCGCCCAGCGCAGACGACGCGCCAGGCTGCCAAGGTCGTCTTCCTTCCAGCGCGCCAGCGGGCCGATGCCCAGCATCACCAGCAGCGGCGCCATCAGCAGGAAGAACACCGTGTCGAAGTACGGTGGGCCGACCGAGATCTTGCCCATGCCCATGGCGTCGAGGAACAGCGGGTACAGCGTGCCCAGCAGCACCGCGCCGGTGGCCACCGCCAGCAGCATGTTGTTGAGCAGCAGCATCGACTCCTTCGACACCAGTCCGAAGCGCTGGCCCAGGCCCACGCGGGGTGCGCGCCAGGCGTACAGCAGCAGCGAGGCGCCGATGGCGATCACCAGGAAGGCCAGGATGAACAGGCCACGGCGCGGGTCGGTGGCGAACGCATGCACCGACGACAGCACGCCCGAGCGCACGAGGAAGGTGCCCAGCAGCGACAGCGAGAAGGCCACGATGGCCAGCAGCACCGTCCACACCTTGAACCCGCCGCGCTTCTCGGTCACCGCCAGCGAGTGCATCAGCGCGGTGCCGATCAGCCAGGGCATGAACGACGCGTTCTCGACCGGATCCCAGAACCACCAGCCGCCCCAGCCCAGCTCGTTGTAGGCCCACCAGCTGCCCAGGCCGATGCCGAAGGTGAGAAAGATCCAGGCCGCCGTCGTCCAGGGGCGCGTCCAGCGCGCCCAGGCCGCGTCCAGCTGGCCGCCCAGCAGCGCCGCGATGGCAAAGGCATAGGCCACCGAGAAGCCCACGTAGCCCATGTAGAGCATCGGTGGGTGCGCCACCATGCCCGGATCCTGCAGCAGCGGATTCAGGTCGCGCCCGTCCGCCGGCACCTGCAGCAGGCGATCAAATGGGTTGGACGTGAGCAGCATGAACAGCAGGAAACCCACCCCAACCAGGCCCAGCACGCCGATGATGCGGGCGACGAAAACCCGCGGCAGGCTGCGGCTGAAGGTAGCCACCGCCACGGTCCAGACGCTGAGCATCAGCACCCACAGCAGCAGCGAACCCTCATGGCCGCCCCACACGCCGGCGATGCGGTAGGCCATCGGCGTGGCCGTGTTGGAGTTCTGCGCCACATAGAGCACCGAGAAGTCGGTG
>Ga0268298_10000622_pt1 | contig 45067 bp, 67 predicted proteins | sample WWTPWeurt_MetaG_FD_194462 | JGI IMG/M metagenome (GOLD analysis project Ga0268298, IMG submission 194462) | Activated sludge microbial communities from WWTP in Nijmegen, Gelderland, Netherland - WWTP Weurt | ecosystem: Engineered > WWTP > Aerobic digester > Activated sludge | place...
CAATATAAACTAATCGCTCTAGTGGATGGAGAAGAAGTGTATGAGGTAACTCGTCCTTCTACGCTAGAGATAGAACAGATGTTCGAAAGAGCAGAGCTCGTCGTAGAACGTGAGCTGGCTATTACGAACGCTGAGAAAGCTGTAACGGCTGCAGAAACTTTACTAGATGGATTTAGAGAGGACGGTTTAATCGTATGAGTAATATAAAAAATGAGATCTTATTGGTACGTGCATATGAACTAATAGAAGAATACACAGGTCATCCAAGTGGGGTAGACAGAACCATGCTCGCCTGTATCTCAGAGAATGATATGGACAACCTCATGGCTACAGTTGTAAAACTAGAGGGAGAACAAGCTCGCGAACAGTTCTATAGCTTCGGCTTAATGGAAGGGGACGAGTACTAATGACTGACATTGAGCTCGATAGCCAGTGGGACTATGAAGAAGATATTAAGATTGAATATCAAGAAGATAGCGTCTGGATATTAAGGGACTATTAGGAAGAGGAAGGAAGAAAATGGACGATAGTTTATTTAAGACGGGTATACGCCCAGCTATTGACGCCTATCTAAAGGCAAAAGGCGAGGAAGTACGCAATTATGGCGATTATTGGTCTGCTAGTAGCGCTGGGTATTGTATGCGGTTGAATATGATGAAGCGTCTAGGTGTTCCTAAAGTACCAGAACTAGATGATAACGCTGTGCAGACTAGGATATTCGAAGCTGGTCACATTTTTCATGAGTTTTTACAGAGGATTACTAAAAATGCTGGGTTGAGCATTGCTAGTGAGCTAGAATTACAGGATGAAAAGCTCATGATCAGAGGTCATTTCGACGACTTAATATTACAAGAGGGTAAATTACTGCTTTATGATTATAAAACAGCTCACAGCGCCTCATTTAAGTTTAAGAAGCGTCAAACCGAAATAGGGCACTATCACAAAATGCAACTCGGTACGTACATGTATATGTTGAGAAGTAAAAAGAATCGCCTTGATGGGGTCCCAGAAGATATGGGGGCATTGGTACAAAACTTATCTGAGGCTCGTATACTCAGTATCAGCAAAGACGACTTACGGATGGATGAGAAGCAACTTATATGGAGCCCTGCGCTTGAAAAAGAGATCTATGAGTACTGGGCCACGCTCAACGGCTATTGGAATACTCAGAAAATACCTAAGTGTACTTGCCTAGACCACGATGGAGGGTTTATGGGGCGTAGAAGTGCCAAGGGAAAAGTCTATAATGATTTCTTTTGGGAAGATGAACCATGTTCCCTGGCTTGGTATGCTAAATGTAAAGCAGAAGGCAGGTTAAGTAAGTGAAAATATCTAACAGGGTTGAGAACATCCTCAAGGCCAGCTACTCAGCTCGAAACTCAGACAAAGCCCTACTGTTAATTTACATGCAAAAGTCAGGTATGAATTTATCTCAGTCACAGATTGAAGTATTTAACAAACTACCTGCTTTCGAAACAATAACAAGAGTAAGGAGAGTACTACAAGAGCAAGGCAAATATGAACCAAGTGAACAGGTCATGGAAGCACGGTATCAAAAGTACCAAAGTGTTAAAGAGGGTATTCACCACGAAGACCCAGAGAAGTTATTAGAATCAAGAGGAATTAAAGTTCTGCCCTTTGGGCAATAAGGAGAAAGACATGGCGGGAAGCTACAACGGAGGGCTCAAAGCGGCTAAAAAGAACTTAGCAAGAGACCCAGACCACTACAAGCGCATTGGTGCTATTGGTGGCAAGCGCGGGGTGACAGGTGGGTTTGCGTCTAACCTTGTAGGTGAAGATGGGCTTACAGGGCGAGAACGAGCTATTATAGCTGGTGCTAAAGGTGGACAAGTTAGCAAACGTGGACCAAGTAGAATAAGAGAACAGCCAGTAGAAGAACGAACTAACTGGTTTGCAAAGTTAATAAAAGGATAAATATGTCAGACTACACAAAACTAAGTAACCTTGTAGATGATCAATTCGTAGTCAATAAGGTATTCGGATACAAATACAAAGTGTGGGATAACGAACAGCGCAAGATGCTGATGAGTGAAACGTGGGTTAAAGGTTATCGCAAGATGTACACCCTCGAAACAGATAAAGGGACACTTGATCTTAGCGCTTCTCAAATGGGGAACTTGCTAGAGAGCGTCACGAAAGATGGCCGTGCTGATATTAACGGTAGAGCTTTCAGCGTCAAATCTAACGGTAAGAGTGGCATGGACATTCGTTACTTCTTAAATGCTATGAAAGACGCTCCACCTAAAGCTCCCGTAGCAAAAGAAGCTGATGGATGGGAACAGTTTGACGGGCTCGTACCTGAAGAAGAGCCTATTAACATGGAAGATATCCCATTCTGATGAGCGAACCTACTAAACGATGGCTCGCAATGATCGAGCGCTATGGGAGTGAAGAGGAAGCTAAGGCTGAGATGGCTCGACGAGCTGAGAAGTCTAAGCGTAATCTTGGCGGTAAGGGTGGATTTGGTAGTTTAGATAAAGAAACATTAAAAGCAGTCGCCAGTAAAGGCGGCACAAGGAGCCGAAGACGTGCAATTAACTCTTAACATATTAACCGTTATAAACAGCTTGATACTTGGGTTTGGTGTATATTTAATACTGACAGCTAAAGCAGAGGGGGTTCCTCGTGAAACGTACAGAGCTAAAAGCAAAGACCCAGTTAAAGCAGCGTTCCAGTTTGAAATCCAAGACCAGCCTAAAAAGCGGGGGCGTCCAGTCGGGAGCAAAAACAAAAAAACTAACAGTAGCCCAGCTAAAAAAGCGAGCAGATAAGTATTACTCAATTGCTACTAGGTATCGTTTCGCCGAAAAGCGGGGCGATACTTGGTACGCAGAGTGCATCACATGCAAGGTAGAGAAGCCGATTAAACAGCTACAGTGTGGGCACTTTATGAGCCGTAGACATAACATACTCCGCTATAGAGATGAAAACACGGCAGCACAGTGTTTAACGGAAGAATCAAATGTGCATATGTATGGGGACTATAACAGAAGTATTGCCGACCTTATAGTTGGTGACGTAGTTATAGCATTTGATGAAGTTACTTTTAAAAAAACTGTGGCTACGGTGCTAAATATAGATAGTTTTGTGCCTGATAAGCTCTATAAAGTAACGACAGAAGATGGTAGTACATTCTACGCTACAGGCGACCACAAGGTAGTAGCCAATGGGAAATGGGTCACTGTTGAAGATATGTTGCATGACGTGTCAGCATATGATATTCTTGAGCTATGAATGAATTAAAACTATTTGAGAGAACAAAGCATTCGGAGTGGTATGTGTCTCCTAATGGCGCTGTATTTATGAGGACGAAGTATCAGGGTAGAGATAATAAGCTGAAGGAGAAAGCCCCCACACTAAATAAGAAACGGAAATATATTTATGTGAGGACACCGAGCGGTAATCATCTGCTACACAGGTTAGTGGCTAATAACTTCATACCCAACCCAGAAAATAAGCCTTGTGTGAATCATAAAGACGGCGACAAGAAGAACAATCATGCTAATAACCTAGAGTGGGTCACTCATAAAGAAAATACAAAACATGCTATAGAGAACGGCTTGATAAAGCAACAAAAAAAGAATGAGGGAAGATTAAAGTATACAAATGAACAGTGTAGGAGTGTGATTGATAGAGTCAAACAGGGTATGTCTTACGTTAAAGCTGGGAGTATCTACGATATGCCCTACTCAACCGTTGCGCACTTAATAAGAGGGAGCAGACGTTTAGTATGAAAGTAAAAAGCATAGAAGAAGTTGCCCCCCGTAGGGTATATGCCGTTAGAACCTCGACGGGCACATTCGTAGCAGATGGTTTAGCTCACCACAATTGTTATGGCTGTAACGTAATGAGCCAAGGTAGACAGTATGAGTTCGGCATAGCAATAGATGAACTCTATGGTGAAGGAACAGCTAAGGCACTCCATGGAGAGAGCAAGCAACTACATCCCTTTACACTAGATGAACTCCAAGAAATTATAAAAGATTCGAAACAACAGATTAAGTTCTATGAAGGGCAATGACATGGCAAAAGCAAAGAAAGCTGTTGAGGACGTTGGGTATAGTATCAAGCCTCTATCTGAATATGGAGAGCTCCAGTTTATAACAAGTGGTATTGAGGAGATTGATACCATCACTAAGTTTCCCCGCGGACGTATCACTGAGATCTTCGGGCTACAGGGAGTTGGTAAGAGTGAGTTAGTACAAACCTGCCTAACGAACATGAGTAAAGAAGGTAAGGTATTGTATATAGATGCTGAGAATGCTCTGAACCCCACTAGGTTGCTTGCAAAGGGCGGAGTGGCTAAGAACATCATTGTGAGCGATATGTGCATCCTAGAGGACGTAGCGAAGCTCACAGTGGATTCTATTAACAAGTACGATGTTATCGTGGTTGATTCAATCGCTACGCTAGTAACTAAGTCTGAAGCTGAAGGCGAGACTGGCGATCAGTTTGTCGGGCTAAAGGCACGGCTCATGGGTCAGTGGATGCGTAAACTTATCGGGCCACTCGGTAAGAGTAAGTGTGCCGTAGTGTTCATCAACCAGTTGCGTGAAGGGATGAGCATGTATACCCCGACGTTCAAGCCTGGTGGTAAAGCTCTGCCCTACGCGTCATCACTTAGTCTTCACCTAACAGCTAACAAGAGTGACCGTATCGTAAAAGATGGTGTGGCTGTAGGCCACTGGGTAAACGTGGAGTTTACTAAGAGCCGAGTTTGTCCCCCGCACCAGAAGACGAGATTCAAACTTATTTACTAGGGCACTTAGCCTTCGTATGAGGGCCGTGGCAAATACTACAAACTGTTTTCATATTGCTCTCCGTCTCTCACGTCTCTCTCCTTATAAGTGTTAGTCTACCCAATTCAACAAATCCAGCCTGTGCTACATAATTCTCATATAGCGGTATGGCTTCTTCTTGGCGTTGTGGACGCCCGTTCTCTGCCGCATAGCCTATATACTCGACTATCTGTCTAAATAGGTCGTACTGGTCAACGTAGTCGGTATTACGGGCATGACAATAGATGTCACGCATAAAGTCTGGGCTTGGTACTGGCGGAGGCGGTACGTTAGCATGCAAGTCTCTATGAGGTTGGTTTGCCATATGAAGAATCATCCCCCCCATAGCTCTAAACTTTTTCTCAGCCGTTGTCTTGTACCATTTACGCTCACTAGCGACATGGTGCTTACTTGTTTCGGCTGGATATAAAACTCTCCCGTCTAGCGTTAGCCAGCGAGGAGCTTCCACTATAGGACCTCTGGTATTTCTAATACAAGTTGTTGGTCAGGACGTCGAAAAGCTATCTCAGCTTCTACGAGTTGAACCTCGTGCAAAGCTTGGCTCACTCTGGCTATTGAATGAAAGCGGATGTTGTTTAGTTCTTCCTCAGTCAAGCGGTTCATGTGATACTTGACTTCGCCTATTCTCTCAACTCTTTCGTCCATGATGACTCCTTAAAAAATATCTTCTAGTGTTTCTTCGATTACATCAACAATTCCACCAGCGATTTCTCCTGGTAGTCTTATTAAATCTCCAAATAATCCCATGATGGCTCCTTAGATGTTTTGAATGTTGCTGTTCAGTAGGTCGATGATTGACTTAATAGCGAAGTAGGCTAGTCCACCTTGACCGATAGAAGGGTCTTTGAGGACGTAACCGAGTCCAGCTATTACTGCGACGATAGAGGCTCTATATGCCATTTTGCCGAGGGCTGTTTTTGGGGTGGGTAGATTCATTTCTTTATATATCCTTTAAATGATTTATATTGACCAGCGAAGTAGTTGAATATGCTTGTTACCATGCCGAGAATCTTGTTCACGTTCTCTTTGGTTTCGGTGTCGTGGGTGTAGACAGGTACTTCTTTTATGACTTCGACAGGACGGTCTACAATCTTTACGACTTCCTTGACTACTTCTTTTGGCGGTTTAGCTTGCTCATTAGCAAGAGCCTTGGCGATGTCTGCTAGTTGTTGGCGTTGGCTATCTGTTTCAGCCTTTGCTACTCGGAAGAATGTTTGCTTGGATACATTTATCCAGCCAGCACGTTCGCCTGGTGAACCTTCGTTACCTCTAAGCATGAGATACGCTTCTTTGACTTCTTGGTCATTGTTGAACACTTCGTTACCTCCTTGTGGTATTTGTTGAGTAAATGCTCCTGCGAGCCAGTCGGCAGGAGAGCGAAAATCAGAGAACGAACGGGCAGTATTGCCGTTGATGTTGATGTCCCAGTGACAGTGAGGGCCAGTAGAGAGTCCTGTAGTGCCACATTTGGCTACTTCATCACCTTCGTTTACAGGGCCATTGCCACGACTGAATGAGCTGTTGTGCATGAGTCGGTGATAGAATTGACCATCAAAGATGACTACCATATTTCCACCAGTAGGGGATACAACGTTCGTAAGCGTCCCAGAAGCAGGTGCGTAGATAGGGCGTCCAGTCGGTACAGCATAGTCTACCCCTGAGTGATAGCCGAATAGTGCGTAGCTATCTGGTTCACCAAACTCTGTTGTTATGGTGTACGGTGCGTTTACAGGGCGTCGTGACATAGGGACTCCTTATCGTTTAGTTGTGAACACGTTATACATCGCTATGATGTTGATGATTGCTGAAGCAGTTAAACCTACCCAGAGGATTGTCTCTTTTAGAACTTTCTTAGACTTGAGAGCTTCCATCTGTTCGCTACTCGTTGCCTTGTAGTCTGCGAAGTCTTTTCTTAGGTCGTGTATCTCTTGTTTGAGTTGATGGGATTCTTCTTTGGTAACGTAGGCTCTTTTTATTTCCACTAGCTCCCCCTTAATCTCATCTAGTCTGTAGATAATCAGGTCGTTGTTTACGGCAGATGGTTTAGGTTCTTGTTTCATCATAGGTTCCTATAGGAGTTCATTCTCGATGAAAATTAAAGTAGGTGATTTGGTCCCATATATTCTCAAATCATCAACTGTTGTAGAACTCGTCACGTTTAAGTAATAATCTGCAGCTGCGCTTAAAGTAACACTATTCTTACGGTATACACTTGCTCTCATACCTATGGTGCCAGAAGGAGCTTCTATACTAGCAAAAGATGTAAACATAGTGTCCGACTCAGTATTATTAGCAGTAGACAAAGTTATTTTCATATCACCTACGCTTGTTACTCCTGCATCATAACCACCAAAAGTACAACTATAGCCCAGAGACCAAGTACCGACAGGGACGTTCAGTTTTAGCGCATCGCTTGTACCACTGTTGTTATACCAAGTCCCCCCAGTGGCTGTCCCTTTAGCAGTGTCTATATTTAATCGGGTGAATAAATCCCACTTGCCCCTTTGTCCTGGGAAGCCATACGGAGTTTTCTGTGTAGAGTACGATACTGTTCCTATTCCTCCTGTGGTAGGGAGTGTTTCTCCTTCTGGTATTTGAATAGTATAGGTCGTGTTCGTAGAGAAGGTCTGAGCCATGATTATTCCGTAGTTGGTAGTACCAGCGGTTACAGAAGTTCCTGTGACTGAGTTGGTGAAAGGGGTCTGAGTAGTTGAGTAAGACGGTGAACCTTGGGCTGTTAAGTTGTTGGCGTTGGCTGAGAGGTCGTTAAGCCCTGAAGCTTGGTCTAATTTCCAAGCTGATATGATAGATGTTTCCGAGCCTGTTAGAGTTTGGTTCATTGAAGCGAGGATTGTAGCCTGAGTAACCTTAGCAGAGTAGAGAGCTGCCTGGGCAATTTGACCTGGGAAGAACTCAGCGCCGTTTGTCGCTCCGACCGTTAGGTTACCTGCCTGTACTAGAGTCGTAGGAGCTGTACCACCAGATGTGACTACTGCTGGGACGTCTTTCCCATCTATCATAATGTAGTTGACCGTGGGCGAGTTGGTTGCAGAGCTCATGTCTTGTTGTGCGGCAATATGGACCCACTTATTAAGAGGGATTGATTGGTAACTAGAGAGTAATTTATAGTTTGCGAGTGCGGCGTTATATCCTACCAACTGGACTTGACCTGAAGCATTAACTCTAAACTCAAAACCTTGTGTTCCGTCACGCCGAGTAACCACACCGCCCTGTGCATAGCTTGTTAGCTTAACAAAAGCACTAACCACATAGTTGTTAGTAAAAGAAGTACCTGATGGAGAGGTCTTATTAGCGTATTGACTAGTTCCATTCAAAGTTATAGAACCTGTAGGAGCTGTTACTGTTCTAGGGAGTTTAAGCCTTTGACCTACTGAGGTAGTACCTGTAAGATCAGTTGAGTTGAATACGAGAGAGTAGGAACGATTACCGAGAGCCGTGACAGTGTTTGGAGAGTAGCCTAGATCTGTCCATCCGCTTGATACGCTGCTAGAGCCTAGGTTAACGATGCAGTTAGCGCGAGAGTCTCGAATATTGCCACTTGTAATTGAAGTAGCGCCGTTAGCAACAGTTACAACTGCTATTGGATAACCATAGGTAGGAGGAGTGCCGTCGTCTGAGCTTTGGGAAGTGCTTCGGCTTGTAGTAAGAGTTGCGGCGTCATCGCCAGCTACGTTAGGGCCGTTGAGTTTCGTAGCATCTAGCTTGATATATACCCAGTCATACTTGGTAGACCCTGAGCTGTTAGCAGCTATGGTTACGTTTTCACTGGCCGTATTTTTTATTCTGAAAGTCTGAGAACTTTGGGAAGTTGGGGTTCCTTGTACATAGCAAACACCCGTGGCTACTGCTACTGTCATGTCTGGCGAGCCCTGGGCGGTTGTTGCAAAAGCACCTGTTAGTGGTGGCCCACTAGAGAAAGAACCAACAATACCTTCTGATACAAAATCAGTTGACCAAGCGTTAGCCTCATCTGATGTTGTTGGGTGGTTATTTACTCCCCCCGTTAAAATACTCGATAATAAAGCCATTTAACACTTCCCCTTTTTGTTTTTCGTTTTCTTTTGTTTCATTTTTGCCATTTTATGTTACCCTCTATAGGTTTGATTATAACTCATTTTGCTAATCCTACAATTAGTTAGCTGTCTCCTGGAGTAGATAGAACTTAAATATGAAACCAGGCACAACGGCAGCGCTCTCGTTATATTGCATACTACTGAAGGATAGTAGGACATTTGTCTCGGTAACTTTTGCATCAAATGTATACCAGAGAGCTCTATTCGTAGCTGCCGAGAAATAGGTAGTGTACGGGAGAGGAGCAAAACCAGAACCCCCCAAGTCCATATAAGGGACTATCAAGGGAGCATACCCGAGACCATGGGGTAGCGTAGCTATAACCTGGGTATTAGAACCAAAGTTCCCAACTCCAGGGTTACTAAAGTTAATGACTGCTGGCGTTGTATAACTTATGATTTTAACTATCTTAAATACGTTTTGCTCACTGTTAAAAATCATATTACTGTCTAATCCTGTCTGGGCGTCAAAGCCATCTTTAGCGACCCTAATAACAGGTCTTGTTGATAATGCTGGGTCGTAGCCTATAAAGAAGCTCTTATTGCCGTCTGCATCTTTAGCCTCGATTGTACCTTGCCCAAAACTTAAGAACTGTTTAACGGCGCTACCAACTCGGCGGAGAGTGTTGCCGTAGGTATTGTGGGCCTTACGAACACCACCATCGTCATTGACGTTTAGTGTTGGAGTAGTTCGGGTACTTGTTGTACTATCGTTATCTATAATGCTCATATAAGTCCTAGCATGTTATCAGGCAATGGGTTTAGCCATGCAAATTCACCAAAATGCGTTGTTGCCGCTTTATTATATACTTTAGCAGCCTCTTCTTTTGTAGCATACCTACCTAAATATATTAGCTTACCACTCACGCGTATAGAAGCTTGCCATTTGTCTTTGTGCCAACTTACTCCTTTATATCCAGTTGTATTAGTAGATATAATGCGCGTATTAGCTTTGTTCTGCCATCTATTGCATAGCCGAAGATTGGATTTTCTATTATCCAGCTTATCGCCATTTATGTGGTCCACCTCAACTCCTTTAGGGGCGTTCATCACTAATCTATGAAGTCGCATATCTAGTCTTTTGGGCTGACCCTCCACCCTTAGGCTACTATGCACGTAGCTATCGGGGGATATTCTCCAAATATATTTGGATACTTCTTCTATATCCTCGCTATCAATCAGTACTTTCTTCCCTTTTATCTCTAGCACCATTAGATTAAACCTTTCATATTATCGGGGACAACGTTTGTTTGGATAGCGACGAGCTCACGGCCTGTATTATGTAGAGTCACCGTCATACCTACTATTCTACGCTCTTTCTGGAAATCTATAATGTGGTCTTTGATCTTTACCCAGACAATATCACCAAGCCCATACTGCCCAAGCGGGTAGGCTTTCTCGTTAAGGATAATGTTGATTGGCGATTCTTCTGAATCAGACATAAGACGGAGTTCTTCTGTGAGCCGTACTTCTAACGGGTTCTTTGATTTAACATCGTTAAAAGCTTTGGCTGTTTGCAGTAGCCCATTAGTCTGTACGGAAGCTGAGTTTCTCTGCGTAGCATGGAGTATCTTACCTTCGTTATCGGCGGCAATACCAATAATCTCGTTACTCATACGCATACCAAGGCGAGGCACGTTGTAGTCAATAATGTTCCCACCTACTCGATTATATGAGAAAGTTATACCTTTTATGACGTTGCCTATACGTTTCTTAAAGTTGAACACAAGGTCGTTGGTTAGTTCAAAATCAGCGTTGGTATAGTTGCCGAAGTTCTTTATAACGAATAGTGCTGAATGATAATCGTACTGGAGAGTCACGTCATTAGAGAAGCTCCATGCGCCTGTTAACGGTTTTGGCGGGGTTGAGGTATCGGTGAAGTTTTTCGGATAGTCAGGTGTCTCAATAGTACCGACGGTCATGGCAGATAATATGTGATTGCCTCCAAAATCAGCTTTAGCCTGGGTTATGAGCGTTGTTATTGCAGCGCCCATTGTGCCTGTGCTAAATACCCTGAAGTTGCTCTCGTCCTCATCGGCGGTGTCTGGCTTATCGGCATCTCTACGAATTAAGATCTTATCGAGGTAAAATAGGTACTCTACGCCCCTTACTTCTATGAAGTTACGGTTACGCTGGGTATTATCTACTATTGCACCTTGCCACATAACTTCGTTACCACGCTTGATGCGAATATGGTAGGCGTGTGGCTTGAGAATATCCCCAAATTGGCTGAGGATAGGGTCTTTGGTTGATACACGGAAGGTACATTGTCCATAATCACTGAGCTCTTTCGAGTAGCGGAGAATCATCCCCTGTTCGTTGATAGGGTACAGGTTCTTAATCTCAGCTATCTTTTGAAGGCTACTATTGAGAATCTCGACAATAGTACGAGTATTGCTCACGACAGAGGCCATCCACTACGGTAGGTTAGAGTTGCGTATGAGCCCGTGCTGATACTGCTACCCGTTAGGGTCATCGTGTTAGAGCCAGGTTGTATCTTGAAGAAGGTAGAAGTATTCGTAACTTGGTTGATGACGCTCACGCCGTTAGACTCAACGCGGAGAGAGTCTTTATCGTAAGAGATAACGAGTTGGTCGCTAACTGTACCGAGGTTTACTGATACCTGTATGTATTCACCTGTAGCGTTGTTGGTGATCTTAGGAGAGTTTATTGGTCCAACGATAGTGATACCAATAGGGTAGACTGGCAGATCGCCTGTATTGTTAGCGTCGGCAGTTACGGAGTAGGTGCTGGCTCCGTAGATAATCGGGTAGGTGAACGGGAATATAGCTGTCCCCGTGCTGGCGGATGGTGTCGCAGTAGAGGTGGAAGCTTGGTTGAGTACTGAACCATAGATAGTTGGGTCTTTTATTTTACAGACAAGCTTAAATGGCTGTACAAGCCCCTTACGAGTGCTCTCTGGTATATCTACATAGAGGACTTTGACATAGATTATCTTGTCCTGGTTAAACTCTGAATACTGATAGGGGACATAGCCATCATCACTAAGGGCGTCTTCTTGAGATATTTCGAGACTTGCCACCTTACGGAGCATAGCAAGCCCTTCGTCATACTGGCTTTCACCTCCTGGGTACATAGTACCTTCAATGATGTAGGCTGTTTTACCAATTAGTGTTTCGAAGTCTGATACGCCATTCTCAAAAGGGATGTTTATGTCTAGGTCGCGAATGTTGCGCTGTTGAGGGCGTCTAGCTTGAACTCTGAATATAGGGAACGTAGTGCTATTAAATGTAATTGTATTCGTATCTGTACCGATAGAAGATGAAGCGTATATACTCACGGGTTATACCCCTTGGAACTCTCTTAGCAACTTGGCGCGAGCTTCACGAACGTCGTCCTTCAAGTCTCTTTTTAATGTTATCAATTCTCCGACGGTAGTATCGTTCTTGAGGAATAGGTTAGCTTTCTTAAACCCGAGTAGCCCTAGAGTATTATAGCCAGCAAGCGCAATTACATATTCTTGTAAATTTACCGTTGGTAGGGTGTCGGTTGCGTAGTCGTACTTCTTGCCGCCTTTAATATAGAGTGTGTAGCCCGTTGGGATAGTCCGTCCTGCGAGTGCGCTAAAGTGGATACTGCCGTCGATAACACTCCAAAGACCTGCATCTATGGGGTCTGGGTTATCGCTTGAACTGTTACTAGCTGAAATATAAATACCTTTAACTGTGTCAATACTGGTAGGGACGGTGTACTCAGCTACTGTACTATCAAAAGTTAGGGTAGAATCCCAGACTATCTTAACGACGTAAGAGTCATTCCAAGCTTTTTGGAGAGCTCGTATCTTTTCTTCAGGGGTGAAGGTGACGTTATCTGTATCGCCTAATGTTATGTTTAGTTCTGTTTTTGTTTCGTTAAAATCCATTTTTATATTCCTCTACCTTAAATATACCACGATTATAATGGGGTTATGTAGTTTCCATCTTGATAGTAGTCTCTTGCACTACTCTGGACTGCTTCAGCTATATCGGTAATATCGGTAGGAGTTACAGCTGAACCAGTGGCATAAGATACAACGTGGTCAGGAGCGTTAAATAGCGTATATCCTGTTGTATCAACAGTTGTGATTGAAAGATTAGTAGTAGAATCACGAACCCAACCACCTGTAATTGTAAGCGCAACGTTTGGCCCTGTAGTAACGTTCTTGAACTTGTAGCTTTCGTGGACTAGATAGTTGGCAGTATCAATAGCGGTGATTACTTGAGGGTCGGCTGCGATTCCTGTCGAGGTAAACAGGTAATACATTTCATAGCCATACAGTGTTGCAGCACTAATCGTACCAGATGATTTATTTATCTCAATTCTATCGGTAGCTGAGTTCTTCACTACGTCGGTAACTGTCGAGCCATCAACTGCGTTTGCAATATATACAGCGTCATCTTCTTGGTTTACACGATAAGTAACAGCAGGGTCAGTATTGGTAGACGTACCAATAATTGCTTCGACGAATGTCTTGGCTGTTGCGCCACTCTGGTAAGCAATACGAACTCTAATCTCTCTATCTGCGACCCAAGTGCTAGGGTCTGTCCAAGTGTAAGGGAAAGTAGCGATTTCGTTAGCAAGCTCAGTACTTGAAGTAACGTCGTATATTTGAACCCTTGAACCGTCGAAGCCATCGGTGAGTGTGACTGATTGAGTTTCAGCGGTTTCTTGAGGGTACAGTCTACCTCGGCTTGTAGTAGTGGAGAGCATTGGAATCCAGATGCCAGAGATGGCCTGAGTAGGTGTAGCGAATACGTAGGCTTTTACTTTGAGCTTAATACCAGTTGAAGGGAACGTAGCCTCGTTTGGTGTTTCTCTGAATATGATAGTTGCGCTTGTTAGGTTAGCGGTGAGGTTCGTGTCGAGAGTTACTTGTGAAGCACTATCAACAGTCAAGACTTTTGCACCGTCAGGTATACCAGCGACACCTAGGGCAGCCACGTCGTTGCCAACTACGACGTCAGTCGTTGTCGAAAGGCCTGTGATTATAGCTGTTCCGCTTGTACCTGTACCGCCTGTGGCTTGGTAGTAGAGGTTCTTGTAAGCACTAAATCCTGCACCTCGGTCAATCTGGTAGTACAGGTTATAGTAGGTTATAGGGACACTAGAAGCAGCCGTCATCACTGGGAAGGCGTTTGCGAAACTATCGCAAGATAGGTCGAAGTAATCCATCTCCCATATAGCAGAATCACCTATAGTAAGGGCGGATAAGTAGCCAAGACCGTTAAACTGTGCAGAACCACCAATAGTAACTAGTGAAGCTGTATCGGTAGTCGGTGCACCCATCATTATGTTAAAGCGGTGGTTAGTAACTCGGTAAGCTAAGGCTGTTCCAGACGAAGTACCTGAAGCAGCACCAGTTACCGTAAATTGGTCATCATTTAATGTAGTCACTGAACGCATGCCGAAGACGTTGCCGTTTTCGGCATCATAGATATACACGAAGTCGGCAGTCGTTAGTTTGTGGTCAGATGCATCAATCGTGTAAACACCTGATGCTCTGTTCCATGTTAAACCGCTTCTATCTGTTGCAGTCAGAGGAGTTGTTGAAGTAGTTTCAAAGTGAGTACCCTTAGCACCTATAGTGTTAAAAGCAGTAGAAGAACCGCCCATTGACTTAGCCTTAGTATTCGTACCGTTAAGTGTACCTCTGTTTGAATATCGTACATCACCAATAACATTCTCAAGCAGTAAGTTCTTGGTAGTTGGATCAATTGCATATTGTTGACCAGTAACGCCAAGTGTAGTCACATTCTGGACTTTCATATCAGTAACGTTTGAACCAGATGTACGGAAGCCTTGCGAAGTACCAGAGCCATAAAACGACACCAAGCCACCAGTAGTAATACCTGTGGCCGTACCGACAACGGTAAACGTATTTAGGCCAGTTACAGTGACTGATTTTGCCGTGACGGATAGTCCCGTCATATTCCCGCGATATGGAATCATAGAATCACCAGTCACAAAATTGTGAGGAGAAGCTGTTGTGAAAGTGAATGTCGTACCAGAACGAGTTACGGAACACTCTTCTTCGGCGTATACAGTGAAGTCAACTATTGTGTTTCTAAGTGTTGGTCGTACTGAAGATGTACCGCAAATGAATAGCCCAACCTTTGAGTGTTGGAATGGTAGTGGGTGATAGTCTCTTTCGCATAACCCGTCTGTTATACCTGAGAAGGTTGTACCGTGAATGTTCTCCCCTGTTGTACCTGGGCGAGTATCTCCTGCTGTGTAGTAACGCCAGACTCTATACTGTTCAATATTTACTCCTGTAGCATAAGATGTTTGACCACTTAGGATGCTATCGTGAACGGATATATTGCTTGCTGTTACTGAACCGAATGAGCTGTTTGAGGTGGCTATCCTTGACCCTGAGTGGGATATTCTACTAAACTTAACCTCTACGTTATCAGAGGTGTTAGAGCGTAGTGCATTAACAGAACTAGCGTTATAGTTACCAGTAGAACAGTGGAAGTTATCAAACAAAGCACCTTCTGTTGATGTAATAACGTCAATACCCTGTCCGCCAACACTTACAGGAGAACCCATACCAGAGTTACGGAAGTTCATCTGTGACCCGAACTGTTGTGCGGTGACAGGCTTGGTGATGCCTGAATAATCGACGTTGAACTTATCACCAACAGAAATAGGTATACGCCATGAACAACTAACCCATTCCATCTCGATTGAGCCACCACCACCTGTACCGAACTTGTAACGGTTCCCAAGTGTGGCGGACAGTGTGTTTATCGTAGGGCTTGCGGTTGCAGCGTTTTGCAAGAATACGTTACCAATAGTGATTTCGTAGCCAGCAGGAGGCAAAGCACCGCCTGTTGAGTTTATACCGTCAGAACCGAATCTAAGCGTTCCTGTAGCGGTATCAATCCAGCAGTAGTGTCCACGCCAATCATCAGTGGCTACGTTAGCATCAGTAGCGCTATCAGAGGTGTTAGCCCAGAACTCGTATGTTCCTGTAATTGTTCCGCCAGATGTATATGTGCCTGGGTCTGTGGCTGAGAAGTACTTTATAGTGTTAGCATCTATAACTTCAATCATTGTTCTAGTGGTGTTAAACGCAGTAGGAGTTATACCTGCTATCTCGACTACAGCACCATTAGTAAAGTTATGACCTGTAGCTGTGACAGTTACCCATCCACCAGTAGCGTTTACACCATCATACTCGTCGGCATAGACAGCGTTAGTAATAGTGGCAGGAGTCGGGTTGCGTAAGAATACGCCAGGATGCCAGGTAGCTCGTCCGTTGCTCGGTATCTGATAAGTGTCTGTTCGGGCAGGAGTACCAGGAGTTGTACCAATCTGGAATGGTTTACCCTTAGCTGTGATGTTTACCTGGTTGTTTAGTCCGTTAATCGTCCAAGTAGAGGCTTCTGCACCAACAACTTCAATCCAACCCCATCGGTCTGTCGTAGTGCCGCCTAAGATGTGGTCAATACAGACGGTAGCTGTGATGCCTGTGAGAGTGTCGTTATCAGGGAAAGTAGTCGTATTCCATTCACTTAATAAGAAATAGCCTGTAGCGTTCATGGCTGCACCAGGAGCCAAAGGAGCTGCGTTAAGAGCCGTTGTATACACGCCTTGTAGAAGTCCTGAACCACCACCAGCACCAGTGATAACAGTATCGTATGCAGGGACAGTTCCACCACCACCGTCGAAAGGTATCATCCGAATGGCATTACCTAATAGTAATAAGTCCCCACCTAAAGTAGATGAACCTGTGACAGAACCGATAATCGTCGAGGTAGTCGCACCTGTACCAAAACAGGTGTGAGTATCGACGGTAAACCGATAGCCCAAGTTGTTAATTAAGTCCGAGCCAGCACGCCCTACCAGTTCACGAAGTTTGGTATCTGCTACTAAGTTAAATGTCGCCACGAGTTAGCTCCTGTTCTGGTATTACTTGCCGTTCGCCATCTACAGTTAGAATCAATGCACCTTCTTCAAGTATATCTGCTTCTGGGTTAGTCACATCATCTTTGGTGATGTATCCATTAGCCTCAATTTCGTTGATTAAGTCCATGTCGGTAGTGCGGTCAAGCGTGACCTGTGCATTTTCTAAGGTATAGGTAACGTGTCGAGTAGCCATTAAGTGTAGACCTCTGTAGTTGCTCGGTTATCCCAAGTTGCCGTTGAAGCCCCTGCCGCTGCGTAAGTTATTGAAATTGGTGAAGCTGTTTTGTCTACCTTGGTAATGCCCCATGTAGCCGAACTCGTAGCCGTTCCAATAGCTGCCTTACCTATATAGATAATATTTGTTGTAGTCGTCTTATCAATAAGGGTCTTTTGTTGAGAAGTTGTCCCAGCGGGGGTAGCGCGTTCCCATTCGGAGCCATTCCAGACGTAGTTAGCCACGCGTTTAGCTTGGATGTTATCACCCGTCTTGCGAAGGCTAACATGTTCAGCTCGTGCTATTTCTTCTATTCCATCTACGAAAGGTTCAGCCATATAAAGCCTCTTGCTGAATTCTTAGAGCTTCACTCTGCTTATTGAGCTGTACGAACTTAGCGATTCTAACAAGGCGATCAGGCGCATAGGTAATACCAAGCTCCATTTCAACACTTCGGACTACCTGTAATACGTTAGCGAGTTCAGCGGAACCAGCTTTCTCGGCTGCCCACTGGTATACCCCACGGAGTTGTCGTTGGGTAACTTCGTTAAAGCGATCAATCCGTCCAATATCAAAGTAATCTGTTAACTGCATGCCAATAGCAGGGTCATTGAGCTCTATATTAGTCTCAAAGGCACTCGGTTGTGGTGCTTCTTCTACTACTGGTGCTGGAACGTGTGTGTTTGTTTCTATTTTTGCGGCTAAGTTAGCGGCGATTATATTCTCGTCCATAGTCTAATACTACAACTATATGTTAGTACTATCAATAATCTTTACTTTTGGTAGGGGTACGACTAGTTTTCCGCCATTCTCAACGTAGGCTCGTTCTCTGTTTATGATTTCGGAAGCAAAAAACCACGGACCGATTATCATGTAATCAGGATTGTCAAGTCTTGCCTGTTCTTCTGATACTATAGGTACTCCTATTGCGGTAAAGTTTGCACCTACTTTTGCAGGGTTACGCTCTACGGCAGCGTCTACAAGGTTATAGTCAATGTCAGCACTCTGCCAGATAGTAGCTCCTCGTGTAGAAGCAGCCAGTATGTAGACTTTCTTCCCGTCATCTTTAGCTTGTTTGCATAGTCTGTGTAGTTTATTGAGCTCTTCAAAGACGTTCTGAGCGAACTCGTGGTATGTCTGAGCATCATCTACGCCATAATCTTCTTCTTTCGTTCTCTGTTCAAATACTGAGGCATCTACATCGAATGTACCCTTATGTGACACAACAGTACGGATAGAGCCACCATTGACCATAGATAGGTAGACTTCGTTGACTTCTAACCCGTGTTTCTCTAGTAGCCTCTCTAGGCTTTTAAGGGTGTAGTATTCTAGGTGTTCGTGGCAGAAGTTATCTACAGCGCTCAGTTCCATCGTAGTGAGTAGGTAGTTCTGCTGGATAATCCATACCCCGTGGTCAGATAGACTAGCCTCTACGTCTTTAACGAATGTGTTTGGGTCTGGCATATCATAGAAGCAGGAGATAGAAGTGATGACGTCAAACTTTTCACCATCGAGACAGTCGTTATTAAAGTAGGTATTGATGATCTTATTTGCATGGGTTTCAGCCTGTACGCAGAGGAATGTAACAGGGTCTACACCGACTCTGTACACGTCTTCTGGTACAAAACTCAGTAAAGTCCCGTCGTTACTGGCTATATCTAACCAGCTTTCAGGGTCATTCTGGTATTGGTAGGCGTGTGTTACGATGTCGTCTAAATCAGCTTTTATGGAATCGCTGACACCAGACTTAAACCCGTAACGGTCATGGTACATCTCTCGCTGTGGTGTCGTGTGTTTAAGTTGTACAAGCGTACAGTCTTCACAGAATACCGCTACTAGTGGATACTGTGGTGTCTTGGTATCGTCATATCTGAAATCAGATAGATACTGTTTCCCTAAATCTAAAAATTGTACTAAATCTTCGTTACCGCAGGCCCTACACTGCTTTATTGCCTTCATCTTCCAACCCTTTCTCTTTAATGTATTCGTTTACCCTTCGTGCATCTTCTTTGCGTTCTTCGGTCATTCTCCGATAAGACTCACTTGTCTGCCCTACTACTCCGCGAACGCGTTGGTGTGTTTCATCATTCATTTCTTCTCCATAATGCTTTATTTCTATCCCAGGTACAAATTTAGTTTTGTCTATCAGCTCTGCGACTTGCTGCACCCAGCTATCGGCGTGTGTATTTAGAGAGAAGTGTCCTGTAGCTTCATACCAGGCGCGAGAGATGAGTGGGAAGAGATTATCCTGCTCATTCCATACATTGAGTACTTGTGGTAGCTTAGGGTTTTCCTGTATTCCCATAGCCCAGTTATCGGTGAGCATGAAAGCGTCATCGTTACCGAGCATTAGCCAGTCGCCCTTAGCTTTCTTCGCGAGGTAGTTATAGTATTCATGTAAGTTCTCGTACCCATAGCGACGGCTCTTGAATAACCGTATCCCAGGTATTGCCTTGTATTCAGCTATTTCTGGGTCATCATTATCTATGATTACCAGCACCTCTACATCTGGGTGTAGCCATGTTTTAACGCTACCTTTGAGCAGACTGGCTCGCTGTCTACTGGGGACTAATACACTGATCATTTGGTACTCCATGGGTGAAACTTAAAGTATTTTGGTAGTTCTGGACGTTTGAAGTTCCCCTTTTCTGGTATTAGAATATTCCAACGCATCAGATCGTTCTTTCACGCCAGTCGTTCATTATCTCTCGTATACTGTTATCAAGTGCTACTCTGGGTTTCCACCCACAGGCATGACGTATCTTCTCGGCAGATGGTGTAGGCCATGCATTTACACCTTCTCGGTAAAATCGTTCATCCACCTCTGTTCTAACGGGTACTTTCGCTTCTGCTAGGAACATGTCAAGTAGTTCACCCATAGTTACGTTTGATGTTGAACAGATGTTATATATCCCAGGAGCGCATTTAATAACTTCCGTATAGGCTCTAACGATGTCTTTAACGTCGGTAAAGTTACGCATAGCTTCGAGATTACCGTGACGTAGTACGTCGAGCTCTCCGCGCTCTATGAGGGCTATCTGACGAGCAAACGAAGCGCTCACTGGCTGTGGTCCTTGTCCAACGCCTAGATGGTTAAATGCTCGTGTTATCACAATATGCAGATCTTTATAAGTTAAGGCGATGTTAGTCATGGCGTTCTTAGTTGCCCCGTAGACAGTCGTTGGTGTTGTCGGGCTAGTCTCGTCTATGGCTACATCTTCGGTATAGCCATACTCTTCTGAGGTTGAGGCTAGGTGGATATACGGCGACACCCCCAGTCTCTTAACTGCTTCGAGTATATTGACAGCCCCCCTTAGGTGGACATCTATCGCTCGTTGTGGGTCTAGGTTAGATTCAACTACATAAGCCATAGCTGCCAAGTGGTAGATCTCATCTGGTTGGTACTTTTCTATAGCTGTTCGTACCTGCTCATAGTCTCGTATATCATCACCTAGCTTTAGGTCAAACTCATAGACGTCGTATTCTAGTTCTTTGAGTCTATCTTCTAGGTGTGGCCCAACGAATCCTCTACTACCGAATATCAGCGCTTTCATTTTTCGAAGTCCTCTATCCAGGCTTTTGCGGTAGCTGCCCAGCTTTGGGTACGTGCCCACTTCATCATCTCAGGTCGAATAGATTCCTGGTACTCAGGGTCTTTTAATACTTTTATAAGTGATTGTTTGAACTTCTCTAGCTCTTCTTTGTTCCAGCCGCCAACAGGGGTATTCTCGTCGTGTGGGCTCATCTCTAGTATCTCGCCGAACTTAACGGTTTCTTTGAGTGCCGCGAAGTTACTTGCGACAGGTATAGCGCCGCCAGCTTGAGCTTTAACTGCGGTGATACAGTAAACTTCAGGGAATGGACACGGGTATGCCCAGACACCACTCTTAAAGATCTCTTCTGCTATCTGTTTGTGACCTATCTTGCCGTGGTCAGTTACGCCATCGAGTTCACGTTCCCACTGAAGCATCTTCTCTTTCCAAGCCATACGCTCAGGGTTGCTCTTATTAACTGAATCGTAGCTTCCCCAGCCATAATAAACATCTAGTGTTGCGTCAGGTACTTCTTTCTTGACGTCTCCCCACACCTCATAAATTAGCTGCAAGCCCCTCACATGACTTGACATATAAATTACTCGGTGTGGGTCGCGTTCAAATTTTCCATCTAGCTCAATGAAGTCTTCGGGTGTAATACCGTTTCCTGATACGAAGCACTTCTCTTCTGGGATGAAAGGGTATAAATCTCTATGGTACTGTGAGACAAATATCACACGGTCTAAGTTAGCTAATCGCTCGTCAAAGAACTCTTCTTTGTCCATGACATCATGTAGCCAGAGGTAACTCTTTCGGGCGTTGAGCTTTTTATCAAACTGCTCAGGAGAGCGCCAGCTAATAAAGATGTCAAAAGTGTCTTTGGAGTTGAACTCCCAGTAGTGTCGGTAGTTGATAATTCTTGGGCGATGAGGGCCTGTAACGATGTCTTTACCAGCTTCTTCGCCAGGCGTACCGAATACAGTGACTTCATAGCCCTGTTTCGCGAGTTCTCGGCTAATACGGATAATAGCCTCTTCTGAGCCACCAATACCTTTTTCTAAGCCAGATGGTCCCCAGTTACCAAGTGGTCCCCAGCCTGCGAGTATGACAATGCTTTTCTTAGGCCATACCTTAGGTTCGCGGTAGTAGTTACGGGCGCTCGTAACAAGCGGGTTGTCCTGCATCTTAGTTGGTAGAGAGTCTAGGAATGGAACGATCTTCTCAGTTTCTTCGTCGTCTTTAAGTTTCTTTATAAGTCGGTTGGTAGCTTTAGTTAGATCTCGTACTTCTACTACCTGTTCAAGTATTTTTTGGGCGTCCTGTAGTTCTGGGTCAAAAGGTCGGAGCTTAAGAGCTTCTGTGAGCCATTTCTGAGCCTTCTGGAGGCTTTTACCACCAATATTGGCATGAGCTTGACTGAGAAGCTTATATGCCCTGTATGTGCTATCCATTGGGCGTGTGACGGTAGCCATTGGGTCTAGCTTCTTAACGACAGCCATTTCAAGCCAGTAGACAGCTTTTTGCCACATCTGATCGCGCATTTCGAGTTCACCTAACTCGACGTAAGGGTTCGGGTCATTAGGGCTTTCAGCAACGGCTCGCATGTAACAACCCCGTGCTCCCTCTAGGTTCTGTACAGCGTCATAAATCATACCGAGATAAACATAGGCTTGTGAGCGTTCTTCAGCCCAGCCAGATAGTGTTAAGTACCATTCGAGTAGATCTTTAGCTTCCATTAACCTATTAGCATCGACGTAGTGTGTAGCGAGGTAGTAGAGAATACGTGGGTCAGGATTAGACTTACTGCTATTAAGCATCTGTTCAAGTATGCTGATATTCCGCGCGAGGCTTCTATCCCGACGCTCTTCATCCGCATGGTGAACTACCCAGAACTCTTCGTTCATCACCTTGCCGACCTTACGGCGCTCGTTAAGAGTTTCATGCACAGTGACTTTACTGTCCGAGAAACTTGACTTCCAGGCGAAAGAGTCGTTGTTTCGGACTACGCGAGCTACCCAGTGGGAGACAGTTACGTTGTCATACTCATCGTGGGCATAGTCATACTTGATATAGATGCCGTCTACTGTATTTGGAGTAATGGCGCAGACTTCCTTTATCTTTTCTGGGTTCTCGATTGTATCATCGCTGTCAATCCATAGTATAAATTCGTACTCTTTCGGTACTCGCGCGAAGTTAGCATTACGAGCTCCTACGAAATCTCCCGTCCATACAGTCTGCTTAACGTCTGCTTTGTGCTTCTTAGCGACGTCTAGTACTTCTTTAGCAGGTTTGACACCCTCTGGTGCATTTATATCTAGGAAGAACTGATCAACGTGCTTCTTGAGGTTTCTGAGGCATTTATCTAGTAGTGGGGCTTCATCGGCAGTCCCTTTAACGATCAAACATGCGGCTAGTTTTAACATACGTGTGAGTTCCTCGGATATACGAAGTGCTTACATTTCTTGCAAAGTACCATGTAAGGCAACGTATATCTCATTAAATTACCCTAAATTGTGGGAAGTTCTTAATAAACCATTCATGTTGAGCGTCGTCTTTGAACATAGCTGGGTAAGCAAGGCTAATCTCTTGTTCTAGTATGATAGGGAGTGATAGGCGTACACGGGCGTCTGATTCCTTAGATTTAACACCTCGTGGGTTGAATATAGCGTTGTGTCCGTCTAGTTGGTGGGCTCGCTTAGACTCTGCAACACAGAGTTCGATGAGTTTCTTGCCACTAATAGTAAAGTCTTCTACTACGAACTTACGTTTGCTGAAGTTGTTAATGAGTATTTCGATGTTCTTTTTATCCCAAGCATCTGGAGCCCCTACAGTTTCATTCCAGTGATTTGGTTTCTTTTCAATACGCTTTGCCATGTTGTATTTAAATTAACAGTAATATCGAACAGTTGCAACCAGTTATCCACAGGATTAGCGGTTATAGAGTGGCTTCTTCTTTGCTGGCGTTTCTAAAACTGCTTTTGTATCCCATCCGTACCGTAGCCTAGCTCTCAAGACATCATAGCTAACACCTAGTTTCTTTGCCCACTGTGCGACCGTCAATGTTTCACCATTGTGGGTGAGTAGTCTACTTTTATCAGTCACCTTCCGTTCTTTGTGGTATTTATTTTTTGGTGCTTCAAATATAGATACTATGTCCCAGCCATAACGCCATCTCGTTCTAACTAGTTCATAGTCCAGGCCGAGCTGTCTTGACCACTGGGTAAGAGTTAGTGTTTGACCTTTATATGATACTTTTACGCTGCGCTCTTTATTATTTTCTTGTGATTCTCTATCGGCCCAATAGCAGTTGCTTGGTTCGTAGTCCCCATTATTGTCCCTACGCTCCAATGACCTATCGGATGACGGTTTAACCCCCATATCCTCCACAAATGTTTCAAAACTCTCCCATTCTCTGCATATCTTTATTCCCCGTCCACCATACCGATGATAGTTTGGCACATTAGGGTTTAAACATCGTTGCCGCATATTACGCCAAGCTCTATATTCAGCTTTATGAGTGTTTCGTAATGATTTATCCTGCATAGTTACCAGTATATCGTAAAAGAAAAAAGGACGCAATAGCGTCCCTTAATCTGTTTTGAGGATATATTATCCTACAAAATCACCCAATAAAGTATCCACTTCTATAGGCACTGCTCTTTTGGTTAAGCGCTTCAAGAGTGAACTCACCTTCGAGTAAACCTTTAGTGCTAGAACCAGTCTTGCCAAGTGGTGTGAGTTTTGGCTGTCGGTTGACTAACCATGCTCGGCGCCACTTAGAGCTATCAACTGCAAGAACACCGCTGGTTGGGATTTCACGGCTAAATGCGATTCGGTGTGTACCAAATGCACTAGTGTAAGTCTCAACACGTAGGGTCTGTGTGTAGTCGTTAGCGTTCAAGTTCTGAGTTGTCTTAGTGCTGAATCGGTCAACTACGAGCTTCAAGTAAGAAGGTAGGAGAACGAGGTCAACAGTAGAGTCAGTACCGTTATCGTAGATACCACGAATGATGTCGTTAAATTCTGTTTCTGTGAATGAAGTACCTGATGCACGAGCTGTTTTGTTAGTCGTGATCAAAGCTACTGCACCATCCATACGACGAGCGACGCCTGAAGAACCAGAAGCACGGGTTCCAGCGATAGCTGCTTTTTCCATGTCTCGGTTTAGTTCAGTCATAGCTTTGTCAGTCTGGTAAGTGAATGGGTCACCCATACCGTAGTGAGGGATAGCTGATTCAGTGTCAGATACAGTTACAGTTTTTCGGAACAATTGAACGATGTTAGTGGTTCGAGTTGGTTGAGTGTGGTCAACTACGCTTGAGTCACTTGATTCGATGTTGGCGTTGTCTGCGCTTGAAGCGTAGGTGTCAACTTGCCATTCGTGGAACGTGTTCATCGCCATACCTTCGCCAATAGCGGATAGGAACGGAGTTGAGCTAAAGTCGAGATTGGTGATCTCTGCTTTAACGTCTTCTGGACGAGTAGTGTCCATGTGTGTAATAAGGCCAATAGCCATTTTTATTTCTCTTTTCTTTTAGTTTTTTTATTTAACTTAGTAGGTTCTACTGATTAAAACCAGCCATCTTACGCATAGCTTCTACCCCAGGTAAGGCGCTGATAATTTCAGCTCTTGCTGCTTTATCCCCGTATGCCATTCGCTTTAGTTTTTCACTTCTATCGGCGTCTGGAGTGCTTGGATTTGCAGGATTGTTGGGGGTTACTGGGGCTTTGGTTACTACTCGTGCGCTAATCTTTTCTAGTTTAGCTTTGAGAGCTTCTTTAGCTTCCTCAGTTGAATCGGACAGACTCAACCCAGTTTCCTCTGCAAGTTCAATTACTTCTGCTGGGAATGACTTGAAAACTTCTTGTTTGGCTGCTGCGAGTTCTTTAGCACGTTGCTCTTGTTCACGCTCTGTTTCCATCGCTTCTAACTTGGCTCGGTTCTGTTCTGCGACAGCTTTCCACTCGTTGTTCTCTTCTAGTTGCTTCAGTTTAGCGGCGTCGTCTTCGGCAGTTTTCTTATCAAGTGCATTTTGCAATTGATTAGCTCGCATTACTGCTTGCGCTGCTTCTTTTCTTAATCGCTCTACTTCGGCTGTGTCCACTGTGTTGACCTGGGGTGCAGGTACACTCGGTGTAGCATCGTTTTTGGAGGCGACAACTGTTTCACTGTTAGGTGTGTCTGTCATTTGGTTCCACATTCTTGCTTACGGAGCACTTTTTTGTGCTCTCTTTTGTAAGTATATCATAACTGGTGTACTGTCAAGATATGTTAGAACTTATTTCCGCAGGTATTATATTCTTAGTTTTCGGGGGACTCTTCGTAGGTCTCTGGAACTTCCTAGAGTGGTTGTTTAGTCACAGGGGCTAGAGTCTTTTGCTTCTTGCCCTTAGCGAGTGTCTTAGGCACTTTTGGTGCTTTGTACTTGCTTGATGCGTCAAAGCTAGGGTTAAACGGCATGTTTAGCGGTGGCAGAGTATACCCGTTAAATTTGCCTGGGGCTGGTGACTGGTAGAGCTCATCTATTAGGTCCTGATTATTCCCACCGTCTTTTAGTACTTCTACCCATTTCTTCTGTAGCGGAGTCAATCTACTCTCCTGATCTTGCGAGATAAAGTCTGTACCGTTGGTATCTATGAAGTTCTTGACCATTCCCTTAATAGCAGCGTTCTTACCTGGTAGCCCAAGTACACGTCCTGGGTAGGTGAATGTAGAGTTGAGCAGATCTGTTAGCGCAGTTGCAGCTCTCGCTTTTACTGATACTGGAGTATTGCGTGGGAATACGCTACCAGTTTTGGGGTCAACGTACGGTGTGTTGAGATTGATTAAACCTTGTCCGTCGAGTATCTGAGTAATGACCCCTAGTGGAAGTCCACCTAGTTGCCCAAGATCTGCAGCGCTATTCACGCTGCCTGTGAGAAGTTTCATTGTCCCTTCAATAGAGTTCACTGGTGTTATCCATTTGAATAGCTGGATAGCATCTGAGTGCTGTGCTTGCCAGTTAATACCTTCATCGCTCTTGAGCCAGTCTTTCATAGTAAACATGGAGTGGAGAACGGCTTTCTGGATGGATGGGGGTTGTTTCGCTAGTGCATCAGCGGCGAGCATTGTTACCTTGGCGTTATATCGTACAGGGAAGAAAGCAAGGTTAAGAGTTCGGGATAGTGGCGAGGCGAGCAACCCCTTGTTAGGGTACTGGACGATTGAGCGGAGTGCGTCGTCAATAATCTCAGGGTTCTCACGCACGAGGCTCTGGAGATCTTTGCCTTGATGATTTGCTATGTCTAGTGCTAGCCCACCGAGATCACGCTTCTGTCCCTTAGTAAGGTTAGCTGTTATGCGACCAAGTGTTACGTCGCCTGCAGCTTCACCTGGTAGTTGACCTTTGAAGATACCGCCTTCTTCAAGCATCCGTGCTGCGTCATCTAGCTTAGATTTAGGTTGCATCCATACAAGGTTATTTGCCTGTACGTGCGAGAGGATTTTAGTCTCAGCGCTTTCCTGTATACGGAAGAATGGGTTGTAGGTGTAGCGGAGAGCTGATTGTGTTCGAGCGTACCATTTTTGCATTGGGTTAACGCCATAGAGGGTATCAACTATCTTATCTCCAGCTCCACGAACCTCTAGCGGTACGTCTTGGAAGCCTTTAATAACTGCCTTTCGTAGTTCTTTGGCAGCCTCGGGAGATATTACCTTGCCGTTCTTTGTTTTGAGAGCTTGCTGAATCTCTGATACGGTCATCTGCCGAACATCTGTTAGAGAGCTTTGGCCTGCGCTAATCTTGCTGAGTGCGTGTATACCTGTTTTGTCTTCTATGTATTGCTGTAGTTTTGCAAGGATTACTTCTCCACCCTTAGCTGTGTCACCGTCTATCGAGAGTCCTAGCTCTTTACCTACTTGAGTAGTGTTTACACGAGCGACTACGTGCTGGCTGAGTTGACGACTCCCGTACTGGTTGGCGTCCTGCGGAGAGATACCCATCTTTTCAAATGCCTTGGCTATAGCACCCATAACTGGAGATGGTGCTGCGCTTGGGTCAAATATGTTAGGGTCTTTTACAGCATTAGATATTAGTTTGGTCAGGTCTTCTGTCTCAATGAAGTTATTCTTTACTTCACGGAGCGGTTCAGCCATGACGTAGCCTAACTTGGCGAGTTTCTGCTGGAGAGGTTTTGGCACGTATTTACTAGCACCGACGGCAGCTTCTATTGATTGGATAGAACGGCGAGCGTCCTCAGCGGTAGCGGAGTTCTCGATGATGTTATCAAGTTGTGTCCTAAGACTGAAGTTATTGGTAAACCCAACCTTATCGCCCATCTCATTAACGAGGGCTTTCCACGCTTCTTTGTCGTCGCCTAGTTTAGCGATACCGTCTGCAAGGCTAGTACGAGTAAGAGCGTTCCACCTAACAGGTACGAGTTTCTTGGCGAGATCAGGGTTTATGTTGCTTGTCCCACTTTTCACGTATGTCTGGAAGATCTCGAAAGCATCACGGTGCTTCTGTATATCATCCATGATTAGTTGTGGGGTTAGTTTTGCGGGGTCGAGGTGAGCGTAACTACTAAGTATGTTGTCTACTGCTCGCTTTACATCCCCCCTAGTTACGTTTAGGTTAGAATCCTGGAGCACTTGTGCATACTTCTTCATTTTAGGGTCGGCAGAGTTAGCGATAAACTCACCGAATTGCTTCCAGTCTTTTGTGCCTATCTGTTTACTAAGTTCGTCCAATACTGAAGCTTTGCCTTTGGCGCTCTTACTAATAGCTGTTTTAGCGTAGCCTGCGTAGTCCTTAGCTTTACCAAGTGGACCACCGTTAAGTGTTTGTACAGCTAACCAGGCGGCGTCTGTAGCCGCACCCTTATACTCACCATCCATGAGGTGCTTGTAGAGGCTTTGTGATTGGTCAATGTTGGATTGGTAGAATACTGGGCGCTTGATGAGTAGGTCTACGGCTAGTTTCTTGCTATTACGGGCTGTAAATTGCCATGCCGATTCGCCTATTAGCTGTTGACCTTCTTTTTTCGCTAGTTCGACTAAATTACGTGTTACAAGGTTACGGATAGCTCCGTTCTTCATCATCACCTTCTCGATGCTAGTAGCTCCCTGTTGGATAGTGGCATCAATAGCTTCTTTGGAGAATAGTGCATACTTACCTCCCTTGACGGCTCCTTGTTCAAGTAAGGTCTTGCCGCCTATTTTACTTAGCCCTAAACTACCAGTACTTAATATATTAACCGTAGTATCAAGTATCTCTCTATTTCTTTCTCCTGCGCTCTTGCTGTTTGCTATTTGGTCAATACTCTTATTTACTTTGTCATATTCTTTATTGATATCTGCTTTAACTTTTTCGTAGTTCTCTTTTGACATCCTGCCTGATGCGTAGGCTTTTGACGTTTCTATCAATTTTGCGTTTAGTCTATTAGAGATGTCGTTATTTATTTTGCTACGTACGGCGTATGTAGGTAGATCAACTAGTGTGGTTGCGGCTCCTTTAGCCGATGAAGCTATATCCACTATACTATTGCCTATAAAATTTACTCCCATCTTACCCGCTTGTCCGAGCAAACTACCTGTCTGTTTGGCTATATCGAGGGAGTGTTGGAGAAACCCAGAAAAACCACCTGCATACTGTTTTTGGGGAGCAGCGTACGTAACACTCATACCCGTGTAGTCGCCACGAGATAGACCTGAGCTATATTTACCTAACTCTCCAACTACTTCACCTAGTTTCTGCTGACCAGTTTTGTTTGCTTGAGCTGCGTTCCTAGCTTTTAGCTGAGCACGGATGTCTTGAGTATTGTCCATTTATAGCCACCAGTTAGCTTTTAGTGGGTTATACGTTCCTGTAGGTTTTGTAAAGCCTTGTCCCGCGTTTCTAGCAGCCTGTGGAGTCTGTAAGTTTACGTTGTTACCCCACGTTAGGGAGTTCCACTTCTTAGCGACATCGAGAGATACTTGGGCTGGGTTATAAGCTCCATCGTTCCCTGCGAACTTGAGAGCCTGAGCCGAGAATGAATCACCTTGATTAGCTGCTTGCTGGAGTACGGTTCTAAATTGCTGGCCTGTTTGTTGCGCGTAGGTGTAGGCTGATATAGCCTTGCCGTTTGCATCGGTGAAGTTAAAGCCACCATCACCTCGTCTAACCATTTGAGGTGCGCTCTTTCGAGCAGAAGCGTTATTGATAGCTGCGAAAGGAGCCATAGCAAAGTTCATGGCAGCGTTACTACCACCAAATAATTGTTTATTCTCTGGCTGTCCAGCCCTGCTTAGTAATGGTAGACCTGCCTGAGCTTTTGCTCTTGCTTTATTGGAAGCTGCGAGTAAGTTACCTACGTTATTAGTTAGGTTGTTTGTGCCCTGGTCAAATCCGTACTGACCACCTATATGCTGTATACCCTTCTGGGTATCTATCTTATAGAGTCCTCCAAGACCTTTCTTATCTGCGGCGATGCTGAATAGTTCGTTAGTGGCTTTATTGAAGTATTGGAAGCCTGTATCTGTAGGTATAAGGTTAAAGTTCTCATTATCGGATAGCCCTAATTTAGTGTTCTTGAACCAATCTTGTTTACCTTTATCGATTGATACCTTATAAGTACCTGTAGATGAATCGTACCCAACATTAGCAAAGCCCATCGCCTCTAGTTGTTTCTTCTGTTGCGCTCCGACCTTCTTGTCTATCTCTTTATTCAACTTACCAGAAGGTATCGCTGCGATTCTACCGCTCTCATCTACGCTATAGCCATCAAGAGCTCCTTGGCTAAGTTTCTTATTGCCATAGGCATCGGTACTAGGGACATACATACCTGGGTTAAGTGTGGCAATACTCTGTACTGATTGTTTCCCAAATGGTGTATCAAATTCTCGCCCGTTAACAATAGCGTCTACCTTATCCATGTAGGCCTTGTGCTTATCAGTATCATCTACGGCGGCAACAGCCGCTTTAGCGTAGTATGTCTGCACCCCTTCAATAGCTCCCTGAATAATTTGAGGTAGACTTGTAGTTATGTCTTTAGGTAGTTTCTGTTTAGTTAGATCTTCAATTAACCCCCGTTGGCTTTCTACAAACTTTTTAGCTTCTGCGTTGAAAGCTATCTGGCCGCTTTCTTTGAATGTCTTGTTCAGTCTTGTTAGAGCCCCCTCAAGTGCCTGCCCCATATCTCCGTATGAATCAGCTTCCGCGTTTTGTAGTTTTTTGCGGTAGTTAGCTTCAATCTCACCTAATGACTTCTGTTCCGCTTCTGCTCGCTTCTGTTCTTCTTTCATTGAAATATATAGTTGACCTGCTTGGGCGCCTAAGTTCTGTGAGAGTCCATAGAGACCACTACTTTCGGCGTCGTGCATGTATCTGACAATAGTATTGTATTTTTCCGTTGATGTCCCCGTACCTTCTGCGATAGCAATCGTTTTACGTTGAATTTCGTTGCCAATGAATCCCTTATAGGCGGACTCTTTTGTTTTTTGAAGAGTGAGTGCGGCGCTGGGGTCTGACGTACTTCGTGCGCGTTTCTCTAGGTAGGCAGCATACTCTTGGTAGTTGTCATAGGTCTGGTAGGAGTTGTTCCATTTGTAGGCTACCTCAGCGTCTTGCTGTGCTTGGATTTTCTTACGAGCAGAAGCGGCGCTCCTGAGTAATGATGTAGTAGTAGCCATTTAATTAGCCCCCTATTTGCTGGTTAGTTTGATTAAGCGCTCCCTGTGGGCCTACGGCTGGTGCGCCTGAACCTGGTTGGCTAACTGGGCCTGTACCTGGCACGTTTTCGGCTGGAGTTGCTACGGGGCTTTGCTGTTGTCCACCCTGTTGTGGGGCTGCGCCACCTTGTCCACCTTGCTGTGCTTGTGCCCCAAAGATTTCTGGATAGTTAGCAGCGAGAGAGGCTTGTAAATCAGCGGTTGCGGCTTGGACTACCATCTGTGCGATCATTGGGAGTTGTTTACCAAGGATAGCGGCGGTAGTAGCGTCATTCATTTCATCACGGATGCGATCAATCTCTTCTTTAGTCTCGCCTTGTGCTTCGAGATAGGTCTGAAGGCTCATTGTTCCTGTATTGAATCGGTTAAGAAGCATACTTTGATATACTGGGTCTTCTTTTTGCATAACTGAAGGCCACATAACCTTGAGTGACCAGTCTTCGTTCTTATCTACGAGATCTTTAATCTCTGGTTGGTGCATAGCGATAGTTTCAAGTGCATCTTCAAATATTTGCTTGATAACAGGGCCCCAGAGTTGCTTCTTGGCTTCTGCAATGTCGCTAGTTGGCTTCATGCTGGTCAAGAGAGCTTGGTTAGAGTTCAATGTAACGCTTGGATCGTCGAATAGTACACGAGAGATACCTGTTTCACGAACGAACTGCTCTTTGAGCTCATCCATCTGTCGTGCGAAGTCTTGTCCGTTAGCGTCACCCTGTTGGAGAGGTACAATGTCCTGTCCTTCAGATAGTGGTAGGTATTCTACGGTACGAGCTGCTGGTTTAGGCATCTGAGTATCGAAGCCAAAGCCGAAAGCCTTGAATTTCTGGAAGTTTACCTTGCTTGCGTGTGTCCGCCAGTCGCTTAGAGTCTCTACATAGGTCATGTTGATGTTGATAGCGGCGTCAGAAATGTCAGACATACCCCAAGGTCGTCGTCGTTGTCGTTTGTTAGGGAGGATGTAGTACTTAGGTAGTTTTTTAGGGTCGGAAATGAGGCGAGTTATCTGATCTCCTATAATAAGAGCGTTGAGTTCCTTCTCTTGCCCTACTTTACAGCGCTTAATAGTGCCATTGTCGGCTGTCCAGCCTTCTATGATACCTGTTATCTCCAGGATAGTGACCATTGGCTGTGTGAATACTTGGTTTACGCTATTAGAAGTAGCGCTGGCAGAGATTGAGTCAAGTGGATGCCCGAGTGGAGAGGTTTCTACATCTTCTGGAGCTCCATATTCACTGATTGCTTCACTTTTAGTTACTTGGTAGACGTATGCGAAGGCTTGTGCCTCGCGGAAGTCGTCTTTCTCCCATAAAACGTAGAGATTTTCGAGTGACTCTATCTCACAGAGCTCATATTTATCATTTTCTTCATCGTAATAAGCTTTTATGGCTGAGTTACCGACGGCAGAACAGTTTTCAGCGAGTGCAGACCAGAAAGCATCGCCACCATTGTCATCTATAACGGCACGAATGAGTTTCTGACGTTGTTCAGCGTACTCTTTGCTCTTCTTGTTCTCCATTTCGATACGTTCGCGGTCTTGTGGGTCTTGAGAAGAGGCTGAATCTTGGGCATCATAGGTAGAAACGACGTTAAAACCCCTACCCATGAACATGTTCTTGTGGATTTCTACGGTTCTACGGAGCCAGTTAACGGGTGTAGCGTCATGTCCTACTGGTATATCGAGAGATTTCTCCAGTCTATCTCCATATATATAGTCATCATGTTCGATTATTTGACCATTACGGATAGCTATTTCGCTCTCCATTGCTTTGAATGAACTACGGGCTTCAGATACGAAGTCTTTAGTTAGTGACTTGTACGTTTTGTTTTTGCTGTTTTCGTTTTGTTTGTTATTCATGTTTACTCTTTTATGTTACCATGATATCCATTTAATTGATGCTTGAAAAGTGCTCGTTTCTGAGGCTAACCAACTTGCGAGAGCGAGACTCAGTACCCTATCTGTTGGGATATTATCGTCCTTTTCTTTGTAAATTGAAAGCTGTTGTGTTAGTTCAGCGTTATTCTCGGGGATTTTAAGCTCTCTACCAGATAGAAGCTTGCGTAATGCGAGTAGTATATCGGCCTTCTTAATAGATTGGTTCTTGGGTCGGGCTTCGTTCTTGTTCTCACTTCTGCGCTTCTCTGGTTGCCATGAGCCGTAACACTTTGTAATAACTTGTATGTGTGGTGGGAGGTCGAGATAAAAGCGAGCACTCTCTCCATTCCAAGTCTCTAACATGATTCTAAGGCGGTTAGTACTCCCGCTATAGGCGTCGCATAGGTCGAGAAAATCATTCAAGTGCATCTGGGGGCTCTTACTATTTCCCTTAGCGGCTACCATCTTAACTAATCGGAATGGTTTCTCGGTAACATCGAGTACGGTGTATACCATCTCGTCACTACCCATAGCGGTGTCTACTCCGATGACGTAGTTGTGGTTGTCCTGTCGTCTAATGCCATCATTGAGCTCTTTATCCTGGGCATCTAAGATAGATTGCGTGTCGTACAATGAGTCTCCGCCGAATACGAACTTACCGTGGAGCACTTGGTCTTTTAATGGGTTATCTTCAAAGAGATCATATTGTTCCTGTATTTGTTCTGGTGGGAAGAAGTCGTTATCTTTGAGCTGACCTTCCATAGTGTAGTAGCCGTCTATACCTAGGAGTCCTTTTTGGTACATCTCGTAGTGGAATAAAATACTAGGGCTGGTCTGGTCGGGGGTGCTTGGTATGTGGAGTTGCCCACGCCAGTCAAATAGACGCGCGAGAAAGGTTCCGTCCACCTCTTCTCTTAAGTGCTGTGATCGTCCACCTTCATCATAGGTAATAAGTCCGTAGGGTTTACCTTCGAGGGAGTCGGCAGCGCTTCCTCCGATAGTTCGGTGCTCTATGTAGCTGTTATTGGCGAAGAACTGCTTGAAAGGGGAGCTGTTTAGGGTACGTTCCTTTAAGTAGAACCATTCTAGTTGGCATTTATTGTTAACAATCCGTCCATCTGGAGTATAAATACTGAACCTGGAGGTCATTATTTGGTCGATGTATTTGAATACAGGCTCTACTAAAGTGGCTTGCGGGGCTACGTTGGCGGTCCTATACTCGGCTTTGAACCATGTTTCTCTATTACCTGGAGGGATTCCGAATTTATAGAAGAGATACCATACCTGAAGACAGGCTGTTAAGGTAGACTTCCCCCAACGGTTGGAGGGGACGAGGATGTTTACTTTACTCTTTCGGGCTGTCGTTTCCCGTAGATACTTGATCTGTCCCTGATGTAATGGCATCCCAAGTAACTGTGTTATGAAGATCACTGGGTCCGTTCTCCCCTTGATCAGTACTTCCTGTAGTGACTTCGGCAGGGTCGAAATCTGTGACCGCCGCTCCTTTAACAATTCTTCTATCATAGCTCCTGCTTTCGTTATTTTCCCCACTGGCAAAGAACCACATCATTTCGGCCATGGCTAGTTGCTGGTCTTTTACTTTCATCTCGTGGTCAGACTTATCTTTAGCTGCCTTTAATAGGTCACCTGTACGCATCTGTAGTTCGCCAGACTGAAGCTTCTCCATGCCTTGGCTGATAACTTCGTCCCAGACTTCTTTGCTTTCTATTTGTCTTTTTAAGATCTTCTTCTCTGCGTCAGAGGCTATCTTCCTGAGATGTCTGTCTTTATAGTCGCCCTCGGACATGAACTGGTGCTTCTTAACGTGGTTGAGTAGACTTCGGTAACTGAAAACATCGGCGTACTCTTCCTGTAATTGGAGAAGTGATTCTTTACTGGACTTCAAATAGTACTTAGAATTATAGATTCTGTTTAAGAGTTTGGTATTCTCTTTGACTTCATCACATACCTTACAGAGTTTATTTAGTTTGAGCATATTAGTAGTTTAACCCATTTCCTTCTCTTCACCAGTTTTCTTATTTTTAATAAAATCACTATCGGGTAATCTATACCAGTGCCCACAATCTAAATCGGGGTACCTTCCGCAGCAAGCTTGATATGCTCGCGCTGGAGGCAAGTCATTGAAACTAATAGTACCATCACTAATAAGACCTTCCTTTATAAGACGCTGTTTAATCATTGTATAGAGGGCATCTATGGATTCCTTCTGGTAATGGAGCTTAATAATGTTCTCTATGGCGCCGCTTCTATTTCTTTTGTCTAACCGCGCGTATAAGGCTTGGTCTAAGGAGATAGTTACTCGTTTCTTTAGTGTGTTACTCATATACTAGAGTATATCATAAACTAAGTATGAAAGACTATTGGTTTTTGTATAATATGGACCCTTAAAGTCTTCTTTTTGTAGTGGTTTAGGTGAATTATGCAGTAATTCTAGTGACAGCAAGCTCTCCACCAGTGGTCTGTATACGCTCATAAAACACTCCAGTACCCCTGTTGGGCATATAGAAGGAATAATAGGATAGAGACTGACACTGTTCTGGCTACGCTCATCTACTCATACAATAGATATACTACTAACCATATTGCGGTACATTATTGCTTACTTATCCATGCGCGGAATGGGCGCGTAACAGTAGTGGTATGCGTGTTCGTATTATGTTCGTATGTATTGGCGCGTGCTTATGTGCTTTGTTTATAGGTGTTATAGCGGTACATTTAAGCACTCTTATTCATGGGCTTTTTAGTGTTCGCTTTTTGTTCCATGAAATATATTTTTATATTGACTTATATATAACCATTTGCTATACTTAGAATAAGTTAAAAGCATAGATAACTCTTAACTAGCACAAGACAAGGCAACAACAGTAACAAGTTAAACAGATAGAGCGATACGCCTACAAACCTCTGTTACTAGCCTTACACCACTGGTACATTGCACAAGGGTATAGAGAATACGAACGGGCTACTATATCGCAAAAATAAGCGGGCTACCGTATGGCTCATACTCTTGCGCAGTGTATCAGATGTACATTAAAAATTTATCTGTACTGCTTATTAGTAACTAATTAATAGGAGAATAAGCATGGAGAAGCAAGTAAAGAAGCATTTATTTTTTATTAGTAAAGACTTGAACTGGGATAATATACCAGTTAGTCGGCAGCTAGAGTACACTCAAAAATATATACTTAACACTTGTAAGCAAGTCGGCAAGCTTCAGGACTGGAGGCGTAAAGAATACCAGTCACCAAGCGTTACACCATATCAGATGATATACAACGCTATTGAAGCCAAAACACTTGCATAGCAACCGCCAGTTAGTTACTGGCAAGCGGTACAGATAGATTAAATATAAAAAAATGTAAAGCCATAAAGGAGCTAAACATCATGGATAGACAACAATTATTACAAGTAGCGACTGCTATACACTTTTTACCACGTGCTATAACAGATGAACAGATTAAAATAATTGCCAATTCAATAGGTAGCGACCTGGTTAACTACGGTTACTTTACAAACGACACGATGACGCTTGATGAATTCATCAAAGCAGCAACACTATAGATATAACCTAGGGTCGTCTAATTAAGGACGTGGGTCGATGACTCATATGCAAGTATTAGTAACCTTGCCCCTAGCATTAAAGAGCTAAATACCCTAAAGGAGTAAATGCCATGAATGAATACACAATATTGAAGTTTGAACGCAAGAATAACAGTGTAAACGGTAATCCGAAGTTTGAAGTTTACTACACTGACGCTGATGGTAATTTTGGACATGCTACTACAAAAAGTGATGCAGCTTTTTGCTACGGCATAACCAACGGCATATATACCGATAATCAGCCACAAGTTACTGCACAATTATCATTCAACAAAACAGGTAAGATTGATGATTACAAGCTTGTAAAGCAATTATGGAAGGAAGAAGTATAGCCATGAGTATGACAAAGAAAGACTACCAGCTGATCGCTGATGTTATTTGTGGACGAGTAGAAAATGCAAAGCTGAGTCTACACTTTGGTTATACAGATGAGGATATAAGCCACGCATTAAATACACTTAGCGACTTAGCCGATATGATGGCTTATGAGCTAAAGCTGGACAATAGCAAGTTTGACCGTGATAAGTTTCTTTCAGCCTGTGGGGTTACAGAATGAACTATATAAAGACTGGTAGATGGATTAAGAGAATTGATGTTGAGTTAATAGCTATTGCCTTATTCATAGGCGTGATGCTAGGGAGTGCAATGTAATGGTTGATAAACGAACTATTTTAGGATATCTATATGCACTAAAAGCGATGCTAAGCGACCCGTCAATGAACGCTATGACGCCAGTACAGCGCTTGGATGATGTTATAAACAAAATTGAGGGTATAGAATGAAGTACAGCATCAAACAAAATCACCCAATTTTCAAAAGCGCTAGCACAGTCAGTTTGAATGGTGTTGTATACACCCTGCCAGTAGCTCCTTACAACCAGCTCAAGTATCTTGTAGAACAGCACCTAGAGGGTCATGCAAAGCTTGAAACACTTGCTAACGAAATGGCTACAATCTAATGAACGCTCCAACATTTAGGGTAGGAGAAGAGATTTGCTCAGAGGTACTTATGGGCAAAATAATATTTGCTCGTAAGTACGAAGGTAACTGGTATTACATAATCGAACAGCCAATGCCATCCGACAGATATAGTTTTGACCAAATTCAAGATATAGATGTTGTGCTCGTATGGCGTAATGGCAGATGGACGGGTAAATAATATGAATCAAGAGCTATACGAATTACTCAAGAGTGACAAGCGGGCGGATACCTACGTAATCCCTCAAAGAGTTATGGACGTAATAGTTGAATACACCTCTGGCTGTAAAGCCAAAGCATACAAGCAGGGGTACATAGATGGGTCGATAGAGGTCGTAAACAATACTTGTGACATATGTGGGTCGTATCCAATGACAACTAACTGTAACAATGCAGGTTGTGATGTTTGATATATACTTTGAAATACTAACAGTTGATGGTAACTACTTTTGTAAGGGCAACACGCGAGAGAAAGAGCTAGAAAAGACACTTTGGGCGCACCCTAACGCAGAGGTGATCACATGGAACGCTAAAACGCACAAAATACTACTAGATAAACAACCATTGCGCAACATTTGTAAGCCGTGGGAACCTCCGTATTGTAAATCACCTATAAAGAAAGGAGTTATTGCAGGTTATCAGAGTGAATAGTTGTTTTATATAAAAGTTTGATGTAAATTGAGGACAGGAGAAAAGCATATGATTTATACAAGAGACCATACTGGAGATGGATTTATAGGGATTAACTCTGGTGGGCATTATAAACTCACTCATAAAAAGAGTATCAACATTACGGCAATTTTAGCGGGCGTTGTATGCGTAGTCTTTGGAATATTCATACTCGGTATCGTTTTTAATGTAAACGTGGCTCAGAGAGCCGTAGAAACGCTCATAGCAGGTACAAAATGACCGAAGCTGAACAAGATATACAAGAAATGAACTCTGCTTATCTATCTGAGATAGTAGAAGAAAGTTATGAGGAACGAGAGTGATTAAAACTCTAAAGTGGATATATAAACTTGGTGTTATGGCAGAGCGTAGACGGATTAAGCTTTTAATAGCTGAACATAGGAATAGCAAGCCAGAGCTTTCAACACAGGCAGATAAGATTGATGGGAGCATATCAAATTATCAGAGACAAATTGACCTTTGGTACTCAGTAGAGGCTGAATTGAGCAAACTCACCGAACCTAATTGGAATATTGCTGAGCAACAATTCACTCCACCAACAGCGAGGATAGATGAATGACCAGCAATAACTTAGAAGCGATAGAACTGTTAAAAACTTGTGCAGAAAGACTACAAGACCAAGGTTTCTCAAGTCATGGGAATACGGTAAGCGAATTGAACAAAGCCATAGAACTCCTACAAGCTGATGAGGTACAAAATACTCCTAGTTTGAGATGCTGTGAGATAGATGATGATAAGTCTACCAAAGAAACCAAACTGAAAGGGTTGAAAGCTTATTTTGAGCATAACTTTAAGACTAATATAGAAGTTGATGCTAATGATATAGTACAACTAATCGACATACTTTTGGAGGAAGAATACTAATGAGTAACATGACTAGCTTACGACAGGTTAAGCGTTCGTATGAAAGTAAAGTTAATAAATGGAGGCACTCAGCATGAACAGCAAAGATAAGGAACTTCTAAAGAAGATACGAAAGCATTTGTTTGACCTACACACGGCGTGGGTAAACGACCCTAACGATGACGGACACCACAAATCGAACGAGGGTTACGTCGGGCTTAGCCTAGCCTGCCCTAATTGGTTTGAAGCTGGTGATTACCTAAACGATGAACCAGAGGTATACGGTGTAGAGGTTTACTCCTACTTATTCGGGCCGAGCGGATTACACCAGTATCGAACCTTACAAAAGGCTTGGGACGATGTAAAAGAGTGGAAGTTCTATCCCACTGAAGTTGCTGAGGTGAGCAAATGAACTTAACTAACGTAGGAACGCTTGACCCTAGCGTAAACTACTCCTGTTTACCCCAAAGTAAATCTAATAAAGGTAAAGCATGAGTAAAGAATACAAATTAAAATCAATGGTAGACATGTTCCAAATACCAGAGGACAGGTTTGAGGAGTTCTTAATCGACCTAAGACAATGGCATAAAATAGGCGGTGCTTTTAATAACTTAGCTCAATCAATCGGTAAAGCTGTAGGTGAAACACTACCAGACGAGTATATGGTTATGCGTTGGATAGATGACAGTAAACACGGTGGCGATATTAAGATAAGCATTCACGCTACAGAGGATAGTAAACAATCGGAGTCACAAGCGAACACTTCACTTAAAAGCAAGCTAGCCCAGGGCAGTAAATCTAATAACAAGGAGGATGTATAGATGAAACTAACTGAATTACAACCACCCCAGAAACATCACCGCATAGACGGTAAACTTGTACCGATAGATAAGTATGATACCGATGTACTACTGAGATTAATATTGAAGCTGTCCAAGCGTTGCAACAAGTTCGGGTTAAAAAATACTAAGAGTATAAATATTGACGATGGAGGCGTATGGGTCGCTAGAGGATTTGTAAACACTCTAAAAAGTAAAAACGGAAGCCCATGGGAGCTGTCAACTATGGATGAATCGCCATTAGTAGCTGCTGAAAAGTTCCTTACAATGCTCATTGAACACGAACAAAACTATGGTACACATCGTCAGAAGTTAGACACTCTAAAGGTAGAGCTATGAAAGATGTAATAAGCGTGGATGACTCAAAGAGTGAAGATACACCAGTACTAGAACAGATTAAGGTAGCTACCAATAAACCTGTAGCCATAACAGGCAAGCCTGTACTCAAGTTATTCAAGGCAGCAGTCCAGAACGACCCTGTTGGTGTTAAAGAAGCATCACTAGAAATAGCCCACGAGTTTGAGTTAAACGGCGAAACTGAGTTGGCACACTACATATACGCACAATATAACCTAGTAAGAACATTTGAGGTAACAGACTAATGGCTAATGCAAGACGACGATTTAGCAAAGAGGAACGAGCATACCTTCGGGAGTTAGTCCTACGTGACCTTGAGAAGAACAAAGAACTTTCAGTGTTTGCACTGAAGCCGATTAACCAACTTTTAGAAAAGCTAACGTCTATAGAGGAGGCTCTAAAATGACCACCGAAGTAACTGACCCTAGCGAGCGAAAACCTGACCTTGCGAAAACTAGCCCTGAGCCTCCCCAAGATACAAGCCTAGACGATAAGGCTACTCAGCATACTCATAAATGGTGTCATGTTAGCAAAGCTTGGGAACATTGTAGTGTCTGTGATAAATGGAGGTCAACTTCTGATGCCAAATAGCAAACCCAATAAACATGCTACTGGATGTGACGTAGACTTCAACAAGCCATGTAACTGCTCCTCACACCCAAGATATAGACAAGAAATACTAGGTAAAATACACCTCGCTGTCAGGACTGAGTTCTTTGATAGAAATAGAAAGAATATGGAGTTCTTAGCCGATGATATAGAGGCATGGCACAAAGCCGAGATAGCTAAGGCTTGCAAACAAGCCCGTGAGAAACTCTTTGAACAAATACGGAGTGAAGTAATTGAACACGACCCAGCAAACAGGTTTAACTGTGTGGCACTTAGAGCCGAGCAGTTGGAAGCACTAACTAGATTGGAATCAAAGTCATGATTACATTTTGCTCACTATGTAAAGATAATATAGACACCAAAGAACCTTGCTACCACAGGGAATCACTTTTAAGAAAGCTAAGAGTTTACAGCAATAAAGTGAACGAAGTAACTTCTAAGCTTGAGGCAGGCGATATAGATGAAGATGCGGCAAACGAAGAAACAGAGCAACTAGATAACTACTACGCCAACCTTATAAACGGCATGTTTATGGAGAGTGTTAGTTTTAATGATGACGGGACAGTCTCATGAAAAACATAGATACCCTAGAAAATATACTCGATAAGTACTACGCTCCTATAAAACTACCTGATTATAATAGAACCAACCTAATCCAAGCCCTTAACCTCTACATAGAAGAACGGGTAGCTGAGGCAACAACTCCAACACATATTATGGGAAAACCGATAGACGAAGTAATTATGATACTTAGTGCCCTGGAGCTTGAACGTATTGAAGATTTGAAGATGACTATGACCAATCTGGACGAGTGGATGAAAAGAGTTAGAGATGACCACCACAAAGCCATGCAAAAAGCCATAAGGGGGATATATGAAAGAAAAGAAACCAGCGTTTTTATTTAATTTGTATACTGACCCAGAGCTTTATGCGCTGTTAGACGCGTATCGTAAGTCTCTTGGGTGGACGTGGAAGAGGTTAGTTTTAGTAGGTATAGCAAATGTAATAAGTAGTCATGATGATAATCCTGATCTTGTGGTTGCTATTGCTGATTATTTAGGAGGTACGAGATGAGTACTTTGAAGACCGTACAGAGCGTATTAAAAGACATACCAGGAGAATATCAAGAGAAAGGCTTAATGGCGCTCAGAGAGCCTCTATTGAAGCTCAGGACAGAGAAATATGCAGAGCTCACTACTGCGAGAGAGAAATGCCGACATCCTAAAGACAAAGATCTTACTGATTGGGATAGGCGAGTAATGAATGACGCTATGGTAGCAGAGTTACAAGCAGAGTATGATTATCTGTTAGGCTTAGAAGAACTGGTAAAGGAAAGGATTAACTTCAAATGGCAATGAGTTACAGGGAGACTTTGACTCCCAAAGAATATGAAGAGTTTAATCAAAGAAAAGAAATGTTTGAGATGCAAGCACAGCATGAACTAGCTGTGAAGGAGAAAGAGCTCGAACTTATGCGCTTAGAGGCTAAGTGGAATAGCTGGATGAAGATACCATTAGTTATCATCACACTCCCCGTTCGTATTTTGTTCGGTATTGCCTTTATATGCTCGGTGTTCACTAAGGTAGAATTACCTGCTGAGTACTGGCGTATGGTAAAGTAACTCTGTTGCCCTCCAGCAACGCAATGCCCTCTCGTTTTTTCTATGCTTTACGAGGGGGCTTTATGTTTCTGGAAGATTACTATTGACTATAAGCGTTTACTATGCTAGACTTAGAAAGTCAATAAAGCATAAGAGCATTAGCTCAGAAAGAAAAGCATGACAAAATCAACAAAACAAACAGAGGCTCCAAAGCCTAAAAAAGATCTCAATATCAAAGGCAAGTTCTTAGGGATATGTAACCTCGCTGTTGCACTCGCAGAACTGGCTACGGTCTATGTATTCACTACACAGGATAGCAAGTATCTTCTACCGCTAGCTGTAGTATTGGGCTTAGATTCAGCGCAACGTTTCGCCTCAAAATTCATTAAGTGATAAAATACTAAGACTAATATAGGAGTTTATACCCGCTACTTACAGACTTAGCACCAAGCAATATGAGTAAAACTAAACTGATCGCAACAATCATCGTAGCAACTTTATTAGGGATAACGATGGTAGGTATACGCCACATCCGTAACCTAGATAATCAGATACAACTTAAACAGATTGATATTAAGGATAATAGTGCCAAGCTTAAACTCTTGGATAAGAAGTACACTGACCTAAACAGTGAACTCAATAAGAAAGACGCTGATAAGGCGAAGATTGAACAGGACTTAAAGAACCTGCAGAAAGAACGTGACGAACTACAAGCCCAGCTACAAGCTAAGTTAGACGCTAAGGCGAAAGATATAGCTGTAAAGGCTTCTCAGGCCGTAGGTGCGCCCCAAATGGCTTACGCGGCTACATGTGGCGATGCTAAGAGCTGTATCTACATGAAAGAATCAGGGAATAACCCTAACGCAGTTAATAGTATTGGCTGTCGAGGTATTGGCCAGGCTTGTCCTGGGAGTAAACTACCATGTGACGCAGATTACGCATGTCAGGACGCTTGGTTTACTAACTATGCCGAAACAAGGTATAATGGGTGGGACAACGCATGGCAATTCTGGAAGGCTAATGGTTGGTGGTAAACAAGGAGAACAATCATGCCCTCATCGGCAAAGTATTTGACCATAACATGTGCTACATGTGGCAAGGAAGCAAGTAAAAGAAGCGACTTTGTTGAAAGCGTAACTAAAGAAGGTAGAAAACTAGTATGCTCAAGGTTATGTGCAGTACCGCATAGAAAACCTAGTGCATATAAACCAATGACTCTAAGTCAGTACTCAGGTAAAAATAGTACCTCAGAGTGTAAGTTGTGCAAACTAGAACTACCGATAAAAGAGTTTATTAAGGACGCTACCAATAAACACAAAAAGTTCCGTAAGAGCTGGTTCTGTATCAAGTGTAGAAAATTGAGAGTAAGAGAGTATCAGCTAAAAAATCAGTATGGTATGGAGAGTATTGATACTTACCATCAGATGCTAAAACAACAGGGTGAGAAATGTGCTATATGCAAAAAGACAATGGACAGGCCTTGTGTAGACCATAACCACACAACAGGTAAGGTTAGAGGCATACTGTGTATGCAATGTAATTCAATGGTCGGTAATGCATATGAAGACCCTAAAACTTTACTGAGTGCTATAGACTATCTGGCGGAACATGCTTAATGCGATGACTCGTTATGGTTCGTGGGAGAACGCTTGGGCTTTCTGGGAAAAAAATTCGTGGTGGTGACACCACAAATAACCCTTTAATTTAACAACTTCCGCTGCAAGGGCACTTAACAGTGTGCACGGGTTCTACAGTCATACTGCGGAGCCTGTGCGTATTATAAAGTGCCTTTATTAAGCAGAGTTGGTAGTAAGCTCAATGTTTGTGGTACTTTATTTGTTTGTTAATGTTCAACAGCTTCGTTACTGCGTCACCCGTCCGTATAACACGCCATACGGTTAGCGATAGTAGAGTTTGTACCCGAGTATCTTTACTGCTATGCAGCCTCTTTCGAGAAGTCGCTCTTTACGTGCACTCTCAACGCTCTGCCTTCGACTAATACGAGTCAACGTATTGACCACATTCTACCAAGTAATGTACTATAGAGTCAACACAGTTGTGTTCCGAGAAGCTAATACGAGTCAAGCCCCGTCCTAACAGATGGGGTGCTTCTTTTTCCACAGGAATATTTACAAACCACTTGCTAATAAGCATTTACTATGATACACTGGTACTATCATTAAATAAGCATAGAAAGGCTATCAATGAATGATGTCCAATATAAACTAATCGCTCTAGTGGATGGAGAAGAAGTGTATGAGGTAACTCGTCCTTCTACGCTAGAGATAGAACAGATGTTCGAAAGAGCAGAGCTCGTCGTAGAACGTGAGCTGGCTATTACGGACGCTGAGAAAGCTGTAACGGCTGCAGAAACTTTACTAGATGGATTTAGAGAGGAC